>Ga0207421_10005566_pt1 | contig 14090 bp, 12 predicted proteins | sample SodLakKL_010_SED_4_FD_187542 | JGI IMG/M metagenome (GOLD analysis project Ga0207421, IMG submission 187542) | Alkaline sediment microbial communities from Lake Tanatar, Kulunda Steppe, Russia - 8KL_010_SED (SPAdes) (version 2) | ecosystem: Environmental > Aquatic > Non-marine Saline and...
CACCAGAAGATCCAGCAGGTCTAAGTGACCTTGTTGAAGAAAGGGCAGACATAGAGACAGCAATGACCGCCATTTATGAAGCCGGAAATGATGGCAGTCTTAGATTTCTCTCAAGAGGCGATGATTCAGGAACCTATCTTAAAGAAATGGCTCTCTGGGAAATGACAAGTCTGGAAGATGTTGAAGATACAGGCTGGTACAATGCATTAGGCCAGGGTATGGGTTCAACTTTAATAACAGCCAATGAGATGGCTGGATATGCTTTGACTGACAGGGGAACATTCCTCTCAATGGCAGAAGGGTTAGCAAATTTAAAGATCTTATATAAAGGCGATGAAGCTCTGAATAACCCATATGGAATAATTCCATTGAATCCAGAAGTATTTGAAAATGCAAATTATGAAGCAGCCCAGCAACTAGTTGACTTTATGGTAAGAGATGATATCCAGAAGAAAATTGGAGAGTTTGGGATAGAAACATTTGGCCAGCCATTGTTTTTCTCTGGTGAAGAATAAATAAGTTACTAGAGTTTCAGATGCTGTTATATCAAGAACAATAATATCTTATTTAGGTGATATAAATGGATACATTAATTGAAGGTTTTCAGGAAGCATTTAGATTATTAATCAGTTTAGATAGTGAAGTTTTGCAGATCATTGCTGTCTCGCTTAGAGTGAGCGGGACAGCTCTGGTTTTTTCTGTGCTTATTGGTCTACCCTTAGGAACATTTCTCGGTCTGGCCAGTTTCCCTGGTAAAAAGATAATTACTGCCTTCTTATATACCGGAATGGGCTTTCCTCCAGTTGTTGTTGGCCTATTTGTATTCATAATTTTTTCCAATGCCGGCCCTTTAGGCGATTTGAATTGGCTCTTTACAACCAGAGCAATAGTCGTAGCTCAGACAGTAATTGCATTACCTTTAGTGGCAGGTTTTATTATGACAGCAGTAATGGGGGTAGATAAAAACCTTCTGCTCCAGCTCAGGACCCTGGGAGTCACCAGATTTCAAATGATCTGGACAATTATTAAAGAGGCAAGACTGGGAGCACTAATAGCAATTATTGCTGGCTTTGGAGCAGTTATCTCAGAAGTTGGGGCAGTCATGCTTGTCGGAGGAAATATTAGGGGGAAGACCAGAGTATTAACAACCGCTATCATGCTGGAAACCAGGCAGGGCAGATTTGGCCTGGCAATAGCCCTTGGTATAATTCTTTTAACAATAACATTTATTATAAATATCTTTATGCTCAATCTTCAGGAGAAGGAGCGGAACTAAAACAATGTCTATTACATATAGGTTAGAAAATATCAGTAAAATATATGATGAAAAGCAGATCTTAAATATCAGAGAACTGGAATTTAAGACCGGTGAAATCTTTGGTCTGGTTGGCCCCAGTGGTGCTGGTAAAAGTACATTGCTTAGACTGTTAAATTTTCTGGAAAAACCGAGCTCAGGCAGAATAAAATACAATGGCAATGGTTATTTAGATGGCACTCTGCCTGATCTTTCACAGAGACGCTCAATTACAACAGTCCTCCAACGATCAGCCCTGCTCCAGCAATCAGTCTGGAAGAATGTGATCTTTCCGCTAAAAATAAGAGGAATTAAGATTACCGAATCCAAAACGTTAGAAATTGAAGAACTTCTCAAGTACCTGGGACTCCATGAGCTAAAAGACCAGAGGGCTGATAAACTTTCAGGAGGCGAGGCCCAGCGGGTAGCCATGGCCAGAGCAGTTGTCTTTGAACCTGATGTTCTCCTCCTTGATGAGCCAACTTCTAATCTAGATCCTTCAAATATTAGCATCATCGAAAAGATGATTGAACGTTATATAAAAAAGCCTGACAAAACAATTATAATGATTACCCATAATATCATGCAGGCTAAACGGCTGGCAGATAGAATAGGCCTGATCTATGAAGGAGAGATGATTGAAGTAGCTAAGAAAGACAAGTTTTTTAATGATCCAGAGAGAAATCTAACTGAGAAATTTTTAAATGGAGAATTAATTTATTAATCTAACAGTATTATGATTTAATCAGTTCAGCAGATTGAATTATCCAGTTGGGAAGTTGCTTAATGAGATAAAATTAATTGGAGGGTTAACTGTGAAAGCTAATTTTCGGTGCTGGCTTGAAAATGATAGAGGAGAACAGATTATCGGCCCTGGATTATATCGACTTTTAACTGAAGTTAAAAATTCTGGCTCATTAAGTCAGGCTGCCAGGGAGATGAATATGTCCTATCGGACTGCCTGGGGTAAGGTCAAGAAGATAGAAGAGCGAGTCGGAACTCAAGTTATCAATAAAACCGTTGGTGGCAAGGATGGTGGTGGCTCAGAGTTAACCTCTAAAGGATATGAACTTATGGATATTTATAGTCAGCTAAAGCAGAAATTAGATTCAACCCTTAGAGAAATAATAGAAGAATTATAGCTATTTTAAGAAGAGAAAATATTTTTTATAGATTTCCATTGCATTTTATACGATTATGCTGTATAATATTTAAAATAACCGAAATAAATACTTGTAACTTCAATGAAGGAAATAAGTAAGAACATTCCTCTCCTTTTTAGCGAATCGGTGATGGTGCAAGACCGATGGATGAATGAACTGAACTCGTATTCTGGAGAAGTCCTCTGTAAAGATAGGGAGAAATTAAAATACTCTCCATGTTAAAGAGGTCCGCTAGCTCCGTTAAGGCTAGAGAGGTAAGTTATAGCATAACTATAACTTACAAATGAAGTGGTACCGCGGATTATATAACCGTCTTCTGACTGATAAATTCAGCCAGGAGACGGTTTTTTTGATTATAAATCAATTTAAATAAATAGGGAGTAGATAATAATGATTAATGTAAGCATAATTGGAGCAACAGGTTATACTGGCATGGAGTTAGTCAGGCTACTTGCAGCCCATCCAGAGGTTAAAATTCAGCAGATAACTTCAGAAAGTTTTGCAGGCAGAGAAATTGCAGAGATTTATCCCCATCTAAAAGATAAATTCAAAATGGAATTAAAAAGTATTAACATTGCTGATATTACCAGTAAGTCAGAACTTGTCTTTACAGCCCTTCCCCATGGTATTTCAATGGAGATAGTGCCAGAGCTTATTAATAGCGGCTTAAAGGTTATTGATCTCAGCGCAGATTTTAGATATCAGAGCCAGGCTCTCTATGAAAACTGGTATCAGCAGCATCTCAGCCCTGAGTTAATAACAGAAGCCGTCTATGGTTTACCGGAGATAAATCAAAAAGCAATCAGCACAGCCAGACTGATAGCCAATCCAGGCTGTTATCCAACAGCATCTATACTGGCCCTATATCCACTAATTAAAGAGGGTTTAATCAGTCCAGATAATCTAATAATAGATGCCAAATCAGGAGTATCAGGGGCTGGTAGAAAACCCAGCCAGCAGCTCCATTTCTGTGAAACAGCAGAAAACTTTAAAGCCTACAAAGTTGGGGAACATCGCCATCAATCAGAGATTATTGAAAAACTTGTCGGCTGGTCAGGGAAAGAGGTTGATCTGATCTTTACTCCTCATCTTTTACCGGTCAAACGTGGGATCCTGATTACCTGTTACGCTATTTTAGAGGAAGAGAGATTACGATTTGATTTAATTAAAACCTATCAGAAATTTTACAGTCAGAAAGAATTTATTCGAATTTTTGAAGATAAAGAATTGGAACTTAAATATGTAACTGGATCAAATTATTGTGATATAACAGTTAAGAAAGTAGGGCCTAAAAAAGTTGTGATCATGGCTGCAATAGATAACCTGATTAAAGGTTCAGCAGGTCAGGCAGTCCAGAATCTAAATCTAAATCAGGGCTATCCTGAAAAAATGGGCCTTGAATTAACAGGAAGATACATATAAGGAGAGATAATAATGAAAGACATAAATAGTGGAATCCTTGCACCGTCAGGTTTTGCAGGTTCAGCAGTTAAAACAGGAGTAAAAAATTCAAGTCTTGATCTGGCAATTATCTATGCTGAAAAAGAGGCCAGAACAGTGGCAGTCTTTACAACCAATGAAGTCCAGGCAGCTCCGGTGGTATTTAGTAGAGAACAGCTTAAGTCCAATAGAATAAAAGCAATTGTTGTAAATAGTGGAATTGCCAATGCCTGTACCGGTGAACAGGGCTGGCTAGATACAGTCGAGATGGCAAAAAAGACTGCTAGCAAATTAAGCCTTGATAAAGAACAGATTCTTATAGCATCAACAGGAATTATTGGCAAGAATCTTCCAATGGATAAAATCAAGCCTGGAATAGATCAAGCGGCAGCCTCATTAAATAAATCTTCAGGTTCAGAGATTGCAAGAGCAATTCTAACAACAGATACCAGTATAAAAGAGAAAGCCTTTAAATTTGAAATTGGAGGCAGAGAAATAAAGATAGGCGGAGTTGCCAAGGGCTCAGGGATGATAGAACCTAATATGGCAACAATGCTGGCCTTTTTCACAACAGATATAGCAATCAAGACAGAACTTTTAGATGCAGCTTTCAGAGAAGCAGTCGCAAAATCATTTAATAAGATAACCGTTGATGGAGATCAAAGCACCAATGATATGGCGGCCATAATGGCCAGTGGTATGGCAGGCAACCCTGAAATCACTGAGAAAGGCAATGATTACCATAAATTTGTCAGAGTATTGACTGAGCTTGCTGAATTCCTGGCCCAGGCTATTGTTAGAGATGGAGAGGGCTGCACAAAATTTATCGAAGTTGTTACTGCAGGTGTCAGGACTGAAGAGGAGGCTGAGAAAATTGCCAGAAAGATAGCCAATTCACCGCTGGTTAAGACAGCTATCTTCGGTGAAGCCCCGTCCTGGGGCAGGATTGCTGCTGCAGTCGGCTCAGCCAGCAATAACTTCTCAAAATCAGATCTGGTAATTGAATTAAATGGCAATAAGATCTTCGGTCCAGCCGAAAAAGTCTATAACTTTCCTAAAGATATACTAAACCAGAATGAAATACTGATAAATGTCGATCTCAATGCCGGTCATGCCAGCGCAAAGATCTGGACCTGCGATTTCAGCCACGGCTATATCGATATAAATACAAAATATTATAGTTAATTTATGAGGAGAGATCAGATGAAAGATTTAATTGAAAGAGCAGATAATTTAATTGAAGCCCTGCCCTATATCCAGAAATTCCAGGGAAAGATAATGGTCATTAAATATGGAGGCAATGCCATGGTCAATGGCGAGATGCTGGCTTCAGTTTTAAAAGATATAGCACTATTAAAATATGTCGGTATTAAGCCGGTAATGGTCCATGGCGGTGGACCGGCAATCTCTGAAAGCCTTGATCGACTTGGTTTAGAAAGCTACTTCCATAAAGGTCTTAGGGTTACCGATCAGGAGACAATGGCAGTTGTCAGGGAGACTCTGGTCGGCCAGGTCAATACCAGAATAGTCGACTATGCTGGCCTGGCTGGAACTAAGGCCGTCGGTTTATCCGGAAGTGATGGTAGCCTGATAGTGGCTAGAAAATATTTTGATGGAACAGATTTTGATTATGGTTATGTCGGCGAAGTTGATAGAATCAACCCGGTAATAATTGAGACAATGCTAACAGCAGGCTATTTCCCAATTATCGCACCAGTTGGAGTTGACCAATCAGGCAACAGCTACAATATTAATTCAGATCTCGTTGCCGGCGAGATAGCAGCAGCTTTAAAAGCAGAAAAATTAATAGTTCTGACCAATACCGATGGAATTCTGGCAGATAAAAATGATCCAGAAAGCCGGATTTCCAGATTAAAGTTGCCTGAGATTGAAGAGATGATAACCTCTGGAAGAATTGCTGGCGGAATGTTACCAAAGGTCAAAGCCTGTAAGACAGCACTTCAGAACCAGGTAAATAGAACTCATATCCTGGATGGCCGCCAGGAACATGCTTTATTGCTAGAGATCTTTACAGCCCATGGAATCGGAACGATGATCAATTAAGAACTGGCTTAATCTATAGGAGATGATATCTATGCAAACAAATGAAATTATAGGATTAGAAAATAAATACCATATGAACCTCTACAATCGGATTCCACTAGTCCTTGAAAGAGGTAATGGGGTTTATCTTTATGATAATGAAGGCAACTGCTATCTGGATTTTGCAGCTGGCATAGCAGTCAATTCACTGGGCCATAATGACCCAGATGTAACTAAAGCTATTAAAGACCAGGCTGAGAAGCTAATCCATGGCTCCAACCTCTATCATTATGAGAGTCAGAACAAACTTGCTAAAATCCTGGTTGGAAATAGTTCAGCTGATAGAGTCTTTTTTGCCAATAGTGGAGCTGAAGCCAATGAGGCAGCCTTAAAGTTGACCAGGCGCTATTTTTACAATCAGAATCAGCCAAAACATGAAATTATAGTGGCTGACCGTTCATTCCATGGCCGGACCCTGGCTACTCTAGCCGCCACAGACAGGCCAAAATACCAGAAGCCTTTCCAGCCATTACCGACTGGATTTAAAGTTGTCCCCTTTAATGATCTCAAGGCAGCAGAAGATGCTATAACACCTGAAACAGCAGCGATTATGGTTGAACCAGTTCAGGGAGAAGGTGGTGTAAGACCGGCCAGCCAGGATTATTTAACTGGACTTAGAAAACTAGCAGATGAAAAAAATATTCTTTTAATCTTTGATGAAGTCCAGACTGGAATCGGTAGAACAGGTCACTTCTTTGCCCATCAGGCTTATGGAGTTGAGCCGGATATCTTTACATCAGCCAAAGCCCTGGGTAATGGAGTGCCAATTAGCGCCTTATTGGCAAAAGAAAAAGTAGCTAAAAGTTTTCAGCCAGGAGACCATGCCACAACCTATGGCGGCAATCCCCTGGTCTGCAGCGCAGCCCTGGCCACAGTCAACAAGATAATCCAGCCTGATTTTCTCAGCTCAGTCAGAGAAACAGGTCAGTATTTAAAAGAATCTTTAGAAAACCTTTCAGAAGAAGTCAGCTGGCTCGGCCCTGTCCGGGGTATGGGGCTCTTACTGGCAGTTAAAACTGGTGATAAAACTAAAGAATTGATGACAGCTTTAAGAGAGCAGGGAATCCTGGTACTTACAGCCGGAGAAGACCTTTTAAGATTTGCCCCGCCTTTAATTATAAAAAAAGAAGAGATAGACCAGTTTATTAAAGTATTTAAGAGCCTGGTCAAAGATCCAGCATTTAATAGGATTAATTTATAATCAGAATTAAAAAATAAATCAAAAATTCAATGAAAAAAGTTTGACAATTAAGATTATATATAATATAATTAAATCAACTTTTGGGAACGGTCCCGGTACCACTCCCGAAGATTTTCAAAATTATGTCACAAAAAAGCGAGGTCTATTATGAAAAACAGTGTAGATATTTATACAATAGCAGAACATGCAGGAGTCTCAAAAAGTACCGTTTCCAGAGTCTTAAATAATAAAGATGATGTTAGCGAGACTACCCGGGAAAAAGTTATGGAAGTAATAAAAAACTTAAACTATAAACCTAATAGTTCAGCAAAAGGCCTTGCCAGTCAGAGAACTAAAACAGTTGGTCTGGTAGTTTCAGAAATCACCAATTCATTTTTCTCTATGTTTGTTAAAGGCGCTGAAGATAAAGCCATGGAAGAAAACTATAATATAATGCTTGCTAACAGTAACTGGGTTGTTGAAGAAGAACTTAAATGTATTAGAATCTTTGAAGAGGGCAGGGTTGATGGTATTTTGAAGATAAGTGGTGGTGGCGATGAGCTTTTAAATGACTACTTAAATAGCCTGGCCAATAAAGAAATGCCCTTAATAGTTGTCGACAGGAAAATGGATAATGAAAATATACCAAAAGTTAACGTAGATAATATTGATGGTGCCTATAAAGGAACTAAATATTTATTAGGATTAGGCCACAAAAAAATAGCCTTTGTTAAAGGTGATGATATAGCAGCTTCAGACGCTTCAATAGATAGAGTTAAAGGTTATCGCAAAGCACTAGCTGACTCAAATATAGATTATCAGGTTATAGAACCAGGTTTTTTTGATAGAGAAGATGCCTTTACTGCTACTGAAAATATTATAAAAAATCACCCAGATATTACTGCTATTTTTTATGCATCAGACATGATGGCAGTTGGTGGCCTTAAAGCCTTAAAAAAAGCCGGGCTCAAAGTGCCAGAGGACATTTCAGTTCTAGGTTTTGATGATATTGAACTTGCCTCTATCATAGATCCAGCGCTTTCAACCTTAAGACAGCCCAGGTATCAGATGGGTTATCTAGGTATGGAAAAGTTGATTGATAAATTAGAGGGTAGACCTGAAGAGGTTTACGGAGAAGATGTAATCTTTGAATTAGAATTGATTGAACGTGAATCGACAGGACCGGTTAAGGCTTAAAATTGTAAATATAATTCCATTCCTGAAGCATTAGGATATATCAGATAATTAATCAGTTTTCCCTGGGGGTGGAATATATTTTTTAATAATTTTGGGAGCACTCCCGAGACTTTATATAATTCTTACAATTTTATAAGTACATAAGCAGAATTATATTTTTTCAGGTTTCCGGTACCACTCCCGAAAAATAGATCTTGAAATTATAAGTAATATAAGACAAAATTTAAATCATGACCAAAAAATTCTAAGGGGGACAATCATGTTTTCTAAAAAAGGTTTATTATTAACAGTTATGGTATTTGTAATGGCAGCTTCATTATTATTAGGTGGTAGCACAGAGTTAATGGCTGAGGATGTAACTACAATCACAGTTGCAGCATTCCCTGATCAGGATTCGGGTTTTGAAGCAATCTTAGATGATTTCCATGAAAAGCACCCGCATATTAGGGTAGAATTAGAAGTGGCTGACTTTGATGATCACCATCAAACATTATTAACTAGAATTGCTGCTGGCTCAAATGTTCCAGATGTAGCCAATGTAGAAATTGCATTTGTCGGTGACTTTGTCAACAGAGGTGGCTTTGAAAATTTAACTGCTGAGCCATATAATGCAGGTAGATTTGAAGAAGATATTATTGGTTACAAATGGGCCCAGGGAACCAATGACGATACAGGTAATCTGATTGCAATGCCTTTAGATATTTCCCCAGGTACAATGTTCTATCGTAGAGATCGTCTGGATGAATTAGGTGTAGATATTGAAGATCTTAATACCATGGAAGACTGGATAGAGGTTGGAGAAGAATTTGCAGCTGAAGGTGACAAATGGTTATTTGCTGATGCAGCTTCAGTTTATGAAATGATAAGAAGATCTGGAGATCATCAGTTCTTTGATGATGAAGGCGAGCCAATTATAACTTCAGATAAATTTGTTAGAGCTTTTGAAATGGCCAAAGAAGTTAGAGATAGAGGTCTAGATGGACAGATTGGTGAATGGTCAAATGAATGGTTCACAACATTCCAGGAAGGTACTGCCTTAGTTCATACTTCTGGTGCATGGTTAGGTGGCCATATCCAGAACTGGATGGCTCCTGAAACTGCTGGCAAATGGGGAGTTTCCAACCTGCCAGATGATATGTATATCAACTGGGGTGGCTCATTCTTAGCTATTCCTGAAGATGCTGAAAATAAAGCAGAAGCATGGGAATTCATTGAATATGTAACTACTAACGTTGAGCCACAGATTGCTCAGTTCGAAGCAGCTAATATATTCCCAGCATTACTAGAAGCATTTGACCATGAAATCTTTGAAGAACCATCAGAATTTTATGGTGGTCAGAATGTTAGAGAACTCTGGTTAGATGCTGCAATGCAGATTCCTGAAGTAAATACAAATAGATATGACAATATTGCTGAAGATATCGTTGGCGATGCTTTAACAGAGGTACTGGAAAACGATAAAGATATCATGCAGGCTTTAGAAGATGCAGAACAGTTACTAAGAAGAAGAATGAGATAAATCAATCAATAAATAAAAAAGGGGCTGATATTATCAGCCCCTTAATTATAACAATTTTCTTTGTATTTTTTTACTAGGAGGAAAAAAATGAAATCCAATAATAATTCAGGGATTGGCGATAAATTAAGATTAAGTAAAAATGTAGCCCCTTATGTCTTTATCTCCCCATTTTTCATTTTATTTTTGATATTTGGCCTCTTCCCAATTTTATATTCTTTCTTTTTAAGCTTTAATTCCTGGGATGGAATAGGTCAGATGAGTTTTGTAGGTCTTGATAATTATGCTTACATCTTAACAGATGATTGGTTCTGGGATTCAGTTAAAAGTACACTTATAATTTTTGCATTGACAACAATACCACAGCATGTTTTTGCATTAACACTTGCTTTTATATTAAATTCAACATATGTAAAATTAAAAGACTTCTTTAGAACGTCATATTTTCTGCCTTATATAACTTCGGCAGTTGCAATAGCAATAATCTTTGATGTTCTATTAGGTCATCGTTCAGGCCTTTTAAATGCACTCTTAATCTGGGCCAATCAGTTGCCACCAGTGGAATTTCTCTTTCAGACATTCAATTTTGATCTGCCGGCCAGGTGGCTAGGTGAACCTAGATTGATTAGATTTTCAATTGCCGGATTACTTACCTGGAGGTTTACCGGCTGGAATATGTTAATCTATTTTGCTGGACTCCAGACAATCCCTAAAAGTCTCTATGAAGCAGCTAGAGTAGATGGAGCCAGTATCAGACAGGTCTTTACAAAGATAACATTGCCATTATTGAAGCCAGTTATTTTCTTTGGTGTTACCATGTCTATAATTGGAAACTTACAGCTCTTTGAAGAACCATTTGTACTGGTTGGAGCTGATGGCGGTACAGGGCGAGCAGGGATGACTACTGCAATGTACTTATTCAGGACAGGTTTCCACTGGAGACAGTTTGGCGAAGGTAGTGCCATGGCTTATGTACTGTGTGTATTTATAATAATCTTAAGTTTAGTAAATAAAAAATTATTCTCTGGTGGTGGCTTAAATGAATTACAGCAATAAACTGGAATCAAATACACAGAGGAAGGCTATTAATATTATTAAAAAAGTATTATTATATTCTTTTTTAGCCGCTGGAGTTATAATAACCTTTGTTCCATTTCTTTACATGTTTTTATTAGCTACCAGATCCAGGGCAGAGATATTTTCATCTATCTTTTCACTGGCTCCAGGCCAGTCTTTTATGGATAATTACCAGATATTAATAAGCAATGTACCTATCTGGAGAAACCTATTTAATAGTATCTTTATTTCGACTACAGCAACTATCTTAACAGTATTTTTCTGTTCCTTAGGTGGATATGGTTTCTCTAAATATAATTTTAAATTTAAAGATACATTATTCTTTTCAATGTTAGCAACAATGATGATTCCAGGTCTATTATCAATCATACCCTGGTTTATAATGATGAACTTCTTTGGCTGGATAGACACCTTCTATCCAATGATAATACCAGGAATAGCCAATCCCTTTGGAATCTTTTTAATGACGCAGTTTATGAATTCAATTCCCTATGATGTTATAGATGCTGCCAGGATTGATGGCTGTGGAGAGTTTGAGATTTTCCTTAAGATAATTCTACCTATGAGCAAATCAGGTATCGGAGCCCTATCAGTCTTAACATTTTTAGGCTCCTGGAACGTTTTAATGCAGCCACTTCTAATCCTTCAGAGCAGACATATGTGGACACTACCTGTAGCTCTGACAAGGTTGGCAGATCAGGCCGGTATCGACCATGGTGCGGCTATGGTTGGAGTTATAATAGCAATAGCACCAATTTTAATTGCATATATAATCGGTTCCAAATCAATCCTTAAAGGTGTTATGGAAGGTGCAACCAAGGGTTAATTTAAGAAAAGGGTAGAAATATTAATTAAAGAAAGTATATAGTCAGTTTATCTTTTTATGAAAGTAGGTTATATGATGAATCAGTTAAATAAATGGAAGTTCACTGGAGAAAATGGAGAATTCGAATTAAAACATCCGGATAAGAGTAATTATTTATACTTTCCTCTGGCCAATGAAGCCGGTATGATGTCAGCAATTACACCTAGAATGCATGGTGATATTAAAACAGACCAGAACACATTTGCCATGCGGCCTGTTTCGCTGGAGGATTTACATAATACTAAATCAGCCAGGAATTTCTGGGTATCAACTGATCAGGGAGAAGTCTGGTCAGCAACAGGTAATTCAGCAGTTCAATTTTCGCAGAAATTTACTGAAGATAATTCTGAAGAAGTTAAGCTAAAGGCTGGACCTCTCTGGCATAAAATCACCAGAGAAAATTCAAATTTAAATTTAAAATCAGAAGTTCTAAACTTTGTTCCCACCAATACAGATATAGTAGAATTAATGGAAATAAAGTTGACCAATACAGGCAGCAGATCAACAACCTTAACGCCAACAGCTGCAGTGCCGATCTATGGCCGTTCAGCAGATAATTTAAGGGACCATCGCCATGTCACCTCTCTACTAAATAGAATAGAGACAATTGATCATGGAGTGATGGTTAAACCGACTCTTTCCTTTGATGAAAGAGGCCATACTGTTAATAATGTCTCCTATGGAGTAATAGGAGCCACAGGCTCAGGCGAAAAGCCTGAAGGCTTTTTCCCGATAGTTGAAGATTTTATCGGTAAAGGCGGCAATCTAGAATGGCCTGAGACAATAGTAGACAACAAAGATAATTACCTGAAGGCCGGTGAATCTATAGATGGTTACGAGGCTATCGGTGCCCTTAGATTTGCCGATATCACCCTGGAACCAGGGGAAGAAGTCTCATATATCATAGTTATAGCAATAGATGAATCTGGAGGCAATTTTGCTGAACTGGCTGATAAATACTGTAATCAGAAATCATTTGTTTATTATTTAGATAAAAACAAAGAGTTCTGGAAAGAAAAACTGGATACAGTTCAGGTTCAGACCGGTGACAGTGAATTTAATAACTGGATGAAATGGGTCACCTTACAACCTATCTTAAGGAGAATCTACGGCTGCTCATTTCTGCCAAGTCATGATTATGGCCGGGGTGGCAGAGGCTGGAGAGATCTCTGGCAGGACTGCCTGGCACTACTTTTAATGGAGCCAGAACCAGTTAGAGAATTATTATATAATAATTTTTCTGGAGTCAGAATAGATGGCAGCAATGCAACAATCATAGGCTCTGAGCCAGGAGAATTTAAAGCAGATAGAAATAATATCAGGCGGGTCTGGATGGACCATGGAGCCTGGCCATTCCTCACAACTAAACTCTATATAGATCAATCAGGAGACCTGGAATTCCTGTTAAGAGACCAGACCTATTTTGATGCCGGCAGCAATCTATTAGATAAAGAGAATAATATTTATCAGGGCAGTATTATAGAACATTTTCTGGTCCAGCATCTAACCCATTTCTTTGGAGTTGGCGAGAATAATAACTTTCTCTTAAAGAATGGAGACTGGAATGACGGACTGGATATGGCACCAGAAAAAGGAGAAAGCGTTGCCTTTACAGCACTTTATGGCAGTAACCTTCTGGAACTTGCTGATCTTTTAAAGAGCTTAAAAGAGAAAAAAGCAATAGATAATATAGAACTGGCCAGAGAACTTTTAACCCTCCTGGACACAATTAACGCCGATGTAGATTATGATTCAACTGAATACAAAAATCAGCTTCTAGGCGAATATCATAACCGCTGTCAGGATGGAATTTCAGGCCAGAAGATTAAAGTTTCAATTAATAATCTTATCAGCGATTTAGAAACAAAGGGTAACTGGATTAGAGAGCATCTCAACCAGAATGAGTGGCTTGAAAATAAAGCCGGTTACAACTGGTATAACGGCTATTACGATAATGATGGCCAGAGACTTGAAGGCGATCATCCAGAAGGAACCAGAATGACATTAACAGGACAGGTCTTTCCAATTATGGCCGGTATTCCTAAAGATCAGCAGATAGAAAAGATTATTAATTCAGTCGACCATTATTTAAAAGATGAATCAGTAGGTGGCTATCGCCTGAATACAGATTTCAATGAGATCAAGACCAATCTAGGCAGATTATTCGGCTTTGCCTATGGCCATAAAGAAAACGGAGCCATGTTTAGCCATATGGCAGTAATGTATAGCAATGCCCTTTATAAACAGGGTTTTGC
>Ga0207421_10005567_pt1 | contig 14088 bp, 13 predicted proteins | sample SodLakKL_010_SED_4_FD_187542 | JGI IMG/M metagenome (GOLD analysis project Ga0207421, IMG submission 187542) | Alkaline sediment microbial communities from Lake Tanatar, Kulunda Steppe, Russia - 8KL_010_SED (SPAdes) (version 2) | ecosystem: Environmental > Aquatic > Non-marine Saline and...
GATGGAACCTATTGGACGAGAAACGGCGCCTGCAAGGTCTACAAGGAGGGTTTGTTTCCCTATATAGAAAAAAAGTTGAAGGACATGATAGGCGAAGACTTAAGCACGGCCGCCGATTTTGTAGAAGAAGGTATGGCTTCTTACGAAAGGCTTATACAGGTGGGCAATACAATTCCACCCGGGTATGTATTTGAAGATGTCTATGATGTAAAATGCAAGTCCATGCCCAAAAAAGCCGTCGACAGCTGCAGCACGGAAAAAATCACAGGTCAGGCAACTGAGTGTGGCCCAAAAACTAATAGCAAAAATACAGGCGAAAAGAAAAAATTTACCACCAGTTGGGAGGAAACTTCCGACAACAATGCGGAGGCAGACTAAATATAAATGAACTATTTCTGCGAAGAGTATATTGACTGTCCGGAAATGAATAAGATAGTCGAATTTAATATATTTTGTCCGGAGTGTCCTCATTTTAAAGGGCTTGAAAAGATAAACAGCGAAGGCAGAAAAAATACAAAAGCTGTTGACTGTGATCTTTCAGGGCAGCTTTTACATTTTAAATAAAATAGTCAGAAAATTAAGAGGAATTAAACAATGAGTGAGATATTCGAGCAGATAAAACCCAATCCCGAATACCATAAAACGCCGGACAATGAATCCAAAGAACATTTTTACCTCAAACAATTGGCAAAGGTATACCTTAAGGGCAAGTACAACTGCAAGTATATTGGTTCCGAGGTGTTTTTGGGAAAATCAATAGACAAATCGATGAAGGAAGATTACCCGGACTTGCCCTACAACCAGAAGAAAATAACCGATGCCGTAGGTGTTGAAGAAAGACAGCTCAAGCATATGAGCCATGAAGGTGTTATTAGAAATATAGAGGTAAAAGTGTCCATGAGCGATTTCAAAAGCGGTTATTCAGTAATGGGAGATTATAATTACATTATGACCATAAGGGGGAGGCTCGATAAAGATGAAATACCTTCCCCTATTGGTCTGATAGAAGTCTCCCTTGATGACCTCGATGTCTATTATGTAAAGAATAAAGGCATACAGATAGAGGGCACGGCTTTAAGGCAGTATCCCAGTCGGATGAATGATAGTCAATACATTATCGGAAGCCACGAAGATTACGTAAACTGGGTGATTAAGGGTATAGCCCGCAAACAGACAAACCAGGATATTTATAATAACCCCTGGATCTGGTGGGACTAAAGCAACTTAAAGTTTTCAAAAAGAGGGGATAAAGATGGCAGAACATCATGATATAATGCAGGACATAATGGAAAGAGATATCAGCGAAGCAGAGCTTAACAAAAAGCGTCCCAGCCAGGACACGCTGGAATACCTCCATTACGATAAAGGAAGGACGCTTGCCGATATAGGCAGGATGTATGGAGTTGCGGCAAGGGATGTCTACGGCTGGCTTAAGTATTACGATCTCAGCAAAAACAAAACAGGGCCCATTTCGGATCTCAAACCCTCCCGCGATTTGCTGAAACACAAATATTACAATAAAGGTTATATGCTCAAGGAGTTAAGCGAATACTACGGCATATCTCAGAACACCGTAGAGGGCTGGATAACTTCCTATGAGCTGTCTTTAAAGAAAAGGGACGCCGAAATAAAGCAAAGAAAAAGGCGCAAGCGGGCAGAGTATCTCCCCAGCGCCGAAGAGCTTAAGGAGATGAACAGAAAGGGCGAATGGCAGATGTCCGAGCAGGGCAAAAGGGCCAAGGCCATAGATGCGCATATACGCGAGACACAGACGGGCTTATATGCTTCCATACCTATCATATGTCAGGCGGATGAGTGTCCATTTTTCGATGCCTGCCATCTGGCTCAGATGGGTGAGGCGCCCGAGGGTGATAGGTGCGCTATCGAAATAAATACCATCGAAAAGTTGATGGAAAAATACACGGAAGAGCTCGATGTCGATGTCGACGATATGGTGGACATATCGATAATCCGGGACGTAATAGATATAGACGTGTCTCTTATGCGCATAAATAAAAATCTTGCCAAGAACCCGGAGATAGTTCAAGATGTGATTGCCGGCATAGGCGAGGACGGGACAGCCTACGAACAGCCGGAGATAAACAAAGCCTATGAGCTGCAGTCCAAGCTCATGAAACAGAGGCGCAAATTGCTCAGAGAACTGCACGCAACCAGAAAAGAGAAGGCCAAGGACGATCAGGACATCAACCTAAATGTTTCCGATACAATAGAGGAGTTTAAAAATAGGCTAAAAAATAAGGACGATAACGTAATAGACGTAGAGGCAGAAGGTGCTGAAGGTAAGGATAGGTTAGCGGAGATAGAAGAAGAGGTTAACATAGAACAAGTAGAGGTAACATCAGAGGAATAAAGCTTAAAACCCACACATATTAATGGGGTGTATAAGATGGCTTTAGGCAGAATGAAACGAGGAGCTTTAAACGTATTCAGAAGAATAAAAAGCCAGGCGGACGGACAGCTTTTAAGGAACAAAGGTAAGAAAGCCAGCGCTCTGGGTGCAAACAGAAAGGCTAGGGCCAAGGCTGATTTTGTGGCCACCAAACAGGGCGCAAGCAAATCCAACCTACCCGTTCCCACGCAGGGTGATCGCAGCATGCCCGTTGCACGGGATATGGCAACAGGTGCCGGCAATACCGCCGGCGGTGCCGGCACACAGGCGGCCGATGTTGCTCAGGGCGCAGCCGGAGCCGGTGGTGGAGGCAATCTTCCCAGGCAGTCGGTTAACTGGCGTGAAGGTGGTCAGGCTGGCAGAAGAACTATAGACATAGGCGGTGCAGGCCGCGGCGGCAGGGTAGGTCGTGCCATGGGTGATGTGGGCCGCAATGTAGGCAGAGGTCTGCAGAGAGCAGGCAGGGCTGCACAGAGAAATCCCCGCATAGCCGGTGGGGCAACCGCAGGCGCAGCAGCTTATGCTGGCGGCAGACGAGTTTTGAGAGGAAGAGGATAATCAATAGAAAAGAGGTGGTAGTATGATCGAAAACTTTGCCGATTTTCAGGGCGTAAGAAGACCGGAAAATGCCATGACGGGTGCCCGCTTAAAGCCGGCCGGCCATGCGCTTGCAGCCGGTGTTGGCGCAGCGTCGGTGGGAAAAGAAGTTGTGGACAATATGACCACGCCCACAACCCGAAAGGCCCCCGGTGTGCAGGCACCACCGAGAATGCAGGCTGACTTTAGACAGTCACCAAATGCCGGAGCGTCCGGCGAGCTGGCGATGGCTCTTTCCGATCTGCAGCAGGCCGAAGGAACTACCGGAGTAAGATAATAATCCGCATACAGCAAACAGAATGAAGGTGATAAATTATGGCAGAAGGCGGCTCGTATTTTGCAAAAGCTTTTAGGCGCGGAAAAACCAGAAAGAGAAGGTATCTGCGCAATGTGTTCAATCAGGAAGGTGCACAAAAAGCCGATCGGGCGTTAACCAAGATGATAGGCAGGGGCAGGGAGCTCGACGGTCTAACAAGAACCGGTATGCTCGCCTGGGGTGGCGGTGTAGCTTTAGGCGTCCCCCACAGACTGAGGCAGGGCGACAGCTTGCCTAAAGCGATGGCCAAAGAGGCCGTAAGAGATGCAGCCTACCTGGCGATGCCCTATCTTTTGCCTATATCTGCTGCCCGGGGAATGGCCAAGATGTATCCCGACATGAAGATGATGTCCGAGGCCGAACGCGAGCAAGCAATTAACACCCGTACTGTTGGCGGTGGGTACCAGGACACCGAAGCCAACCATGCCAGCAGGGCAAGGGCTATGGAGACTATAGAAAGAAGCCGGATGCCGCAGCCCGGCGGTGAGGCTAGGCGCTATCACCGGACTCCTTAAAGAAAGGAGGGAGGGTCTTTGGCTGAGCTTTTGTTTTTTCTCTTTGGCGGTGCCGTAGGAGTTATGGCTGTTAAAATTTTTGATAAAGACATAAAAGAAGCTATGTACCTATTTGTAGAGGTTCTGGTTGATGTATTAAAAGAAAAGGGCATATTTATAAACGATATTATGAGCACGCTTATCACCAGGCTTTCTGATGAATCAGATAACAAAACAGCAGAGGTTATTGCAGAAGTAATTGGAGAAGTTCTCAAAAACTCAAACGATCAATAAAATATTTTATATAGCGCAAACTTCAATTTCGGGGAGCAATAAGTATGAGCGATTTAAACCAGCTTTTAAAACAGATAGCACAGGATGAGGAACTCAATACAGCTTTTACCGATCCTATAGATTTTTCCCGCGTGTTTTTGGATACGGAGCCGCGCTGGTATCAGAAGCTGGTGCTTTCACACGACGGCAATAATAAGGTGATAAGGTGCGGTCGAAGGGCTGGAAAAACCTACACCATGATCATGAAGGCTCTATTCCAGTCCATCACGGAAAAAAACCAGGAAGTGCTAGTTGTTGCCCCTCTGGGTGTGCAGGTGACGGAGATATTTCAGGAGCTGAGGACATTTGTAAACCAGAACGAAATTTTAAGCAATATGGTAACGCGTGATGTAAAAAGCCCGCACACGCTGGAGTTTATGAACGGATCGCGCATACTCGGCCTTTCGGCCGGCACTTCTTCGGGATCTTCTGCCCGCAACGTAAGGGGGCAGGGCGCTGACCTTATCATACTTGATGAATGCGATTTTCTTAATGAGTCCGACCTTAACAGTATTATGGGTACGCAGTTAGGCGATGTAGAAAGCGTAGAAATATGGTCTGCCTCGACACCGTCGGGGGCGCGGTCGATGTTCTACCGCTGGTGCAAGCGGGCCAAGACTACCTATACGGTGGATAACACAGAAGACTTAAATCCTATCAAAAAGAAAAGAGAGCACGATTCCAACAACTGGGTGCAGTTTCATTTTCCTGCACAGGTAAACCCCAACTGGGATGAAAAATCCGAAGAAAAAGTGCAGGACGAATTTACCGAACTGGGTTACATTCATGAGGTGCTTGCCGAGTTTGGCGACACCGAAGCGGGCGTTTATAAAAACGAATATATCGATAAAGCCGCCTGCGATTATTCTTACGAAGATTATAAGAACAGGGACAGCTTACCACGGACAGTCAGAATAATTGGCGTGGACTGGGACAGAAAAGTGCCGACTCAGATTGTAGTTTCTGAGTTTAATCCAACCGAAAACAAAATTCAACTTATAGACAGAATAGAGATAGAGCCTTCCGAGTTTATTTTTGATAACGCCGTTAACAAAATAGTTGAATTAAACGAAAAATATAAACCGAATTATATATATGTGGACAGAGGTTACGGGGAATACCAGGTAGAAACGCTACAGAAAAAGATAGGTAAAAAAGTCAAGGGCATATCATTCTCCGAGAAGCTGGAACACGAAGATCCCTTCACGGGTGAGACGGACAAAAAAGAAGTCGACCACTTCATGGTAACTCAGACGGCCATACTCCTGGAGAGAGAGCAGCTCATGTTCTCAAAGTACGATCAGGACTTTCTCGATGAACTGAGAAACTTCCGTATCGAAAGATACACCTCCCGGGGAAAGCCCGTCTACAACGACGATAACGAGCACTCACACGATGCCTTTGCCCTTACCGTGCTCGGCTTCAATCAGGAATTCCCCGACCTAACGGATCTATTGGTAAATTTCAAGCCCGTAAATGATTTTGAAGTAGTTGACAAAAAACTTACTGATATAGGCAACATACTTGCCGAAGAGAAAGAAAAGGATAAAAACAATTACGGCTTTAGCCGCGAGCAGGCCGAGGACATGGAAGATGAACCTCATTACGTAAAACATATGAAAAGCATAGAGTTTGCTCGCGACGGCAAATCCAGTTTTGGCAAAAAGCGTAGCACCTGGGGCAGTAGAGGTAGAGGCAGCAAGTCTCCCCCAGGCAGGAGGTCATTCTAGGGGAGGTTTCCCCCCTTTTCCTCCCCTAGGATATATATTTGTAAATATATCCTAGCAAAGGAAGTGGTAGTTTGGCCCAATTTGATGACGCCGAAAAGGAAGATAAAAAAGCCATAAAGCAGGAAGATGAGGGCATATATTATAAGCCGGATATAGATTATGAGCCCGAAGATATTCCTGCCCATAAATATGCGGCTACAGAAAGCATATCCTCTGAGGCTATAAAGAAGGATATAGCCAACGAAAGCAATTTGAGAAACACACATGCCAAGATAGATTTTTTGATAGATAAGTGCGAGGATAAACTTTCCAAATACGAGGGGTTTGAAGATTTTAGAAAAGCCGTTATCAAGAAAATGTTCTGCCAGGTGCCCCTTTCCAATAAGGAAAAGCGCCACATAAACGATTTCAAGGAAAAGCTAGACGCTCTGGAAAAAAAAGAAGATGACGAGGACGGAACAGAGCTTAATATCGAAGATAAGGTTTCAAATTATAAACCCAATCAGGCTCAAAAAGCCATCGATCAAGCGCGAGAAAACATGGATGCTGAGTTAAGCAATTACGATATAAATATATAGCCAAATAAGGGGAAATAATATGTCAGGAAGAAATGATGATGCGATAGCTGCTGATATATACACGAGACTTATGGGGCTTAAGCGGGATATTATCCTTGATGAAGATAATGTGGATAATATAAAAAATCAGGCGTCCAACACAATTTCCAGTTACGGTGATAAGCTTTCCCGCTATCAGGAAGAAATGCCCGAGATAGAGCCCACAATGAACGCACAGGAAAGGTACCTTTTGGCCCAAGAAAATGAACACGAAAAACTGCTCGATGATTTAAATAAACAGATAGATGACATCGAAAATAGTCTGGAAAATTATCGGGCTAAAAAAGAGCAGGCCATAGACGAAGGCGATCAGGAAAAAGCCCAATACTACGATACCAAAATCAAAAAAGCAGAAGCCGACATAAGTCAGGCCACAAGCAGCGTTTCCGCGCTGGCACAGCAGGGTTATGCTCTCAACAGAAAAGCGGAAAACGCCGACAACTATCTCAATAAAGCAGCCTACAGGCTGTTTGCATCACCTTACGACAGGTTAGATGACACTATATGTTGTTTTTTGAGGCTCATGTTAAGAAGGCTTGAGGTCAGTGACACCGATGCTTTAGAAGCCATGCACTTTGCCGATGAAGCTATCGGTGACCTTCCTATCAGCGAGCTAAGCAGCGCCATAGATGCAATAAGGGGCGTTCTGTATTTGGCGCATACAGATGAGCATCAGCTGGTAGATGATTTAGAGGATATGCTCATGGGTATTATCATGTCGCCCATCAGGGTTTTTGTCTCCGCCATACTCGATCTTTTAAGGGAGATTGAAAATCAGGCCTTTCTCGAAGCGCAGGACTTTTTCGATGACTGGGTGCATATGGACGCCGAAGAGCCCGACAGTGTATTGGATTGTATAAGCTTTGAAGGTTTTGCGGATTTTGTCTACGATCAAATAGACGAGTTTTTCCGAGATATTGAAGCCAGGATTATGGATCTTTACAACTTTGTTGATGAGCAGGAGGATATACTGGATGAAGATTCGCTGGAGCTGAGCAGGAAGGATAAAATCCGCCAGTGGTATAAAGCACTGACAGAGGTGTCGAAATATCTGGATAAGATAGAACAGTTCTCCGTAACCCAGAGCTTCGAAAATTGGGCGCAGGAGTTTTTGTATGAATTTGACATGGCCACCACCTATAATCCCGATACGGGCAGCTTCGAGCCTGTGGATCTTCAGGGTTGTATTTCTCCGGCACCTAAAGACGGAGCTTACAGGGAGTTTCTGCCGGAAGATGCAAATGATCTGCCCGCTTATGATATAGATGAGATGGCCGAATTTGATGATTTTCTCAGAAACAATATTTCCGGATTGGAAGAGCCGGAAGCTGATTCCGATGTGCCGCTGTCCTATCAATCTCCCGACGAACATCCTATAGATCACGACACAGCTGATGATAAACCACCTGCCGATGATTTTATCGACGACATCGATAGTAAGTTAAACGGTGATGAAACGATGACACCTGATATTGACAGCCCGACCGATGTCGATGTGCCGCAGAAGGATGCGGGCGATGTGCAGGTATTTATCGATATGTATAAACCAGTAACCTATGACTGCGATACATTTTTACAGGAGACTAAAGAGGAGATAAAACAGGGCATAGACGGCAGCGATGCTCTGGGAGCAGTAAACGGATAAAAGATAGTTTTTGTGCACTGAATGGGTGGGATTAAATATATGAATAGATTCCAGAAGACATTCAACAAAATAAAAAACTTTTTTGACAGTCAGGGCACCAAAAAACAGATGCAGGAGAGAAGCAAGATAAAAAGCGAAGAAAAAAGTTTTTTGGGTGACATCATTCGCAAGGTAGGCTACTCTTTGAAAAATGATTACCGCAAGTGGCAGAAGCCTGACTTCGATCTGGTTGAAGTACAGGAGGCTTATGATACGGATTCCTATGTGCGCCAGGCTCTGGATAAATATATCGAATTGATGTTCAAGCAGGGCTGGGGCATTACCTATAGGGACAGGCAGGTAAAGAGATACCTAAAAAGGCGCCTGGTAATGATCGGCGATCAGATGGGACAGCCGTTTAATCACTTTCTCAGACAGGTGGCAGATGATCTGGTAACATTCCATAACGTTTTTATTGCCAAAAAAAGGCGGAAGGCTGACAATCAGCCCAATATGCCGGGCGTGGATATAGAGCCCATAAACGGCTCCAGGTATCCGGTGGCAACATATACGAGGCTGCCGCCCCATACCATGAAGATAAAAACGGACGAGAAAGGTAAAATCAAAAAATACAAGCAGCAGGTAAGGGGTAAAGAGCAGGAGTTTAACCCCAAAAATATGATACATATAGCCTATAAAAAGCCTGCCGGCAAGCTCTTTGGAGTGCCCTTTTTGCTGCCTGCACTTGATGATGTAAGGCTTCTCAGGGAGATAGAGGACAATGTTTCCAAGCTTCTATACCGCCATCTATATCCTCTATTTGTTTACGAGATAGGTAATGATAACGAGCCAGTCTATGAAGAAACAGAAGATAGCGAAGTCGACGCCATGAAGCACAAAATAGAGAACATGCCCATAGATGGTGGTCTGGTTATTCCGGGACAGCACAATATCGATTTACTTACAGTTGACGAAGACATAGGCGCTGCCGACTTTTTAGAATACTACGAGCAGCGAGTTTTTACGGGCCTCGGCGTCAGTGAAACGCTTATGGGCCGAGGCGGCACCGCCAACCGATCCACGGCGGAAACGCAGGCAAGCGAGATGCGCGATAAAGTTAAAGCCTTCCAGACCGTACTGGAAAATTACATCAACAATATTATGTTCCGGGAACTGCTTATGGAAGCCGGCTATGACCCTATAGTTGAGGAAGATCACAAGGCCAAGTTTAAGTTTAATGAAATTGATACAGATCTTCTCATCAAACGAGAAAATCATTCAATCTACAAGTTCGAGCACAATGCCATAACACATGAGGAGATGCGCGAGGAGCTAGGCCATGAGCCTCTCGGAGATGAGGAAGAGGAAAGACTGCACGGCTATATGTTTACCGATCCTGTTCTCGAAGCTATGGCGGCAGGCACTGGGGATAATAGAAGCGATGATGAAGGTGATAATGACTACGAAGAAGATGAAAATAAAGAGCGGGAAATTAAACTGGAAAACAGGTTCGACAGCATGTACGTTGAAAAGATATCGAGTTTTGCTGCCGACTTTAAAACGGAAGCAGTAGAGATATTTAACTCCTATGAAAAAAATAGCTGTGATAAAAAAGAGGACATAAGGGAGACTCTGGAGGACGTATTCGAGCTTTACACCAAAAAGGTACTGTTTTATCTAAAGTCAGGATACAGGAACGAGCTGAAGACAGGCATTGAAGACACGCTGGAAAGGGAAAATAACGACCTGGTATTAAAAGATAAGGCCATAGGCGATATACAGGATGAATATGTGGATAAATTAGAGGGTGAATTTTCAGAATATAAAAATAATTTGTACCAGCTCATAGAAAAAATATTTGCCTTTAATAATATTACCACCTCCAAGGTAAAGGGTCGCTGCGATCACGTAGAGCGTCTGCTTCTGCAGATGTGCAGGGCCACCTTTAATAGGGCATACAATATAGGGCAGTATGAAGCTCTTAACAGTATCAATGAAGATGCGGCAATATTGGATCAGGACGGCAACAAAATAGAAAGCACCGAAAATCTGCCGCATAAAAAAACAACACTTAATATTTCTAACGGTGCGGAGGGGGGCTAACATTTGAGTGATTCATTCGATTTCCAAACCTCCCTAAGTCTGGGGGAAGGTGCTGAGGCTAAAACTAAAAGCAAATATGGCGAGAAATTTGAGGCAACTAGCGATGAGGACGAGCAGGACTCTTTGATAAAGCCCATCGAGGCTATTCACGCTATTACTACTTCAAATTATACGACTTACACCGCCAACGAGCTCAGAAAATCTGTTAACAGCTGGCTTACGCCCTACAATAAGCCTGTGCTCACCCATCACGAATCACGCAAAGGTGAGCCTATAGGTAGAGTACAGGAAGCATCCTTTATATCCAATACCAAAAATGGCAGGCCTGCCCATAAGCTAATAGTGGAGATCACAGATCCCGAGGCCATCCAGAAAATAGAGGACGGGCGTTATAGCACCGTTTCTGTGGGCGGCAGTGCAGATAAGGCTATCTGTTCCATATGTGAGACCGACTGGGTTTCGGAAGGCTGGTGTTCGCACAGTCCCGGCAGCGAATACGAGGATCAGGTGGCACATCTTATATTTAAGGAGCTTGATTTTAAAGAAGTGTCATTTGTCAACGTGCCGGCCGATGAGTTTGCAGGCATAATTGAAGAAAGTTCTAATTCTGGTTCTGAATCACTGGGCGAGTTTATAAGCCAAGATTTTTACGAGCAGGACAAATCAAATAATGGAACCAATAGGCCGCCTGAGTCTGGGGGTGGTGATGGCGGCGACAACAATGAGGACACACACAATAGAGGAGGTTATTCTATGGAGCCTGAAGAAAGAGTGGACGTTCTGGAGGAAAAGGTGGACACCAAAAATGAGCGCATAGAGGTACTGGAAGAGAAAAATGACAATCTACAGGAGAAAAACGAGACCCTAAAAGAAAAGAATGAGAACCTGGAGGAAAAGATACAAACTCTAGAGGATGAAAAGGACCTCCTGGAGGATGAGATGGACGAACTGACAGAGGAGAACGAAAAGCTGCGCGAAAAGCAGCATAAAAGATTGGCCGAGAAAGTTGTCGACAAGAAGATAGAGCTGGATAAGATCGACGAAGAGGAAAGAGAAGATATGCTGGAAGAGCACGTTGAGCGCACCGAAGATTCCCTTGAAGATACGCTTTCCGATCTGAATGATGAAATCGAAAGAATGGAAGAGATGGAAGAAAAGCAGAAAGAAGACGAAGAAAAGTCTGAGATGGGAGAAGAAGTTGACAGCGAAGGCTTGCCTCTTGATGAGGGCGACAAGGTAGAAAACGAAGGGGACGAGGAAGACGATATAGATAAGGAAATCGCCGAGCAGTTTAGTTAATAGTTAATAGTTAATAGTTAATATAAGCTCAGTATTTTAAGCAAAGAAATCAAGCCTAAAAACATCTAATTTAAGGAGGAATTTTTATATGGCTCTTTACAATGAACCAAAGCCTGAACTGATTGAAGACGGTCAGCAGCCCAACATCATGGACTATGATAATGAATACTGGAGAACAAATACCAACCTCAGCAAAGATCAGGGCAGAGCTCCTTCCTTTGAGAAGGTAGTCGATCCTCGTCTGCCGGGACTTTTCAGTTTTGAATACGGCGGACAGTTTGGTGAGGTTGCCATACCCAAAGGCAGAATTGTCGCAGTAGCTGCCGACAAGCAGTTCAAGGACTTTAATACCGGTAAGTATTATCCTGCTATCACTCTTGCTAACGGCGGTATTGACGTAAAGGAAGATCAGGCAGAGCACTGGGGCGAAGAAGACGAGTATGTAAGAGAAGCCAACAAGCCTGTTGGTGTCTCCACGCTTAATACCTATCAGGATCATCAGAACAGCTTCAAGGGCAACCGTCCCGGCTTCACAACCAGAAACACTATAGAGGTGCCTCTCTTTAACAAAAAGAGTGACGCTGAGAAAATGGAATGGGGCAGCGCCTACGGCACACTCAAGGCCGGCGACAAGGTAATGAGCGACGAAAACGGCCGTTTTGTCAAATGGAAAGAGGGCAAGCTGAGAAAGGAAAAACATGAAGATATTGATGTTACAGACAATGAAGCTGAAATTCAGCTTGATGTTGCCTGCTATCCTGCCGAAGACCATGAAGATGAAGTAACTATTTACTATGAAGATGGTGACGGCAATATAGTCGAAGAAGATGAAGCCTCTCTGACAGTTACGCCCCAGACAGGCGAAGTTACAATAACAAATGTTGACGAGCTTGAATTTGAAGATGGCGACGACATCCACGTTATGTATCGTTCCATTCTTTCCAACGCCGAGCAGATGGTCGGTCAGGTACTGACCGTACACCAGAACATGATTCCTGCCGGCTGGATGAAGTGGGTACAGCCCGAAGAAGGCGAATTCATGGACTTTGCCGACAGATACACAGAACCCACCGGCCTGACACCTCATCTTGTCGACGATGCTCCGGTATACGATCCCACATACGGACGCCACGAAAAGTATCGTCCTACCAGTATACCCGGCATCCTAGACGGCATGAACTACACCAAGCTGTATGCTGATCCTGAAAATAACACTGAAGTCGATGACGATGAGTTTAATGAAGACGTCGACGAAGGGCCACAGCATGCAGGCAGAGCTACCGTCAGTGAAGACTGGGAAGAGGGAGATAAGCTCAGAGTAAGAATGGTAGAAAGCAATCTTCCCGTTGAAAAGCTGAGAGGCCTGCAGTTAGTTACCGACGATGGAGATATTATCGAGCATCTAGAAGGCGAATCTGAAGTGGAAGAAGCAATCAGCAGAAAAGACATCGACGAGAAATACAATGTAAGCGGCCTTATAGAATTTGAGTTGGGAGCCGCCAGCGGCGATGAAATTCTTAACACAATGGATGGCACCAACGATCCTGAAGTAGGCGATCAGGTGCACTTCATGCTCGAATTCGAGGCCACACACCAGATGCCCGGTATGCCCACACACATGGACTGGAATGGCTGTGTCGGCTCCGTGGACATCCTGCTGCAGCTGTAAGATCAGCCAAGTAAGTAAATAAATATACGCCCGGGCAGGTTTGCCCGGGCCGGACTTCACTTTAAAGTTATTGGAAATTTATACTATTAAACCAGGATTAAATATTAAAATAGCCAATCATGAGGAGGACAAAATATGGGTAGAAAGTTCAAAGAATACGCAGAGGAAAACTGGAACCAGAAGGAGAAAAAAGAAGCTGTAGATTTTGTAAAAAAGTATCAGCCGCTTATGGCTGAGGGTGATCGCAGCAACTTCGGTCTCGGCGAGCAGCCCATGGAGCTTGAGGAGGCTCTGACCTCCCGGGATGCGCAGGTGCTTATGACCACCATTATGGAAGAGACAATGCAGGAAGCAGCCGAACCTCTTTACATTGCCTCTCAGTTCTTCGATCAGGTACAGATAGACGCCGGAAACCGCCTGATATTTCCTGCCATTGGCGCACTGAGAGCTTACATTATGAGTGAGGGGCAGGAGTACCGCGAACAAAGTCTGAATATTATGAAAAAGGAACGGAGGACAGAAGTCTCCGTCTCCAAGAAGGGCCTATTGGTTCCCATCACTGAAGAGGCAATAGAAGATTCACAGTGGGAAGTAGTCGGCATGCACGTAGAAGCTGCCGGTAGAGCCATGGCTCGCCTCAAAGAAGAGTTAATGTTCAAAGCCATGACCAACCACGGTACAGTCGTCTTCGACAATGACCTGAGAGATAAGTATCCACAGGCAGGTACCACAGGCCTGGATGAGCTCGGAAACTTCAACGATACGCTCTCCGTTGAAGACTTCTTTGATCTGGTGATCATGCTCATGAACAACGAATATGTACCTACAGATCTGCTTATTCATCCGCTGACATGGACGGTATTTTTGAAAAACGGTCTTATCGATATGCTGGATGC
>Ga0207421_10005568_pt1 | contig 14086 bp, 10 predicted proteins | sample SodLakKL_010_SED_4_FD_187542 | JGI IMG/M metagenome (GOLD analysis project Ga0207421, IMG submission 187542) | Alkaline sediment microbial communities from Lake Tanatar, Kulunda Steppe, Russia - 8KL_010_SED (SPAdes) (version 2) | ecosystem: Environmental > Aquatic > Non-marine Saline and...
GGGAAACCGGAAGGTTCCCTCGACTGCTCCGCTTTCGGTTTCGAAATCACCGCTTCCATCCGTTCCTCCGCTCCATGACGTTTTGGCTTGTCTTGTGGGCATCCTAATTTGAGATGTGATTGCATATAACATGACCCTTTGCATCATCGAGTTGTTATTTTCACACCTGTATGAGTTACGTACGCTTTCTTGACCGGGATAGACCAGTCACTCAATATTTGCCGGAAACAGCATGGTAGAGATGCAAATTGAACAACGGATCGTAGACGAATTATACTGCCGGACGTACCTCCGGTACCATACTTACCACCCCGAAGTGGCGAGATTGTGCAATATCTTACGTCCAGTAGTATTAGCAATAATATACCCAGAACGTGTGACCGGCCGAGCACTCGATTTTCGTAGGATCGTCAAACGGAGCGGCATACCCTCGAATTTTCAACTCCTCACCTGCTTCAGGGGCTGGTATGCTACTGCTTTTTCCACATGTTGGGCATGTGACTTCGTATGTTTCTAGTTGCATTTTTGCTGACCCAGTGAGCATTCCTCACGATTAATAATTAAGGTATTGTTCACTTACTTTTTTGATTCATCTCACATCAATCCGTATGTGTATATCATCCCCGTATGCTGGGCAGTGAAAGCTGCGCTATAGTGCAATCAGCTATACCGGTCGACGGAACAATTGAGAGGTCTCACGCAGGACGGGTGGTAACGAATCTATCACAGCTTCCGTCGACCGGTATATAGGAGAACAATAGAAAAACCAGATTACCAAAACGAACGCGTTCGGGCGTACTCCCGTTCGCGTGAGAGGATATCGCGGTAAAATTCGTCCTCGTTTTCGCGCAGTTTGTTGATAATTCGGGCAGCATTTCGAGGGCCAACACCGCGGGCTGCGAGCGCAATCACCGCTTGCTTGCCATGGCTCTGGACCAGACTCGCAGACTGGTACGCTCGCTCGGTTTTCTGTTGCTGTTCCTCATCTTTCTCCGGCGTCCTCACTGCAGCTATCGTCTCTTCATCCCACGGGTTGAGTGCTGCAATCCGGGTGGATTCACAGTGTGGACACTGTGGCTGGTCCGGCACCCGTTTGACCTGCGTCGTCCGCTTCCAGTCGGTACAGTGGAGACAGAAGAGAATAACCCGGTCGTTCTGAATGCGCTCTTTGACAGTCTGGATAACGCTTGCATCCGCATTTTCGGGGGTGAGTAGTTCTTGACCCGCGCTGCGACCGCCCGTCCCGATGGCTGTGTGTTCGGAAACCAGCTCTATGCCGATGTCACCTGACTGGATAGCCGCAAGCACGTCGCTCGCCTCCGCAATGGCCAATTCCTCATGAAGAAGTTCACGCATTGCCTCGTCATAGACAGGGGTATCCTCCAGTGCTTGCAACAGCCGACTGCGACCAAAGCTGGTCGATGAACCTCGCCACCGTTTGAGCGCACCGAATGTCGCCGCGACATGAGAGATAGTGAATTTGAGTGCATCCGCGTTTTTCAGGCTCAACTCAATGAGGCTTCTGACGTGTTCCGGGTCAGTTTCCTCAAGAATTGCCACGACTTCAGTGAGGCTTACACCTGCCGGAACATCGAGTTCAATCCGGTAGGGGTCAACCTCCAGACCGATGCTTGAACCAGTTTGCTGGCCGAGGAGTGCAGAAAGCAGTCGGCCGAGCGTCTCGTTTGTTTGGTGTCCAAAACAAGCGTTGATTACAATAGAGCCTGCGTTCCCTTCAGCGACGATGCGCTCGTCCGTGGCAATCGGCTGGCCGTCCTCGACCGTGGTTGCAATCTGGTCCAGACCGGTACTAACTGTTTCATAACCAACTTCATACCGTCGGGCGATATCCCGGGCTACCCCGTCTGTCTCACCGCCGGCCTCGAACTGCTCAACGGCGACGCGCCGGAGCTCCCCGACGCCCGCTGCAACGGGACGGGCAACCGGAATCTCCTGCCCTGTCCAGGACGGGACCTCCCCGGTTGGGTCAGGAATGGGAGACACCGTGACAACCTCTTCTTCTTCATCAATCTCTGTAATCCGCCACATCTCCCCGCGTTGCACGAATGTCTCGCCAGGAGTTGCAAAGTTGACGACGAAACGTTCATCTAACGTACCAACCCGTGACCCGCTGGCGACATCCTCGACGTCGTATGTCGTTTCGTCCGGAATCATCGACAGGTTCCGGTAAAAATACTGCCACGTCTCTCGGCGCTTTTCGAGCGTATCTTTCTCCTCATCAACCCAGATAACGCGATTGTTCGCAAGTTCCCTGACGACTGATTTGAACGCGTCCGTCTCTACGTCGTGGAACGGATACGCGCGAGTAATAATTTCGTATGCCCGCATCGCCCGAATCTCACCGAAATCCATAACGAGACCTGCAATCTGGTTTGCAACCGTATCAAGACTACCATTGTGTAGCTTTGCAGGTTCGACAGCACCCTTACGCGACCGATGGGCAATAACGAGGGATTCAATGATATCGTCCGGATGGCTGGTGACAATCGTTCCGGAGGAATATTCACCCTCCCGATGGCCAGCCCTCCCGATTCGCTGGAGCAGGCGGGCTACCTGCCGTGGGCTGTTGTACTGGACAACATGGTCGACATGACCGACATCGATACCGAGTTCCATCGACGACGTACAGAGGAGGGCATCGAGTTCACCCTCTTTGAATTTCGTCTCGACTTCGATGCGAGAGTCTTTTGCGAGTGAGCCGTGATGAATCCCCACGTCCGTTCCGTATGCTCGGAGTCGGGAGCCAAGCGCTTCTGCTGTCTGTCGTGTATTGACGAAAACAAGTGTCGCCTCGTGTTTGGAGACGATTTCATCAATTGCTCGGACATGGCTTGCTATCTCCGGGTCGGTGACGAGTTCGCTGGCGAGCGATTCATCTTCGACCCTGATTTCGGGACAGCGAACATCGATATCGACGTTGCTACCGACGGAAACCTCGACGACATCAAACGGTCGACCGCCAGTAAGGAGATTTCCAATCTGTTCGGGGTCCTCGACGGTTGCAGAGAGGCCGATTCGTTGAAACGAACCAGCAAGTTCTTCGAGTCGTTCCAGCCCAATTGAGAGTTGCGCACCACGTTTTGATACCGCTAACTCGTGAATTTCGTCGATGACGACGTGGTCGACGAACTCAAGCGCCTGCCTGAGTTTTTTCCCAGTCAGCATCGCCTGCAGCGTTTCGGGTGTCGTCACAAGCAAATCAGGTGGGTTATTTGCCTGTTTCTGTCGCTGATAATCCGTTGTATCACCGTGACGAACATCCACATCGATATCCAATGTTTCACCCCACCAGTCGAGACGCTCGCGCATATCGCGGTTGAGCGCACGAAGCGGCGTGATATACAGCGCACCGATGCCGAATCGGCTCTCGCCTGCAAGCGAATCAAAAATTGGAAGTGTCGCGGTTTCGGTCTTTCCGCTCCCCGTTGGAGCAACCACAACGACGTTCTCCCCACGGGTCAAACGACCCAAGGCTTTGCGCTGTGGCTCCGTTGGAGAGTCAAACCCACGAGCGGAGAGTGCGCCTCGGACTTCCTCCCCAAGTGCGGTAAACGCCGCTGGCCCCTGCAACACCTCGCGGTCTGCCATTGCCATGCAATTGGGGATTGAACTGATTAATACTGCCGGACGTAACTTCGTAAACTTACTCGCCACCCCAGGGTGGCGAGATGGTTTAAAGGCTTACGTCCGGTAGTATACGACCGTCGGAGCACCAAAAGACTGAACGCCTCCTATCGGTCGACTACAATGTCGACATACAAAAGAGGCTGCTGGCCCTCAATTCCGGCATGGAGACGACTCGACATTTCGTTGCGACGGTCTACGTTGTGCATGGTGGGGAAACAGCGTTACATCACCATGAAAAACTCGACATGTGGCTGCCGCCCGGGGGACATATCGACCGCGACGAACTGCCCCACGAGGCAGCAAAACGAGAGGTGAAAGAGGAGATTGGCATTGATATCGACCTGCTGGCTCCACAGGGTAACCTCCAATCGGAGACCGTTCGCTCAATTCCCAAGCCACAGCATTTTCTCCTCGAAGATATCAACGTCCACGAGGAAGGTGTCGGCCATCAACATATCGACTTCATTTATTATGGCCACGCTGACACGCAAAATATCGAGCCTGCACCGGGAGAAACGCCGGCAACCGAGTGGGAGTGGTTCACACAAAAAGAGCTACGCGACAATCAGGAGCGATTTGAATCCGATGTCGTCGAAATCGGTCAGCGAGCAATCGAGGCTGTTGAAGACCAACAGTTGTGATACTGCCGGACGTAACTTCGTAAACGTACTCGCCACCCCGCGGTGGCGAGATGATTTAAAGGTTTACGTCCGGTAGTATGACGAGAGGCACTAAATCAGCACTGGTAAATAGGGCGGTCGGAGAGTCGAAAGCATGGAAGGGACCGCACGCGCACCCGCGGCAGGGACAGTGCTCAATGCGCTCGCGACGGGAACCGGGTCTGCGTTTGCAATAGCCGAGTATACGACAGCGACGGTGACGCTTGCTGACCACCAAAAGGTTACCGGCGAAATAACAGGTTCACCAGACGCAGACGCTCGACTCATTGAACGATGTGTCGAACTCGTGACCGCAGAGTACGGGGCTGGAGAGGGCGGCACGGTAAGAACAGAGAGTGAAGTTCCGATGGCATCCGGGCTCAAATCATCCAGCGCCGCGGCGAACGCGACCGTACTGGCGACGCTTTCTGCACTGGGGAAAGAGGATGCGGTCTCTCGGGCAGATGCCGCACGAATCGGCGTGACCGCTGCACGAGACGTTGGCGTAACGATTACGGGAGCGTTCGATGATGCAAGCGCCAGCATGCTCGGTGGCGTGACTGTGACTGAGAACACGACGGACGAACTGCTCCATCGCGAAGAGCGCGACTGGGCAGTGCTCGTCTGGACGCCACCCGAACAGTCGTTCAGTGCCGATGCCGATGTCGAGGCCTGCAAGCAAATCGCACCGATGGCCGATTTTGTCGCTGAGCTAGCTCAGAAGGGAGATTTTGAGCGGGCGATGACCGTGAATGGACTGGCATTCTGTGCTGCACTTGGGTTTGACAGTCAGCCGATGATCGAAGTCATGGCAACCGTCGATGGCGTATCGCTTTCTGGGACAGGTCCGAGCTTTACCGCTGTTGGTGAGAAATCGGCACTCGAATCGGTTCGAACCCGCTGGGACGACCGTCCCGGGATGACGATGCTCACCACCACACAAACCGCGGGAGCCAGCATTCTCGAGTAAAAGAAGACCGAAGCGGTAAAACGCATCCCCACAAGAGAGTACGATAGATGACCACACACAGCGGAGGCGACTGGCGATGAGCAGCGAACCAGCAATCAACCCCGATGAGATGTCACTCGATGAGTTGCGAACCGAAATCCGTGATATCGACCGGGATATCGTTGAACTCATCGCACGCCGAACGTACGTCGCTGATACGATTGCACAGGTGAAAGCGAGCGAAGACCTCCCAACAACCGACGAAAAGCAGGAAGAAAAAGTGATGGAGCGCGCTGGCGAGAACGCCGAGCGGTTCGATGTCGATGCAAATCTCGTAAAAGCGATTTTCCGATTGCTTATTGAATTAAACAAGGTCGAACAGCGGGAAAATCGGTAAGGAATCACGAGCGCCAGTATCGTCGTTAGCTCAGCAGCTTAGAAATCTGGATACTTTTCCGTAATCGTCTGGAGTTCGTCGCTTTCTTCGAGTGTATGTGTCGTCGAAAGGGGGGAGACGCTAACGTGGTTGTTAAGAATGGTGCGTCGGTCTGTTCCTGGCTCGTCTGGAATATTCCCGTTAGCCATCTTTTCCCAGAGTTCATCCTCGATATCGATGGTATTCCCGTTGCGCGTTGCTTTTAGCTCGGATATAGGTGAAGGGTGGGTTAGTTTCATCTGCTCAGTGCTTCGCTCGACCGTCGGGGCGTTCACGTTCAGGTAATCAATGCGGTCGAATAACCCATTTTCAAGGGCCTGTTCGGTCAGATAGGCCGTTGCGTTCACTGCAGATTCGTATGCTTCGGAGGTACGGTTGAAGCTTCTGGGGTCGAACTCATCACCGGGAATGTACATGGAGGAGGCAATCGCCGGAACACCAAAGAACGCAGCTTCAACGGCTGCACTGACTGTGCCAGAACGGCCAAGCGTGACAGCTCCCAGATTTGCCCCACGGTTACAGCCAGAAACGACGATATCGGTGTCCGGACATAATTCGGAGAGTCCCGCAATGACACAGTCCGAAGGTGTCCCGTCAATAAGATACCCCAGTTCGTGTTCGCCGTACTCTACCGAATAAGAGAGGGTCCGACCGACAGCACTCTGATCTTCTGCGGGTGCAACCACAGTTACGTTGCCAACGTCGGAAAGACCAGCAGCGAGCGCACGTACCCCCGGTGCTTCGATGCCGTCGTCGTTCGTCACAAGAATTTCAAGGTCGCTCATATCACCAGGTTAGCTGCTGCCGGTATCAAGGTGGCGTTTACATGCGGTATAGGAGAATGCCCCGAGGTCGTACGGAAATCTTCGATTTCCGTGATGACGAGACGCTCTGCGTCTCGAACCACTTGACCCCGAGCCGATTCACCAATCTCAGCTGTAGAATGGCTGGTATCAGCGGCAAGAATTACCGGCTACTACGTTATGAACGCAAACCAACTCAACCCCTGCGGGACCTGCTATGAGGGAGAGTGAGCGCAACGAGTGATTTAAATGGCCGCGATATGAAGGTGATAGATTTGTCACAGGACATTCCGTATTGTGCCGTTATCAGGGATTATAGGCGCTAATTGTGCGGATACGAATATACACTATTATGGATAAATAAAACACTCGTAGATGACCACACACGCTCAACTACAGTTCATCGACCCGGTTCAAATCGACGAAGCCGCCGACGTTATCGTCGATGTTCGGGACCGTCGAAGCTACGAAGCTGGGCACATTCCTGGTGCAATTAACATCCCCTACGATGTCTTTCGGGAGACCGGCAGCGTACTTGCAGGAAAATTACCCGATTCAGACAGATTTGCGGCCTTACGACAGCTTGCAGACATCAGCGCCGATGATTCCGTTGTTGCCTACGACGGAGATAATGGCGTTTACGCAGCACGATTTCTGCTCACTGCAGCAGTGTTTGGGCACGAAGGACAATTATCACTTGTCGATGGTGGGTTTGCCCGCTGGCGAACGGACCCAGAGACAGGGGAACCCGCAACAGAACCGCCGAGACAGCCACTCACAACCCAACAGATATCCGAGACGGAAGAACAAATCGAGGGAGGGGCCCTGTCACACAACGAGGAGTTAGTCGTCTCCCGGGAAGCCGTCGAGGAGGCAGTCGAGGCTGACACGACAATCATCGATACCCGAACGCCGACGGAATACGCTCACGCACACATCCCCGGTGCGGTCAATTTAGGTTGGGAGGAGCTACTCCAGGATGGCACACTCCGCCCGGAAGCAGCGTTGGAATCGCTCCTGACAGAGCGTGGAATTTCACGAGACGATGACCTCCTGCTATACTGTAACACCGCCCGGCGACTGAGCCATACGTTTGTCGTCTTGGCACATCTCGGCTTCGAGAACGTCACCTTCTATGAAGGAAGTCTTACAGACTGGATTCGTGCCGATGCACCCGACTGGAATCCACTGTCCCTCTATGAAAACGTCCGAGCGGTTGCTCAAGAGGGGTTCGATGCACTGCCAGAGGCGCTAGGAGAGGATATCTTCAGTCGATTGCATCTCATCGGCCTCTATACGCAAAAACAGGACGGCTATTTCATGCTCCGGACGAAAGTTCCCTGTGGCACGCTGACCGCGGAGCAGGCCAGAACGTTTGGTGAAATTGCGACCGAGTTTGCAACCACCCCAGAATCTCACGGAGGTGCCACACAGAACCCCGAATTCGGAGACGGCTATCTCGATATCACGACACGCCAGGGGCTGCAACTTCACTGGATTGAAATCGAGGATATGCCCGAAATCTGGGACCGCTACGAGGAGGTTGGAGTAACGACGATTCAGGCCAGCGGCAACACGCTCCGAAATGTCGTCGTCTGTCCGGCGACCGGCTTTGGCGAGGAATCCCTCCCAGTCGACTCACTCGGGGAATCGATTGCTAATAGATTCGAAGGAGACAGAGAGCTTGCAAATCTCCCCCGAAAGCTCAAGGTGAGCCTGAGCGGCTGTGATGAAAACTGTGCCCGAGCGGAGATTCAAGATATCGGGTTCCTCCCGGCAGAGAAAGACGGAACGGTCGGCTTTCACGTCAAGGTCGGCGGCGGCCTCTCGGATGGCCCACGAGCGGCGAGCGACCTCGGTATCTTTCTCACGCAGGACCAGGTCGTCGGGTTTACAGTCGCCGTGGCAGAGCTCTTTGCCGATTACGGGAGTTATCTCGATACGGCAGTCAACCGACTCAAGTTCATCGTGGAAGAGCTTGGGGTGGAGCAGTTTAAAGAACAACTGGATGAGTACGTCAACTTCGAGTTCGAGAATGCAGGCGAGAGTCTGACGACTGACCACCGGAGCGACCACGTCGGGGTTCACCAGCAGGCGGATGGAAACTACTACGTTGGGCTCACTGTCCCCACCGGGCGAATGTACGGCACTGACCTTGTTGAACTCGCCGACCTTGCTGAAGAGTACGGCTCCGGGACCCTGCGGACGACCTCAAACCAGAACCTCGTAGTCCCTGATATTCCCGAAAGCGACCTCGATGCATTCCTTGAATCGCCTGTCGTCTCTCGGTACTCCCCACAGGCAGGCCCCTTCCAGCGTGGCATTGTCACCTGCACCGGTGCTGAGTTCTGTTCCTACGGCGTTATCGAGACGAAAACGCGCGGTCTCCGGTGGGCACGGGAACTTGATGAGTGGATTTCGGAGACGCCACACGTTGACTCGTCGGCATTTCCCGATAGATTCAGTATCCACATGAGTGGCTGTTCGGCCTCCTGTGCGCTACCGCAGGTTGGTGATGTGGGCCTGCGTGGTGAACGCCACAGGGGAGCCCACGAAGACGTCGCGGCAGCGGATATCGGCCTTGGAGCCGACCTCTCAGTCGGGACGTTCATCGACTGGGTTGCCGGGAGCGTCCCGACAGCTGAGATTCCCGCCGCACTCAAGCAGGTGCTCGTTGCGTTCGGGCAAGAGAGGGAGACAGATGAATCGTTCCCAGAGTGGGTAAACGACAGGACACTCTCGGAACTACATGACCTGGTGACCCGTGTAAAACAGACCGAACAGCCAGCACAGGCGGAGGTGAACTAAATGAGTGATATCCACCCACGAATTCCAAGTATCGGAGAGGACCCACGTGAATCGATGAACGACGTTGCTGAAGCACCGGGGAAAATATGGTTTCGCAGCCTCGATGAAGCAGTCATCGAAGCGGACCGGTGTATCCAGTGTGGAAGCTGTGTCGCTGCCTGTCCGTCCGATTCCATCGGCATCGACAGCGAAGAAAACCGGCCAACGCTCGTCAGGATGTGTACCGGTTGTTCGAGCTGTTGGGACTACTGTCCTCGCAGCGGCCTCCGATACGAGCGTATCGCCGAGGAGACCACAGCTAAAGAGGGACTTTCAGAACCGGAACTCTACAGTGCTCGCGCGAGGTCACCGTTCCAGAATGCAGGGCAAGACGGTGGTGTCGTCACTGCACTCCTTGTTGCCCTCCTTGAAGCAGGCGAGATAGACGGTGCGCTGGTGGCGACGGAGGACGAATCCGAGCCGCTTCGTGGCGTTGCAACGCTTGCGACGACACCAGAGGAGCTCTGTGCGGCCGGTGGCAGCATCTACAATCAAGTCATGAGTCTCGGTCGGCTGCAAGAGGCTATCGACGATGCCGGACTGGAAGACCCCGATATCGCGCTTGTTGGGACGCCGTGTGTCATCGAGGGAGCGCGAGCGTTTGACCTGTATAACCACGACGCGGCTAGCTCAATATCTTTGACAGTTGCGTTGATGTGTACCCGGAACTTCGACCACGGACGACTGACCGGGGCGCTCACAGCCCGTGACGTCGACCCAGCAACTGTCGACAAGCTCGACATCTCGGATGGGACGCTCTATGCGTTCGACAGTGATGGAGAGACCCTCCTCAAAGCAGACGTTGACGAGTTCGAGGAAGCAGGGCTCCGCGGCTGTGATGAGTGTGCCGACTTTATTGGCAAAGCTGCAGATATCAGTGCCGGCAGCGTGGGCAGTCCGGACGGGGAGACGACCGTTGTCCTGCGGACCGAGCACGGGAAAGAACTCTGGGAACGTGCACAATCAGTTCAAAACTCTCAGTTCGACGACTCGCGCCCGATAGCAACTGAAAGTCTTGATGAAACCCCAGCCCTCGACTCGCTTGCCTCGTGGAATCGTCGTCGCGCGAAACATTTCCTCCCACGAGAGTACGACGGTGAGAAACCAGTCGGTATCTCGCTGACTGAACACAGAGATGCCTACGAAGAGACTGACCGCGAACCGGAGCCGTTCAACCCGGCCAGAGTCCACCAGTACGAAGAGTGGTGTTAGGAGAGCAACGCCAGCAGTCACCTATCGTTTGTGCAAGCGGTTTCGGTCATAAAACAGGTCGACATGTTCCTCGTGGGGCTCGAACGTTGCCGATTTCCGGACACCAGTTTCAGTCGGTATTTCGAACTCGTATCCGGGGTCTTCGGGGTCTGTCGGAATCAATAGGAGGCTCTGATTGTCCAAGGTATGCTCGGTCGTTAACTGCAACACACCACCATGTTCCTCGACCGTTGCCTGTGTAATGCCTCGGTAGGATTCGTATTCGCCAGTCAGTTCCTCGAACAGGGACTTTCGTTTGTAGTATGGAACAGTCTCTGATGGGGTTTTCCCGCCCAGCAATGCGAGAATCCCCTCGGCAACTGTTGGGGGCGTTGGAGAGGGTAACGTGTTCGCGCCGATGGCGATGGTATACGCGCCATCTGGTGTGAATCCCACGTACGAGGATGAGACACCCAGTGAGCCACCATGCCCAACCATCAACCGGTCTCCAACCTGCGTTCGTTCCCAGCCGTAGCCATACTCGTTACCTGCGCGAGGAACGTGTCCTTCGTGGGCTTTCGCAAGCCGGTCGGCAGGGAGAATTTCGGCCCCCTCATAGGACCCACCATTCTGGTTCATCAGGAGGTAGTTTGTCAACTCGGTAACCGACGACAGAAGTCCTCCCGCAGCGTAACTGAGTTCTCGATGTGGGAACGGCGTCGCTTCGGGAACGCCATCGCGAAGCAGATGTGGGGTCATCGCGTCGTCATCCATTGCCCCTGGGTCGAACGTCGAACGCGTCATTCCAAGCGGCGAGAGAATCTCCTCCTCGATAAACCCGGCAAACTGCTGTCCCGTCAGTTCCTCGATGAGCTGGCCAAGGAGGATATACCCGGAGTTGTTGTACATCACGTAATCTTCATCGGTCCGCTCATTCGTTGCCCCGTTCACGTGTCGGTAGAAATCCTCCCGGTCACCTAGTGGAACACCAAGTTCTTCGATATCCGTCAGTCGTGAGAGCAACACTTCGCTCGTTTTGAGCGACGGTACACCCGATGAGTGCGTGAGCAGTTCGTGTATTGTAATCGGTTCGGCTTCGTCATCGAGGCTGAGTTCGGGAAGATACTGATTCACTGAGTCTGCCACGGAGAGTTCCCCTCGCTCTTCGAGAATGAGAACCCCCAGCGCGGCGAACGATTTGCTGACGGAAGCGACCCCGTATAATGTATCGGCCGTTGCTGGCTCGTTCGTGTCGAGGTCACGGGAGCCGAAGCCGCTGGCATAGACCAGTTCGCCCTCGTGAGAAATGGCGATACTCGCTCCCGGGACGTTTGCCTCGGTGACCCAGTCACCGACGAACTGCTCAATCTGTGAAATGGTCGTCTCAGCAACCGACATAGTTGACACTGTGCAGCAAGTCGTATGAAATTCCCGCAAGCAGCAACAAAAGAAGACCGGCGATCAGTTATCGCAGACGCGCTTTGATGAGTGCGTCAAGGTCCTCACGGAGTTCGTCTACTTCGACTTCCTGCAGAACGGGGACGAAAAAGCCCTCCACGAGCATATCTTTCGCTTTCTGCTCGGGAATCGCTCGTGAGGTCATATACAGCAGTTCCTCGTCATCAACCTGTCCAACCGTTGCGGAGTGACTCGCTTCGGTATCGTGGTTGTTGATGATGAGTTTCGGTGAGGCATCTGCTTCGCTCTCATCCGAGAGCATCAGCGTATTCTCACGCTGGTAGGAACTGGTATCCCACGCGTCCCGACCGACATCCTGGACACCTTCGTAGACCGAGCGAGCGGTATCGTCAAGGACGCCGCGGGTGACGAGGTCGGCCGTCGTGTGCTCGCCCTCGTGCCAGACCCGACTGGCGATGTCGATATGCTGGTCCTCGTAGCCAAAGAACGCACCGACGATTTTGGACTCGCTGCTATCGCCGATGAGGCGGGTTTCGACTTCGCTTTTGGTGAGACGTGAACCAATGTTCCCCTCAATCCAGTTCACCTGGCTGTATTTCCCAGCATTGCCACGTTTGACCTGGTAGTTATACGTCTCATCGGAGAGGTTCTGGAGCGTGCCGTACTGGACGTGTGCGTTCTCACCAGTGGCGACTTCCACAACGCCGCTGTAGTATCGCTCGCCTTCGACTTCCTCGCCAGTCGATTGGCGTTCGAGGATTGTCAGTTCGGAGGAATCCTCCGCGACGACAAGCGTGTAGTTGAACAACGACTGGGAGTTCATCTCTGTGCGGATTTTTACATCCTCTGCAGCGACACCCTCGGGAACGACAACGAGCGTCCCGGCACTAAACAGTGCCGTCGAGAGTGCGGTTAGGTAATCTCGCTGTGTATCGACGACCGAACCCATCTTCTCGCGGATGAGGTCCTCGTACTCGTCGACCGCTTCCTCCCAGGCCAGCACGTCAACGCCATCGGCGCTTTCGCGCTCTTTTTCCTGTGCCCAATCGAGTGGGTCGACTAAGGTCTCGAAATCGAGTTTCGTGAGATTTGTCCAGTCACGGCCCGGCGTGCGGATGACCTTCGGCATGCCGAGGTCATCAAGCGCCGCGAGCGCCTCAAGCCGGGTTTCAAGGAGCCACTCCGGTTCACCGAGCGATTCGCTAATCTCCTGTACCTGTGCTTCCGTCAGATTTGCATGTACCTGCGTACTCATTGTATCACTCGGGGTTATCCGAGACTCCCCTCCATCTCCAGTTCGATGAGACGGTTTAGCTCAACCGCATACTCAATCGGCAGTTCTTCCGTGATTGGCTCGATAAAGCCAGCAACAATCATCTGCTTTGCATCATCGTCGTCCAGACCACGGTTCTGGAGGTAGAAGACGTCCTCGTCACCAATCTTTCCGACGGTTGCCTCGTGAGCAACGTCCACTTTGTTCTCCTGAATTTCCATGTATGGCATGGTATCGGAGGTGGATTCGTTGTCGAACATGAGGGCGTCACATTCGACGGCGGTTGAGGCGTTTTCTGCCCCATCGGCGATGTGGACGAGGCCACGGTAGTTTGTTCGGCCACCGTCTTTCGCAACGGATTTGGATTCAATCGTCGAGTGCGTGTTCGGCGCGTTGTGATAGACCTTTGCGCCGGTGTCGATATCCTGACCCTCGCCTGCGAAGGCGATTGTGATGTGCGTATCTGTTGCACCGGGGCCTTTGAGCACCGTACATGGGTAGAGCATCGTTGCTTTCGAGCCCATACTACCTGAAACCCACTCCATCGTTGCGTCTTCCTCACAGATAGCGCGTTTCGTGTTTAGGTTGTAGGTATTTCGCGACCAGTTTTGCACCGTCGAGTACTGGACGTGTGCGCCCTCTTTGACGAACACTTCGACGCCGCCAGAGTGGAGGTTGAACGCTGAGTACTTGGGGGCGGAACAGCCTTCGATGTAGTGGACTTCCGAGTTGGGTTCGGCGATGATCAGGGTGTGTTCGAACTGTCCCATGCCCTCGCTGTTCATCCGGAAGTACGCCTGGACGGGCATCTCGACGACGGTGTCTTCGGGGACGTAGACGAACGAGCCGCCGGACCAGATA
>Ga0207421_10005569_pt1 | contig 14084 bp, 10 predicted proteins | sample SodLakKL_010_SED_4_FD_187542 | JGI IMG/M metagenome (GOLD analysis project Ga0207421, IMG submission 187542) | Alkaline sediment microbial communities from Lake Tanatar, Kulunda Steppe, Russia - 8KL_010_SED (SPAdes) (version 2) | ecosystem: Environmental > Aquatic > Non-marine Saline and...
AGAGGCTGTTTGGCAAATGCTTTTTAACCCTTGAACCACCCTGGCAGATGATCCAGAGGCATTATACCCCGGATATCTCGTCCCTTGAGGTCCTTGGTGGGGTGCCAGATAGCCTCACATGCCCACATCGTATGGATCCTCGATCACGTCGAGGATGACTGGTTTGGTAGAGCGCAGGCATACAGGACGGATGACAACGTTGGACTGGCTGGACGTGCCGGCTGAACATCGTTGGTCGTGCGCGTAGAGCCTACAGCACAAAATGGTAAACAATGCATAGCGCATCACACGATCTCCGCTCTTCCCCCGAAGTCATCCTCGACCCCACACGAGGCCCTTGGCCGACTGACGGAGCGAAGCGGAGCTAATCGAGGATCCATTCATTGGTAAAGTGGCTTGCCTTAGGCGCCTGCTCGGGCTCCCTTACGCCTTGGGTTAAGCGGGAGGAGGCTGATTTGGTCAGTCGTAGCGCCACAGCCTGGTCGATACGATGGAATGGCTGTTGACCATTCTGGTGCACCAGGCGAACGGTAGTAACAGCCAGCGAGGGCGTGCTCCGATTTACGGCGATCTGTATGCTTGTTCGACCCGTGGGGTAGATACCAAACAGCCTTTGAGGCCTACATCGAACCGTTGGTGTAAAGCACCGGGTACAGGTCCTCCGAGAAATTTGCGTGCTCGGTCCCTGTCAGGTATGCCAGTGCGTCAAGGCGCTCCAGGGAAGGACGCACCATCGGGCGGCGCGCCTCAACCGCTACATCCCGCCCGCTTTCGTCTACTGTAACAGAAGGTGGTCGTGACATTGCATCGGTAGCCAAGTGATGAAAAACGCCCGCTGCAGTAGACTTCATCCATTGCTGCCGGGTGTAGCTACCAATATAGATGTGTATTTGCGCCCGGAATACTCTTTTGGAGCATGCCTATTGCCCCTCTGACGGGAGCCCGGGCACCAGCGGCGGGGAGGCTACAATTTCCGGAGCGACGGCAGCGGGGCCCGCCAGCACAGGAGGGCTACCGTAGCGAAGGGAATGAGGAGCGTGGCCGCCAGCAGTCCTCCCGTCACGGTGACGGCCAGCCCCATCCAGAACTCACTGCCGTCCGGGAATACCAGCAGCGGCAGCATGGCCACCGTGGTGGAGAGCGTGGTCGTCCACATGGGGCGGAGGCGCTCGCGGACGGCCAGCCGGGCCAGGCGATGGACGGGCGCCGCTGGGCGGAGGGCGCGGAGCTGGCGGTAGCGGTCCGTCAGCAAGATGCTATCGTTGACGGCAATCCCAATCAGCAGCACCATGCCGATAAACGCGCCCTCTGCAAACGGTACGTCCATCCACAAGAAGCCCAGTGCCACCCCGATGCCAGCCAGCGGTAAGCTCAGGAGCACCACCAGGGGCAACTTCCAGGACTCGAAGACCGCGGCCGTAATCAAAAACACCAAGAAAACGGTAGCCAACAGCACCCACGTGAAGGCCTCCTGCACCTCCTGGGTGAAGAACGATACGCGCCCCATGTCGAGCTGATACCCAGCCGGCAGGGGCATGCCCTCCAGCACACCCTCGACGTAATCCCGCCCCATGCGCGCCGGCCCGCGGTAATCCACCGACACATACCGCTTGTACTGCTGATCCTCGCGCTCGATAGCGCTGGGGGTTTCGATGATAGAGAAGTCGGTGAGGGTCGCCAGCTTCACTTGTGCCGAGTCGCTCACCACCTGTGGCTGCTGCATCAGGCGCGCGACGTCCAGCCGGTCGGCGTCCTGGACGGCAATACGCACCGGCAGCCGGGGGCGGTCCTCGATGGGCGCGAAGAGGCTCGGGCGCTGGGTGGAGAACACCGGCCGCAGGATGGCCGCCAGCCGGTCGGCGCCCACCCCGGTGCGGGCGGCCGCATCCGGGTCCCAGCGAAAGTGCAACACCTCGCGGGTTTCGCTGCGCCAGCCGCGACCCGCGTTGGTGTTTACCTCAGCCACCCGGGCACTGCCGCCCCGCAAGCGCTCGGCAAACTCCTCCGTGAGGGCTTCGAGGTCCTCGTAGTTGGGCCCGAGGGCCTCCACACGCATGCCCGAGACCATCCCGCCAATGCCCGAGGAGTAGCCTTGCGGCAGCAGGCCTCCGATAAACACACGGATCCCGGCGATCTGACCGGCCGCGCGCTGGATGAGGCGCTCCCGTACCAGATACGGCTCCGCGGTTTCGAGGGCCTCCTCGTGAAACTGCACCCGCATGGTGGCCGTGCGCTCAGACACGTTCGTGAGCGTACGGGACACGGCAGGCGAGGCCAGGGCGCTCTGTTCGAAGATCTGCATCAAGGAGTCGGCCCGGGCCACGGGGTTGCCCGGAGGAAACTGCATGCGGACGGACACCTCGGGCCGCGTCTCAAACGACCACCGCTGCCCAAAATCGACGTCTTGGAAGAAGGGCCGCATGACGCCGCTCAGGGCCGGATCGAGCCATTCCCGACTATCGCGGACGACATCACTGCTCATCACATCGGTGTACAGGGTTGCCAGCCGCTCTACCGGCATGGACCAGCCCTCATCGGGTGGGTCCAGGGAGCTCGGCACCAGCCACAGCGGCAAGCCCAGGGTGAGGGCCAGCACCAGGAGCGTGGTCTTCGGGAAGCGGGCACTCACGCGGTACGGCGCAGCGGCATAACGCCGCAACCCCCGCCAGCTAATGACGGCCTGCCCCGGCGGCGGCAGGTACCGGCTCATCACGGGGATCAGCAACGCCGCGCTGATGAGGGAGGCGGCCAGCGTGAGGGCGACCAGCACGCCAAAGGGCAAAAAGAGGTCCTGCAGCTCACCGCTCAGGTAGATGAGGGGCAGCATGACCGCCATGGTGCTGAGCGTGCCGCCGAGCAGTGGTAGCCAGACGGCGCGCAACGCTTCGCGCGCTGCCTCCGCCTCCAGGTCGTAGCCCTCCAGCCCGTGCGCCCGGAGTCGTTTACGCTGCAGAATGAGCTGCTCGACGACCACCACGGCGTTGTCAATCAGCAACCCAAACACCAGCACCAGCCCGCCGAGCGTCAGCAGGTTGAGCGTCAGGTTGAGCGGCCCCATCAGCGCCAGCGCTACGGCCAGCGCCACCGCCACGCTAAAGCACACGATAGCCGAAGCGCGCACACTTTTCAGCATGAAGAGCAGGACGAAGAGGACCAACACGAGCCCCAGCCCGCCGCGCCACTGCAGATCCCGCAGTTCGGCACGCACGTCCTCGCTCCGGTCGTCAGAAACCTCGAGCCGGGTATCCTCTGGCAGTTCGGTGCGAAGGTCCGCGAGGCGCCCCTCTACGGCCTGTGCCACCGAGAGCATGTGGCTTCCCGAGGCCCGTTCGATACGCAGCGTCACGACCGACTGCCCATCGATGCGGGTGAGGCTGCGCGGGGGGGCGGGTCCGAGTTGCACTTCTGCCACGTCCCGCAGCCGCACCGGGCGATGCGCCTCCGCGCGATGCACCAGCACAAGGTTGCGCAACGTCTCCAGACGGTCCTCCCCTGGAGACAGCAGCAAGGTAGCGCTCCCCCGCTCCTTGAGCCGGCCATATACCGCATCGCGCGTGGCTTCAGCGAGCCGTTGCTGCACCATGGAGGGCTCTACACGATACGAGGCCAGGCGCTCGGGAAGCAAGCTCACCAGCAGCTCTTCCTCCGCCCCACCCCGGACGTCCACATCGGCGATCCCCGAGAGGCTGGTGAGCGCGGGCGCAATCCGCTCGGCCGCCAGCTCGCGCAACGTCTCCGGGGCCAGTGGACCAATAAGCTGCAGCGTCATGAAGCCTTGCTCGGAGCGCAGCGCCTCAGGAATACGCTTGGTGAGGCGCGGGGTGACGCGCTCCGGCAAGGTCGGCCGGATGACGCTCAGTTGCTCGTTCACCTGCGCCACAAAGGGCCCCAGGTCCACCTCCTCCGCCACCTGCACCGTGATGGTGGTGGTGCCTTCCTGTGAATAGCTCTGGATACGGGCCACGCCGGGCACGCGCTGCACCGCTCGCTCGATGGGCGCGGCCACGTAACGCTCCACAGCGCGCGGGGAAGCGCCGCCCCACGACGCTGAAATACGAACTTCAGGGAGCTCAACCTGCGGCACCCATTCCAGCGGCACATCCGTGGCGGCCCAGGTGCCCGCCAACAGCAACGCCAGTGCCCACGAGAGCACGGCTACCGGGCGCCGAATCCATCCATCGTACCACTGCATGGGGCTATTCTACGAGCAAGGAAGTAGAAGACCCCCTCAACATACGACATGCTTCGAGTGAGTGCAACTCCTGGCGCTTATCGAGCCGCCACATCCCCATCGGCGGCATGGTCGGAAAGAAATTGCGCAGCGTCTTCTACGTAGGCATCGTCGCTGAGCAACCGAATAAACAGCGCCCGATCCATACCGGTCTGCATGAGGTGGTAGAAGATGGCAATGGGTAGGTCTTGAATGAACGCCACCACAATGCGATCGGGCAGCGGATCGGGGCGGCGGGCGTACGCGGCGAAACTGAGCATCCCGGGAAATGCCCCGCTTACCGACCCAATGACCTCTACAGGCAAGGCGCCGTCCAGGGTGTCCGCCGGCACCGAACGGTCAAGCACCGTGCGCAGGTGCGCGGAGGCCTCTGGGGTATGCAACGCGTCGGTCAGCGCGCGCGCCAGCAGGGATGCGTACGCATCGGCCGACCCTGTGGGGTAGGTGGCCTGTGCAAGCGCCCGCTGATCGCGCAGGCTAATTTCGGTGCCGCGTGCGCGTACTACCTCGATCACCTCATCCCGGAAGGAACCAGGCGACACGAAGGACGCCGTTAGCTCCATCACCTCCTCGGCATAGGCGGGCTGTGGACGGGCCGCAAGCTCATCAAGCCGCTCCGCCGGGGTTGCCTCCATCTGTGGATGGCGCCAGCTTAAGGTGCGCCCGCTGCTCGGGAGCGGCGTGGCGCGGGCAGGCCAACCGAGGCGCTCCCGGGTCGCCTCCACCGTATCGTAGCCGAGCGCCTCCAGCAGCCAGTCGGCAGCCGCTTCGTCGTTATACTGCATCACGCTTCGGACGAGTGTGTGGAGAGCCAATGAGTCGTTCGTGATCGCCCCCTCCCCACGCAATCGCTCCACCGCCGCCGGATGCCCGCCCTGTCCGCGGGCTTCCAGGTGATAGCGCTGCACGTCAGAGAGCGCGACCAACGTGTCGGGGTCCAGACGGCCCTCCGTTACCGCCTCCGCATAGGCTGTCAGCAGCACCAGGCGGGGGACGTTCACCAGCGGGCGTTCGGCAGCCCCCTGAAACTGGATGTGTGGCTCCTCCGCGCCAACGTCCATAACCACAAGCGACGCCTGCTCAGGGTGCGCTGCCATGTACTCGAGCAACGCATCCGGCGTGGCCATCTGCTCAGCGGTCGAGGCGCCCTCGCCCAGGGCCGTCATGTTCGAGAACATGAGCGTAAAGGTGCTCCAATTGAGCACCACCATCGCCACAACGAGGAGCAGCATAAGGCCACCGGAGATCATCAGGTGGCGCGCACAGCCTTTGTTCGTCATCTTCGACATACAACGTCAGAGCAAGTACACAGACGTGCGCAGCGGGGGCACACACAGAAAAACGGGTTCATATGAAAGCAGCAGCGAAGCATAGGCTCCGCTGCTGCTTTCCCATCAGGCGATGGTCCACGCAATCAAGCACCTCCGGCTTCGGCCTGCCCGGGCTCGACCTTGGACGACTCGTACAGCTCCTCGGACGTGATGACCCGCGGGTAGCGAATCTGCTCGACGAGGTCCTGCACCTCTTGCGGCGGCTCTTCGGTCAGCATCGATACCACGTAGATGGTGATGAAAGCCAGCACCATGCCGATCGTGCCGATGCCCTGTGCATTCACGCCCAGGAAGGATTCCAGGATGGGTGTCTCGAACACCACCGGCAGGACCACATGCGCCCGCATCAGGATGATAAGCGTGAAGGTGAAGGCCAGGCCGACGATCATCCCCGAGATGGCCCCCTCCTTGGTGCAGCGCTTCCAGAAGATACCCAGCACGATGACCGGGAAGAAGGCCGCAGCCGCGAGGCCGAACGCGAAGGCCACCACCTCAGCCACAAAGCCCAACGGGTAGATCCCCAGGAGGCCTGCCAGGAAGACCGCAACCACGATGGTCAGACGCCCCGCGAACAGGCGGCGCTCGTCGGAGGCTTCGGGGTTGATGATCTCGGCGTAGATGTCGTGGGCTACCGACGAACTGATCACGAGCAGCAGGCCTGAGGCCGTGGAGAGCGCAGCCGCCATCCCGCCGGCGGCCACAATCCCCACCAGGATGGCCGACAACCCGGCAATCTCTGGTGTCGCGAGCACAATGATATCGCGGTCAATCGTCTCCAGCATGGCGGCGGCAGACATCCCCTCCGACCACGCGCCGGTTTGGATGAGGCCAGCCTGCGCCCAGTTGCGTACCCACTCTTGCTCATTCAGCATACCCATCGCACCCAAGTCACTGAAGGAGCTCAGGATGTAGTACTTGGCGAACATTCCCACGGCGGGCGCGACGGTGTACAGAATGGCGATAAAGAGCAAGGCCCAGAACGCCGACCACCGAGCGTCGCGCACTTTTTTCACGGTGTAGAAGCGCACAATGACGTGAGGCAATCCGGCCGTCCCCACCATAAGAGCGACGGTGATGCAGAAGACGTTTAGCATACTGAAGTTCTGGAAGGGATCGCTGTAGTTCGTGCCCAGAAACTCTTCACTGAGCCCATCCAGACGGGGCAGGACCTCGCCGATGGCGATGTGTGGGATCGGGTTACCGGCCAGCACAAACGCGATGGCAACGGCAGGCAACGTGTACGCAAAGATCAGCACACAGTATTGGGCCACCTGCGTGTAGGTGATCCCCTTCATCCCACCCAACACCGCGTAGGTGGCCACCACGAACATACCCGCAATAACGCCCAGTGTGATGACCTCAAGCCCTACCATCTGAGAGACTGGCTGCAGCACCGGCTCCAGGTACCGCCCGAAGACCACGCCCACCCCACGCATCTGGCCGGCCACGTAGGTAAAGGAGACAAACAGCGTCACGATGGCCGCGACGGCGCGTGCTACGTTCGAGTAATAGCGGGTGCCCACAAAGTCGGGCACGGTAAACTTTCCAAACTTCCGAAGGAAGGGCGCCAGCAGGAGCGCCAGCAACACATAGCCCCCCGTCCACCCCATGAGGTAGACTGATCCGTCCGACCCAAGAAACGCCACCAGTCCAGCCATCGAGATAAAGCTGGCCGCACTCATCCAGTCAGCCGCCACGGCCATACCGTTGGCCACGGTAGGCACGCCCTGCCCGGCCACATAAAAGCCGGCGGTGGTGCTTACGCGGCTCCAAATCGCGATCCCGATATAGAGTGCAAAGGTGATTCCAACCCAGAAAAATGTCCATCCAATAATGCCCATGTGCAGTAGCCTCGTCTATCCTGATACAATAGTGGTAATGCCTGCGCGGTGGCTGGTTAGTGCCCCGCGCCGGGCCCTGAGGTGGACTCGTCATCGACCTCGGCCAGTCCCGCCTCCGCATCCAGGCGATCGCTGGCCACGGCATAGATCAGGATGAGGCTAACAAACACGAAGATGCTCCCCTGCTGGGCCATCCAGAAGCCGAAGGGAATACCGCCGAAAACAAATTCGTTTAGGGGCTCAATGAGCAGGATGCCGCTGAGCAATCCGACGACAAACCAGACCGTTAGCAAGATGAGGGTGCGCCGGAGTTGCTTCTGCCAGTACTCCTCGCGCGACATTTGTGGCGTAGCCATGAGATTGTTGGGTCGAGTGAAACAGAGAGAGCGGGCGGGTCAGGAGCTGCACACGGGTACCTAAAAGTTCAGCAGGAAGACGAGGTTGCCCCGCACGTTGGTGACCTCCTCGTCGCTGTCGGTGGTGACGGGCGTAAGCGAATTATCACGCGAGCCATCGAAGAAACCGCTGGCGTACATGGCGGAGGTTACCTCCAGCTCAAACCCGAGGCGCAGCGGACCGGTGTGGTACTCAATGCGAGGCGCTACCCGCCACTGATAGGCCATATCGGGCGTGCGCGCATTAAAGTTGAAGGCCTCGGGGTTGGCCAGATCGTCGCTGGTGCCCAGGTTTTCGGTGTAGCCGGCCAAGAGCCCGACCGACACCGGGCGCGACGTCGTGAGGATCTCCGCCCAGGTGGAAATCAGATACAGCGGCTCAAACGTGGTCGCGCTGGAGGCACTACCGCCCTCAAACGCATAGCCGCTCAGCATAAGGTGATCGGCCAGGTTGCTGCCATATGTGGCCTTTGCCCGAAACTGCACGCCAGAGCCGATGAGGCGCAGATAGCCCTGCACCGCCCCAGAGCCAAACCGGTCTGCTTGAAGATTAGGCCGCGCCCATTTCTGCTGGGCACCAACCCCGATCAGGCTGTTACCGAAGACGTATTGCGCGTGCAGATGAAGAATGGGCAACTCGGAGTCGAACTGCGCCTTCGTGCCACCAATATCGGCGAAGGCATCGCGTTGCCAACCCGTGACGCCAATTAGGCGAAAGTTTTCAGGCTTCCACGTGAACCGAATCTGTGGCTGCCGCGCAAACGGCTGAAAGGGGGCGCCAAACGTGGTGGCGATGCCCTGTGGAAAGACGGCTACTGTAAACATCGGCGACCACTCTTGCCCCACCAGCAATTCGCGGTTGCCCCAATCGAGGTTTACAAAGGCCCTCCGCAGACGGAGGTTGCTGATGGTGGTGTTGGCATGCCCAAAGAAATCCGTCTCAATCACCCCGGAGGTGGTAGCGCCCATCGCATCCGGCAGGTCGGTAAGACGAACGCCAAGGCGCGAGAAAATGCCGAACCCTTTGAGGCTCCCCTGGTCGTTTCCGGCCTCATCGGGCAGCGGAAAGAGCAGAAATTCCCCCTCCCGCGTCTGGTTTACCTGCCGGGTATCGTACAGATACTCCAGCTTCAGAAAGCCGTACGGGTCAAAGTCCTGCGCCTGCGATGGGGCCGGCCAGAGAAGGCTGACGATGAGAAGAATCGCCCCTGTGGATGTCGCCCACGCCGGGAAACAGTCACGGGAAGACGCGTGTCGTATAGATGATGGCATAAGCAGCCTAAAGTCTTGTTTGCGCAGGGCGGCGGGCGTGCTGTGTGATCACCGGGACGGGGCGTCAGCCTTTTGCGTGTCCGTCGTTGGCGCGACGGATAAAGACTGTCGCCAGTCCCGTCTGACGGCCCTCTCCGCTGATCCACCAGCAGAGAGGGCTTCTTTGTTTATGTAATCATTTCGTGGGTTCGTTTAGAAAACAGGGCTACAGCGCCGCCACGCCTCACGCGTTGCGGCGGTCCGCGATGATGGACTCCACTACCGACGCATCAGCCAGCGTGGACGTGTCGCCGAGGTCTTCGTGTTCGTTTGCAGCGATCTTCCGCAGGATGCGCCGCATGATTTTGCCGGAGCGCGTCTTGGGCAGCGCGGAGGAGAACTGGATGTGGTCGGGCTTCGCAATCGGCCCCAGTACGGTGCGGACGTGCTGCACCAGCTCCTCACGCAGGGCTTCCGACGGCTCATCGCCCGCGTTGAGCGTAACGTAGGCATAGATGCCCTGGCCTTTGATCTCGTGCGGATACCCTACCACCGCAGACTCCGCCACAGCGTCGTGTTCCACCAGTGCGCTCTCGACCTCTGCCGTGCCCAGGCGGTGGCCCGACACGTTCAGCACATCATCCACCCGGCCGGTAATCCAGTAATAGCCGTCCTCGTCGCGCCGGCACCCGTCGCCGGTGAAGTACGTGCCCGGAAACTGCACAAAGTAGGTGTACTTAAAGCGCTCGTGGTTCTTATAGACCGTCCGGGCCTGCCCGGGCCAGCCGTCTTTGATTACCAGCAAGCCCTCGGCAGCACCTGCCTGTTCCTCACCGTTCTGGTTCAGCACCGCCGGTTCAATGCCAAAGAACGGTTTTGAGGCTGCCCCCGGCTTCTGCGGCACGGCCCCCGGCAGCGGGGTAATCATAATGCCGCCCGTCTCGGTCTGCCACCACGTGTCAACGATGGGGCAGTTGCCCTTCCCGATTTTCTCGTAGTACCAGCGCCAGGCTTCCGGATTGATCGGCTCACCCACTGTCCCCAAGACCCGCAGCGACGACCGGTCTGTCTTATCCACATAGGCATCGCCTTCACGCATCAGTGCGCGGATGGCCGTGGGCGCAGTGTAGAAAATGTTGACATCATGCGCATCCACCACCTCCCAGAGCCGTGAGGCATCGGGGTACATCGGCGTGCCTTCGAAGAACACCTGCGTTGCCCCCTGCACCAGCGGGCCATACACGATATATGAATGTCCGGTAATCCATCCTACATCGGCCGTACACCAGTACACGTCACCTTCATGGTAGTCGAAGACATACTCGAAGGTGGTGGCCGTGTAGACGAGGTAGCCTCCTGTCGTATGGACCACCCCTTTCGGTTTGCCGGTTGATCCTGAGGTGTACAGAATAAAGAGGGGGTCTTCAGCTTCCATGGGCACAGGCTCGCACTGCGCATCCACCGATGCCATCTCTTCGTGGTACCAGAGATCGCGACCGTCTACCCAGTTTATGTCATTCCCGGTACGCTGATACACGAGTGCATGGCGCACATCGGGACAGCGCTCGAGGGCTTTGTCGACATTTTTCTTGAGCGGGACCGTCTTCCCGCCGCGCATGCCTTCATCAGCGGTGATGACGAAGTCGGACTCGCAGTCCAGGATGCGATCAGCCAGGGCATCCGGCGAGAATCCGGCAAACACTACAGAGTGGACCGCACCGATGCGTGCGCAGGCCAGCATAGCATAGGCCGCCTGCGGCACCATGGGCATGTACAGCGTCACCCGGTCCCCTTTCTTCACCCCGTTCTTTTTGAGCACATTGGCAAAGCGACTCACCTGCTCATGCAGATCCGCATACGTGATATGCTGCGCGCCGTCCTCCGGATTATCCGGTTCGTAAATCAGTGCCGTCTGATCGGCCCGCTCATCAAGGTGACGGTCAATGCAGTTGTACGAGGCGTTGAGCGAACCGCCCGTGTACCATTTGATGTCCAGGTCTTCCACATCAAACGAAACATCTTTGACGGTGCTGTAGGGCTGGTACCACGACAGCCGGCTGGCCTGCTCGCCCCAAAACGATTCAGGATCGTCAATGGAGCGTCGATACATCTCTTCGTAGGCCTCCATCGACCCGAAGTGGGCGCGCTCGCGAAAGGCAGCGGAGGGCTCATACGCGGTGTCTTTCCCTGAATAGGCAGCGGTTACCTGGGCGGCGGAATCGGTTGGCATAGGACTGGGAGCGGTTGGTGTATTATATTACCGAGTAGTAATATTTAAGGGCGATGAGAGTGCCTAAAAGCGAAACAGCATCGCTGAGGGTCTGAGCGGGCACACATCGGAAGCGCTTCCTTGAAGATTCTACTTAATTGTAATAAATAGTGGACGAGGTGTCAAGCGTTCTATTGGATTTTTTTGGCGCGTACATTGGCGCGTGGTGCTCACGTGTCGGGAAGTTGCACCTGAAGAGCCGCGCGATTGTCTTCCTGCTGGATGATGGCCGCTGTGGCGTCGTGCCAGTCCAGCACTTCTTGCACGGTGGTTGTCACCACTGAATCCTCCAACGCGAGCTGCTGCGTGAGCCATCGCTCCAGCCGGTCCTCGGTAATCGCCTCCCCCTGCGCCCACTCCAGCGTCAGCACGGCGCCGGTATCGGATGGCCGCAGCGCGCACGTCAGTTCGGTGAACCGCGCCGCGTTTTCGATGAGTCCGGCCAGGTGCACGAGGGCCTGCACCAGCGTGTACGGATCGACGCGCAGCCGGACCGGCTTCTCGGGCGCTGCTGTATGCACCACAAAGCCCAATTCCTGCTGTAGCGCGGTACGCAGGAGGGCCAGCAGATCGGAGGCTACCATCACATCGCGCGTCCGCCGGCTCTTGAGCTGCCGCGAATATTCTTCCAGCGTGCGGTCAAGGTGCGCACTCAACGTCACGGACTGCTCCAGGATGATTTGCTTGAACTGCTCCTCCACTGCCGATTCCATAGACGGATACGCGGTGATGGTCTCAATCGCCGCACGCACATTGGCCAGGGGGCCGCGCATCCCCTCCGTCAGGGTGCGTAAAAAATGCTCGCGGGCCCGGCGTGGTCGGTCTGTGTCATCGGAGCGCTCCATGAGCAACAGCCAGGGGGCCTCGGTGTCCTCCGTGTGGCGCGCCTGCACCCGCAACACACGCCCCTCCCGGCCGGTCATGGCAAAGGTGGCCCCCGTGCGGCTGCCCTCCTGCCCTCCCGAAGACGGTACCTCCGCCAAGGTGTCGTGCAGCAGATGGGCGTCCAGCAGCGTAGCCGCCTTAACGCCTTCCAGTCCTTCCTGGGGAGCGGCGGAGGCATCAGCCGGGCCAATCCATTGCAGCAGCGCTTCCGCCCGCTCATTGTATGCGAGCACGCGGGTGTCCGGATTCAATACGAGCGCTCCTTCCGGCAACGCTTCGAGCAGCGACTGCAGGAGGGCCCCGCGCAGGGATGACGGGCCTGAAGGATCCATAGCGGAAAAGCAAGCAAGAGACAGGATAGGCGTGGTGGTACGCGTCAGGTAAGCAGCTGCTCTACCCTGGCGACTACATCTTTTATGGCAAACGGCTTGGTCACGTACCCATCTGCGCCCATGGCCAGCCCTTTCTTCACATCCTCCTCGCGCCCTTTGGCGGTAATCATCAGCACCTTCAGTTCGTCCCACTCCTCTCGCTCCCGGATACGGCGGCAGACCTCAAAGCCGTCGTGCGAGGGCAACATCACATCCAACAGCACCACGTCCGGACGCGTCTCCTCAATCCGCTGGAGCGCCTTTGCCCCATCGTCCACTACGTCCGTTTCGTAGCCCTGCTTCTTCATGATGAACTCCAGCGACATCGCGATGCTGGGTTCGTCGTCGACGATAAGCACGTGGGTAGCCATGGCCGTAGCGTGTCAGGTAATAGGGGATGTCGCGGGGGAACTGTCGGAAGCTGTGGGGTCTGGTGTAGCAGGCGCACCATCACCGGTGGGATCGGTGGCGTGGGTGCGCGGTACCGTAAAGGAGAAGGTGGCCCCTTCGCCCGGAGTGCTTTCGACCCAGATGTCGCCGTTGTGCTCCAGAATAATCCGCTGGGCAATGGTGAGGCCGAGCCCGCTGCCGGAGGACCCGGCACGCGCCTTGGAACGGGCCTGCTGGAACCGCTCGAAGATCGAGTCTTGCTCATCAAGATCGATACCGGGGCCGTTATCTGCAACATCGATTTGCACGTCCTCGGCCCGGCTCCTAAGGGTAACCACAATGCGGCCGTCGGTGTCGTCGCAGAACTTAAAGGCGTTGGACAGCAGATTCAACAAGACTTGCTTCAGGCGGTCGCGGTCGCCTTCCACGGTCCCCGGCTCCTCGTCGGGCACCTCCACGGTGCAGGTCACCCCGGCCGCTTCCATTTGCTGACTCATGGCCTGCACCGCCTCATCTATGATCGTGCGCAGCGATACGGGCTCCACCTTCACGGTCATGGGCTCGGCCTCAAGCTTTTGTAGATCCAGCACCTGGTTGATCAGCCGGGTCAGCCGCTCTTCTTCTTTGATGATGACCTCCAGAAACTCCTGCCGCTGCTCCGCCGACAGGTCCGGATTGTCATACATGATCTCGGAGAAGGCCCGGATGGAGGTGAGCGGCGTCCGCAGCTCGTGAGTGACGGTGGAGATGAAGTCGTCCTTCAGGCGATCCAGCTCCTGCAGTTTGGCATTGGCTGCTTGCAGACGCTGCGTAGCTTGCTCCAGTTCGCGCTTCTTGCGCTCCAACTCGCGGCTGTGGGCAATCATCTGCTGCGTTTCGTCAAGGATGTCCATCACCTCTTCCAGGTTAAGCGGCTCGGCGTTGACGACGGAGCCCACGACCACATGCGCTGAGGCTGACCCAATCGCCCCGGTCAGCAGCTTTTCGGCGTGGTGCATGAGGCGGGCGTTCGCTGGGAGATGGTCCTCCCAGGTGGGCTGGGTGGTGTCGATGCCCTGGGCGTTGGCGAACCGCTTCAGGCCCTGCGTAGCGGCTCGATGCCCGAGGAACCGGCTCAGCC
>Ga0207421_10005570_pt1 | contig 14083 bp, 15 predicted proteins | sample SodLakKL_010_SED_4_FD_187542 | JGI IMG/M metagenome (GOLD analysis project Ga0207421, IMG submission 187542) | Alkaline sediment microbial communities from Lake Tanatar, Kulunda Steppe, Russia - 8KL_010_SED (SPAdes) (version 2) | ecosystem: Environmental > Aquatic > Non-marine Saline and...
GGGGGGCCGCCGTGATCGGGTAGCCACAGTGTTCACACGGGATTCGCTGTCGGTACGTCCGTGGCGTCGGTGGTGTCCTCGTCATAGGAGAGTCGTCCGACGAGGACGGGTAAATAACTCTCCCCCACCGTGAAATCCCGACGACACCGTTCGACCGTGCGTTCGCATAGCAATCCTTTTCCGAACGGGTAGAGAAAGGCGACCTATGAGTGAGGAACCCGACGAGGGCGAGGAGTCCGGCGAGGAGAAGTCCTTCCGCGAACGCGTCGAGGAGATCCGCGAGAAACGCGCCGAGGAGGGCGAAGGCGAGGGCGACCGTCCCGACGGTCCCTTCGGTGGTGGCGCCCCGGGCGGTCCCGGTGGCATGGGCGGCAACCCCTTCGCACAGATGATGGGTGGGATGATGGGGGGTGGCCCCGGCGGCCCCGGCGGCCCCGGCGGCCCCGGCGGCGAAGAGGTCGGAAACGAGGAACTCGTGCGTGAAGTCCGCCAGCTGCGCGACGAGATGCGCGATCAGACCCGCGCGCTCAAGCGGATCGCCGACGCCCTCGAGGACGAGTAATCTCGATTCTCCTACCGTTCGTCATGTCCCCTCGAGCCCCGCGTATACCTCTCGCAGGCGGGTCGCCGCCGTCGAGAGGCATATTTCCTCGCGACGGGCGAGACAGGCGGCCTCGAGGCGCACCCTCTCCGTTAGCGCCCGTTGGAGTGCCCGCCGGAACGCCCTCGTGTCGCCCGGCGGGTAGTGATAGCCCGTCCGGCCGTCCGCTACGGTTTCGACGAGCGCGCCCGCCCTGGCGGCGACGACCGGCGTCCCACAGGCGATCGCCTCGAGTGCAACGAGCCCCTGGGTCTCGACGGGGCTCGGGAAGCCAAAGACGTCGAGGGCGGCGTAGAACGCAGGCAGTTCCGATCGTTCGAGCATCCCCAAAAAGCGGACCTCGAGGTCGAGTGTCCCCGAGGCCGCCTCGAGGGCGGGGCGAGCGGGACCGTCCCCCGAGAGGACGAGGGTGGCGTCCTCGAGGCCGGCGGCGGCGTACAGTAGTTCCTCGAGGTTTTTCTCCCGGCTGTGGCGGCCGGTGTAGCCCACGAGGGTGCCCTCGAGGTCGTACCGCTCCCGGAAGGCCGTCGCGTCGACGGGACGAAACCGTGTGGTGTCGACGCCGTTGGGAACGACACGCGTCGGCGTCGAGACCCCGAGGCGGTCCTCGAGACGGCTGCGGGCCCACTCGGAGGGGACACACACGAGGTCGGCACGGTCGTAAAACCGGCGTTCGTAGCGAGTCGTGAGACGGGCGATCGGGCTCGACAGTCCCTCGAGGGGGGTGAGATACGGGGCGTACTCGCCGGCGGGGGTGTGGTAGGTCGCGACCAGCGGGGCGTCGGTCCGCCGGGCGAGCCGTGTGGCGGCGAGCCCGACGGCGAAGGGCGTGTGAGCGTGGACGACGTCGACGGCCGGGAGCGACTCGGGGATCCGTGGCGCGCCCAGCCGATAGCCGTCGTAGAAGGGAAACGGGACGCTCCGGACGGGGTGTTCGCCGGGTTCGGGATCGTACGCACTCGAGTCGGGAAAGACGACGTCCATCCGTTCACCGAGTTCCCGCCAGCGTTCGCGTACGTCCGAGATCGAGTACGTCACGCCGTTGACCGTCGGCAGGTAGGTGTCGGTAAACGCGGCGATCCGTTGGCCCATCGTCCGGGGAGAGACAGGTCAGGGATTTAACTCACCTGCTCGAGGCCGCCCTCACCGCCGGAAGCGAGCCAGGTAGGCGGCGGCCGACGATCCCCCGAGGCGCTCGGTCACGAGCGACACGTTCCCGACGAGTCGGTCCGCGAGGACGACGCTCACGTACGCGAGGGCGATCCCGGCGACGACGTCGACCACCCAGTGGATGCCCAGATACATCGTCGAAATCGCGACGCTGACCGCGAGGACGAGGGCGATCGGGGTCCACCGGGGGTAGACGTCCCGGGTCCGGTAGGCGAGGATGGCGACCGTCGCCGCGAGCGAGGTGTGCAACGAGGGGAAGACGTTGACGTTCCGGTTTACCTGTCGGGTCAGGAGCTGGTAGTGGGGGTAAGTCTCGTACAGCAGTGAGCTGATGAGGTCCGGCATCACGTTCCGTGGGCCGTAAGCGATCACGAGCGTGTAACAGACCAGTCCGAGGACGTAGTTGAAGGTGTAAGAGGCAAACAGGAGTCGCAGCGGTCCGGTGTCGGCGAGTGCGAAGTAGGCGACGACCGGGAAGACGAGCAAGAAGACGTAGCCGTAGACGTAGATAAACGAGAAGTACGCCGTCACTGGCGGCGTCGCGAGCGACTGGATCCACACGATGAACTGTCCCTCGAGTTCGTAGATCGCCCACGTCGCCTCCCAGCCGACGGCCCACGAGAACTCATAGAGGACTCCGCGGACGACGCCGTTGAGCGCCAGCGTGGTCGCGAGCACGAGAGCGATCGGCGCGGCCGCCCGCAGCCGCGAGAGGTACTCCCGTCTGGTCTCTCTCAGCCGATCGCGGCCGACGACGACCACGAGTCCGACTGCGAGCATGAGCGCGATCACGGCGGTCACCTGGGCGAGGACACGAAAGAACATTAGTTTCTCGCGAGGAGCCTGCCCTCCTCGTCGTAGGTGAAGGTCTCCTCGAACGCGTCCCGGGCGGTCTCGACCTCGAGGTCGCCGTCGGTGCCGAAAAAGGGCACCTCGGGGTCCGTCCCGTCCCACTCGAGGTGGTCCGGCACCCAGTCATCGGTAACCGGGGTGGAGACGGGAGTGGCCCCGCCCCCGAAGACCTCCGAGGCGATCCACGCCTTATCGAGCAACCGGGCGACGGTTCGACGGACGTAGGGGTTGCTAAACGGTGCGTTCCGAACGTTGAAGCCGACGTGGTAGAACGTCCACGACGGTGACTCGAGTAACCGTACGTCCGCGGACTCGGAGACCTCCGCGACCGGGGCCGCCTCGAGAGTCGAGATCGTGGCGTCGGCGTCACCACGTTCGACCCGCTCTATCGCACCTTCACTCCGTGGCTCGATCCGTATCCGTACCGTCTCGGCGGTCGGCTCCGGGAGGGAGACGTCCGGACGAAGCGTAAAGTGGTCCGAAAAGCGCTCGAGGACGAGACGCTCACGCTCGGTACGGTCCTCGAAGGCGAACGGGCCGCTCCCGACCGGCGGAACGTTGTCCGTGACGACCGCGTCGGTCGTTCCCGTCGCGCTCGCGATCCCTCCGAACGACGCCTCGTCGGTTCGGTCGGCCCAGACGTGTTCGGGCAGGATCGGCACCGTCAGTGCCCGCGTCGTCACGTCGGGACCACACTCCGTCTCGAGTCGAAGCGTCCGCCGGCTGTCGCCCTCGACGTCGATCGAGTCGAAGACCGTCCCGAGCCCGCGATACTGTGGTGACGGCGAGGGGATCCCGTTTTCCTCGAGTGAGGTGTCCGCGAGGAACCGGTAGGTGAAGGCGACGTCATCGGCGGTCAGCGTCCGCCCGTCGTGCCAGCGTACGTCCTCACGGAGTGTGACCGTCACGCTCGAGTCACCCCGGTCGATCGACTCCGCGAGCCAGGGGACGGCGTCGTCCCCATCGGAGACGAGGATCGAATCGTACAGCAAGGAGACGACGGTCGATCGGTTGCGATACTCCGCCGACAGCGGATTGAGGTTCTGTGTCGGCCGCGTCTCCGTTAGCACCGCCCGTAACTCCCCGTCGCCCGTGAGCGCCTCGAGGCCGAGATAGCCAAGCCGGGTCACGGGGTGGTTCTGTCCCCAGCCGTCGAACCGGTCGGTCCGGACCAGCCGAACCTCGTCGGGTCGACAGAGCGGAGTCAGGGGCTGTTCGGCGGCGAGCCAATCGAGAACCGCCGTGAGTTCCTCGCGTCTGTCCGCCCCCTCGAGGGTCCGCTGGGTCTCGAGGTGGTCGTCGAGGGACATGCTGGTGACGCCGAAGGGGTTCTGCCAGCCGGGTTCGTCGGCGTACACCGAGTGAAGGGCCTCATAGAGGAAGTCGGGATCCCGGTCGGCCGGATGACGCCCGACGTAGACGTCGAAGTCGGTGTTGATCAACACACGACGGAACAGTTCGACGGGCGGGAGCGTCTCGAGGGTGACGTCGGCGCCGACCGCCTCGAGGTGCTCGGCGAGTCGCTTTGCGATCCGGATAGCGTTCCTGTCGTAATCGTCGACGAGCGTCGCGATCGTGACCGACAACTGCTCGGGCGCGTCCCGGCCGGTGACGTTCCGGAATCGCCGGGTACAGCCACCCGTCGTGGCTGCAAGGCCCGCCGCGGTACCGGCGAGGAGGGCACGTCGACCGACGCCGCCGGTGGTATCCGAGGGGTCCAGAGCCATGCGATGGTCGTCCCTTCGAGATGGCTATATAACAGTATTGTCACTCCGGACGGCGGTTAGCTACCGAATACGGCGCTAAGCACCCTTTCTCGAGGAACGGGACCCACTCGCCGGTGCCGTCGGCCGAACCGCTTCGTACTATCGCTTCGGATGACGGTTCCACTCGAATCACCCCACCAGCCCGCGGTACAGCCCCGAGAGACGCTCACCGACGACCTCGAGGCGGTGGGCTCGAGCCGTCTCCCGGGCCCGCCTGCCGAGCCGTCGCCGGAGGTCGCGGTCGTCGACGAGACGTTCGACGGCCTCGAGGAACTCCCGGTCGCTCTCACATTTCAGGCAGTCGACGCCGTTGGAAAACTCCTCGAAGACCGGGAGGTCCCGGAGGACGACGGGCGTGCCGGCAGCCATCGCCTCGAGGACGGCGATCCCCTGGTTTTCGACGTGGCTCGGAAAACAGAAGATATCGCCCGCGCCGAAGGCCCCGCGTTTGTCCTCGATCCAGCCGGTGAAGGTGACGGGTTCCGGCGGGTCGCCCGTCCACTTCCTGACTTCGCCACTCGCCAGTAGCCCCCTGTCGTAGGGGCCGAACCAGACGAACTCGTGATCGCTCTTCCGGGCGAGCCGACAGAACGTCGACAGCCCCTTTCGCTCGAAGACGTTGCCGAGGGTGAACACGACCGTCCCCTCGAGGCCGTACCGTTCCCTGTAGGGCCCGCGAAACCGCTCGTAGCCGGCGAGTGAGTCGAGATCGACGCCGTTGGTAACTGTCTCGACCGGCGCGTCGACCGGATACGTCTCGAGGAGCCGGCGGGTGTACTCGCTTGGCGCACAGACGAGATCCGCCTGTGAGTAAAACCACCGGAGGTAGCGTCCGAGCGGGCCGGCCGCGATCGTCGAGCCACGGAAGCTGTCGGCGAAGTCCTCGCGCGTGACGTGAGCGTGGAGTATCACGGGCCGCCCCCTCGCTTTCGCGTGGCGGGCGAGTGCCAGCGAGCCCGGACCGATCCCGTTGCAGTGGGCGAGGTCGTAGTCGGGGAGGACACCCCGCCCGCGGGCGAGACGCGCCGGGAGCGTTCGGGGGCTCCAGGGCTCGGTCACGAGGTCGACGCCGTCGACGTTCCGCAGGGCCGCCCGTTGGTGGTCCGTCGAGGTACCGATCCCGCTTCGCTCGAGGGCCGACTCGACCTCGAGGTAGTGACAGACGCGCACGGTGGGACCTCAAACGGCCCCGGAATAACGGTACCGAAACGCCGCCGGGGAACGCAACACCGATGGGGTTCACGCCGAAAGTGATCGTCGATGGCCATTGCCGAGGAACGGATCGAGCGATTACACGACCTCGCTCGAGCTGCCGCCACCGCGGGCGAGGACGACCGGGCAAGGGAGTACGTCCGGCTGGCTCGCCGGATCGCCGAGCGAAACCGCCTTTCTTTACCACTCGAGTTCAAGCGCTTTAGCTGTGACAGCTGTGATCGGTACCTCCGCCCCGGGAAGAACGCCCGCGTTCGCACCCGGGAGGGCCACGTCGTCGTGACCTGTGACTGTGGGCACCAGGCGCGCTATCCCTACGAGAGGTCGTGACTCCCCTCGCCCCGTCGACTCTCACGTCGGGAGATTCGGGTGGGGGTTATTCATCCCCGGCGTGGTAGCCCCCTCGAGATGTACGACACGATCCTCGTCCCAGTCGACGGTAGTCCGGGTGCGAAAGGCGCGATCGCGAACGCACTCGCCTTCGCCCGCGAGACCGACGCGACCGTCCACGCGCTCTCGGTGGTCGAGACCCTCGCCGACCTCGAGGAGTTCGACCCGGACCAGCGGATGGCGGTCCGGCGTGCCTCCGAAACCCGCGCCGAGGGGGCGACCGGCGAGGTCGCCACCGCAGCCCAAGAGGTCGACCTCGAGGTCGTCGAGGCGGTTCGGGAGGGACGACCCACCCGGACGATCCTCGAATACGCCGACGAGATCGGGGCGGACCTGATCGCGATGGGGACCCGCGGGCTGACCGCCGCCCAGTCGATCCGACTCGGCAGCACGACCGAACGGGTGATCGCACGCGCCGAGGTGCCGGTGCTGTCGGTTCGTCTCTCGGACCCGGCGGCCCCACCCGCCGTCGCGGACGTCTCGATCGATCGGGTTCTGGTCCCGACCGACGGCAGCGGTGTGGCAGAACGCGCCGCCGATCGGGCCCTCGAGTTCGCCGAGAGCGTCGGCGCGACGGTTCACGTCGTCTACGCCCTCGACCGGGCGATCTACGACCTAGAGGACGCCCCGAAGAGCATCATCGGTATGCTCCGGGAGGGTGGGCAAAGCGCCATCGAGGACGTCGCCCTCGAGGCCGAAGACAGGGGGCTGTCGGTGACCCGGGATCTCCTTCGCGGGGTCCCCGAGATGGAGATCCTCGAGTACGCCGAGGGCGTCGACGCGGACCTGATCGCGATGGGGACCCGCGGCCGTGGCGGCGGTTCGGACCGTGGACTCGGGAGTACGACGAGTCGGGTCGTCCGGCGGTCCGAGCGGCCGGTGTTGACGACGAAGTGAGAAACCCGTTCAGGCGGTCAGTACCGGCGTGTCGGCCGTCCGAACGACGCGTTCGGCGACGCTTCCGATCTTCGCTTCCCGCCTGTGACTCTGGCCCTGATAGCCGATGACGATCAGATCGGCATCGATCTTTTCACAACAACGCTGGATCTCCTCCCACGGGCGACCGTGACACATCGACCACTCGAAGTCGATGCCGAGGGTGTCCGCCCGTTCTCTCTGGTCCTCGAGCATCGACTGCCCGCGTTCCTCGAGTTTGTTGAGGACGATAGCGGAACTCGAGAGGGCGGGTTCGCCGTAGCGGTGGGTCTCGACGCAGTACATCGCGTGGATCGTCGCGTCGTAACGGTCTGCGAGGGTCATCGCGTGTTCGACTGCACGGTTCGCCGGGTCGCTGCCGTCGGTGGGAACGAGAATGGTGTCGTACATGATTAGGCGGTGATCACGGGGCGGTTGGCGTACCTGACGACGCGCTCGGCGACGCTGCCGATCTGGCCGCCGCCGGCCCCGCCGAGTCCCCGGTTACCGAGGACGAGGAGGTCGGCGTCGACCTCCTCGGCGTAGGCGTCGATCTCCGAACTCGGCCTGCCACGTCTGACCTCGGTCGTCACGTCGACGTCCGCCCGGAGTTCGAGATCATCGAGTGCCTCCCGGCCCTGTTCTGTAATGTCCGCGAGGACCGTCTGCGAGTCCTCGACCACACTCGAGCCGTACCGTCGGGTGTCGACGACGTACAGCGCGTGGAGGTCGGCGTCGAACCTCGAGGCGATATCCAGTGCGTGTTCTGTCGCCCGGTTCGCGGGCTCGGAGCCGTCCGTCGAGACGAGAACGGTGTCGTACATCGTTCGCTCGCCCTACCACGAATGCCCGCATATAACTTGCAGGCCATCTCAGAGGACGACAACGTACCGCTGGGTGACCGGTTATAAACGTACCAGTACATTTTTGCATATAGTACTACAATCAGTACATGCAGCATGAGCCAGGCAAAGGTCCAGGCCGACGGTCGAGGGGTAGAAATCGATCGACAGACGAGCCAGGAGTGCAGTCGGGAAGTTATCGAGCGTGCTATTTCGGTTCCCACTGGAGACGACAAACTAATAGAAGTAAGGGTTCGCGATGAGAACACGGATTTCACCCAACAGGTCGCTGAAGGACAGTTTCTAAATGTGATCGAACCAGTCTTTACTGACCGTATGGGCACGGACACCACTGCTGATACACAGCCGCCAGCTCTGCCTTCGGACTTCTTTTCTCAGTTAACAGATGCACAGGAAGCACTACTAACGGTGCTCGCTGACGATGGAGGGATGCTACTCGATTCCGAGATCCGACGGAGAATTCGCGAGGACCACGGGGTTTCGATCAAAGACAGCGGGACTGCCACGGGCGGGATTATTTCGGGGTTCAGTCGATACTTCAGCAAAGAACTCAAAGACGGTCTTTTCGTCGTCGAATCGACTGACGAAGGTATCTACTCCCGCAAGCTCGCAGACACGTACAGAGACGAAATCACAGACCGTTTGGGCACGGAAGACCGTGATCAACGCACCACGAACGGAGAGCGGTAATCGGTTGTGAACGGATTTCTGACACACTGTACCTGATAGGGGGTCGACTCCGGGGTCGGAGCCCTCGAGTCGACAGAACGGTTCCGGCCGTCGGTCTACCCGTCGGGTTGGGTGACCAGGACGGAACACTCCGCCTGGCGGATCACCCTCTCGGTGACGCTGCCGATCAGGAACCGATCGAGGCCGCGCCGGCCGTGTGTTCCCATGACGATCACGTCGACGTCCTCCTCGGCGGCGTACTCGAGGATCCGCTTGTCGGGATCGCCCTGTTCGATCGCAGTGACCGTCTCGACGCCGTCGGGAGCACCCTCGGTTACCTCCGCGGTCAGTCGCTGCCCTTCGTTTCGGAGCCCCTCGACGGCCGGTTCCACGGGGAGACCGAGCGGCGTGTTCTCGCTAACGCTGATCACGAACAGACTGTGGAGAGTCGCATCGAACCGGTCGGCGATCTCGTACGCCTGTTCGGCGGCGTTGGCTGCCGGGGCGCTCCCGTCCGTCGGAACGAGCACGTTCTCGTACATGAGCGGGCCTTCGAACTACAGGATCATTATTCCACCTCTCGACGCGGGTCGCGGTCCGACCGTCGTCGTGATTCGAGCGGTCGTCCCTGCTCGAGCGCGTACTCGAGGCGAAGAGCCGAGTCGCGTCTCGAGTGCGTCCCCGGCCGCCTACACGTGTTCTTCGAGGAACGCGACGATTTCCGAATACGCCTCCTTTCGGTTCTCGAGTTTCGAGAGGCCGTGGCCCTCGTCCTCGAAGATCAGTTTGCCGACGGGGACGCCCTGCTCGCTCGCCTTCTCGGCGATCTGTTCGGCCTCGCCGACCGGCACGCGGGGGTCGTTCGCGCCGTGGAGGACGAACAGCGGGGCGTCGATTTTCCCGACGTTGTTGATCGGCGAGATCGACTCGAGGAATTCCCGATCGTCCTCTAGGCTGCCGTACTCGGCTTCCCGTAACTCGCGTCGCCAGTTGCCGGTGTTCTCGAGGAAGGTGACGAAGTTGGCGATGCCGACGACGTCGATGCCGGCGGCCCACAGGTCCGGGTACTCGGTCATCGCCGCCAGAACCATGAAGCCGCCGTAGGAGCCGCCCTTGGCGACGACCCCGTCGGGATCGATCGCGGGGTGGTCGGCGAGCCACTCGACGCAGGCCTCGATGTCGGCGACCGAATCCATCCGCTTTTCGACGTCGTCCAGACTCGCGTACTCGGCCCCGTAGCCCGCAGAGCCACGGACGTTGGGCTCGAAGTAGGCGTAGCCGTGGTTCAGGAAGTACTGTTTGACACTGGAAAAGGAGGGGCGGCGTTGACTCTCGGGGCCACCGTGGATGTCGACGACGACGGGGACCTCCTCGCCGTTCTCGGCGTCGTCAGCCGCCTCGGGCAGGGTGAGAAAGCCCGGGACCTCGAGGCCGTCGAAGCTCTCGACGTGAACCAGTTCGGACTCCCGGAACGTCTCCGTCGGGATGCCCGCCGTCGGCGCGAGCGTCCACTGGTCGGCCTCGCCGGTCTCGAGGTCGACGACGAAGACGTTCGTGTTCACCGCATCACCCGTGGTCGAGCAGGCGACGTACTCGGCGTCGGGGCCGAAGCTCACGCCGCCGGAGACCCCACCCGGGAGGTCGGGCTCGGGGAACGTCTCGAACGCGGTCGGATCGTCGCCGGCGAACTCCCCGGCCGTGAGTTCGGTGTACCCCTCGACGTTCCGGGAGTAGACGAACCGCCCCGTCTCGTCGTCTAACGCGATGCCGTCGACGTTCCACCGTCCGTCGGACTTCGGAGAGGCCCGACGACGTCGAGAATCGTCCGATTCGCGACCGTCCCCATCCACGACCGTTTCTAACTCGAGGGTCTCGAGGTCGAGATACGCCAGGTAGAGGGTGTCCGCACCGTCGTCGGTCACGAGGTAGATCCCCTCGCCGTCGGGGCTCCAGCTTGCACTCTGGTACCGGACGTCGCCCTCGTGGGGTGTGAGGTGAGTCGACTCGCCGCTCTCGACCTCGAGGACGGACAGGTCCTGGTCGAAGTTCGAGTACGCCTGTGAGACGAGCATCCGGGAGTCGTCGGGGCTCCATCCCGCGGGGGTGAGCCAGCCGTCGCCCTCGTAGAGCAGTTCGGCGTCGTCACCGACGGCGTCCCGATCCTGGGCGTAGACGTCGAAGACCGATTCGTCGCGGCGATTCGAGCTAAAGGCAAAGCGCTCGCCGTCGTGGCTCCACCCACCCCATCTGTGCTTGGCGTCGGGCGTCGCCGTGAGGTTCGTGATCGCCCCGGTCTCGGCCTCGAGGCGGAACAGCTGGGCGCGTTCGTTCCCGCCCTCGTCCATCCCGAAGATCAGTTCCGGGCGTTCGGGCGACCAGGAGGCGAACGTGACCCGCTCGTCGTAGAAGGTGCGCTGTTCGGGCCACTCGCGGGCACCCTCGAGGGTCCAGACCTGGGGGACGCCGGTGGTGTTCATCAAAAACGAGAGTCGGTCGCCGTCGGGACCGAACGAGGCCCCGTAGGCGCTTCGGATGTTGAGATAGCGATCGATGTCGTAGGTGGTCATGACGGAGAGTCGTATCGGGGAGCTAAACCGTTTGCTCTGCCGAACGGCTCGTGTGGCTCACGGTGTGGGCCGTCGTGGACACCTCGAGACGATCTCCCCGGGGTCGGTAGAACCACTGGCGACGCTCATAGCACTCGCAGTCTGTACCCCTCGAGGGCACTCTCATCGGTAACCCGCCCGGCCTCGACTGCGACGTCGAGCAGTTCGGCAACGAACTCTTTGGGTACCTCGACGCCGATGAAGTCGGTTCCGTCACGCGCGGTCGTCAGCCGCGCCATCGTTCGGTTGGTGCCGTCGTCGTTGTAGATGCTCCCGACGCGGTCGTCGTTTCGCAGGAAGCGGAGAGTGACGTCGGTCGGCTCGATCGACTCGAAGTTCACCTCGAACACCCGGTCGTCGTCCTCGATCCGTGCGAGCAAGAGGTCGTCTCTCTCGGTAACGATCGTCTCCATACCCCCGATGAGGGGCCAGAGCCTATAATACGCTGCCGTGCAGTCGTCGGCAGGCTCTCCCGGTTGGTTCCACGGCTGAAACGGCGTCTCCGGACGTCGAGAGCACCGACGCGCGACTACGGCCCGTTTTCGGGTTCGGTGCCGACGATTTCGGCGTAGGACGCCGCGATCGGGTATCGCCACCCACTGTCGAAGGCCTTCGTCGTGACACGGAGCGCCGGCGGCGTCTGCTTCCGTTTGAACTCCGATCGCGCGAGACGGCGGACGACCGTCTCGACTTGCTCCCGCGTTGTATCGGTCTCACTGACGATTCGCTCTACGGACTGTTTGTCGCCGACGTATCGCTTGACCACGGCGTCTACGACCTCGTATGGGGGAATGTCGTCTCGGTCAGTCTGGCCCTCGCTCAGTTCGGCGGTCGGTGCTTTCTCCAACACGGAGGCTGGGATCGGAGCCGAATCGATCCACGACGGCGGATCCGCGTTGAACGCCTCCGCGAGCGCGTACACGCGGCGTTTGGTACAGTCCCCAAGTGGGGCGATCGCACCGACTGCGTCGCCGTACAGCGTACAGTAGCCGACCGCCGCTTCGCTTTTGTTGTCCGGCGTCAAGACGAGCGCACCGATATCGTTGGCGACGCCCATCAGTACCAGACCCCGGACTCGAGCCTGCACGTTCTCGCGGGTGACACCCCGCGTGCCATCGCTTCCGGTGAGTCTTTCGATCGACTCGGTTGCGGTCTGTGCGAGGTGTTCGATCCCCGCTTCGCCGAACCGTATCCCGACGTTGCGGGCGACGCGTCGTGCGTCCGCGCGGTTCTCATCGGCAGTGACGCTACCGGGGAGGGTGATGCCGTAGACGCGGTCCGGGCCGATAGCTTCGGCGGCGAGCACCGCCGTGACCGACGAGTCGATACCGCCCGACAAACCGACGACGACCTCCTCGAACCCGGTCTTGTGGAGGTAGTCCCGGATCCCGAGCTCGAGCATCCGCCGGAGCTGGGTCGTCTCGGACGGCACTGTGGACGGGACGGGCTCTCCCCCCGGTGAGCCGACCAAGACGTGGGGTGACCCGACGGGGGCGGAGGCGAGCAGGGAGCCGCTGGCCGAGAGGACGAACGACGTGCCATCGAAGAGAATGTCGTCGTTGCCGCCGACCTGATTGGCGAAGACCACCGGCGCGTCGATACGTTTGGCGTGGTTTGTGAACCGGGTCTCACGTGAAACTGGCTTGTTCACCCGGTACGGGCTCGCGGACAGATTGACGAGGAGGTCGACGCCCTCGTACGGTGTGATCGGGTCCACACCGTGGCGCGGTTGCCCCGTCACCTCGTGGTCGTACCAGGCGTCCTCACAGATCGTGATGCCGACCGTCGTCCCGTCCACCAGGACTGCTTTGGGCTTGTTTCCCCGCGAGAAGTATCGGCGCTCGTCGAACACGTCGTACGTCGGAAGGAGCCGCTTGTCGTATCGTGCGGCGGCCTCGCCGTCGACGAAGGCCGTCGCGCTGTTCGTCAGCGGCGGGCCGCTCCCCCGGGACGATGGGGCCGTGTGGCCGACGATGAGCGCCGGCCCGTTTTCGGTCACACGGCGAAGGTCGTCGAGGGCAGCCCGCTCGGCGTCGAGCACCTCCTGTCTGTGGAGGAGATCCCGGGGTGGGTACCCAACGATCGCGAGTTCCGGCGTAACGACCAGATCAGCGCCCGCGTCGGCAGCCTCGGAGTGGCCTTCGAGTATCCGGGCGACGTTGGCGGAAACGTCGCCAACGGTCGGATCGTGCTGGACGACGCCTACTGTGAGAGGGAGTGGCATAACGGTGGTTAGCGCTCCTAGACCGTAAACGTACAGATGATCCGCTGTCGGCGGTGTTCGGGGACGTCTCGTGACCGACCCGCGGGGAACACACCAGCTACCAGTCACAGCCGGAACGACCCCGGTTATCGACGTGGGGTGCAGTCTCGAGACGGTGGCAATTGTGATCTGTCGAACCGGTCTGGACCAACGGACGTACGTCTGCAACCTGCATAGACAGCGTCGTACGATGCTCTCAGGACGGACGTTTCTGCTCGTCGAGGTCGGGGAGTCCGTGGCTCGAGCCGACGGGGTAGTACAGTACGTGCTCGTGTTCGTGTTTGCGGCGTTCCCGTGGGTCGAGATTCTCGTCGTGATCCCCGTGGCGGTCGGCGTTGGGCTCAACCCGATCACTGCAGGAATCGTCGCCTTCCTCGGCAATGTCGGCTCCGTGTACGGTCTCCTCGCGTTCCATCGACGTATCGCCCGCTGGCGGGCACGTCGAAACCGGGCCGAACGGGAATCCGACAGCGGTGGAAAGCCCAAACACGCCCGGGCACGGTCCGTCTGGGATCGATACGGCCTTCCCGGGTTGGCGCTGGCCGCACCCGTACTCACGGGCGTCCACATCGCCGCGTTGCTTGCGATCGCCGCGGGTGGCACCACCAGAGCGGTCGCAGGGTTGTGTAACTGTTACGAAATTCAGTAAGATTTAGTAGTAGTTAGTACTGATTCAACGACCACTTTCAGTATGGTTGGCGAATATTTTTCTTCGTGGTGGTTGTAGTATGTTCTGTCACGATGACCGCGACCATCGGCCTACATGGACGCTCTGG
>Ga0207421_10005571_pt1 | contig 14082 bp, 10 predicted proteins | sample SodLakKL_010_SED_4_FD_187542 | JGI IMG/M metagenome (GOLD analysis project Ga0207421, IMG submission 187542) | Alkaline sediment microbial communities from Lake Tanatar, Kulunda Steppe, Russia - 8KL_010_SED (SPAdes) (version 2) | ecosystem: Environmental > Aquatic > Non-marine Saline and...
CGCCGCTACCGGCTGCGCGTGCGGCGTGAAGAGGACCTGCCCGATGCGGACGGGGCCGCCGGCAAGGCCGCGCCGGCTTCGGTGTAGGGGCACTCGATGCGGATGCGTACGTTTCTTACGGTCCTTCCCGTGCTGGTTCTGGTGGGCCTGGTCGGTGCGCTTGCCGGGGGGCTGGTCTGGAACATCGGCAACGTGCCGGAGCCCCTGGTCGGCCGGGAAGCCCCGGACTTCGACCTGCCGCAGCTGCAGAATCCTGAGGCCCGTTTCACGCGGGCCGACCTGCTCGGCCAGCCGGTGCTGGTCAATGTCTGGGCCTCCTGGTGCAGCACCTGTCGGCAGGAACGCGGCACCCTGGTCGAGTTGGATCGGCTTGGCATCCCGGTCTTCGGGTTGAACTTCCGGGACGACCGGGACCAGGCGCTGGCCTACCTGGAGGGGGCCGCGAATCCCTTTGCCACCGTTGGTTACGACCCCCGCGGCCGCACCAGCGCGGAGTGGGGCGCCCACGCCACCCCCGTGACCTTTCTGGTCGACCGGCATGGCACGGTGCGTTTCAAGCACGTCGGGCCCCTGCACAGCGACCTCCTGAACCGGCATCTGATCCCGCTGTACCGGCAATTGGAGGTCGAGTCCTGAGCCGGTCCCGGCTGTGGGTTCCGGCAGCATGACGAAGCACCGCCGAGCAAACGGCCGATCCGCTATCCCCTTCCCGATTCATGGAGCCCGGAATGACCCTGTTCTATAGCCTCGCCATTGCGTTGATGGCCCTGGCCCTTGCCTTCGTCTTCGTGCCGCTGATTCGCCCGCGCCCCAGCATCGATCGGCCGGTGGGAGCATCTCAAGCCGCCACCGGCCTGTCGGTCTACCGCAGTCAGTTGGCGGAATTGGATGCCGATCGCCAGAATAATGTGATTTCCGAGGCCCAGTACACGGCGGCCCGCCTGGATCTGCAGCGCAGCCTGCTGGAGATGTCCGACAATGAGAGGGTGCGGGGTCCTGCCCATGGTTCCTGGCGCTGGCCGGCGGGCGTCGGCGCCATGGTGGTCCTGCCGGTGCTGGCCGTACTGATCTATCAGGGCCTGGGTGGCGGACCGATGGCGCTGGATCCGCCCCGGCACAGTGCGCCACAGGCCTCGGCAGCCGACACGCCGGACGATCGGGCGCTGATCATCGCCACCCTGCGCGAGCGGCTGGCGCAAGCGCCGGACGACCCGGTCGGCTGGGCCCTGCTCGGGCGGGTCCATCAAGCGCAGGGACAGACCCAGGCGGCGGTGGAGGCCTATGCCCGGTCAATCGAGCATGGGGGCAACCACGATGCGGACGTTCTGATCGAATACGCCGATGTCCTCGGGTCCCTGCGCAACGGCAATCTGCAGGGCCGGCCCCTCGAGTTGATTCAGCGCGCGCTGGAGATCGACCCGAATCACGTGACCGGACTCTGGCTGGCTGGCACCGCCGCCTTGCGCGCGGGTGATTATCCGGCGGCCCGTCGGCACTGGCAGCGGCTGGCCGACCGCCTTTCCCCGCAATCGGAAACCGGTGCGATCATCCAGGCGAACCTCGCCGAGGTGGATCGGTTGATCGCCGCGCAGGGGATGGAGGCCGGCCCTGAGGCCCGGTAAGCAACCCCTGGATCTGAAGTGCCGACGCGAGGACCTGCTGCGGCAGTTCCAGCCGTTCCTGTGGGACGTTGGGTCTTTACCGGCGCGCTGAACACGTGTCGAGCGCGGTCCATTTGCTCTCCTCCGGTGTTTCCGTGCCAGGCCGCGGGGCGACGGTCAGGCGCCCGCGCCCGGCCGCTGTGCCGGGATCTCGTCGCCGTATCGGTGTGGCTCCTGCCGGAAGTAGTGCGCCAGGTGCCGATAGACCGCGGGCATCTCCGCGCGCAGGTGGGCGGGCGCGAAGAAGAAGTACTCACAGGCCACGGCCAGGAATTCCGCCGGATCGGTCGCCGCATAGGGGTCGAGGGTGGGCTCCTCGTCGCGTTCGACTTCCCGGCACAGCCGCGCGTAGGCCGCGCTGAAGACCGCGGTCCAGTCCTGGGGCGGCAGATCTTCGGGGAGCGGCGGAAAGCCGTTGACCTCGCCGTTTGCGGCGTCCAGCGTGTGCGTCATCTCGTGGACGATCACCGCGCCATCGGTGCACACATCGGCCCAGGACAGCACAACCGGCCCCCGTTCCCAGGCCTCGCCGGCCTGCGGCACCACCGCAGAATGCGCGACCCCGGCCTCGTCGACCCATTCCTGGGTCGGGGCAAAGGTGTCGGGATAGACGACCAGCGTCTTCCAGTTGCGGTAGCTCGCGATGCCCAGATGCAGGATCGGCAGGCAGGCATAGGCGGCGATCAGCTGCTGCTGCCAGGGGGCCAGATCCAGGCCGATGCCGACAAAGGTCTTGCGCGCCAGGAACTCCCCGATGCGTTCCCGCAGCAGGGTGGCCTCCGGGGGGCTCAGGATTCGGATGAACGGCACCTCCTGTTGCAGGGCTACCCATTCGTCGTCGTCCAGGCGCACGGGAACCGGCCCGGCCAGGCCTAGAGACCGCCTGACGGCGTGAAGCAGCGAGTGCAGCGTCGGGAACATGGAGCACACTGTATTACATCCTTCGCAGAACTAAAGCCGGGGGCTCTCGCGTACGTTCGGTGAACCGGGGCAGGAAGAAAGCCACTGGGTGAATGCCCCGGGACCACCGACCCGGCCTTCGGTGGGGGCGCCCAGAATGGCCGGCCGGCGCGGGTATTCGGTGCGCCGCGCCGCCGGCCCTGATGCGCTTTGGCCGTCCGGTGCCGCGATCCATCCACACCCTTCCCGACGGCCAATGTGACCGCGGGCGGCGGTTGCGGTATGTTTCCGCCTCCGCGCGACTGGGAAGGGTAGGCAAGAGTGACGATTCCGGACGGTGATCTCCAGCAACTGATGCATCGGCTCGGCGAGCGGTTGGCGCCGTCGCTGCTGCGGGGCCGTATCGGCCTGGAGAAGGAGACCTTGCGGGTCGAGGCGGCCGGTTCGATCGCGCAGACGCCGCATCCGATCGCGTTGGGCTCGGCGCTGACCCATCCCTACATCACCACCGATTATTCGGAGGCTTTGCTGGAACTGGTCACGCCGCCCTTCGATGACGTGCGCGAAACCCTGGGTTTTCTGCAGGACCTGCAGGCCTTTGCCACCGCCCGTATCGGCGATGAACTCCTGTGGGCGACGAGCATGCCCTGTGCGATGGGCAGCGAGGACAGCATTCCGGTGGCGCGGTACGGGCACTCGAATGCCGGGCGCATGAAGACCGTCTACCGCATCGGACTCGGGCACCGCTACGGCCGGCGGATGCAGGTGATCGCGGGGGTGCACTTCAACTACTCGCCGCAACCGGCGCTGTGGCCGGCGCTCGCCGGACTGCAGGGGAAGACCGACGGCCGCGACTTTCGCGATCGGGCGATGATGGGCATGATCCGCAACCTGCTGCGCTTCGGCTGGATGGTGCCCTACCTGTTCGGGGCCTCGCCGGCGGTGTGCAATTCCTTCCTCGATGGCCGCGGGGCGCGGCTCGAGGACTTCGATGACGATAGCAGCTACCTGCCGATGGCGACCAGCCTGCGCATGGGCGATATCGGCTACACGAATCGCAAGGAGGCCGATACCGGAATCAAGGCCAACTACAACTCGCTGACCGAATACGTCGACAGCCTGCGGTGTGCGATCAGCACCGAGAGCCCCGAATGGGCGCGCCTCGGAGTCAAGGTCGACGGCGAATACCGGCAGCTGAACGCGAACATCCTGCAGATCGAGAACGAGTACTACAGCTCGGTGCGCCCGAAGCAGCCGCTGGAACGCTTCGAGAAGCCCACCGATGCCCTGGACGCGCGCGGCGTGGCCTATGTCGAACTGCGCTCGGTCGATGTGAACGCGCAGCAGCCCCTGGGCGTGGACGAGAGCCAGCTGCGCTTTCTGGAGGCCTTCTGCCTCACCGCCCTGCTCCTGCCGAGCGGCCCTTTGTCCGAGGCCGCGATGGCGGACATCGACGCCAACCTGCTCGCGGTCGCCCATCATGGGCGCGAGCCGGGCCTGATCCTGCAGTGCGAACGGGGTCCGATGCCGCTGCAGGCGCTCGCCCGCGAGCTCCTCACCCGGATGGGGCCGGTGGCTGCGATGCTGGATCAGGATCTGCCGGGTGATCCCTACCGCCGTTCGCTGAGCGAGCAATGGGGCAAGGTCGAGCAGCCGTCACTGACCCCCTCGGCCCGTATGCTGGAGGACATGATGGCGCGGGAGGAGGGCTTCTACCGCTATGCCCGACGGCTGTCCCAGCAGCACCGCGAGGCCTTTCGCAGCAATTGTCCGCTGCCCCGGGAGGCCGAGTTGACCGCGTTGGCCCGGCAGTCGCTGGCCGAACAGGCGATGCTGGAGGCCAGCGATTGCTACGACTTCGACGGCTTCCTGCGCCGCTATCAGGACGGCAGCCTGGTCGGTACCTAGGAGCCGGTCGGACCCGCCGCCGAAACGGCCCGCCCCGTTTGGGTCTGCCCGCTGTCGGCACTTCCGCCATCAGTACGCACGGGATTGGATGAGCCGCGAAGCGGCCGTCGCGTCGGCCTGCAGACGAGCAGCCCCCCGTCTGGCGTCGGCTGTGTGGCCCTGCGTATCATGACGGCTGCCACGCCCAACCCGTGGCGCCCGGTCAAAGGGGCCGCGCGGGATTGTCATCACGGCCGGCATTACGATCGGGGGAATTTTTGTGCTCCGGCCGCGGTCTGCCCCAGAGGGTGTGGGATTGCCTTCGTGCCCGAGACTCGCTGATTCGTTCCGCCCGAAGGGGCATCCTACCCATGCACGCCCTGCGTCGCCATCCCGAGAATGCTGCTGATGCCCGTCCTGAACCCGCCCCCGATTCCCGCCGTAGCCGTCCCGATATGCCGCTGATATCCATCCCGATGCCCGCCGCCGCGATGCCGTTGCCGACCGCTTTCACGGTCTTGCTGCGGTGAAGACCTTCCTGATCCTGGTACTGATCGTGTTGCTGGCCGGCGGCGGTCTCTGGTTCTGGTCCGAACAGGAGTCGGGGGCGAGTCCGGCACCCGCCGCGGCCGGCACCGAGGCCGACCGGCGGATTCCGGTTCGGGTGGCCGAGATTCGCCCGCAGCGCTTCGAGACCGTGCTCGAATCGCTGGGCACCGCACAGGCCAACGAGTCGGTGACCATCACCGCCTCAGTGACCGCCAATGTCGCCGAGATCGGTTTTCGGGATGGCGACGAGGTCGTCGCGGGCCAGGTGTTGGTGCGGCTGGCCTCGGCCGAGGAGCTGGCCGATCAGCGCGAGGCCCAGGGCATGCTCAGCGAGCAGCGCCGGGAACTGGACCGCATCCGTGGGCTGGCCGCTGACGGCCTGGTTCCGCGCCAGCAGGTGGATCAGCAGCGCTCGCGGGTCGAGGAGGCCGAGGCGCGCCTCGAGGCCGTGCAGGCGCGCCTGTCCGACCGGCTGATCCGGGCGCCGTTCAGCGGCGTGCTGGGGTTGCGCCGGGTCAGTATCGGCTCGCTGGTCAGTCCCGGCACGGCGGTGGCCGAGCTCGACGACATCGCGGTGATCAAGGTCGACTTCACCGTCTCCGAGCAGTACCTGGGCGCGATCCGGCGTGGGATGCCGATCGAGGCGAGGAGCGTGGCCTTCCGGGGTCGCGCCTACACGGGCGAGATCACCGCCATCAGCACCCGAGTGGATGTGGCAACCCGCACGCTGACCGTGCGCGCCGAGATCGACAACACCGCGCGTGAACTGCGCCCCGGCATGCTGCTGACGACGCGTCTGCCGCTGGATCCGGCCGAGCGGCTGGCCGTGCCCGAAGGCGCGCTGGTGGCCACCGCGGATCAGCAGTTCGTGTTCGTGGTGTCGGACGAGGGCCGGGTGCGCCGCCAGGAGGTGCGCATCGGGCGCCGGCAGCCGGGCATTGCCGAGGTGCTGGACGGCCTCGTTGAGGGCGATTCGGTGGTCAGCGAGGGGACCTTGCGGGTGCGTGAGGGCAGTACCGTACGGGTGCTGACCGAGGAGCGCCAAAAAACGCCGGAGGATGCCCCCGCATGATCATCTCCGACATCGCCAACCGACGGCCGGTGCTGGCGGTGGTGTTCAACCTGTTGCTCGTCACCTTCGGCCTGATCGCCTACCAGCAGCTGCCGCTGCGCGAATACCCCGACATCGATCCGCCGATCGTCACGGTCCAGACCGGCTATCCGGGGGCCAATGCCGAGATCATCGAACGCGAGGTGACCCAGCGCCTCGAGGACCGCATCGCCGGCATCGAGGGCATCCGCTACATCCAGTCGTCGAGCCGGGACGGGCGTTCGTCGATCACCGTCGAGTTCAACCTGAACCGCGACATCGATGCCGCCGCGAACGACATCCGCGAGGCCGTCTCCCGCGTGGTGCGCTTCCTGCCCGACGAGGTCGACGCGCCGCAGGTCACCAAGGCCGATGCCGACGCGGACCCGGTGCTGTGGATGAACCTGTCCAGCACCACGCTGAACGACCTGGAACTGGCGGATTATGCGCGCCGTTATCTGGTCGATCGCCTGTCGGTGGTCGACGGCGTCGCGCTGGTGCGCGTGGGCGGAGGCAAGCGCTATGCGATGCGGATCTGGGTCGATCGCGAGGCGCTGGCGGCGCGCAACCTGACCGTCGTCGACATCGAGGAGGCCCTGCGTCGGGAGAATGTCGAGCTGCCGGCCGGGCGCATCGACTCCCAGGATCGCGAATTCAAGGTGCGGGTGGACCGGTCCTACCGCAGCGCCGAGGACTTTGCCGGCCTGGTGATCCGGCGCGCCGACAACACCCACCTGGTGCGCCTGGGCGAGGTCGCCGAAGTCATGGTGGGTTCGGACTCCGAACGCACCGAGTTCCGCGGCAACGGCGACGACATGGTCGGGCTCGGCATCATCCGCCAGGCCAACGCCAACGTGCTCGATGTCGCCAGGGGCGCCAGGCAGGTCGCGCAGGACCTCCAGGGCCAGTTGCCGGAGGGCACCTCGCTGGTGGTGACCTACGACCGCTCGGTCTTCATCGAGGGCGCGATCCGCGAGGTCTACATCACCCTCGGGGTCGCGACCGGCGCGGTGGTGCTGGTGATCTTCCTGTTTCTTGGCAGCTGGCGGGCGACGCTGATTCCGGCCGTCACCGTGCCGGTGGCGATCACCGCGGCGTTCATCGGGATCAACCTGCTCGGGTTCTCGGTGAACCTGCTGACGCTGCTCGCGCTGGTGCTCGCGATCGGGCTGGTGGTCGACGATGCGATCGTGATGCTGGAGAACATCCATCGCCGGATCGAGCGCGGCGAACCCGGGGTGCTCGCGGCCTACCGCGGCGCGCGCCAGGTCGGCTTTGCCATCGTCGCGACGACCTCGGTGCTGGTCGCGGTCTTCGTGCCGCTGGCCTTTTTGAGCGGCACCGTTGGGCGGCTGTTCACTGAATTCGCGCTGGCGATCGCGATTGCGGTGGTGTTCTCGAGCATCGTCGCGCTGACGCTGGCGCCGGTGCTCGCGGGACGCCTGATGCACAAGGGCGACGATGAGAAGGGCCTGGCGCGGATCATCGGCCGCGGCTTTGCCGGCCTGGAACACGGCTACACGCGGCTGCTGCAGCGCAGCCTGCCGTATTCCTGGGGTGTGGTCCCGATCCTGCTGTTGACGCTTGCGGGGGGCTGGTGGCTGTTCAGCGAGATTCCCGAGGAATTCGCCCCGCGCGAGGACCGGGGCGCCTTCTTCGTGCTGGTGCAGGGGCCGGAAGGTGCGAGCTTCGAGTACATGCGCGAACAGATGGCCGAGGTCGAGCGGCGCATGCTGCCGATGACCGAAGACGGCGGCGACGTGCGTCGGATCCTGGTGCGCACCCCGCGCTCCTTCGGCAATGCCGAGGTGGTCAACAACGGTTTTGTCATCACCATCCTCGAGCACTGGAACGACCGGGAACGCTCGGCGAACGAGGTGATGGCCGAGGTCAACCGCACGCTCGGCGAGATGCCCGGCATCCGCGCCAATGCGGTGATGCGCCAGGGCCTGTCGGGCGGACGCAGCGGCCCGCCGGTGCAGCTGGCGATCACCGGTCCGGACTATGCCGAACTCGAGCGCTGGGGGCAGGCGCTGCTCGAGCGGGCCGAATCGATCCCGGGGCTCACGCGCCTGGATCTCGACTACAAGCCGACGCAGCCGCAGGTGTCGATCCAGGTCGACCGCGATCGCGCCGCCGATCTCGGGGTCTCGCTGAGCACCATCGGCCGAACGCTGGACGTGATGCTGGGCGGGCGCAACGTGACCACCTACATCGATCGCGGCGAGGAATACGACGTGATCATCGAGGGGCGTTCGGATCAGCGCCGCACGCCCGGCGACATCGCGAACCTGTACGTGCGTTCCGATACCAGCGGCTCGCTGATCCCCCTGTCCAGCCTGGTGACCTACGACGAGGTCGCCGGGGCCGGTTCGCTCGAGCGCTACAACCGGGCGCGGGCCGTGACGCTGAGTGCCGCGTTGGTGGACGGCTATACGCTGGGCGAGGCGCTGAATGCGCTGGACGCCGCAGCCGCCGAGGTCCTGCCGCCCGAGGCCCGGATCGAATACAAGGGCGAATCGCTGGATCTGCGCGACGGCGCGCAGGCAGTGCTGTTCATCTTCGTGTTGGCGCTGCTGGTGGTGTATCTGGTGCTCGCGGCGCAGTTCGAGAGCTTCGTGCACCCTTTCGTGATCATGCTGACCGTGCCGCTGGCGGTCACCGGCGCGCTGTTGGGGCTGTACCTGACCGGGCAGACACTGAACATCTACAGCCAGATCGGCATGGTGATGCTGATCGGGCTGGCGGCGAAGAACGGCATCCTGATCGTCGAATTCGCGAACCAGCTGCGCGACCACGGACGCGCGTTCAACGAGGCGATCATCGAGGCGGCGGGCATGCGCCTGCGCCCGGTGCTGATGACCGCGTTGACCACCGTGGCCGGCGCGCTGCCGCTGATTCTGGCCACCGGACCCGGGGCGGAGACCCGTTTCGTGATCGGGGTCGCGGTGTTTTCCGGCGTGCTGTTCGCCACCGCCTTCACGTTGTTCGTGATTCCCGCGGCCTATGGTCTGCTGGCGCGCGGGACCGAGTCGCCGCAGGCCACGAGCCGGCGTATCGCAGGCCTGGATCAGGGCATCGAGGACGTCGACCGTGCTCGTGAAGGCGGTGCGGCCTAGGGGCTGAGACGGTTTCGCCTGACGCTTCCCCCGCGCCGGATCGACGGCCCGGCGCGGGCGTGGCCGCTAGTCGGGCTCGAAGGCCAGGATCGCGGAGTTGATGCAATAGCGCAGCCCGGTGGGCGGCGGGCCGTCGGGGAACACATGGCCCAGGTGGGCGCCGCACTGGCCGCAGCGGACTTCGGTGCGCACCATGCCGTGGCTGGTATCGCGATGTTCGTCGACGGCCTCGGCCGTCGCGGGGCGGGTGTAGCTCGGCCAACCCGAACCCGAATCGAACTTGTCCTGCGAGCGGAAGAGCTCGGTGTTGCAGGCCGCGCACCGGTAGCGGCCCGATGCCTTGTGATCGTGATAGGCCCCGGTAAAGGCCGGCTCGGTGCCCCCCTGGGCGATGCGAACCTGTTCCGGCGTCAGTGTCTGCTTCCATTGGGTATCGGAGGGATGGTCGTCCTGGGACATGTGGGGCTCCTTCCTCGGGTGGAGGCTGCGGCTGGCTGCATGCCGCGCCGTTGTGTATGGTTAGCCGGTTACGGGATCGCGCCGCGGGATCGCCTCCAGCGGGATTCCGCAGCGCGATCCTTGGGCGATGGGCAGTCCCCTCGAACGCGTTCGAGGGGACTGGGGTCAGTCTACCCGCTATCCAAGGGGGTGCTTTGATCCCACCGAATCGGCGAGGAGAAACGTGAAGAAGACCCAGAGCAAGGCACGGGCGGGGGAGGGGTTGTATCTGGTCCTGGTGAGCGTGCATGGCCTCATTCGTGGACACAATCTGGAATTGGGCCGCGATGCCGATACCGGCGGGCAGACCCTGTATGTGGTCGAACTCACCCGGGCCCTGGCCCGGCACCCGGAGGTCGGGCGGGTCGATCTGCTGACGCGGCGGGTCGAGGATGCGCGGGTCGCGAAGGACTATGCCGAGCCCGAGGAGGATCTCGGCGACGGCGCCCGAATCGTGCGTCTGGATTGCGGACCGCGGCGTTACCTGCACAAGGAACGCCTCTGGCCGCATCTGGACTGTTTCGCGGACAATGCGCTGGCGCACATCCGCCGCATCGGGATTCGACCGGACGGCATCCACGGGCACTATGCCGATGCCGGCTATGTGGCTACGCGGCTGTCCAACCTGCTCGGCGTGCCGATGCTGCAGACCGGCCATTCGCTCGGCCGCATCAAGCGCGAGCGCCTGCTCGCCAACGGCATGAAGGAAAAGGACCTCGAGAGCCGCTACAACCTCTCGTGGCGCATTCAGGCCGAGGAAGAGGCACTGGCGCATGCACACCGGGTGATCGCCAGTACCCGTCAGGAGATCGACGACCAGTACGCGAGCTACGACAATTATCACCGCTCGCGGATGGTCGTGATTCCACCGGGAACCGATCTGTCGCGCTTTCATCCGCCGCGGCGCGGCCAGCGCAAGCCCCCGATCTGGTCGACGATCGCCCGTTTCCTGGAGCGGCCCGAGCGGCCGCTGATTATGGCCTTGTCGCGCGCCGACGAACGCAAGAACATCCGTGCGCTGGTCGACGCCTATGCCGGCAGCGAATGGCTTCGGGAGCATGCCAACCTGTTGATCATCGCCGGCAATCGCGAGGATATCACCGAGCTGGAAAAGGGCGCGCGGGACGTGTTGACCGACCTGTTGCTGCGGATCGATCGCTTTGACCTCCACGGCAAGGTGGCTTACCCCAAGCATCACCAGAGCGATGATGTGCCCAAGCTGTACCGGCTGGTCGCCTCCAGCCGCGGGGTCTTCGTGAACCCCGCGCTGACCGAACCCTTCGGGCTCACCCTGATCGAGGCCGCCGCCAGCGGTGCGCCGATCGTGGCGACCAACGACGGCGGTCCCGAGGAGATCATTTCCCGGTGCCACAACGGTCTGTTGGTCGACCCGCTGGATCCGCCCGGCATCGCCGCGGCGATCGAGCAGGTGCTCGGCGATCGGGAAGTCTGGAAGGGATTTTCCGAGCGCGGCCTGAAGGGCGTGCGCGAGTACTACTCCTGGTCCGGGCATGCGGCCAAGTATGTTCGCCTCATCAAGGAGTTGGGTCGGGAGGTCCAGCGTGACCGGCGCGAGCAGCGCGTCGTCTCCGGGCGCCTGGCGGAGGTGGATCGGGCGGTGATCGCGGACATCGACAACACCTTGCTCGGCAACCCCGCGGCGCTGAAGGCCTTCCTCGCCTGGCTGCGGCGCCAACGCAGCCAGGTGGCCTTCGGTGTCGCGACCGGCTGGCGCCTGGATGCGGCGCAGGCGGCGCTGGCCGAGAAGGGCGTGCCGGCACCCGATGTCTGGATCACCTCGGTCGGCTCGGAAATCCACTACGGAGCCGATGCGACGCCGGACAAGGGCTGGGCCCGGCACATCAGCCATCGCTGGGAGCCGGAGCGGCTGCGCGAGTTGCTGCTACAGGAGCAGCCGGGACTGACGCTCCAGCCCGAGGCGAATCAGGGCCGATTCAAGCTGAGCTTTTTCGCCGACCCGGCGCTCTTCGCCGGCGCCCCCACGGTGGAGCGTCTGCTGTACCAGGCGGATCTGCACGCCCGTGTGGTGTATTCCCACGACCATTACCTGGACCTGTTGCCGGTGCGGGCCTCGAAGGGTCTGGCGGTTCGCTATCTCGCGGACAAGTGGGGCATTCCGTTGGAGCACATGCTGGTGGCCGGCGACTCGGGCAACGACGAGGACATGCTGCGCGGGCGTCTGCTCGGCGTGGTGGTGGGCAATCACCAGCCGGAATTGGAGAAGCTGCGTGGCTTCGATCGCATCTATTTCGCCCGGGCCACCCACGCCCGCGGCATTCTGGAGGCCGTGGACTACTTCGACTTCCTGGGCCGCTGCGACGTCCCGAAGACAGCGGTGGCCGAAGCCGAGCGCGTGCCGGAGATCTCCGCGCCGGAATGAACGGCGAATCCCACCTAAGCCTCGGAAGGACACGCCATCCATCGGCTGCGTGGCCGGTGACCGCCCAGGCGTCGTGTCCGGATGGATCCAGCCGCGCAGACTCACCCGGGCAGACTCACCTGGGCAGACTCACCTGGGCAGACTCACCTGGGCAGACTCACCTGGGCAGGCGCGACCGCGCAGCTCCGCTCGGGGGTTCCTCGCTGGCCCTCCTTCGCGGTTACTACGGCCAGGGAAGCAGCAGCGCGAGGCCGGTGGCCACGGTGACGGTTTCGAAGACTCGCTTGACCAGTCGGTTGCCGTAGCGGTGGGCCAGGCTCGCACCGAGGTAGCCACCGACAAAGCTGCCCAGCACCAGCGCCGGCAACCAATCCCAACGCACCTCGCCCAGCGTACCCAGGACCAGCGCGCCGGTGCCGTTCCAGAACAACCCGACCAACACCATCGTGTAAGCCACCGCACGGGTATAGGACAGCCCGTACCAGCGGACCAGCCAGAGTGTGACCATCAATCCGGTGCCGGAAGTCAGCGACCCGTTCAGAACGCCGATCAGGAACAGCCCGAGGCCACCGGTCAGCGCGCGGCCCAGACTGCTGCGCACGATCACCGCGGTCTGACCCAGCTGCGGTCGGCGCCACGAGTACCAGCCGAGCCCGATGGTCAGCAGCCCGAGCGCGATCTCGCCGGCGCGCGGCGGAATCTCCAGGACCAGCGCGGCGCCGAGCAGGACCCCGGGCAGGCCGGTCGCCAGGATCAAGACTAGCCGTCTTCCCTCAAATGTGCTCTCCTTGAGGTGGCGCAGGCTGGCCCCGGCACCCAGTGCGACCGAGGCGATCTTGTGGGTGGCCAGCGCGACGGGGAAGGGCAGGCCGAGGAAGATCAGCGCCGGTAGCTGCAACAGCCCGGCACCACCGCCTGCGACCGCCGATAGTGCATTGGCGACAAGGGCAATCAGTAGCAGGGCGAGGTGATCGAGCGTGGACATGGGGGCGACGATACGCAATGCAGCGGTGCTGCTGCCATTCCTTTTTTCCGCGCCGGTGTTGCAGGCCCAGATCTACCACTGGATCGACGATGCCGGCACCGCGCATTATTCCTCCACACCGCCTCCGACGGTCGCCGACCGGGAACGCCGGATCCTGGATCACCGCGGACACGAGCGCGAGGTTCTCCGGGCACCGCTGACGGAGCAGGAGCGGGCACTGGAGGCGGCTGCGCTCGAAGCGGAACGTGAAAAAATCCGGCAGCGGGAGGAGGAACAAGCGCGCGAGTTGGCCGCACAGGCCGCCACGGCAGCCCGCACCTGGCAACTGCACCAGATCTACGCCAATGTCGACGAGATCATCGCGATGCGTGACCGGCGGGTCGGGGATGTCGCCAACCGACTGCTGCTCAGCGAGCGTCAGGAACACACCCTGCAACGCGATCATGACCGAATTGCCGCACAACTCGCCGCACTCGGGGACGACAGTCGCAATCGGGAACGCTACCGCGCGGAACTGGCCGATCTGGACCAGCGCATCGAGCGGGAACGTCGGTACCAAGCCAGCCAGCGCGCGATCATCACCGAAATCGAAGCCCATGCCGAACAAGAGATCGAAGACTACCAGCACCTGGTACGACCCGGCCCCACCCCCCTCGGCCCCCGCTGACGCCCGCCCACCATCTCCCATCCGGCGCGGTGCCCAAGCCGGACGACGTGCGCCCAATCCGGCCCCCCGTAGGGTGGGCCAAGCGCAGCGGGCCCACCAAGGCCCTCCCCGAAGCGCCGATCCACGCTTGGTGCCGTGCCCGAGCCGTGCGGGGTGTGCCCGTTCCGGACCCGCTCAAGTCGTCCATGAGCGCTCGGAGATGGCCATCCATGGCTCGTGGGTGGGTGCCCGAGCCGTGTGGGGTGCGCCCGGTCCGGACCCGCTCAAGTCGTCCATGAGCGCTCGAAGATGGCCATCCATGGCCATCTACGGTCCGGACCGGGCA
>Ga0207421_10005572_pt1 | contig 14076 bp, 10 predicted proteins | sample SodLakKL_010_SED_4_FD_187542 | JGI IMG/M metagenome (GOLD analysis project Ga0207421, IMG submission 187542) | Alkaline sediment microbial communities from Lake Tanatar, Kulunda Steppe, Russia - 8KL_010_SED (SPAdes) (version 2) | ecosystem: Environmental > Aquatic > Non-marine Saline and...
ACAAGTGGTAATAGATTTCTAAAAATATTAGGTTTTTATTTTATCTTTATTTAGCTTCGACTCCGATTAATAATAGCTTTCTGGCAAAGCCTCCCCGTTTCTGCTTTTTCTCTTTACGGATTTTTTCTAATTCCTCCCTGGAGATATCTTTATGGTCTAAGATAGCATAGATGATTTCCAGAAAATCGGCCAGCTCTTCAATCTCACCTGATTCCTGATATTCGTCCAGTTCTTCCTGGAGTTTTGCATTTAAGTACTTAAGGTATTCGTCATCTTCAAGTTTTTTGACTTTGTAATCTTTGCCGTCGGCTTCAATTATTTCAGGGATTTTATCCCGGATAAGTTTGTTGTATTTGATCATATATAAACTCCCCTTCAAAGTAACTAAACTATTAATATTATTCAATCATAATAATACATAATTCTTTATATCTTAATGATATCCTTCAAAACCGATCTTGGATTTCTTAAGAAATCCTGATATCTAAAAGTTTGTTCAAGCCCTTCTTCCTGGCTGGAAGCTATAATTTTATCATCTTCTAACTCAACTGCAATATTATCAATATAAAAACCTTTAATCTTACTTAACTCATTTAAATTACTTTTTTCTGATTCAACCTTAATATCCTTTTTAATTCGCATTAATTCAACCCATATTCGCCATTCTCGGTAAGTTTTTATGCTTAACTCAGGAATCGTACTAGCTTTATGTAAAAGCATGAAATTGCTATAAATAAAGCTTCTGATGCCATATCCTTCTGGCTTAATTGTGGTATTCAGTTTCTCCCATTTATCTAACTTGAAAACTAAATATTGAGAGTCAGGATTCTTTTTAGTTGGGAAATTTATTTTATGCCTTGCCTTAATTTCAATATCATTAATTTGAGCATAATATCTAACTCCAAAATTCTCAGCGAATAATCTTTGACTCTGAAAAAGAGCAACATATTTTAAATTTCTTTTTAAAATACTCTTTTTATATGGAGTATAATATATATTGTTATTAAGACAGAAATCAAGTTGATTCTTTTTGCTTAAGCTACCAACAATAACATTTTCTTTAAAATCAATCTTTGACTGATATTCCTCAGTTCCTTCAGGTAAAATATTTCTTTCATAATTACTTATTGCTGATTCTCGAATAAGGTCATCCAAAAATTCCTTAACCATATCTGTGCTACCAGGTAAAAATGGCAAGGCTCCAACATTAACCTCTTTTATGCTTCTATAAAAATCGTGCTGTCTATACTTATCCTCATCTTTACAAGGAAATAACACATAGGCACCCACCATCTCCCTTTTATAATTATCATCACTCTGATAAACAATAGCATCTCTATAACGATGCATCGTATTAATCGTATCTTCAACAGGTCCAGGATTACTGTTACCATTAGAATCATAACCTGGGTCCAACCTGTATTTAGCATCAAAGACGAAATTATAATCGGCTTCTGAATCTTTTTTTCGTAATGATAAAATATTATCAGGCTGCTGATTAGTTGTTACTTGATTTGATTTTTTGTTATAAAATAATGAAAAGATTTCTCCATTATCAGGATTTTCATATTTAACCTCGGCTGTTCTACCGGTATTAAGAGTTACTGTAATTCCTGAGTAATCGAAATCAATTAAATTACTTTTCAGAAGTTTATATTCATCTTTTAGCATTCTATTTAATTTCAAGAAACACCAGTATTCGTAAAGCTGCCAGACCTGTTTCATTGATAACTGAAAAACTTCACCTTCAAGAGATAATCCCTTTAATAGCATAATATAATATTTATAAATCTCTTTATAGCCTGGAGCCATCTGGAGAACTAATGAAATTGAATCTATTTTGTTTAAATCACCAACTTCTTTTAAATAAGTATGGTGTAATAGATAATCAAGTCTATTAATCATATCTTCAGAAAGATCAATAACTGTCTGATCAATATTAGTTTCATCTCTAAATTGATTAAGATATCTATTTTTAAAACTGCTTATTCTTTTAATCAACTGAAAGACAATCCACTTAACAAACTTATTTTCAAAGGTATCATAACTAATCTCTTTATTGATATCCAGCATCTTCACTGGATACTCATGGTCTCTATCATAATGCTGAATATTTTTTCTTAGCCATTTTACACTTTTTCTATTTACTCTTCTGACCCGACCTGCTGGTAATACCTGTTTTCTATTAATAAGTCTGTGATGTGGAGATTTTCGGATTCTTTTAAATGATTGAATAAAATACTCAAAAATTTGAATTAAAATACTGAAAAATTCAGAATCAGTTATATCTATGCTTTCTTTCAGATCCATCCCCTGATATGTTCTCCGCAAAAAATCATAGGCCAGATTATAAACTTCTTGATTAACCTCATTCAAAAGATTATAATAATCATCCTGATAATCAAGTTTTGATGGAAATACTTCTATCTGCAGACTGAAAATAATCCCCTGCTTATCATGTATCTCAAGATCTGAAAGACCAACATCACTTTTAAAATTTACTTTTCCCCATAACATATCGGTATTTCCTGGCATTTCATTAATAGCTTCTCTAACATTTTTGTTTTCATGATAAAATTTAATATTTTTATCAGTCTTATTTTCAATAAAAACCTGATAATCTTGTTCTTCAAAGAATATGGGAGCTACCTTATCATCCTGAAAATTATACTCGGTCTGCTTATCTGAAACTGGATCATAATAATTAAAAGATATATCATTACAACTTATAAATCCAGGCGTAATCCTTGCCTGCTTGTAATTATCCATTTCATTATAAATCATACCAGCATTAGGATGAGTTGGACTGCCCTTAATATTTAATTTGAATTTATCTGTCTCAATGCTTATAAGGTCGTAATCCTTATTCATATCCATACTTATAGCCTCCAGGTAACTCTATAACCAGTATGCAGTAAATCGATCCTCTTCCATTCTTTTTATCATATAGGCAAGCTTTTTAGCTGATTTAGGATACTTAATATCATTATTTTTCTTTACATATTCTCTGGCCTCATCGCCGATATTGACAGTCTCATCAAAACTCTTACCAGTGGCAAAAGTAAATAGTTCTCTAATCACCTTTTTAATGGCTGTCGAACTACCCTGGATTCTGGGCAATATCTTCTGCATGAGTTGGAAGTCAAAGGCTTTATTTTTATCCATCTGTAAATACTTCTTATTATTTAACATATAAAAAATAATTTCATCTCTTATTCTATAACCGGCATGAAGATTTGCTTCATTTAAAATATTATTGATTTCATCTAATTCATTGATAATTTCATCAATATATTCTTTCTCATTTTTACTGCAATCTTTTAGTTTCAAATATTCAGCAGTCAAAAATTTATTATCGATTTCTTCAATTGGGCTAAGACCTTCCTGATCATCTAGAGAGTATGTCTTCAAATCAATATTATTAAATTCAATCGTATTTGCCCTATCCAAAACTTTCTTGCTAAATGGATGAGTAGTTTCATCCATATTCACTGTTCCTACAATGTATAAGTTGTCTGGCATTACAAGTTCCCCATATATTTTTTTATCTTCATCTTTTTCAAAGTCCCTCTTATCAAATAATGGAATTGTTTCTATCTTATCTTCATCAACAAATTCTCTGGTTTCCATTTTGCTCAAAAACTCACTAAAATAATATTCAACTCTAGCAAGATTCATTTCGTCAAGGCAGACAATATGAATTTCATCTCTATTATTATTTGCTCGCTGTATAATATCAATCATCGGACCAGGAATGAATTCACCTTTTAAATTCTTATATCCTAATAAATCAGAGCTATCATTCCAATCAGGTCTGACAGAAATTAACTTAAATCTATTATTAGAACTGGTACAATTAATAGCTTCAGCAAATAATTTAACTAATTTAGTTTTACCTGTTCCGGAAATTCCAGCAAGTAAAACAAAAGGCTTTGATTTTAAAGATAAATAAAAGTTATCCACCAAACCTTCCGGATAATTAAAACCTTCAGAACTTATATGATCTTTTATATGATCAATATTTTCTTTTTTTGATTTTTGTATGATATTAATATCATAATTGGAATTCAACTTATTTTTAAAATATTTTTTTAATTCTTTTTTAATAAAATTTATAATCTCATTAATTTCTGATTCTGACAATTTATCTATCATATCATTCTTTAATTTAACTACATTATCTTTCTTATTAATTTCAAGATATATTAGAACCCTATTAAAAATTTGATTTAAATGATTTCTTATTTCATTTTCACTAGACTCATTTATATTTAAAATCACCTTTGAAGCCTTGTTAGTCCCGTCCTCTTCAATTATTAAATTTTTATTATATCTATCTAAATAAAATTCTCTAAATTTTTCAACCAATTTATCATACTCCAAATTACCACTTTTTGAATTCTCAAAGAACACCTTGTATATGACTAATTTATATGACTTATCAATATTATTTAATTCACTAATTATTTTATTTTTAGTATCTCCCATGTAAAACCACCTTAAAATCAAAATAATTATTTAGAAAATAGATTAATCTTTTGAAATATTTATCTCATATTCCTTAAAAGTTCTATCCAGTATTGCTAAAAAGTAATCTTGTAGCCTTTTCTTTCTTACAACAAAAAATTCTTTAGTTGGTACTCTTTTACCATGAGATAATTCAGAAAATTCTCCTAACAATTCATCTATTTCTTGAACTAACCAACTGTTACTTATACCCATATCATTATATGCCTCTAATGTTAATTCAGCAGGTTGATTTCCTAAAGATTCATTAGTTTTACTTGTTAAAATCATAAAATTTCCAAGTTGGTTTACATATTCTTCTCTATTTTTATGACCTATTGTTTCGGGAATAAAATATGATTCAACATTAGAATTATTTATTTTTTCAGGCTCAAAATGATCCAAATGGATATCTTCTGGATTATCAGTATTATAATAAAAAGACTTATATTTAAGTTTATTATTTTCTTTGTCAGTTCTTAATAGTTCTAAAAATAATATTTTTATTCTCAAATCATCTTTATTACCTTTGTACCAACGATTTGTCCACTCATTAAACTCTTCTTTAGCATCTTTAATCATTTCATTACTTAATTTTGAACTATAAATATTACTTATACTGTAATTATTTCCTTCAATAATATTTTTAGCATACTCACGAGGCAATTTGTAATTACTAGCTAATAATGTTATTTTTCTTAAATTAAAAGCACATTCATGTACATTTATAAGTTTTTGTTTTGAATGATTATAATCATTCACTAACTCACTCAAGTAATCTTTAAATAATTTAATATTGAAGTCTTCTGTGCAGTCAACTTCAGTATAATTTTCATCAAAATTATTCATTACTACATTAAATAAAGAAGCAATCACACCGTTTTGCTTTAAAGCCCTTAACATATGAGCAACTTTATAAGTAACAGAATATCTACCTGCTTCAGCTATATAAGCCTGACTATTTTTGTTTTGATATTTAATGTTAAATACATTCAAAAATTCTTTAGCTGCAAGAAACACTTTAAAATTATATTTTATAGCTTTCATATCATAATCATTATCATATTCTGCATCTAAAAAACTTTTTATGTTTTCTCTATATTTTTGATTCTTAGAATATCTAATATGATTATCTCCAGTCAAATATATACTGCCTAAAAATGCTGTAAATCTTTTTTTCCATTCTGCGGTGCTAGGTGTAAATATTTGTTCCCCCCAAATTTCTTCTAATAATTCAATATCATTATCTAATTCTTGAGTTGATTTTTTATTTCTTTGACAATACTCTTTATAAAACATATTTTTTATTAAATCTAAGTCATCCAGCTCCAAAGCTCTATCATTTAATACTTCAAATAAGGTATATGCATCATCAGTATTTGTTGTTTGGATAACACAAAAACTTAAATATTTTAGAAAATCATCAATTTTATCAATTAACAATTCAGTCTTCTCTAGAGGATCGTTCAAACTATTATAATTATATTCTTCTTCAAGGTGTTTTATCAATTCATTAAATATGACTTTAATTGCATTAATATAATTCTCAATAATTTGATCTTTATTTAAATTCTCATAATCAATAAATATTAGTTCGGGACCTTCTTCTAAAGTTAATTTAATTCTCGCTAGACTCATAGACTTCTTAAGTCTTTCATTAAAATTATCTCTATTATATTTTAATGAAAGCTTTTTCCCATCTAAATAATTACTTAATTTAGATATATATTTCTCTTCATATACTTCAGATTTATCATATGTTATGTTAGGTAAATGCATAACATTTTTATAATACATAATTAACTTATTAAATTTTTCTTCTCTTTCATTGCCGCTACACATATTTGCATTATTATATTTATTTTTAATTTCATTTTTAAAATTTAATATCTCTTTTTCACCATTAAAAAACAGATTTCTTGCAGTTTTAGATAATTTATCAAAATATGATTCTACGCCTGCTTTTTTAGATAATTGTTTTGCAATAAATTCTCTTAATAACAAAAATTTAATGTAATTCATTAAAAATATTGTTGTTATTCTTTGCTGACCATCTATTAAATCATGATACTCATCATTTACTACTGTAACTACAGATCCAGCAAAATATTCTAGTTGATTAGATGGTACTTCCAACTCTTGCTCCATTTCTTTAACCATTTCATAGTTTTCAAAAAAATCTTGTATTAATAACTCAATTTTTTCTATTCCCTCTTCACTACCCCATTTAAAAGGTCTCTGATAAAACGGAATATTAATTTTTAAAGGACTTTCTTCTTCATCTGAAATTGGAGTACAAACTCTATAAATACTCCTAATCTTTGCTCCTTCTAACTTCATAATAGTCCCCCCATATTAATGATTTGAAATCTAATATCTTATGAATTCTCTTTGAAAAATTAATTATTCGTTTTCTCTAACTATGATTAAGAGCCATTATTATTTTTGCCAGCGTTCTGACATTAACAAGTTAACTCATTAAACCCCCTAAAATTGCTCTATCCATCTCATCATCAATATTCTCGTTTTCTATCTTTTTTATAAATTTATAAAAATTATATAAATACGATTCTTTATCTGTAGCTTCACCTACTATTTCATCATATAATATATCTATACCTCCAATAGCATAAGATTGAAATAATTTATATTTATTGTTATTAGAATCTTGATCATAATTTTCTGAAAACCAATCTGAGAAAGCTTCTTTCAATAATATTTCTTCACTAAGATCACTATTATCAATTATAAAAGCCAAACTAGAAAAATATTTAATTCTCATACTCTCTGTAGAAATTTGATCTGCAAAAATAGTCGCTTTATTGTTAGTAACATTATTTTCTCCCTTTTGATTAAATAGCATCCCCACAACTCCACCAGCTATATAAACATCTAAAAATCTACTAAATAAATTAGTTTCATCTTTTAAAAATCTCATCTTATTAGCAGTATCTCCATAAAATATAACATTATCTGCTAGCATAATTTTAACCTCCTATTATTTCAGTATACTTTTTATTATCCATATGCATTTTTAGATTATACTGTTGTCCAATTTTTGGTTGGACAGTTTTTTCGACTTCCCCGTCAAATTGACTATCTACTGTAAATAAGATAAATTGTTCTGCTATTTCCGGTAATAATTTAATTACATTTTCTCTATGTGCATTTGATAATTTTGAAAACGGAGCATCCATTACTAGTGGATAAGGTTCTGTCACTTCTATATCATCCAATTTATCTTTAGCTAAATTTATTAGCCCACCTATAAATGCAAAACTTGTTATCACATTTTGTCCTTGCGAAGTTGATGTATTACCATCAATATCAACTACCTCAAAAGTATAGTCATCATTAATTTTTATTTGATGATTTGTTTCAATGAGTTGTTTAAATATTTTCCCAACTTGTTTATTTAAATCTTGCCTAATTTGATTTTCTTTTTTCTCATAATATTTTTTTATTTTTTTTCTTAACTCAGCAGTATATGCTTTTCTTATAGCAATCTTATTGTTTTTGTTATTATTCAAAGCCAACTTGTCTAGTTCCGACTCTTTTGAATCTATAGTACTTTCAATAATATTTAATTCCGAAGTATATTGGATAATTTCATTCTGTATTTTTTGTAACTCATCTTTTTTAGTTTCTCTTTTTACTTCTAAAGATTTAACATCCTCTGCACTCTTTAATCTATCTGAAATATTATTTATTTCCTTATTTAAGTTTTCTATAGAATCTCGTTTTTTTTCTATACTTATATATTTTCCCTTGAAATCCTCAAAAAAATCTTCTCCTGTTTTTTTGACTTCACTTGTTTGGCTATTAAACTGTAAAATAATAGTACCTAAACTAGCAGGAGGTTGAAATTCTTTTTGTTCAACAAGATTTTTATAATTTTTATTTCCTTCTACTACTTTTTGGCCACAAATACATTCTCCCCGCTTTATAATAGTATCAATTGCAGAACCGTCTATTCCCAATATTCCCTTTGTCTCAATATCAGATAAATTAATTTTATCACTACACAAATCAATAAGTTTATTAGCTAAGAACTCAGGAAAACTATTTTTATTATTTTTTTCTATATCTTTTTTAAGAGATAATATATCTTCTTTATTATTATAAATCTGATCTTCATATTTTTCTCGTAATTGTTGGTCTTTTTGAGCTGATGAATTCTTCTTTATTTTTTCATTTAATTCTTCAATTTTAAAATTTAATATTTCTTTTTCTTCAGTTTTAGTTTCAATTAATTGTTTAAAATTATCTTTTTTACTTCTTAAATCTTCCAAATCATTTTTTAATTGCTTCATTTCTTCTTGATTATCCTCACTATATTCATCTTCAAATTCTTTAATTATTTTTTTTAAATGCTTTTCTGCATCTAACAATATATCTAAACCTAGAATATTCTTTACAGCATTACTAATATCTTTTTTGCCCTCTCTATTTGCTTTTGATAAATTTTCAATTCTTTCTCCATCAAAAAAGAAGTAAGTTGAGAGCTCATCTGGCAATATATTATATATTTCTTCTTTATCTATATTCTCAGTAAGTGTTCCATCTGGATTTTTTAAAAGTACTTTTTCAATTTTAGACACTCTATCTAAATCGCCATTATTTAGTTTCATAAAACTATGTAATCTTCTCATAATGTACTCTTTATTATGATGAATTAAGTTTACCTCTACAAAAACATCTTCTGTATCATTGGGTTTAAGTTCATTCCCAATATCTTCGGTTAATATTTTCTCTTTATTAGGAAGGTTCAACTCTCCATATAAACACCATAAAAAAGCTTCTAGTAAAGTTGTTTTACCTGCGCCGTTTTCACCTTTTATAACAGTTATATTATCATTCTTATTTGTAGAAAAAATTATTTTCTGTTTCCCTTTAAACTGTCTAAAGTTTTTTAGTTCAATACTTTTAATCAGCATTAACTTCCACCTCTTGTTCTATCAATTTTTTGATTTCTGACCTTTTCTCTCTTTCTAACATACCTCTTTTATTTGCGAATTTTTTTTCTAATTTAATAATTTTAGTTATTAATTTTTCTAATGTGTTTTGATCGATATCCAAATCACTCATATTTATTGATCCTCCTTAATATACTTTTTATATTGATTTTCAACATTTTCTAAGGCTTCTAATGCAGAGTATTTATTAACTGCTAATCCAGCAAATTCTTTTGCTCTTTTTAATTCTTTTCTAATCAAAGACCAATCGTATTTTAACATTTCTTCGTCTAACAAAGATACATCTTTAATTTCTCTAGGAAGAGTTATAAAATCATAAATATATGCAAAATTTTTATTTTTATGAGTTCTAAGAATTCTTCCTCTTCTTTGAATAAATTCTCTAGGATTTGAACTACTAGCTAATATATAAGCATTTTGTACTGCTGGTATATTTACTCCTTCATCTAAACATTTAATTGCAGCAATTACTTGCAATGACTCTCCATCACTAAAATTTTCTATTATACTTTTTCTTTCTTTCATATTTTCTTCTGCAGTAAACTTAGCCACCCTCATGTCTAATTCATTGCCTAATATTTTAGTGATAGCTTCTATTTGTCTAATCTCACTATCAGAAGTTTCATTTTCCACATAAGTAGCACCACAATAAACTAAATTATAATTACTATTAGTCCTATCTTTCATTAATTCTTTTAATTTTGGCAGCTTATTTTCTGCCCCAGCCACCAATCGAGCTCTATTTATTAATAGCATTTTTGCTTTTTGAGTTAACTTTACTCCTTCATCAGTATTGATTATGCTTTTAGAAATCTGTTTAGAAATTTTAACATACTCATTAAATTCTTTATTTGTTAAATATATTAATTGAGGATAATAATAATAATTAACTAAAAAACCATTATTAATAGCTTCACCCAGACCAAAATAAAAAACTTCCTTATCAAAATAATTCTTAATAGCCTCTGTACCTTCTTCATCATAATTTCTTTCAGGAGTCGCTGATAACGCTAATCTAAATTCAAAATTATTATTCAATTTATCTAAAAATCCCTCTGAACCAGCATTGTGAACCTCATCTACTATGAACAAAATATTCTTATCTATATCTTTAATGGCTTCTTGAAACCTATTTGTTTTATAAGAACCATTAGTAGTAATAATACAAAGATTATCTATTATATCTAAATTATATCTATTAATTTTTTTCTTAAGATTTTTATGCCAATTCCTATTATCAGAATAGATCTTTATATAATCCATATTAAATTCATTTATATCTTCTACCCATTGGTCAACCAGATGTTTATAAGGACATACTATTAAAACAATAAGTTTATCATTTATATCATTCCACAATTCAACAGTTGCAGATAAAGCCGTTATAGTTTTCCCAGTACCAGTTGCCATATTAAACAAACCATTAAATTCATTTTTTCTCCAAGATTCAATAGCTTCTTTTTGATAATCCCTGAGTTCCAACCATTTTGGTAGCTTTGGATATTTTTCTTCAAATATCGTTTCTTTAATTAAATAAGATGTTTCTTCTTCACCATTTCCATAACTATTAAATTCTTCTTCACTGATAATATTATTTTTTTTATATTCTAATATTTTTTCTTTAATAGCATCTGGAAAGGTATAAATTGATAGTCTATTAGTTTTATTATCCCATAATTTATCAAATGCTTTTTGTTTACCCTCTATTCTTTTTAAGTCTTTACCTCCTTCCCATGAACAATAAACATCAATAGATTCGAAATTATTTTCAACTCCACCTTTAGTCTCATTTAAAGATCCAGTGAAAGCAATGACATTATCTTTTTCATCTTCTACAATTCCTATCTTTTCATGATATATTCCAGAAATTTGACCTCCGTCGACTAAAGCAATTTTAATATCAAGCAAACCACTGCTAATTAAATGAGCTAAATAATTGAACCTTTCTAAATCCTCTTGTTTTTGAGGTTCTTTAAAATCTCTCATTAGTGCTTTTTCAACAATATTATCTCTTACTTCATATCCCTTTTTAATAGCTTCAATATCTTCTTTAATTAATTTTGGTGAAGCTACAATTTGCATTTCCCCTTGCTTTTTTATTAATTCAGATATTCCATTAGTTAAATTCAATAATAAAGAACTTGAAAAATATCCTACTGCCCTTTTATAGATTTTAGCATTTGATAAAACGGGTAAATAAAAATCTTTTAACATTTCAGCTTTATTTTCAGATCTGTAACTTAATTTTAGATTTAGATCTTTTAAAGTCATTTAGTTTACCCCTTTAAATATTCATTTTTTTAATAATTTCTATTAATTTTTTGAATTGTTCATCTGTACAAGTAACACCTTTACTTGGTGTTCCGTCCTTTTTCCACTTTCTTATTTCATATTTAGCCTCTCGACCTTTCCAGCTTGTTTTAGTAACTTGTATTTGCCAGTTTTTAGAGATGTCAACAGTTCCATAAATAGCTTTTTTTTCATAATTAAAAATCTCATTCTTTTTATTTTCATTTTTATTATTTTCCTTTTCATTTAAAGCACCTTCAATAGTTTTATTAATATCTTGCATAATAGTTCCTCCTTTTTTATTATAATAGAATAAAATTTAATAAAATAAAAACTATTGCTAAATAAATCATAAAAAGTTTTTACTTAAGTGTTAATTCTGATAATTTAGATGCTATTTTAGTCACCCCCAAATCTTAAATGATAAACTCATTTAATGAATCTTTCAAAACTTCTATTTGATCAAAAGTGTTAAAATAACCTAAACTGAAACGAACTAATCCTTCTGGATAGCTACCTAAAAACTTATGGATCTCTGGTGAACAATGTAATCCAGTTCTTACAGAGATATCATAGTTTTCATTTAAAATTTTATTGATTTCTGTTGGACTTTGTGATGAAAATTTGACTGAAACTATACCAATATGTTTATCTAAATTCCTGGGTAAATATAGTTTAATATCAAAGAATTCATTTAGTTCTTTAATTAACTTTTCAGTCAACGCTTTTTTATGATTATAAATATTATTAACTCCGATCTCCAGCAGCCATTTTAATGCTGCGTTAAGGCCAGAGATAGCGAGAATATTAGGGCTTCCAGCCTCATATTTAGTTGGTAAATGATCAGGCATATCTTTGAGTTCAGAATCAGATCCTGATCCCCCATGTAATAATGGTTCAGGTTTAACTGCATTTTTATTGATTAAAAAACCTCCAATACCAAAAGGGCCATATAAAGTCTTGTGCCCCGCAAATATATAATAATCAATACCATCTTTAGGTGGATTAGTTAAACCAGCTGCCTGAGCCCCATCTACTAATAATAAGGCATCCATTCTATCTTTAATTTCAATAATATCTCTCAGAGGCAGTTCATTTCCAATCACATTAGATATTTGAGTAAAAACAAACATTTTAACATTTCTATTATCGATTTTATTAATAAACTTATCTTTTTCTAGCTCTAAAGTTGATCTATTAAAGGGTATTTGTACTAACTCAACTTGTTCTTTTTCATCTAAATAATATAGCGTTCTTAAAACTGCATTATGCTCAAAAGGAGTATAGCAAATAACATCACCTGGCTTCCAATCAAGTCCTTTTAATATTAAATTAATAGATTCTGTAGCTGATGAATTTAAAATAACTTTATAGTCTTCATTCAGGCCAACTATCTTTTTTATTAATAATCTAGTTTCATTAATTAAGTCATCTGCTAAAGCTGCCTTTTTATATGAACCTCTACCTGAATTAACTCCATTTTCTCTATAAAAAGAATCCATTTCATTATAGACAATTTTTGGTTTGGGAAATGTAGTTGCAGCATTATCAAAATAAATCATTCTTGCACTTCCTTATTAAAGATTATTTTTTATGATATCTTTCAATATATTAACTGCTATCTGTTGTTTTTCAGCATCTGAGACACTATCTCCAATATCTTTAAATGATCCTCTAACATTTTTCTCTAAAATGTTAGCAAAGCCATTTAACTCTTGATAATCAAACGACTTAGAAAAATTCTCGCCTGATACGTCTTTCAATGTAAATTCTATTCTATCTTTAGAGCTATCACTTTCTGAATATTCTTCTTCAAATCCTGAAATTTCATCTTTTACTCTTTTTAATTCATCAAAAAACTGATCTTTTATACTATCATTCCAGTCTGCTAAATCAAAGCCTGTCAATATCATTGATAACTCTTGTAATACTTTTTCATCACTATTATCATTTAATTTTAATGTTGATAATAATCTCAAAAAAGAATTAGCTTTTCGATTAAAGGTATTCTGTTTAGTCTTAGCAGATAAGCTTCTATACCAGGATACCAAACTATTTTTAAACTGACTCGAAAAAAGATTTTGTTGCTCAACATCGCCAAATATATCTGTAGCAATTTTATCCATTAGATCTCTTTTTAAATCGTTAAATGCAGTGTTTAATTCAGCCTTAAAGTCATCAAATATGTTTTTTAGTTCCTCAGCAAGAGTCTGATCCCATATAACAACTGATTGATCAGAAAGTTTCACTGGAATATATTCTAACAATAATGATTTAGCTTCTTTCTGTTGCCCAAGAAAGATTC
>Ga0207421_10005573_pt1 | contig 14075 bp, 10 predicted proteins | sample SodLakKL_010_SED_4_FD_187542 | JGI IMG/M metagenome (GOLD analysis project Ga0207421, IMG submission 187542) | Alkaline sediment microbial communities from Lake Tanatar, Kulunda Steppe, Russia - 8KL_010_SED (SPAdes) (version 2) | ecosystem: Environmental > Aquatic > Non-marine Saline and...
CAGGAGGTGTATAAAATCGTAGAAGACCTGCGGGTCAATGACGAAATTCGTGCCAGGGAGATTCGACTTGTGGATGCGGATGGCGAACAGATCGGCATCAAATCATTTGAAGAAGGTTTGGAAGAGGCTGAGGAAAGGGGAGTTGACCTTGTGGAGGTGGCCCCCCAGGCTGATCCTCCGGTCTGTAAGCTGATGGATTATGGCAAATACAAATACGAGCAGGCCAAGAAGGAAAAAGAAGCCAAGAAAAAGCAGAATGTCATGAATGTTAAGGAAGTGCAGATGGGAGTTAAGATCGATGATCATGATTTTGACGTAAAATTAAAGCAGGCGCGCCGCTTTCTTAACGATAAAGATAAAGTCAAGGTAAGGGTCAAATTCAGAGGCCGGGAGCTGGCCCATAAGGAGCTCGGATACGACCTCATGGACAGGATCAAAGAAGGCACAGAGGATCTGGGCTCTGTGGAGAGCGGCCCAACCATGGAAGGCCGCGATATGTTCATGCATATAACACCTGATAGCGATAAAGAGAACTAGTGGAGGAGGGATAACTATGTCTGATAATAAGATGAAAACACATAAGGGTATAGCCAAACGCATAAAGAAGACGGGCACCGGAAAGCTGATGTATAAAAAAGGTTTCAGAAATCATAAACAGGTAAAGAAAGCTTCTGCCCGCAAGAGACGCCTCAAGAAGGAAAAAGAGCTGGAGAATACGCATGCCAATGATTACCGACAGATGATACCATATCAATAAAGCCAATAATTTATCGTCTGCAGAGGAAAGGAGTGTGGAATCATGCCTAGAGTTAAGAGGGGCAGCAAAGCCAGAAAACGCCGCAAAAAGGTTCTGAAAAACGCCAAGGGTTATTTTGGCGCCAAGAGCAAACTCTTCCGTCCCGCCAAACAGCAGGTTATGAAATCTCTGGAATATGCCTATAGGGACAGAAAGAATAAAAAGCGGGAGTTTCGCCGTCTTTGGATCACCCGCATAAATGCTGCTGCCAGACAGGAAGGGCTTTCCTACAGCCGCTTTATAAATGGCCTCAAACAGGCTGATGTGGAGCTCGACAGAAAGATCATGGCCGATCTGGCCGTAAACGATAAGGAAGCTTTTTCCGAGCTGGTAGAGCTCGCTAAAGAAGAACTTGAGAACTAAAATTTATACAGCACTCAATAAGGCCCCGGTTCTCCGGGGTTTTTTGCTTTATTATGCGGAGGGATCACATATATGGAAGAGATAACAAGCCGCCAGAATTCCCGTGTTAAAGAGCTGATCAAGCTGCAGAGCAAAAAGCACCGCCGTCAGAAACAGCAGTTTCTGCTGGAGGGTTTTACCCTCATCGAGTCTGCCCTCAAAGCCGGGGCCGAGATAGAAGGTGTCTATCTCGACAGCAGCATTGAGCCCGGAGAGAAGCTGGACAGCATCAGGGAGATGATCGCCGACGGCGTCCCTGTCATAAATCTGGCTCCCCGGCTGATGGAGGAGGTTTCCACCACAGTCAATCCCCAGGGCATAGTGGCTGTGGCCAGGCGCCGGACGGCCTCACTGGAGGATATGCTGACAGCGGAAGGCCCTCTGCTGCTGCTTGCGCAGGTGCAGGACCCGGGCAATGCGGGCACACTGATCAGAAGCGCTTCAGCTGCCGGAATAGATGGCATAATAGCACTCAAGGGGACCGTGGAGCTCTATAATCCCAAAGTTATAAGATCGAGCATGGGGGGGATATTTAAACCCACAATCTGTCCCGATGTCGATCCTGAGGATTTTATCAAAACAGCACTTGAGGTGGCCGAAGAGAGGCGGCTGATACTGACCGATCCTGAAGCCGACCAGAACTATTTTGATATTGCCTTCAGACAGGATGACATCTTTGTCATAGGTAACGAAACGGGCGGTATTCCGTCCGAACTGCGCAGCATAAATCACGTGCCGGTCAGAATTCCCCTGCCAGGTGATTTACAATCCTTAAATGCTGCTATGGCCGGATCTATAGTTATTTTCGACTGGGTGAGACAGAATCATTAAATTTTATTAAATTTGTGTCCGTTTTGGTTGTTAATTTCAATAGCTTATGATATAATTTAACAAACGAGCTGGATAATATTCCTGGGTAAGGGAGTGGTCATTTTGAACATGGCCTCATCATTTTTCTGGCAGATCTTTGAGAAGACGGGATCTCTATCGGCCTATCTGGCTTATAGAGAGATCTTTGAGCGGGCATCAGAAGACGAGAAAAAATATCTTTTAAAAGGCTGAGAAGGAGAACAAGTAACCGGTGATAAATAACATAAGCCCGGTGAATTTCACTCTGGAGCCGGCTGCCGAAATCCATTAGTAGGCAGTTCCGGGAAAAAATCCCGTTATCAATATCCTGAGCGGTCCTGGCTCTCTCTTTTTTACATCAATTTTTAGCGATTGGTTAGGACAAATAGGGTGGTAGCGCGAGTCTCTCGTCCCTGCTGGGCGGGAGATTTTTTTATGTAATCACTGCAGGAGGTGGGCATTATGGATGTAGATAAAACAATTGCAGAGATCGAGGAAAATTTTGCCGAGGATTTCAGCCGGATTGAGAGCCTGGACGAGCTGGAGGAGACCAGAGTGGCCTATCTGGGCAAAGAGGGTGAAGTGCAGCAGCTTTTCAATATGATGGGGTCTATAGATGAGGAAAAGCGTCCAGTTCTGGGCAAAGCTGCCAATAGACTCAAAGGCGAGATAGAGCAGAAGCTGGAGTCAAAACAGGAAGAGCTGGAAGCGGAGCTCAAGGCTGAGAAGATGAAGGAGGAGAGTATAGATGTTACACTGCCGGGAGCGGAGCTTAATGCCGGCAGTTATCATCCTCTCAGCATCGTTACCAGAGAGCTTGAGGATATATTCATAAGTATGGGGTTTAAGATCGCGGAGGGCCCTGAAGCCGAGGATGAATATTACAATTTTAAAGCCCTCAATATCCCCGAGGACCATCCGGCCCGCGATCTGCAGGATACTCTCTATCTGGACGATGATATGCTCCTGCGCACACATACCTCACCCGTGCAGGTGAGGACCATGGAGAAGACCGATCCCCCCATCCGCATTATAGCCCCCGGCCGTGTTTACAGGGCGGATGAGCTCGACGCCTCTCATTCCCCTGTGTTTCATCAGCTGGAGGGGCTTGTTGTCGATGAGAATATAACCTTCGGTGATCTGAAAGGAACGATCAGAATAATGGTGGAGGAGATCTATGGCGAGAAACGGGATGTGAGATTTCGGCCCAGCTACTTTCCCTTCACCGAACCCAGTGCTGAAGTCGATGTCTCCTGTGGTGTATGCGGGGGAGAGGGCTGCCGCCTCTGCTCAGATACCGGCTGGCTGGAAATAATGGGTTCCGGTCTGGTTCACCCCAGGGTGCTGGAGATGTCCGGCATTGATCCCGATCAGTACAGCGGATTTGCCTTCGGTATGGGTATAGACAGAATTGCCATGCTCAAGTACGGTATAGAGGATATCAGGCTGCTCTTCGAAAATGACCGGAGATTTTTAAGACAGTTCAAATAATTATCGTTCTGGAGGAGATATCATGAAACTATCCTATAACTGGCTGAACTCATACCTGGATATACCGTTCAGTCCTGCAGAACTGGCCCGCAGGCTGACAATGGCGGGTCTGGAAGTTGAGAAGATGGAATATCTGGGCCAGGGGCTGGAATATATAGTTGTGGGCAGGATAGAAAAAGTGGAAGAACACCCCGGAGCAGATGGCCTTCATGTGTGTCAGGTGGATTTTGCCGGGGAAGAGAGGCAGATAGTATGTGGTGCCGATAACGTCAGACCCGGGCTGAAAGTTCCGGTGGCACTGCCCGGGATCGAAATTCCCGCAGGTGAAAAAGTCGAGGAAAAGCGGATAGAGGGTGTGAGATCTCAGGGTATGATCTGTTCCGAGGATGAGCTCGGTCTCACCGACGAGAAAAAAGATGTGATCATGGAGCTGCCCGATAATTACCGGGCAGGCAGCAAGTTCATCTCTGAGGCCGGCCGCGATGATTATGTTTACAAGCTGGATCTAACCCCCAATTACGCCCGCTGTCTGGGCCTGCTGGGCATCGCGCGGGAGATAAAGGCCCTGACAGAAGAGGAGATCGAGATAAACTGGCCTGAGACATCGATTGATTTTCGGGGCGAGTCACCTGTCAGCATAGAGGTCGAAGACAAAGAGCTCTGTCCCCGCTATACAGCCCGGCTGATAGAAAATGTGGAGATAAAACCCTCCCCTGATTGGTTACAGGAACGTCTCAGGGCGGTGGGTGTAAGGCCGATAAACAATGTTGTGGATATAACCAATTATGTCATGCTCGAATACAATCAGCCCCTTCACGCCTTCGACTTTGCCGAAATAGCGGGAGATAGCATTTTTGTGCGCAGGGCTGAAAAGGACGAGGAACTCACGACACTCGACGATGAGAGAAGGGAGCTGGATGAGGAAGATCTGGTAATTGCTGATGCTGAGAAAGCCATCGGACTGGCAGGTGTTATGGGAGGTGCCGGGACAGAGGTAAGCCGACATACCGATACTGTGCTGCTGGAAGCGGCTTTTTTCGATCCGGTCTCCATCCGCCGAACTTCTCGGCGCCACGGCCTCAATACAGAATCATCACACCGCTTTGAGAGAGAGGTAGATATATCAGCTGTGGATGAGGCCTCACGCAGGGCCTGTCATCTGCTGGAAAAGTACGCCTCGGCTGAGATCGTGGGCGGAATATCCGAATACTATCCCCGCACTTATGAGCCTGCTGAGATCGAGGTGGGGGTTGAGCGCATCAATTCTCTGCTGGGCACCGGAATATCCGGGGAGAAGATGAAGAATATGCTCACAGATCTGGGTTTTTCCTGTCAGCTAAAATCCGGGGAGCTTGCCGTAAGTGTTCCCGGATTTCGCAGTGATGTTGAATATGACGCCGATATTATGGAAGAGATAGCCAGAGCGTATGGGTATAACAATATTGACTATTCCAGACCGGCCACCACAGAACCGGGAGGGAGGACACCGGAGCAGAAGGCCAGATTGAAGCTGAACAATCTGCTCAAAGGGTTGGGACTCGAAGAAGCTTACTGTTTCAGCCTCCGGGCCGGTGATGATGAATTTCTGCCCTATCTGAAGGAGGGGGAGAGCGAGAGACCCCGGCTCAAAAACCCTCTCAGCAACAATTTTGCCGAACTGCGCACCACACTGCTGCCGGGCCTTATCGAATCCCTGTCAGGCAATGCCCGCAACCAGGTGGAAGAGATGGCCATATACGAGCTGGGAACAGTTTTCAGCCGGCTCTCAGATGATAAAAGACCTGCCGAGCGTCAGAAGATGGGACTGGCCTCGATGGGGGCTGACTCCGGCCTGGACAGATGGGAGCAGGAGGCTGCGGATTTCTTCTATCTCAAGGGTGTCATCGAGAATGTATTTGCGGACTTTGTCGTAGACGAATATGCCTGGAAAGAGGGCGATCACCCCCTCTTTCATCCCGGCAGATGTGCCCTGATAGAGATTGCGGGGGAGAAGGCGGGTTATCTTGGTGAGCTGCATCCTGATATCACCGCAGAATTTGATCTGCCGGAGAGAGCTGCAGCAGGTGAATTGAGCACTGCCAGCCTCTTTGCTGCGGCAGATTATCGTGAGATAGAATACACACCTCTTTCCCGATATCCTTCCATGATCAGAGATCTGGCCGTTGTGGTCGAAGAGGATATTTCATCACGGACCGTGCGCGAAACAATTGGAAATGCTGCCGGGGATAAGCTGCGTAATGTTGAGATATTCGACTTTTATCAGGGAGATCAGATTCCTGCCGGCCGTAAGAGCCTGGCTTTCCAGCTGATCTTTCAGGACCGGGAGAGAACTCTGACAGAGGAGGAAGTCAATGAGGAGATGGAGCAGATCTTTAAGGCCCTCACAGAAAAATTGGGGGCAGAAATAAGAGGTAAATAGCTCTCGGGCAGGAATATATATAATGAGGCATTATATCTGGCTAAAAAATACAGGCTGGAGGCTAGATCATGAGAGAGAAATCCGAACCAAATAGAAAAAAATTCAAAACCAGAGTGCTGGGTGAGGAGCTGCCTGTTGTGGGTGATATTTCCCGGGAATATGTGGAGAATCTGGCCGCTTATATCAACGAGATAGGTGATGATATTGCCCGGGCCTATCCCACACTTCCCCGGCGGCGTCTCTTCGGGCTGACACTTTTGAACATAGCGGATCAGTACCAGAAACAAAAAGAGAAAAGACAGGATCTGGAGGAGAGATGTGAGAACCTGGAGCGGGATAAAAAAGAGCTGCAGAGGGAAGTTGAGCGTCTGAGGGAAGAAAATGAAGAACTTCTCGATCTTCTGCAGGAGGTTGAATGATAATTGGATTCCCTTTCACTGCTCGATTTATTTATAATTTTAATAGTCCTCTATTTTCTCATCAGCGGTTACCGCCGGGGATTTATAAGGCAGACTGCCGCTGTCATCGGCATAATCATCTCGGTCTACATGGCTTTCAGGTTCTATCTCGATCTCACTGATATACTTGTGCAGTATATAGACCTTTCCCCCACTGTTCTGCAATTTATCAGTTTTTCTCTCATCTTCATAGTTTTCAATGTAGCCATTCATCTTCTCAGCGATTCACTGCGCTCTCTGTTCAGAAAGGCATATCTGGAACCTGTTGATAATGCCGGCGGTTTCATCATGGGGGGAATAAAGGGCATATTGATAGTATATCTGCTGGTTCTGATTCTGAATGAGATCCCCCTGCCCGAGGTTGAGGAGATCATAACCAACTCCTATTTGGCCGGCAGACTGCTAAATCTGACCCCTGTCTTCCAGGATCTGTTGAACGATGTGCTGGGCTGAAGCGTTTTAATCTCCGCTGCGAGGTGATCAGATGTGGAAAAAGAAGAAGGGATCGATGCCAGAGATATTGCCAGAATGTTAAATGAAATGGCTGATTTGATGGAGATCAGAGGTGATAATCACTACAGAATTAGGGCATATCAGAATGCCGCCCGCAGCATCACCGGCCTGGAGCAGAGCCTCTATGAGATGTGGCAGGAGGACAGGCTGACAGAGATCGATGGTATAGGCAGCGGCCTTGCTGCCACCATAGATGAGATATATACTGAGGGAACTATAGAGGAGCTGGAGGAGCTGAAGCGTGAGCTTCCGGACGGCATCATAGAGCTCCTGGAGATACCCGGTCTGGGGCCAAAGAGGGCTCACAGTCTTTTTTATGAGCTGAATGTTAACAATATTGAGGATTTGCAGAGCGTGCTGAAGGCGGGCGAGGTTAGAGAGCTGGCCGGATTCGGTGAAAAGCTGGAAAAAAAGCTGGATAAAAACTTGAAGAGATACAGAGAATATCAGAAATTCTGCCGCATAAAGGATGCACTGGTCATAGAGCAGAAGCTGGGGGATTTTTTGGATGGGATCTCCGGGCTTGTCAGGGATTACAGCCCGGCCGGCAGCCTGAGGAGAAAAAAAGATCTGGTCAGGGATATAGATATGATCATAGCGGCTGAAGCCGGGGATCACGATGATATAGCCGATGAACTCCTGTCCTGTCAGTTTTTAGGCTCTCTTCGCGACTCCCGTGTCCGCCAGGAGTTCGCCGGCGGCCTGCAGCTCTCGCTTCTCTACGAAGATATTATCGAGATAGACTTCTTTCTGGTTGAGCCGGGCGATTATCCCCTGTATTTGCAGAGGTTAACGGGCTCTAAGGCCCACAATGAAAGGCTGGAGGAGATCTGCCAGCAAAAGAGCCTGAAGATTGATTCTTCCGGGTTTTTCGATTCTGACGGAGACAGGATTGAAGTTGAGGAAGAGAAGAAGATATATGAATATCTGGATATGAATTATATAATCCCCGAGCTGAGGGAGAACAGGGGAGAGTTAGAATCAGCCGGTCAAAATCGTCTTCCCGCAAGCCCCGAGACAGCGGATATTAAAGGTGATCTGCATCTGCACACACATTACAGTGATGGTACACACAGCCTTGAGGATATGATCGAAGGGGCCCTGAGAAGGGGTTATGAATATATTGCAATAACGGATCATTCGGTCTCACTGAGAATAGCCGATGGCCTCTCAGTTGAAAGGCTGCGCCAACAGGGCGAAGCTATCGACAGGCTTAATGATAAGTACTCTGACATCGAGATATTGAAGGGGATTGAAGTCGATATACTGCCGGGGGGAGAGCTGGATTATGCCGGGAGTGTTCTGGAGGAGCTCGATCTGGTTATAGCTTCCATTCACAGTGGATTCAACCAGTCGGCCCGGGAGATAACAGAGAGGATAGTTGGGGCTATGGAGAATTCGGCCGTGGATATAATAGGTCACCCCCAGGGCAGGCTGCTGGCCAGCCGCGAGGCATATCAGGTTAATATGACACGCGTGATAGAAGCCGCCTCTGCCACGGAGACCTGTCTGGAGATAAATGCCTCACCTTCCCGTTTGGATCTGGATGATAGGATGGCCAGAAAAGCTGTGGAAAGCGATGTGAAGATTGCCATCAATACAGATGCACATCATCCAGGTGAATATGATCAGATTAAATACGGTGTAAATGTGGCCAGAAGGGGCTGGGTAAATAGAGAAGATATAATTAACACCTACAGCACCGGAAGTCTGCTGGAGTTTCTGTCATAAAATGAAAACTGTCCGCTCTATTAAGGAGGAATGGAATTTTGGCTCAACAGGATGTCCATAAACCAAGTCTGGAGATGCTCGAATTTGCCAGAATAAAAGAGATTGCCCGTGAATATGCAGCTACACTGCCGGGGCAGAAGAGAATAGATAAACTGCTGCCTCTGAGGAATAAGGAGGTCATCGACAGGCGGCTGGCAGAAGCTGAACAGGCTTCTTATATCTACGCCGAAAAGGGTGTTCCACCGCTTCTGGCACCTGAAAAACTGGAGAGGATCCTGCTCAAGGCCGGAAAGGAGATAGTCCTGTCTCCCGGAGAGATAAGAAGTGTGGACAATGTCCTGAGAGCTGCGGTCAATACAGCAGATTTTTTTGCTGAGATCGCTCAGGAGCAGGAGGAAAGCCACAGCAAGGAGACCAGAATGTCAGAGGGTCCATTATTGAGCTACAGCCAGCAGCTGGTTTCTCTGCCTGAGATTCGTCAGGAGATCGACAGGGTGCTGGACGATAAAAATGAGATAAAGGACAGTGCCAGCCAGAAATTAAAATCGATCAGGGACAGCATGGAGGCCACAGAAAACCAGATCAGAAAAGACCTGCACAAAACCATAGACAAACAGCGTGAACTGCTGCAGGATGATCTCATCACCAGAAGGGATAACAGATATGTGGTGCCCGTAAAACAGGAGCACCGCAACACATTTTCCGGGATCATTCACGGGCGTTCATCCAGCGGTATGACGGTCTTTATGGAGCCCATGAGTGTGGTTGAGCTCAACAATAAACTGCGTGAGCTCCGTCAGGAGGAGGAGGAGGAGATTCAGCGTATTCTCCAGGAGCTGACATATAAGATAGCCGCAGAGAGCAGGGTGATAAAGAAGAATTACAGGATGCTGATCAAATTTGATGAGTGTTTCGCCCGGGGCCGTTTCATGAATGACTGGTCAGCTGTCAGACCGGAGCTCAATGAGAGAGGTCTGATCGATATAAAGCAGGGCAGGCATCCTCTGCTGGGAGATGAGGCCGTGCCCATAGATATTGAAGTTGGCCGGGATTTTAACACTTTAGTTATAACAGGTCCCAATACCGGCGGTAAGACCGTATCTCTAAAAACTCTGGGTTTATTTGTGGTCATGTCGGCCAGCGGACTGCCCATACCGGCCGATGAGGGCAGCAGGATATCGATTTTCAGGGATGTATTTGCCGATATAGGAGACGAGCAGAGTATAGAGCAGAATTTGAGCACATTTTCCTCTCATATGAATAATATTAAAACCTATCTGGAGAGGGCCGATGAAAACTCACTCGTTCTCCTGGACGAGATAGGTGTGGGGACTGATCCCAGAGAAGGTGCGGCACTGGCTATATCGATTCTGGAGGAATTCAAAGGCCGCGGCACCATAAGTGTTTCCACCACTCATTACAGCCAGCTGAAAAGCTATGCCTTTTCCACCGAAAACGTGGAAAATGCCTCCGTGGAGTTCGATGTGGAGACATTAAGCCCCACCTACAGGCTGATAATGGGGGTTCCGGGTGGGAGCAATGCCTTTGAAATTGCCTTAAGGCTTGGCATACCGGACCATCTCATTGAGGGAGCTCGCTCACTTCTGCAGGAGGATGAGCTGGCGGTGGAGGAGATAATCCGCGATCTCAATGAGGAGAGGCAGAAATTCGAGGATAAAAATGCCGAACTGGAAAAAATGGAAGCCCGGCTTGAGAGAAGGAAGGAAAAACTGGAAAGCCGGGAAAAAGAGCTGCGGGAAAAGAAGGATAGGATAATTGAGGACACCAGGCAGGAAGCCAAAAAAGAGCTGAAAAGACTGCAGGCCAGAAGCAAGGAGATACTATCAGAACTGAAAAACCAGGATTTCACCAGCAAGAAGCAGATTGACAGAGTCGAAACAAAGCTCAATCTCGAGCTCAAGGATTTAAGAGAGCATTTCGAGAGGAGATCTGCTCCGCCCGAGGAGGAAGAAGAGGAGATCGAATATGATTTTAAACCCGGTGATAGTGTAAAGATTAAGAGTGTGGGCCAGAAAGGTGAGATTATATCTCTCGATGAGGAGAGCCGCGAGGCTGAAGTGCAGGCCGGTGTGATGCAGGTAAATGCCGATCTGGGCGATCTGGTCCCGGCTGTAGAAGAGGAGGATACGGAGAAGACCGTGCGAAAATATCAGGTTAAAAAGAGCAGCTCTGTCTCTCCCTCACTGGATCTCAGGGGCAAAAGATATCAAGAGGCACAAAAAGAGGTCGATAAATACCTGGATGATGCCTTTCTGGCCGGCCTCAATGAGGTGGAGATTATTCATGGCAAGGGCAGCGGTGCGCTGCGTCGGGCTGTGAGGGATGTCGTAGAAGATCACAGTCATGTCGATGGTTTTAGAGGCGGACAGGAAGGTGAGGGAGGTATGGGCGTTACAATAGTAAATCTCAAGTAGACAGTAAAACCCCACCCGATCCGGGTGGGGTTTTGACTCTGATGCAGTCTAATTTTCTTCATCCTCCTCCGCTTCATCCGAAGTGAGCAGGTCCAGAAGGCTGTCAATGCGATCTCTTCTATCCTGTCTTTCCTGATCGGGATCTTCTTCTTCGCTGTCAGCATCTTCAGCTTCAACTTCAGTCTCATCCTCCACATCATCGGATTCATCCTGGAAGCCAAAAAGACCATCAGTCTCTGCTTCTTCATCTTCTGCCGGTGACGCTTCCTCATCAGAATCGACATCATCGAGGTCTACCAGACTGTCACCTTCGGCTGCCGGGGCCGATTCTGCCGTGATCTCGTCGTCACCGATTTCTGGCTCATCAAGGGCAAAACCCACATGATCCTCACAGGCCGTCTGCGGTACTGAGGCAAATTCTGGTTCACCATCATCATTTCTTCTGGGGATTCCTGTTTCGGGATCTATATCTAGAACAGGCATGTAGTCCTGAGCAATATAGGTGCCGCTGATCGGCTCATGATCTCCGGAGGGATTGGTCTGGCCGAAGTTTTTGGTCTGAGGGCCTAGCAGCACACCGCTTTCGGTTATATATTCAGCCTCCTCTATTCTTTCCTGGGGACAGCCGGTTGTGGCCAGATCGCCTGTTTCTCCATCCAGGCGGACGGTCTCAACATTTCCGCCAAAATCGGATGTCTGATCAGGTGTATTATCTATTCTGAAGATTTCACTGGTGGTCTGTATCGAGTTATTTCCCGGCTGCAGTCCTGTGGCCGGATCGATATCAAGGGAGATAATATCCTCCGGCCTTTCGAAAGAAGTTTCCGGAATATCTTCGATGATCTCATCCATATATCTCTCCCATATCATAACCGTCTGGCTGCTGCCGATTCTGCCTGTTTCCGGATAGTTCATGCGCCTGGGTCTATCCTCTCCCATCCAGACAGTCGTCACTTTTTCGGGGATCATGCCCACAAACCAGGCATCTGTAAAGTCATTGGTGGTGCCGGTTTTTCCTGCAACATCCCGTTCAAGATCTGCTCTCCAGCCCGTACCGTCTTCCACCACTGATCTCAGCATATCGAGAGCGAGATAGTTATCGGATTCAGACATGACCGCTTTTCTTTCGGGATTGGCCCGGTAGATAACATTGCCCTCTCTGTCGCGAACCTCTTTGATGGCATGGGGTTCGACCCAGATGCCGTCATTGGCAAAAACCGAATAGGCAGATGTCATCTCCAGGGGGGTCACTCCTCTGGTCAGACCGCCCAATGCCAGTGAGAGATGATCATCATAATAGTCCTGTTCCTGCAGTGTGGTGATGCCCATCTCCTCGGTCAGTTCGGTGGTATCCTCCAGCCCAACTTCTTCGATCATATTCACAGCTGCTACATTCAGTGACTGGGCCAGAGCATGTCTTAATGAAACCAGGCCGTGATATTCGTGGTCGAAATTGACCGGCCAGATTTCGTAGGTCGAATCATCTTTGGGGCTGGGACGGGGAATATCGTGAACTATATCTCCGGGGGAAAACCCGTTCTGTATGGCTGTAGCATAAACAAAGGGTTTAAAGGCCGAACCCGGCTGTCTGGTAGCCTGGGTGGCCCGGTTGAACTGATCATCGCCTCTGCCGCCTATCATTGTTAAAATTTCACCTGTCTCGGGTTCAATGGAAACCAGAGAGTATTGAGGCTGTGTTTCTGATATGGTATTATCTCTGGTTGTCGAAGGGATCAGATTATCTTCTAATGCCCCCTCAATTGTATCCTCAGCAGTCTCCTGCTGTTCAACATTCAGCGTGGTTTTTACCTCCAGACCGCCTCCATAGACGGTGTCAGCTCCAAACATTCTGATCAGCTGATCCCTCACATGGCGGACAAAATAGGGGGCTGTTTCATCGACTTCCTCCTCTTCCCGTGAGGCGATATCAATCTCCTCTTCGGCGGCCTGACGTGCTTCCTCTTCGCTGAGAAATCCGATCTCAGCCATGCGGTTTAGCACCACATTTCTTCTGCGGAGGGCCGCCTCCTGATTATTATGAGGTGAATAGAAATTAGGCGATCGGGGCAGTCCGGCGAGAAGGGCGGATTCTTCCAGTGACAGCTCACTGACATCCTTATCGAAGTAGAGCTGGGAGGCAGCCTGCACCCCATAGGCATTATGTCCCAGAAAGATCTCATTCATATACATTTCCAGTATCTCCGACTTTGTATAGAGCCGCTCGAACTGCATGGCCAGATATATCTCCTGCAGTTTTCTGTATATTGTTTTATCATGGGTGAGCAGGGCACTGCGTGCCAGCTGCTGGGTTATGGTGCTGCCCCCTTCAGCCAGACGACCTTCTCTTAAATTGTTGAGCAGTGCCCGGCCTATACCAACCAGATCCACACCATGGTGGTCATAAAAATTGTGATCCTCAATGGCTATTACAGCCTGGGTTAGCTCTTCTGGAATATCATCCAGTTCGACATAGAGTCTGTTCTCCACGAAGAGGCTGTTGAGAAGTTCTCCATCACTGCTGTATATTCTGCTGGTCTGAACGCCCCCTCTGTAATCGGATATATTGGGGGTGTCTTCGATCAGCCAGGCTAAAGCTCCCAGCGTTATGCCGACTACAAGTGAGAGAGATACAACGACAGCTGCTATTATGTACCTGTATTTATTGTTTGTACATGAATTTCTGCGCTTTTCAGCGGACATATTTACACCTCCTGTCCAGTCATAATTATAACATAAATATCTGAGTACTGCTAGCCCTGCCGGCTTGTTAGGGCAAATCTATTCTGTTATAATTATAATATATGCGGATATTTTCCTGCGTGGTGAGAAAAATAGTCATATATTATCAGAGGTGTTCAGGTATAAATAAACAGGTATAAATAAAGATGAACATAATAAATACAGGAGGTGAGAGTCCGGAGTGATCCGGATGGTATATTTTGAGCAGAAAAGATATCGATAAACAGATGAAGATTTTAAGG
>Ga0207421_10005574_pt1 | contig 14075 bp, 11 predicted proteins | sample SodLakKL_010_SED_4_FD_187542 | JGI IMG/M metagenome (GOLD analysis project Ga0207421, IMG submission 187542) | Alkaline sediment microbial communities from Lake Tanatar, Kulunda Steppe, Russia - 8KL_010_SED (SPAdes) (version 2) | ecosystem: Environmental > Aquatic > Non-marine Saline and...
CGAAATCCACCAAACCATAACTGAGAAAGGAAGTAATCTATAGAAATAATCAATCAAATTACCGTAGTTATGAAGATTTTTCCAAGCAACCTTCAAATGCCCCTTGAACCAACGGCTACGCTGCTTTAAGAGTGTAACCCAACTTGTCGGCTTTTCATCATACACCGTTAAATTGTCAGCAAAAACTATTTTTTTGCCTGCCAACGACATTCGATTAAAAAGCTGAAAATCTTCAACCAGACTATTTTCCCATCTACCCATCTCTTCTACCGTTAATCTTCGTAGAGCCGTTCCGGTGCCCGCCAAGATGCAAGGAAGACCCAGCTTTTCTCTGCCGGCTAAAGAAATTAATGCAAAGATGTTGAATTCCAATTTTTGAAGAGTAACTAAAAAAGACTCTTTCTGATTGGTTACATCCAGCCTTGTTTGAATAGCATCAACTTCCCAGTCTTCAAAATAAGCCATTGCCTTCGAAATGAAATCGGGGTCCTTTATTCTGTTATCGGCATCGAAATGAATTATAATCTCTCCCTTTGCCTCCGTAAGTCCTCTGTTTAGAGCTAATCCTTTTCCGCTTCTTCTGGAATTGTATTCTACAGCTCTGAATCTATCATCCTCTATCTCTCTCGCTCTTTTGATGGTTTTGTCACTACAATTGTGAGCAATTATGAAAACTTCAAAATTGTCATAATTTTGCTCTTTCAAATCAAAAAGAATGTTCTTAATGACTGATTCTTCATTATGAGCCGGGATAATCACGGAAATTAACTTATCCTCTCGTAAGGTTTTTTCTAAGTTTTTATCCTTGTGTAATGCACCGGCAATGCCCATGACAAAAATAATTAAAGCACCGAAATACATCAGAAACACTGAAAGTTTCAGAAAATAAGGAAACTGAACGTTCGATCTTATTCTCGGAAAAAAATAAGGTCTGTAAAACAATTCTCCGGTAACAACTTCATAAGTTGCACCGAAAAGCATCAAACATACAAATAGAAAAATGAAAGTTATAAGAAGAAAATAAAAGAAATCTTTCACAGACTGTATGCCGATCTTCCCAAGCATCTTTAATCACCTCCTAATTCTTTTTATGCTTCTTATTTCATTTGATTTCTACCTTTCCGAAATAGGCATCATCAACATTAAGCCTTCCCTTGCCGGACATGAGAATTACCGGATCTCCACGAACTGCTCCTCTTGGGGCTTGAGCTAAAATACCTACCTGAACCCATTCTCCATCGCTTGACCCGGTGATAAAATCACCATAGATGGCATAAGTAGGATGCCAAAAATCACCTTCGAGGAAAAATTGCTGAAACACCCTTATTCCTTCTCCTTCTTTAAAATCATAATTGATCCAAAAGGAAAGGTAGTAAATCTCACCGGGAGTGACTTTCGGTTTGTTTTCGAATTCCGGAACCGCCAAGGCTCCTATATCTTCAACCGAACTCCCAACAAGTCGAAAGCTCCAATCTCCGCTTCTGGCCTTATCTCTGTCACATAAGAATTCGGGCTCTCCTCCGAAAATTTCTTGACCCCACGGAAAGGGTCTGAATCCGTGAATGTCCGAGAATTCATCATCTAAAAGATGAACTGTTTCAAAGCTGACATTGGCTTTAGGATATTCCGTAGGCTTGTTTTCTCCCAAGCTAACTTCTTGACCGTCTTCAATTTCAATAGGATCCAAAAGAATGTAGTTAACCTCATCGACAATAACCGGCCTGAAACTAAAAATCAATATCGCAATCACAACCGATACGACCAAAAATCTCTTCATTGCAAAATCAACTCCTTTCGTTCAAAGCTTTTATCAATTAATTTTCAAAGTACTAATCTCTTAAACCCTCCTTTCAAGTGTTTTTTTATATCATTTAAATTTAATAATGTCAATTAAGTAAATTTTTTAATAATTTGAAAAGGCTTTTCCTGAGATATTGAAAACTGGCAAAGGAGAAAGATAAAAACATACACAAAAAAAGACAAACCCGGCTTGATCAATAGCCGGTTTTTTTTAAAAATGGATATTCCGGGTTCTTGGTTTTAAAACCGATAACTCTTTAATCAATACCGAGAGCAAGAAAACAATTGCACTTAACATAATTGATAAAAAAAGTATAATATAAACAACTTGGAGCTTAAAAATTAAATTGAAAGGAGGGTTTGGAGATGGTTTCGCGAATCCGTTTTGTCGAGCTTGCTCTGTTGCTTGTCCTTTTGAATGTAATGGATATGTTCACCACCATCGTGGGGGTTCAGTTTTTTAATCTCTATGAAGTTAATTTGCTGATAGCCAATCGTTTGATAGACAAGCCGTTGCTTCTTTTGGCCATTAAGATATTTGTTCCTTTGATTGTCTCTCTTTATCTTTACCACCGAGTAGGATTGAAAACTCATCGAATTTCGATTTGGGATTTCACTCTTAAGATAAATTCTCTTCACATTCTGCGTCTTGCCAATATATATTATCTGATTATTGTTTCAAATAACATTTTTTGGATAGTAAGAGAGATCTTAAAACTCTAAAGCGCAACTAAACAGAGTTGCGCTTTTATTTTATCAAATTATTTTTACCGCTATTTGAGAGTAATCGAAGTCGCTCCACTCGGCTTTCCTATTCCGGCTCAACTCTTTTTATCATGAATTCAATCGCCTCGTTTGCGTTTTTGGTCTCAATCTCTATATCCGGATTCCTTTTTTGAAAAACCCTGAAAATTTCATCGGCGAAGGCCTGCCCTATTCCGGAAACGTCTTTGAAATCCAAAACTATTTTTTTGAACTTATCCAAGCCCACCAAAACCCTCCTGGCTTGAGACCGGGAGACGTAATCAACGTCGGTTTCGTATAATTTAACCACCACTTCAGTCTTGTTGAAACCGAACTCGGTCTCGACCGTTTGATAATCCTTGAAAACTTCCTCCAACTTCTTGTCGGTGTCCTTTTTAATTCTGAAAATCACCTTGGTTCCTTCCAGGGGCTTTTCTTTTTTGGCCACGAAGACGTCGTCAAGCATGTTATCAACCTGCAATCTGTAACCGAAACTCTCCAATATGAAGATATCGGCTACCTTGGAAGTGAAAAATATTCCTTCTCCGGAATGTGCTTCGGGCATAGTCGTCGTCTTTCCCTTGAGCAAGTCCTGAATCGCTTCCAGTTCGGATCCGGGCTTTCTGTTTTCCATTATGTTTTTAAAAACTCCCACCCCGAAATCACGGACGGTGAAAGTTAAAAAGTCTTTCTCCTTTCCGGCTTCAACCTTTATTTTTTCCGACCGGGAGTGTTCAATGGCGTTGTTTATCATTTCGGAAAAAGCGTAATCGAAAATCTCTTCCAAGTTGTCGGGAAGCTTTTTCAAAAAAAGATTGGAAAGCTTGGCCTCGGAAACCACTTTGTCTTCTTGAGGGTCTTGATTGGGAAAGGTTTTCCGGTAGTTGTCGCTTTCGAACTTTTCGTTGCCGGGGGTTATATAGGTCGTTTGCGGTCCCCGACCCACCCTGATAACCAAACCCTCCTTCTTGAGCCGACCTATCACCTTGCTGGCCTGCTGACGGGAAACGCCGGCCTTTTTGGCAAGCTCACCGGGAGTTATTTCTCCTTTTTCTTTTATTATCTCTTTTGCTTTTTGTTTTGTGGTCATAACGTAAACTGAACTGTAAACTTTTATATTAACTACCGTCAACTATATAATAACTTATCCGCTAAGAATGTCAATACCGTAAACTGTAACGTAAACTTAAAAACAATTACCGTAAACAAAAAAGCCCCGGTTAAGGGGCTTTTATCCAAAATCTAAATTTAACTTTTAGTACAAAATGGGACTGGGAAAGTCACTAATCCACTTTCTTTCCGTTTCAAGATCGTCAATAAAGTCGTAGTTGTCACTAAAGATGGATTGATAGATGAAGCCGTCGTCACCGTCGTAATCTTCTACCGACCATCCGATTTCAAAAACTTTCACCCTTTCTCTGGAGCCGGCTCCGTTGATTACTCCTTCAACCATAACTTCTACCGTATCTCCTTCCGATATTGCATCTATTCCGCTTAGATCTATCACTCCGCCTTCCATTTCTTGATAGTCATCACCGTCGTAAACTATTATTGGTGAGTGGAAATCGCCTCTTCCGGTGTTGGAAAAGTCGATGTAATCTATCAAAATGTCACCACCTGCCGCTTCAATTTCAAATTCAACAAATCCGTCTCCCCTCTTATTGTCACCAAAAAGATAAAGTCTTTGGTCGAGAAGAGTAAACTCGGGCATTGCTACGTAAACTTCCAGATCTTCACCTTCGGCGTCTATGTCCAGTCCTTCTATTTCATAATCATAGTAATCAAGCGCCAAAGCGTCGATAATTTCTACGCTCACCGTTCCGCCCTGATCTTCTCTTAAAATATCGTGAGTCTCTCCCGAAATCATGAAAGTGTAAGTTTCTCCGGCGTCGAGCTCAAGCATGGGAAGGATTTCGTAGCGTCCGCTTCCGGAAACTCTAAATTCGTCCAAAAGTTCCCGGTCATCACTCAAAGATAAGTAGTCAATGTAATCGGAGTTATCACTGAGTCTAACGTCCAAACTTTCCAAATAAGTGTCTTGCTTGGCTTCAACGGTAAATTCAAGTAAATCAATCTCATCCAATGCATCTTCTTCCACTTTTACTATACCTTCTTCAATTCTACCGGTAGATTCAATAATTAATTCTTCATCAGATTCGGTAATTGAAAATTTTTGACCGGTTTGCATTCCGTCGGTTTGACCTATATCAAGTCCGTCAAGAAATCTGAAACTGTCACTATCGAAAGAAACTTCCAGATAACCCTCTCTGAAGGGCTCCGAGCTGGCTTTGACAATAAGATCTTCGTAATAACCTTCTCGAATATCAATATCAAGACCACTGAATCTGAGAGTCTCTAAATAGCCGGTTCCGACAGTGTCCCGATCAACATTTCTTCTGGCAACTTCCCTGCCGTCTACCCAAAGAGAAACATCTTCAAGAAGAGTTCTCGGTCTTTTTCTGTTTTCGCGGTCGGATTGCCATCCTTCCAAGTTGAGATCCACTCTTCTGATGCTGATATCCGAATCTTCGGCTTCTAATCTTATTCCCATCACTTCGGCGTCCGATTCTCCGTCTCTCATTGAACTGAGCCGAGGCCTGGAAAGGCGACTGAAGTAAATAAGACCTTCTTCTCCTTCTCTCGGTCTGTCAACTTCTCTTTCCAGTTCATCGATTCTTTCTTGAATCGCTTGCACTGCGGCTAACAATTGCTGGAGTTGTTCCAAAACGGGATCGGTCGGTGTCGGGTCGGGTGTCGGGGCCGGGTCAACCGGTGCCTCTCTACCGAGAAGCTCATTGAGCTTGGCTCTGGTAGCGGCGTCTACGAATCCGTGTCCTCTGGTGTAGCCGTAAGGATTTAAGACTTCGGAGGCGTATCTTTCTTGAAACCTTATAACGGCATTTTTAGTTCTGGTGCCGAAATAGTCGGTTTCTTGTCCCGGTGAGCCGGCTCCGCTTGTAGCTACTCTGGTAGCCGGATTGTCGTTTAAAAAGATTTGCAAGTATCTAACGTCCGAACCTCTCGAACCCTGATCCAAGTTTCCGGTGAAGGTGAATCCTTGAGGGATTCTTCCTACAGCTTGTGTGTCTTGGACTCCTTTGACTCTCTCGTCTTCGACTCTAATGTTCATCATTCGAACAAGGTCGGAGACATCAACGCCGAGATCTTCGGCGAGAGCCTCAATGTCACCCATGCCATTTACGGCTTCAGCTTCTTGAGCCGAAACCATCAGAAAACTGGAGGCCATGGCGAGAGCCAAAACCGCTATTATTATTTTTTTGGTTAAGTTATTCATTTTGTAAATTTGACGGACAAGCTTTTATCGCTTGTTCGCCATTAATAATAAATTCTTCTAAGAAGTTTATTTTATTAGTAATGCGACTTTTTACCTTGAAGTAGTGCTTCTTTACTACAAAGTATATATATTATATAACTTTTAAAAAATAAATCAAGCCCTTCCTCTATTTCAGTGAAAACCTCGCTTTACTATGATAAGACAAAATCCCGCTATTAGTTCATTATATTTTCTAAGAACACAGAAAGTAAGGGATGAAAAAACCGCTAATATTGGCGGTTTTTTCATATCCTTACAAGATCGAGTTATTCTCTGATGGTGATTCTTCCCGTTCTGAAGTCCTCTATGAAAGTTCCGGTCCACTCGTAAGCGTCAAGGTTGTCCTTATTACCCCAAGTGAAGCTTTCTACTTCCACTCTGCCTCTGTCGGTTCCGAAGTCACCCGGTGAGTCGGCCCGAGAGCTGATTTCGAAGTAAATTTCGAACTCTTCGGTCTTGCCTTCTTCAACTACGAAATATCCTCCGCTGCTTTTTGCATCAGTGTAAATGTGACCGAGATTAAGAACCAAGTTTCCGTTGCTGCCGTCAAGATCTTTACTTCCGGTCCATCTCAATACTGCAAATTCAAGATTATCCCCGGTAGTCGCCTTTTCAAGGTAGACATCACCGTTTAGAGCTTCCAGCTCAAACATGATACTACCAACTACGGTGTCATAATCATCCTTGCGTACATATTCGATCTCGGTTTCCGTAACGGTTAATGAGGGAGCTACGGTATAGAGATACTGGATTTCTCCTTCCGCTACACCACTGAGATCACTCGTTTCCAGAGATTCGAAGTCGAACAAGTCGTCGGCTTCAATATCTTCCGCATCAACACTGGCCGAAACTTCCAAACCTTCATATTCTTTCTCAAGATCGGAAAAATCAACTTCCACCATGAATTCATATTCACCTTCTTCAAGAACTAAATCAAGTCCGCTGAAAAGAATCTCGAACTCCTTGGAAGTGTTGCTACCCAAAGCTTCGTCGGAAGTCTCTCCGTCCAGGAGCGTTCCGTCGTAGTAAACCCTTACATCAGTAATGATGTCACTGAATTCACCGGCGAAACCGGCCTGGTTTAAATCGTCACTGAAAGTCAAAGTGATTTTAACCAACAAGTCGATAAGTTCAACGTCTCCGTCTTCCACTTCAAGATTGAAGTGAAGAAGTTCTACGTCCTTGGTGGGGTCGTCTTCTTCCAGAACAACGATTCTTTCTTCGGGCGTGTCGTCGGATTCGGTAATGCTGATTTGAGCTATCTCTCTTTCGGTAAGTTCAAATGATCTCAGATCGAACCCACCTACATATTGATTCAATCCGCTTCCGTCAACAACCCTGATTCCGTCATTCGGAATTCGAAGACCGACTACTCCCGATTGCTGGTGTTCATCGGTAGAAATTCTGACATAAACACTTTTCGTTTCATTGGCCGGAATTTCTATTTCAAGTCCGGAAATCCTGATACTCAGGTTGTTCCTGTCAATTGAATTCCTGACAATGGAATAGCTTCCCATCACTTCCCCGTCAACTACCAGACTAACGCTTTCCAGGGCTCTTTCGATGTTGGTTCTGGAAACGTTGCTGTCGTCAAAAATCAAATCCACTCTTCGGATAGTGGAAGCGCCTTCTTTTGATTCGATCTCAAAAGCGGTCACCTCCTTTTCCTGAAGTGAACCCAACTTGACGTTTCTCGGCGTGGATAACCTGGAAGCTACAATTTCCGCTTCCTCACCATCAACGGGAGGGGTTATACCTTCGTCGATGTCGTCCAATCTGGCCCGAAGTTGAGCCAACGCTTCGGCTAACTTTTGGAGCTGTTCCAAAACGGCCGAAAGGTTGTCGTCAACGGGAGGCGGTGTCGGATCAACGGGTGTAACTCCTTCCGCTAAAATGCTGTTCAATTTGGCCCTGGTAGTGGTTCCTACGAAACCGGTTCCGCGGGCAAGTCCGTACGGTGCCAAAACTTCTCCGGTGTACTTTTCTTGGAATCTGATTACGGCCGCGTTGGTTCTCGGACCGAAATAGTCGGTTTCGTTGCCGGGTGAACCGGCTCCACTCGTGGCTACTCCGGTAGCCGGATCGGTATTCAAAAGGATTTGAAGATACCTGACCTCACTTCCCCTGACTCCTTCTCTCAAGTTCGTGTTGAACCTGAACCCGCTCGGAATTCCGGAAACGGGACTGTTACTTTGAAGTAATACGGCAGTATTTGCTTCCAACGTCTCTACTATTTTTTGTGTGGTTTGCACTTCACCGTTTACGTTTTGAGCTTGCAGGCCGGTCGGTACTGCCACTACGGCCATCATCGATAGAGCCAAAACGCCTACGACGAAATTCTTTTTAATTTTGTTCATGTTTAGTAACGATACACTCGTTTTCAAGCGCATCGATTAACGGCTATTGCCGCTTCTGTTTTTAATCGTTCGACCTTTTTATCTGTCCAATTATTGATTAAGTTTTCAAAGTTCTTATTCATATCTTACGACGAACGGCCAACCGATTTGTTACAGTCACTCTTTGGCGGTTGAAAGATTTAAAATAATTTCTTCTATTTCCGCTATTTCTTCCATGATCACCGCAGTGCCTTCCATGGCCAAGCTCAACTTTGCGTATTCGCTCAAATCTTCAATTTCCACTTCGGAAACCAAATAATCCAAAAGCTCCTTGTTTTTATCCACTTCCCGGGCCTCTACCTTGCTTTCCTTTGCGGGTACCGCTTCTCGATAGATAAATTCTATGTCAGTCATCTCTTGAAAATAAGCCGACAGACCGAAAAAGATCATCAATACCGTCACTCCGGCCAAGGCCAAACTACCCACCGCCTTTTCAAAACTTACCGGATTAAAGAGCCACGCCTCGTCTTTGCTAAAAACTTCTTTTCTTAAACCGGCCACCCATCGTTTTTCGGGCTTTATCTCTTTCAAAAGGATTATTTTGTTTTGCAGTGTTTTTTTCATGGATTTTTCTTGATTTGGGTAATTTCTCCGGCACTGATTATGACGAATCATCACCCTCTTCGTTACAAACGACCATCAAAAAGACGGCCGTGGTGGAGGAGATAACGGCTTCTTCTTTGACATTACATATATTTATTGTATAATAGAGGCAATAAGGAGGGATTACTTAGTGAAAAACGCCTGCGAGATGTGCCGCGATAGGGATTGTAAGAACAGGTGTCATAAGAGATACGACTATAAGGAAACAGAAAAGACAATGGTCATATTTTAGTAATCCATCAAAAAGCGATGAGAAAATAAATCTCATCGCTCTTTTTTTAGATAAATAGTGAGGCTCAACCTCACTATTTTAATTTTAGACAGTTTATTTGGGAGGGGTCTGACCTCTCCCAAGTTAAAGAAAAGAGAGGTTGAATCTCTCTAATAGATTTTTATGAAAGAAGAGTTATGTTCTCGTAATGCGTTTTTCTTTGCACTTCCATATTTTCATTAAGCACTATGCAGACTGCATCTATTCTGTAGGGATTTTCAATCTTATTGAACTTGATATACCCCTTGGCGTTTCTTTTTAGTCTCTCTTTTTTCTTGGCTTTTATCGTATCTTCCGGAGATCCGAAGTTTTTACCGGTTTTTGTTCTCACTTCTACAAAAACCACATCCCCTTCTTTCAGTGCCACTATATCTATTTCACCGTATTTATTTTTGCAATTGGCTTCCAAAATTTTATAATCTTTCTCTTTAAGCATCTCCCGGGCTATTTCCTCTCCTTTTTTTCCGACCCGTATATTTCTGGGCAAGCTCATAAAATCAAACTTTAAATCTTTTAAAACCTTCCCCAATTTTGGAGAGGTTGAACCTCTCTAAATCGCCCTTTGAATAAAATTTGATAAACATTAGTTTTTATCCATTTTTATTCTGTATTGCAAGGCCTCTCCCACGTGATCGGGGCTTATTTTTTCGGCGTCATTCAAATCGGCAATGGTCTGGGATACTTTTATCAGCTTAAAGTACCCCCTGGCGGAAATATTGAATTTCGAAGCCGCTTGGGAGAGCATCTCTTCAGTTTTTTCCGGTAAATTGCAATAGGCCTTGACGTGCCTGTTTTTCATCTCCGCATTGGTTCTTATCTTTTCCTTTTTGAACCTTTCTTCTTGGGTGTCTCTGGCTTTTATCACCCTTTTTCTGATTTCCGCGGAAGACTCTCCTTCGTTTTTTCTTCTCTGCTTTTTCAATTTTTCCACGTCCACAGCCGGAACTTGAATGTGAAGATCAATTCTATCCAATATGGGCCCGGAGATCTTTTTTCGGTAGTTGGTCACTTGCCTGGGAGTGCACTTACACTCTTTCTCCGGATGATTCAAATATCCGCACGGACAGGGATTGCCCGAAGCTATCAGCATAAATTCGGAGGGATATTTCACCCTTTCTCTGCTTCTGGAGATGGTAAGCTGGCCGTCCTCCAAGGGCTGGCGCATAGCTTCCAGTGCAGAGCGGGGAAATTCGTTGAATTCATCCAAAAACAAGACTCCGCGATGAGCCAAAGTGACTTCACCCGGCTTGGGTCTGCTTCCCCCTCCTATCAGTCCTACCTTGGATATGCTGTGGTGAGGGGCCCGAAACGGCCTGTTTCTGATTAAACCGCTCCCCGGAGGAGTGTTTCCGGATATTGAATATATTTCGGTAACCTCCAGGGATTCGCTTTCCGTAAGGGGTGGTAAAATGCCGGGAATCGCCCTGGCGAGCATGGTTTTTCCGGATCCCGGCGTTCCCATCATGAATAAGTTGTGCCCACCGGCGGCGGCAATTTCGGCCGCTCTTTTGGCCTGCTCTTGACCCAAAACCTCTTTCATGTCGAACTCCGGCTTGATTTTCTTTTCTTTTTCTTCTTCGTATTCGGCCGGCTCTATTTCCCGCTTCCCCAAAAGATGAGCCACCATTCGGTCCAAATTTTCAACCGGATAGATGTTCAATCCATCAATAACCGCCGCTTCGTTTGCCGATTCTTCGGGCAAAAAGACGTGTTTGTAACCGTTGTTTTTGGCAAAAAGAGCAAGAGGCAAAGCTCCCTTGGTGTGTCTGAGCGTTCCGTCCAAAGAAAGCTCCCCGAAAAAGAGACTCTTTTCCGGCAAGTTGAAATTCATCGTGGAAGCCAATACACCGACGGCAATGGGTAAATCATAAAAAGACCCCTCCTTGGGTACGTCGGCCGGTGCCAGATTAATGGTTATCTTTCTTTGGGGAAATTCACTGTTCGAGTTCATTATTGCCGTTTTTACCCTTTCTTCGGATTCGTCCACCGCCTTGCTGGGAAGTCCCACTATATTGAATTCGGGCAATCCCTTTTTGCTGGTATTTATCTCTACGTCTATCCCTATGGATTTAAGTCCGGAATAAGCCGCCGAATTTACTTTTTTAAACATGTTTTAAAAAATTATAGTAATTAACCGTCGGCAAGAAGATATTTGTCTCCCTCCCGGTTAAGAAAACCTTTTATTTGCAAATTGGAAAGCGTGCTGCCTAATTTTTGAGCCGGAACATTTAGTCTTCTGGAAAGCTCATCCGGAGTGAGTGGCTCTGTTTTTAATTGGGTCATGATTTTATTTTCCAACGGATTGTTACCTTCGGGAATCTTCTTTCCCTTTTTAAAATCAAGAGAGGATTGTTTTTTATCAAAAATTTTCAGTATGTCCTTCGGTTCGGTAACCACTTGCGCCCTTCCTTCTTTTATCAGCTTGGCGGTTCCCATGGAAACGCTGCTGGTAAGCGGCCCGGGAACGGTTAAAAGTTTTCTATCAAACTTTTCGGTCAGGCGGGCGGTAATCAAGGAGCCGCTGTTTTCAGCCGCCTGAACCACCAAAGTAGCTTGAGAAAGCCCGGCGACAATCCTGTTTCTTTTCGAATAGGTCCATTTTTTGGCTTTCAAATTCCCTTCGTATTCGGATATTATCAGACCTTCCTTTTTTAAAATATTTTTATAAAGCTTTTTCTGGTAAGAGGGATGTATTCTTTCTATTCCGCAGGGCATGACCGCAATTGTTTTTCCTCCCACACTGACCGCTGCCCGGTGGGCGGTGGCGTCCATTCCGTACATGAATCCGGAAACTATGGTAATTCCCCTACCGGCTACTTGGGAGACAAGCTTGGTGCATATCTTTTTTCCGTATTTGGTCATTCTTCTGGAGCCGACCACCGCCAAGCAATTTTCAAATAAATCCTCTTTCCAATTTCCCTTGTAATAAAGGGTTTCCGGAGGATCGTCTATTTTTTTAAGTCTTTCCGGATACTTTTTATTGTTTATTTCTACTTTTCGGTCCATATTAAGTACTTCTGGCTAAAACCAAACCCCGGACGTTTTCCGCCCCCGCCTTTTTTAATACTTTGCAACACTCACGCATGGTGGCTCCGGTGGTAAAAACGTCATCCACCAAAACCAGGTTTTTCGGTGGATTGTTTTTGACGCTGAAAGCGTTTTTTACATTTTCAAGTCTCTCTTTTTGTGAAAGTCGGGCTTGTTTTTTGGTTCTTTTGGTTTTTTTAAGCAAGTCGGTCACACTTTTTTCACTTTTTCCCGTCAGTTTTGCCGTCTGCTCGGCCAAAGTTTTGGCGTGCATATTTTCCGGCTTCGAGCCCCCGTAACTTTTAAAGGAAATATTCAACTTTTTATTTAAAAAACCCTCCTTTCTATTTGTAGGAGGAACGTAGGTAATTTTGGTTTCTTCTTTTAGTAAAAATTTTAAAAAGTCCCCAAATCTTTCTTCCTGGTCGATCATTAAAATTAAAAATCTTTCTATCATCTTTTTGCCTATATGATAATAGCCGGCTTTTATTTCCCAAACCGTTCTTTTCATCAGTCCCTCGTAATCCCAACCGGCCGTTAGCCCGTCCAAGCCGTACCTTCCTATACAAGAGTCGCAAGAAGTGCCCGTAAAGCTTGGGGCGCCGCAGACGGGGCATATCAAGCTGTTTTCGGATAAAAACGTGTAACAATCATTGCACAGATAAGTTCCTTCCCTGCCGCACTTAATGCAAAACCTGGGAAACAATACATCCAAAAGCTCTTCCTTAACTTTTTCCCAGTTGACTTTTTTAAGATTGTCGACCATAAGTTGTCTTTCTTTTAGCTTGGTTTTTCGTCTTATCTTCCCACCCGGGGGCGGAAATTCAGGAGCAAGTAATCCCTGCCCCGCCCGTATCCAACGAAATAAGCTAAATTATTTTATTAAATGATTATTTAGGATAATAAAAAAATATTCAAGTTTCAAATTATGCAAGGTTAAACCTGTCACAAGTTGAAAAACAGGTTAGACCTGTCATGAGACAACTTTTTATTCGAGAGTATATTCTTTTATGTGTTCATATTTCTTTTCCTCCAGAACCATTCTTGCAAATTCTCTATATTTCTCCGGACCCTCAAATAGATAGTTAAAGAGACCTTTATCAATAACAAAGGAATCTCTTTTTTCAAGATATTCTTTGTGAGTACTCCAATCATATCTTTCTGCAAAAGTCAGCGCTCTATCTATACCCCTTTCTTTATTTAAATTAATCCCCTCGCCTTCTATTGGGTTTATTACGTTTATATAAACCAATAAATATTTAAGGTACTTGTTATTATCTACTCTGACTGATTTATAACTACCCTGGAAAAGACTTCCCGATCTATCGTATTTCTTATTAAAATACATTGTGTAGCCGGTGCCCAGCTTTTGCATAAACTTTGAAATCCCTTCCCCTTTTCTTTCTTTTAAAATTAAATGGTAGTGATTATCCATTAAACAATCGGCGGCTATCTCTACCAAGGAGTCATTTTCCCTGTTATCTACATATTTTTTTAAAGTCCTCATATTTGCTCCCTCCTCTTTATTCTCCAAGTTCCACAAAACCCCTCTTCTTGAATCTTCATTATTAAATAAAGTCATTGATTGTAAAAACCTCCATCTGTCCGCCTCTTGGTTAAAAATAGTTCTTTTATCTACTCCTCTATTGTATATATGATAATAACTATCTAAAATTGCCATTTAAATGAAAATTATAACTAATCTTACATAATTATTTACAAAACAAGCTAAATTTCAAGTAGGAGAAGACAGGTCTCCGGGGTGGTTAAGTTAAAAACAGGTTTAACCTGTCATGGAATTAATCACAGACGCAAACCGGAACAGCCTTTTTCGGCGAATCGGAAAAAGAGATTTCCCCCAACAAGCTTTGAACATCTTCCTCCGTCGGCCTGATTAAGG
>Ga0207421_10005575_pt1 | contig 14073 bp, 13 predicted proteins | sample SodLakKL_010_SED_4_FD_187542 | JGI IMG/M metagenome (GOLD analysis project Ga0207421, IMG submission 187542) | Alkaline sediment microbial communities from Lake Tanatar, Kulunda Steppe, Russia - 8KL_010_SED (SPAdes) (version 2) | ecosystem: Environmental > Aquatic > Non-marine Saline and...
GTTCCTGGTCCTGGGAGAAAGTCTCCCTCGCCTCCTCCCGGAGGGACTGATCCACCGGGGAATCATCCCTTCCCTGCTTGTTGTCCGTACTTTGGAAGGCAACAGCATCCCCTGAAGGAACATAAAATTCCTGGTCAAGCACACTGTACCGGGCAGAAATTTCGTTCACCCGGGCAGTCCTGTGCCGGATCCACTGCCGGGCAACAAATATCGGCAGCTTGATATGAAAGGTAAAGACCACCTGCTCAAAGGGAGAGGTATGCTCATTTCTTAACAGGTAATCAATCAGCCCTTTGTCCCTGCGGAACGAGGTGGTCCCCTTGCCGTAGGACACCCTTGCCGCCTGGACAATCCGGTCATCTGAACCCATATAGTCAATCAGACGCACGTACCCGTGGTCAAGCACTTGATACTGGTCATCCAGAATTTCTTCTGCAGCTTCTGCATATGAATGTGCCACCGTTCCCCTCCCAATTATGATTTCAGATTGTCAAAGGAGCGCTCTTTCTGCTTATCCAGCAGAATGGTTTCCAGATTGGCAATCCGCTGATCCTGTTTGCGGATTTTTGCCTCCAGCTGCTCAAGTCTCTGCTGCGCATCAGATGAGACTTTCTTCTCTGAACGTTTTACAAACAGCCGCATAGCCTCAACTGCACAGCCGGCTAGAACAATCAGTACGATAGCCGTCCATAAATTCATGGTGCACCCTCCGTGTTTTCCTGTGTTGCCAGTTTCCCCGGCGTCACACTATATTATATCCTCCCCATCTGGGCAAGCAGCAGTGCTGTCGCCGCTGAACAAGTTGTCTCTGTCCTGAGAGTCCTTTCCCCTAACCGGCGGACTTCCCAGTCACCGCTGCGTCTGAATAATTCCCGTTCGCTGCTGCTCCATCCCCTTTCTGAACCGACTGCCAGAACAGCAGGGGACCGGGGTTTGGAATCGTTCACAAACCGAAAGGCTCCTTCCTGGATATCAAGGAGGATTTTTGTTCCCGCCAATGAACCTGCTTCATCGGCAGCTCTTTCAACAGTATTAAACATCCGTAAATCAGGTATTACCGTATCTGCAGCCTGCTGTGCTCCGTCAATGAGGAATGAGCGGTAGCGGTGCTTTTTCCACAGGTCGGCTTCAAGATATGATTTCTCCCCGAGTTCAGTGCCGGAGACCCATATCTCCTGGACTCCCAAACTTGCTGCTTCCCGGAGAATTCTGCGCATGCAGATCGGCCGCACACACCCCACCAGGAGAATGACCGGATGCAGTATCCCCGGCGGTTTCTCCGGAGCCCAGGAAAACTGAAGCGTATCGATGTCATAGGAGAGAACCGATGCCCTTCCTGACGGTCCGTTTACCAGTCCCATGGAAAATGTATCCCCGGGCTTCAGCCTGAGAACTTTCACGATATGCTCTGCCCTCGGGTCCTTGCGGTGGAGACGGTAGACCCCTGATTTCTGCTCAGGGAGGGATTCAAACAGGATCATGTTCATAGATCGTTTATACCATATCTTGTGAAAAGAGTAAAAACATGATAGGCATCCCTATGGGCAGCACAAAGGTATATATCACAGAAACAACGGATCCCTGGTTCAACTTAGCTACGGAAGACTGGCTTTTCCAGGAAATGGACCCCGAAGATGAGATTCTCTATTTGTGGAGGAATGCACCGACGGTGGTTATCGGCCGGTATCAGAATCCCTGGAAGGAATGTGACCTCAAGGCAATGGAAGCAGACGGCGTGCTGCTCTCCCGCAGGCAGAGCGGCGGCGGAGCAGTGTATCATGATCTGGGGAATACGAATTTCACCTTCTTCTCCGGAAGGAGGACCTACGACAAGGCCAGGAACAACCGGATCATCACTGATGCACTGTCTTCCTTCGGGATTCATGCAGAGCCTTCGGGCCGCAATGATATCGTCGTCGAAGAGCGGAAGATCTCAGGCAGCGCATTCAAACTCACTGCACAAAAAGCATTTCATCACGGCACGCTTCTCATCAATGCTGACTTGACGAGGCTGCTCTCCTATCTCACGCCGGGGAAAAGGAAACTCATGGCAAAAGGGATTGAATCGGTCTCCTCCAGGGTAGCAAACCTGACAGAATTTTCTCCTGATATTTCCCACGAATCCCTTTCAAATACAGTGGTGGAATCATTCTTCAAGTTCTGCAGCACACCGGAGAGAACTGTAGAATACTTGAATTATGAAACCCTGCAGAAGATTCCCCACCTGCAGTCATACTACGACATGATGAAGGACTGGAACTGGCGGTTCGGAAGGACACCTGAATTCACCCACCATCTTTCAACGCGGTTTTCCTGGGGAGAAGTTGAACTCTATGTAATTGTCAATAGAGGAATAATAACTGATATCACCGTATTTACAGACACGCTCCATCCTGAGGTAGTGGAAAAACTCCATGCAGCACTGAAGGGGAAACCGTATACGGTGCAGGCACTAAAAGAAGCTGCAGGGAAAGCATCGTCAGAGCCTGCTGATGCAGAAAAGCAGGTGATTGAAACCCTGCACTGGATAGCAGCCGAAATTTGACCGGGTCAGCTTCCTTTCCCTGTCAGCAATCCAAAGTCTTCTTTGCAAATACCGTATAATCCTTCGGGACATAGTCATAGACTATTTCCACATGATCAGCATGCTTCTTTGCCATTTCCAGCGCCTCTTCCGGCTCAAAATAGTAATAGATATCACGCTGAACAGGATGCTTCGGGTCAAGAAGATTAAAGACCACCCAGCATGAGGAAATGGAAAAAAACACTTCAAGCGCACGTTTTAAGAAGGCATGGTTGTCTCCCACCTTTAGGTTAAATATGCCTGAACTGAATAAAATATCAAACGATCCGGGGGCAAACAGCTGCTCCTTCAGCAGGTCCCCCGTAATGAAATTTCCTTCCGGATGCCGGAGCCGGGCTTCCTCCACCATTTCCGGCAGGATATCTATACCGGTATAGGATACTGCATCACAGCGTGATGCAGCCATCCGATAAAGATCACCGATTCCGCATCCCACATCAAGTATGGACCTGCCTGATACATCAATATGATCAAAAAGAACTTCAAACCTTCTTACCTGGGCATCTTCACTTTCCCAGTCCAGGATGACATGTCCTTTATCTGATGAATTTATTCTCGGGATATAGTGTTTTTCAAGAATTCTGCGGTCGTACATCATTATTAAGATAATAAAATCCGGGATAATGCTCAAGGCAATGAATGCTTCTTGAGTGCTGATGCATTCCTCGTGTATACTTATTAGCTGAGGAGTAATGATGAACCGTTTGGTATTCCTTCTTCTGACAGCCCTGGCACTCTCCCCTGCTCTGCTTTTTTCTTTTCCCCAGGAAGCAGAGGAACTGATAGAAAGGCGGGAATTTGTCATAGCCATGGACCGGGAGGACATCCATTTCCATCCCTTGGAAGCCTGGTCCATCGAAATGGCCCAGGTCTTTCATGCTGTCTCTGAAGGACTGTTCTCTTATCACCCGGAAACGATGGAACCTGAACCTGCCATAGCAGTTTCCGTGGAAAGTGAAGAACCCCAAACCTGGGTGATATCACTGCGCGAGGATGCCTATTTCTCCAACGGGGATCCGATTACTGCCCATACGTTTAAAGAAAGCTGGCTGTATCTGATAGACCCGGATCATGACTATGAGTATGCCTCAATGCTTGATATCATTAAAGGAGTCCGTGCGTACCGTACCGGCAGGAGTACAGGGGATATCTCCGATATCGGCATTTCGGTGCCCGATGACTATACCCTGAAACTGGAACTTACCACACCGGCTCCCTATCTGCTTAACATTCTCTGCCACCACAGCTTTGCTCCTCTGCATCCTGAGAACAGGGAGAGCCTGGATGCTTCAGACCCCGAAGATTTCATCAGCAGCGGTGCGTTTGCTGTTGCATCTGCCGCAGAGGAAGGCATTACCCTCTCTCCCAATACCCATTACTGGGACAGGGAATCACTGATGCTGGAGACAGTACGCATCAAATACTATGATTCCCAATGGGCCCTGATAAGCGATCTGCAAAGTGCGTTAGTGCACTGGTCGCTCATGTATGTGAACCCTGCTCTGCTTTCGGACACCGATCTGGTCATCGGATATCCGGAATATTCAACCGGCTTTTATTATTTCAGTGCTGAAGAAGGTCCCTATGCTGACCCGCGTGTGCGTGAAGCCCTTGCCCGGCTCATCCCCTGGAGGGAAATCCGTTCATTGGATACATTTTTTGTCCCTGCAGCATCCCTTGTTCCCCAGACTGAAGCCTACTATGGAACAGAAGCTATCCAGGAAAGGGATGAACAGAAAGCACAGGAGCTGCTGGCATCGGCTGGATACCCTGAAGGAGAAGGACTGCCTCCGCTGAATATAGTCATCTACCCAGGCAGTATCCTCGAGGATACTACCGAAAGGCTTGCTGAAGTGTGGGAAACCTCCATTGATGTAAACGTGTCCGTCGATGTACGTCCCTACAGGGAATATGCCGCCCGGGAACGTTCCCTCGATTATGATATCGCCTTTCTCTCATGGGTAGGAGATTTTTATGACCCTTACAGCTTTCTTGCCCTATGGCATTCTGACAGCTCGTTAAATCTAGGAGGCCAGTACAACCCGATCTATGACTCCATGATTGATGAAGCACTCAAAGCGGATGACGAAGAAAAACGTTATGAACTGTTCCGTGAAGCAGAACAGTACCTCCTTGACGAAGGAACTGTGATGCCGCTGTTCCACGGCGTATCAATTAATCTGTTTCATCATTCGCTTCTGGGCGGCTGGAGCCCAAACTTGCTGGACATTCATCCGATTAAGCATCTGTACTTCCGGGATCAGCCTGACTCCCCCGTTCAGAGAGATCTGTAGAAGCCCTGCCGTAGAGTTCCGCCATTTCCCGGAACCGATGTACCGGAATAGGATCTTCCAGCTGCTGCGCTGATACTCTCCAGGACCAGTTATGCCCTCCGACAGTAGCCGGAGCATTCATCCGTGCCTCATCTCCCAGCCCGAGTATATCCTGCAGGGGGACAATGACCCGGTTTGCACAGGAAGACATTACTCCTCTGACCATCGTCCAGCCCATATCATGATCAGGTCTTGCAAAATACTTTCTTACCAGATCCCGCATGTGCTCCGGCAGGGCGGCATACCAGCCGGCAGTCGTCTGATTGTCATGGGTGCCTGTATAGGCAACACAGTTAGGAATATAATTATGGGGAAGATAGGGGTTATCCGCTTCAAGTGATCCTTTCTCATCTGCATTAAAGGCAAACTGAAGGATCTTCATCCCAGGGAATCCCTGATCATCCCTGAGCTCTTCCACATCAGGGGTGATCACCCCCAGGTCCTCTGCAATAATCGGCAGTTCCCCAAGCTGTTCTCTCAGCTCCCGGAAAAGCTCCTCCCCCGGAACCGTGACCCACCGGCCGCTTTCAGCAGTTTCTGCTCCTGCCGGGACTTCCCAGTAAGCACGGAAGCCCCGGAAATGGTCTATCCTGAGGATGTCGACCTGCTGGAGGGCGAATGATATTCTCCGCTTCCACCAGGAAAACAGTTCATCCTTACGGTTTTTCCAGTCATATACCGGCATTCCCCATAACTGACCGGTACTGCTGAACAGGTCAGGGGGAACACCTGACTGGGCAGAAAATGCTCCTTTTTTATCGGTTTTAAACAGCTGCCTGTTCGTCCAGGTATCAACACTGTCTGCTGATACAAATATCGGCATGTCTCCTACTATGGAAATCCCCAGACTGTTTGCAAAAGTTTTTACCTCCTGCCATTGGGTATAGAAAAAATACTGGAGTGCTTTCCATTGTGCGATATCTTCCCTGCAGGACTCCTTCCAGCGGTCCAGCTCCTGTTCTTCCCGGAAAGCAATTTTCTTATCCCAGGTTGTATGCCAGCGCGGATCATCCCCCCCATGGACAGTAAGGGTCATAAACAATGCGTAATCATCCAGCCAGTCACTTTGATCCCGGCAGAATGCATGGAATGCATCAGGAGGATTCTCAAGAAATCTCCTCGCAGCACGCATCAGTATGGGGAGCTTCCACTCCTCCGCCTGATCATAATCAACAGAGGCATTATCCGTTTTTTGCAAGGGCTTTATTTCATGAACCCGCAACAGCTCCTGCTTAAGAAGCTGTTCTATGCTGATCAGCAGTTCATTGCCGGCGAATGTCGACCGGGCAGAATACGGGGAATTTCCGTACCCCGTAGGGGAAAGCGGAAGGATCTGCCAAAGAGAAGCACCGATGGACTGGAGGTACTCCGCAAAAGAAAATGCCTGGGAGCCGAATTCGCCTATTCCATAGGGGCCGGGAAGGGAGACGGGATGGAAAAGGATCCCTGCTTCTTTCTTTATATTCATATCCGGCAATTATAGGGGAAAAGATTTCAGTAGACAAGGGCTCCTCAGGGGAGCGCCCTTTGACTCAAACCCATTTTTTAGATATAATATCTTAATATGGAAACTCTTAACACGCTTTATCAAGTGGGAGAACATGTAGTATACCCCCTGCAGGGAGTCGGTGTTATCAAGGATATAACAAAAAGAACCTTTAAAGGGAAGGAAATCTTTTACTATGTTATCTTCCTGGACATCAGCGACATGACAGTGATGATCCCTGTGGACAATGCCGAAGATATCGGGATCCGGTCTATTGTAAGCTCAGAAGAGGCAATGGATGCACTGGAACAGATAAGCGGCACCTATGAGCCGGCAACTGTTGACTGGAAAGTGCGCTACACCATGAATTTGGAGCTGCTCAAAGAGGGTACAATCGCCTCAATAGCTTCGGTTGTCCAGACACTGTATCACCGGAGCAAAGTCAAGGAACTTCCGGTACAGGAAAGGAAGCTCTATGACAGTGCCCTGCGCATACTTATTGATGAAATCTCTTTTGCCATAGATAAACCGAAAAAAGAAATTGAAGCGCTGGTCTTCAGCAAACTAGAATCAGAGTGAACTTCCAGAGCACATCACCTCCAGATACCGTTTTCCTCATAACAGCTGCCGGGTCCAGCACCCGGTTCACAGGGAACGTAAAAAAGGAGCTCATTTCCTTTAACGGGAAACCGCTTCTTGCATGGTCCCTATGCGCATGCAGGGAAAGCGGGGTCATCCGTCGTGTGCTTATTGTACATACCCCGGACATGGAACATGAGACCCGGGAGGCAGCAGCAGGTGAAACCGACGGACTGGAAGTGCACTTCACGGCAGGGGGAAGCACCCGGCAGGAATCAGTATTTCTGGGACTTGAGTATTTGGCACATCTTGAACTCCCCCCTTCCTATGTGCTGATCCATGACGGGGCAAGACCCTGGGTATCCGCCCGATGCATCCAGGAAGTTTTGAGCACTTGTGCTGAATACGGAGGAGCAGCCCCGGTTGTTCCCCTGTCTGATGCAGTAAAACAGATTGATTCTTCTTCCCGCATTGCCGGTCATTGCGACAGGAACAGCACCTTCGGTGTACAGACACCCCAGGGATTTGTTTTTTCCGGCATTCTCAGAGCTCATCGGCTTGCCCGGGAGCAGCAGACATCCTATATTGACGATACTGAAGTGTACGGAGATTCAGGAGGTACTGTTATGACGATTCCCGGAGAGGAAACGAACAGGAAAATAACCTACCAGTCTGATTTAGCATTTTGTCCTTCACAGGTTCCGCAGAATGCCTCCGTCGGCCACGGCTGGGATGTGCATCGGCTGATTCCGGGAAGACCGCTGATCCTTGGAGGAATTACCATACCCTCGGATAAGGGAGAGGACGGCCATTCAGACGGCGATGCCCTGCTGCATGCAGTTATTGACGGAATGTTCGGCGCTTGCACCCTCGGGGATATCGGCAGCCATTTCCCTCCTGAAGACTCATCATGGAAAGATGCTTCAAGCATGAAGCTTCTTGAACTGGCAGCCGGAAAGCTGAAAGATGCCGGTGCAGAAGTGCTCCATATAGATGCTACGGTAGTCCTTGAAAGACCAAAGCTCCGTCCCTACATAGAGAGCATGAGAAAATCCATCGCAGAAACTCTTTCCCTTCCCCTCAGTGCTGTTTCAGTAAAAGCAAAAACTTCTGAAGGACTGCCGCCGGCAGGCACAGGAGATGCGGTGGAAGCCTTTGCTGTAGTATCGGCACAGTTTATGAAAGGCATATAAAAAGCCCCTTGAACAGTTTGCACTCTCCAGGGGGCTTTTCCATGGTACAGCACGAGCACGCTATTACTCAGGGTGCTCGTCTTCCTTCATGATCAGCAGCGACTTCGGATCAAGCTTCACCTGCATTTTTTTATTCGCATATTCACCCCGATCTTTTACCAGAGTTAATGCTACATGGTCTTTTACGAAGGTCAGGGCAATCAGTACATCAACCTCGTTTTCCAGCACTTTTACAGGTTCTGAAACACCGTTCTCATCATATGCTGCGCTTTCATCAGCAGAAGAAATGCTGAACCAGATCTCCAGATTCATCTCCCGGGCAAATTCACGAATTTTCTGTAAATCCTCACTTCCGCCTGCTACAAGACGATACCCGTCAAACATAACAGCATCAGCAGGGAACCCCCCTTCAACAATAAGCGCCCGCAAACTGGTAATTATTTGTTCAACCGTTACATGCTCCTGGTTGAAATTCATGATAACCCGGTTTTTCCCTACCTGGTCATGCACCTCAGCGGTATTCTCCAGACCCTGCACACGTGCAATTTCCTGAAAAATATCTTCGTACCATGAAATCACATGCTGCACGTTCTGAGAAAAGGAAACATGTATCACATGCTGATCCCTGAACAGTTTATCAGTTGCCATATGAACCAGGCATGCTGTCTTGCCCACACCCTTGCGGGAAGTCAGTATTCCCAGCCTGCCTTTTCCCAGCCCCCCGTGAATTGACTGCTCAAAAATCCGCAGAGGGCTTCGCTTAATCAACTCTTCTTTTATCATCAGCGGTATCCTCCAGAAACAAAACGTAGTCCCATTATAACATGACCCTCAGGAAAGGCTATGCTCTGCCTGCTTCTGCCTTCTTTTTTTCCTGGAAGGCTTTTTTCAGTTCTTCAGCAACATTCTGGGGAACCTTGCCGTATTTTAAAAATTCCATAGTAAACTCAGCCTTGCCCTGGGTCAGCGACCGGAGATTTGTTGAATACCCGAACATTTCACTTAAAGGAACTTCAGCCTCGATTACACAGAATGTGCCTTCTTCCACAGCGCTGACCACAATTCCCCTGCGCTGATTAATCGTGGCAAATATGTTTCCCTGGAATTCCGTGGGGCCTTCAACAGTAAGCTTCATAATCGGTTCCATAATTATTGGATCTGCCTTGTAATAGCACTGCCGGAAGGCGCCGATAGCTGCAGTTTGGAATGCCATTTCTGAAGAATCCACCGGGTGGTACTGTCCGTCATTCAGGGTGACTTTCACGTCAATAATCGGGAATCCGATCAGAGAGCCCTTCTCCATGGCAATCCGGAAGCCCTTGTCACAGGCTGGAATATATTCAGTGGGGATAACTCCTCCCTTGATTTTATTCTCAAACGCATAGTTCTCTTCCTCTGATTCATAGGGCTCAATATATCCGACAACACGGGCAAACTGTCCGGAGCCTCCTGTCTGTTTCTTATGGGTATAGTCAAAGTCTGCTTGCGTACTGATTGCTTCCCGATAAGCAACCTGGGGCTGTCCGACTGCTACTTCTGCACGGTACTCTCGTTTCATGCGTTCCACATACACTTCCAGGTGCAGCTCCCCCATTCCCTGGATGATGGTCTCATTCGATTCCTCATCCACATAGGTACGGAATGTGGGGTCTTCCTTAGAAAACCGGTTGAGCGCCTTTGCCATGTTGTCAGCGGCATCCTTATCCTTCGGCTGAACTGCCAGACTGATCACCGGATTCGGGACATACATGCTGGTCATTGAGTAGTTCAGCCCCCCGGAGGTAAATGTATCACCCGAGGCACAGTCAACGGCAAAAAGCGCAGCGATATCACCTGCAGGGGCTTCAGAAATATCTTCCATTGACTCAGCATGCATACGGATCAGCCGGCCGACTTTAAACTTCTTTTTCGATCGGACATTATAGAGCTCATCACCCTTTCTGACCCTGCCCTGGTACACTCGGATATAGGTAAGCTGTCCGTATTTGCCGTCTTCCAGTTTGAAAGCAAGGGCAACTGCAGGTTTATCATATTCAGATGACAGGGTCACCACTTCTTCATCCCGTTCCAAGTCCAGGGCAGTGTTTTCCACCTGGGTGGGATTCGGCAGGTAGCTGACCACCGCATCCATCAGCGGCTGCACTCCTTTGTTTTTATATGCAGAACCAAGGAACACCGGGGTAAGCTCCTGGGTAAGGGTCCCTTGCCTGGCAGCCTCATATATAAGCTGTTCACTTGGCTCTCCTTCAAGCATAGCCTCCATGAGTTCATCGGAACACATGGAAAGAGCATCAAGCATTTCTTCCCGTTTTTCCTCTGCTTCCTTCACCAAGTGTTCAGGAATATCCTTTTCCTGAATTATCTCGCCGGTCGGCTCTTCGAAATACAAGGCTTTCATCTTTACCAGATCCACAATGCCTTCAAGCTTGTCTTCCAAACCAATAGGAATCTGCATAAGCACAGCATTATGCCCCAGTTTATTAACCAGCTGGTCCTTAACCCGGTAAGGATTTGCCCCCATGCGGTCGCATTTGTTTATGAATGCAATCCTGGGCACCTTGTACCGTTTCATCTGCCTGTCAACAGTGATTGACTGCGACTGGACTCCTCCAACAGAACAGAGTACCAGGACAGCCCCGTCTAAAACACGAAGGGAACGTTCCACCTCTATGGTAAAATCCACATGCCCGGGAGTATCAATGATATTCACATCATACCCTTTCCAGTTCACCCGGGTAGCAGCGGAAGCTATTGTGATGCCTCTCTCACGCTCCAGCTCCATAAAGTCCATGGTAGCTCCTACTCCATCCTTGCCCCGTACTTCATGGATAGCGTGTATCCGTTTGGCATAAAAGAGCATCCGTTCAGACAGAGTTGTTTTTCCTGAATCGATATGCGCACTGATACCGATATTTCTCATTTTCTTAATATCAAACATATGGTTCCTCTTCACCTGTGTCCATGTATCTGTGTTGCTGGTTGCCGTGATGTTATACTGTCACACTGATATCAACGAATTGTATGTAGCCAGTGGATGGGTCATATACTCACATTGCCTGGACATATTATCTTAATCTGTTTTTTTTTTCAATACCCGCTAATCCATCGTCTTTCTCATTATCATCCGGGTAAGATTTTTTTTGAGGCATTACGTACCTCCTGATAATTCCTGCTCTTCCATCAATTTCAGCACTTTGATATGATGCATCCAAGCAGAAAAGATGAGCCGGGAGGTTTTATGGCTACCTTATTTACACGGATAATCAACAGGGAAATACCAGCATCGGTCCTCTACGAGGATCAGCTCTGCATTGTCATCCTTGATATTGCCCCTGTCAACAAAGGACATGCACTGGTGATTTCAAAGGAAGCATACGAGACAGTAAATGACTGTCCCAGTGAGAAGCTCACTCACCTGATGGATGTAACAAAGCAGACAGTACGGAAAATGGAAGAAGTGCTCGGCATCGACGGATACAACATCCTGGTAAACAACCGGCCTGCATCAGGGCAGGAGGTCCCCCATCTCCATATACACGTCATTCCCCGGTACGCACAGGACAGGAAAACCCCGGTTTTCAGCAAAGAACAGTACCTTGATGGGGAAATAGACCAGTATGCGGAGAAACTGAAGTTCTAGGCAGTCTGCTTCCCGAAGACGGACATCTGTCCAGAAAACCCTTGAGTTTCCTGCCTTATCCGGCCTACAATAGACCATGGCATATTGTTATTTTTGCGGTCAGGAACTTCCCTATGGAGAAAGGATATATCGGACCACGATGTGTGAAGCCTGCGGAAAGCCTCTGAAAATCTGCAGGAACTGCACATTCTATGCCCCTGGGGAGACCTATGACTGCCGGGAGCACATTTCTGACCCGGTCCATGACAAAGAACGGGAAAACCTCTGTGACTATTTCTCTCCCTATGAAGGGCCGTGGAAAGGGAATGAAAAGAAAAAGAAACAGGAAGAAGCCCGGAAGAAGTTTGATTCGCTTTTTGGCGATTCCTGAAACAACGGTATTATTCGGAGGCATTCCATGTTCCTTAAAATTCTTCAGTCGAGGAGAAGCATCCGCCGCTTCTTGGACAAGCCGGTGGAAAAACAGCATATAGATACGCTGATGCAGGCAGCGCTGCTATCTGCCTCTTCCCGGTCAATCAGGCCCTGGGAGTTCGTAGTCATTGACGACCCTGAAACCATTGCCCGCCTCTCACGGTCAAAGCTTCACGGCTCCTCCTTTCTCTCCAATGCTCCGCTTGCTGCAGCAGTGCTCGGCATTCCGAAGGAAAGCGATGTATGGATCGAAGATGCCTCAATTGCTGCCTCCAACCTTCTGCTGGCTGCAGAGGACCTTGGCCTCGGCGCCTGCTGGATACAAATTAGGCTGAGGGAAGCCCAAAACGGACAGACTTCAGAAGAGTTTGTCAAGGAAACCCTTCACATACCCGAGGACCGGTCAGTAGAAGCGATCATTGCTTTAGGATACCCCGCTGAAGAGAAATCTCCTGTCTCTCTGGAAACCCTGCAGTGGGAAAAAGTTTCTTACAACAAATACGGGCGATAACCCCGGAGCTTCCCTACATTGGAACCTTGCCGCTGAGCAGGTCCAAGTCAATCTCGCAAAGTGCGCAGGGCATCTCAATACCCCAGTTCTCAAGCACTTGGGGATGCACCTCACCGTAAACACCGACTTGTTTTCCATTCACCTGAACAGATGCACATCTGCCCTCAATAAACCGGGAATCAGCTTGTTCTACCAGACTGAAATCTCTGTTCAGATAATACATGAGGGCTGCAACCTGGCTGTTGATCTCATTAAACCCAATACTGCTGTCTGAAGAAAGAAACCCCAGGTAGTTCCTTGTCGCAGTTCCTGAGTTATGGGCCTCATCAAGGAAAGCTACTTTCCCAATCTCAAAAATATAATGGGGATACATTGCATGGCCTGAAACAGCTTCAGAATTCAGCAGGGAGGGCGCTATTGAAGACCTGACATATTCATAGTTCTCACTCATGGGATTGCCAATTTGAATGAACCCTTCTTTGGAGATATTCATCCTTTCAATAAAGTCCTTTCCTGAGCCGAGGTAGTTGTACATCATTTCCTGGTACCCCATACCGATCATGATTTCCTTTACCTTTCGCCCAAACTCCTCCTGAGGAGTCAGCCGTCCCGGAGTAAACAGATCGGGCATGACCGGTTCAAAGCATTCCATGCCCCGGCCTATCATAATATCTTCTACCACATCAACGGAATGAAGAAAGTCATTACGGTATTCCGGTACGGTTGCATAGAGAGTTCCTGAATCGTGGAATGAGAATACTCCCATGCGCTTTAACGCGGCTGCAGCTTCATCCCCGCTGCACTGACTGCCGAGCATGCTGTTGACAAAATCAAGTTCAACAGAAGCAGGCTGCTGGAAATAATAGGGAATTACAATCTCCCGGCCGAATTCCGTATCATAGGGATAGGAAATTTTCACCGGCTGGATCGTAAAACCGTTATCTGCCATATCACAGGCAACGATAGATGCCGCATGAATCAGGGCATGAAGCTCAGTACCGGTTAGTTCAATGAAAAGCTGAGTATCTCCTACCTGCACGGCACCAATATCATCACTGTTGATAATCGGGGGAAGGCTCAGTACCTTGCCGTTTGCATCGGTGATAAACGGATATTTCGGGAAATGCTTGATAATGTGACCAAATTCCTGTCCCTTCGGATGCTCTTCAAGCACCCTGCGAAGCGAAAGGGCCTGGTCTGTCTGCAGAGGCACAAAGGATGTGGCATCCGGATCAGCCGCCTGAAAATGCACCGGATAGGTAATTAAGTCGCTCCGGTAAATCCCCATAGCGATCGAACTGCGCTTCCGTCCGTAATTCCAGCACAGTTTTTC
>Ga0207421_10005576_pt1 | contig 14067 bp, 16 predicted proteins | sample SodLakKL_010_SED_4_FD_187542 | JGI IMG/M metagenome (GOLD analysis project Ga0207421, IMG submission 187542) | Alkaline sediment microbial communities from Lake Tanatar, Kulunda Steppe, Russia - 8KL_010_SED (SPAdes) (version 2) | ecosystem: Environmental > Aquatic > Non-marine Saline and...
TCGGCTGGCGCGAACGGAACCGGGATCATCCGTATCGTCCGGGGCGGATCGCCCGTCCCGAGGTAGGGGTCGACGTAGACGATCGTTCCGTCAGCGCTCTTGAGCGCGAAGCCGTTGCAGCCGAGATACCAGAGTCGAAGGCCATCGGGCGTTGCGTCCTCGATCGCCCGGGGAAGCCAGTCACCCCAGTCGCTCTCTGTCATAGGCTAGGTTCTCCCCGAGCGCAGACTAAGCGTTTCGGTCGGCGGTTGCGACGGCTGCGTTCCACGCTCTTTTTATCCCCCGGTCGGCAACTCGGGGGTATGAGCTTCGAGAAAGGAGACAGCGTCGTCTTGCACGACAGACACAGCGAGCACGACGGCGAGGTCGGCGAGATCACACAGGTCGCAGAGACGATGTTCGGCGACGAGACGTACTCCATCTCGTTCGAGGGCGGCAAGGAACACGGCATCCCGGCCGACTCGCTCGAGGCGGCCGACGCCGACGAGAGCGAGGAGTGAGGCGGCGATGTCTTCGGTCCCGTTTCACTACGTCGACCTCCGGACGTTCTGTTACGTCACGGAGGCCGAACAACGGGTCGAAGACGCCCTCCGGACGTTTCTGCCTCCAGAGTTCGAGATCGACCGTGCGGAGTCCGAGGGTCACCATGGCGATCGGATTCTCGTCCTTTCCGCACGCGTCGAGAACGCCGACGGGATCCGCCACGTGCTCGAACGTCTCGAGACCCTCCCAGCCGGGGAGTTCGACCGGCTGCTCGCCGAGCTCGACGACCGGGTCACCGAGAACACGGAGTTCTTTCTGACGCTGTCGAAACAGGCCGCCTTTCGGGGCGAGGTGCGTCGCGGCGACGGCATCACGCTTCGCGCGAAAGTCGAGGCGTACCCCGCAAAGAAAGAACACGCGCTCGACAGCGTCGAGACCGTCTTAGAGGAGCTCACCGAGAGAGCGTAGATGTACGAGGCAGTTCACGCCCACCCGGATGGCGACAGCACCGTTGCGCGCTTTGCGCTCACCGCGAGTGAGTACGGCTTCGACGGGATCGTGGTCCGCAACCACGGCGACGAGCCGGCCTCCTACGACCCAGAATCGGTCGCCGAGACCTACGGCGTGGACGTCGTCACGGGCGTCGAGATCAGGGCGGACGACCCCTCGAGAGTCAGCGGCTTTCTGGGCGCTCACCGCGCGCACAACACGCTCGTGCTCGTCCACGGCGGGACGCCCGCGCTCAACCGCTTCGCCGTCGAACAGGATGCCGTCGACGTGCTCGCTCACCCTATGGCAGGTGAGGGGGAGTTCAACCACGTGCTCGCTCGCGAGGCGCGCGCTCACGGCGTCGCAGTCGAGTTCAACCTCTCGGGCGTGCTCCGCGACGCCGGTGGGACGCGCGTCCGGACGCTCGCAAAGCTCCGGAAGCTCCGCGAGCTCGTCGAGCAGTACGAGGTGCCATACGTCGTCAGCGCCGACCCGACCTCCCACCTCCAGCTGCGCGCGCCACGCGAACTCGGCGCGCTCGGGGCGGTGCTCGGCTTCGACGCCGACGCCGTCACCGACGGTCTGAGCGCGTGGGGTCGCCTCGCAGAGCGCAACCGCGAGCGCCGCTCGGACGCGTTCGTCCAGCCCGGCGTCCGACGAGTCGATGCCGATCGAGAGCCGGACGGTGGGGGACGCGAGGGCTGACGGCCGGTTGACAAAAGTCGCGGACGGCGGTCGTGCGCGGCCCTCACACGAGTGTTCACAAGGGGAATGCTTTAGCCGCGTGGGGAACAACCGCGGGACAGATGGAACGCGGCGCTGCCGAACACTTCGACCGGATGGGGACGATCGGTGTCGAGGAGGAGTTTTTCGTCGTCGACGAGCAGGGTCGTCCGGTCGCCGGCACGGACGAGCTCGTCTACGGCAGCGAGCCGCCGCCGCTGCTCGAGGGTCGCATCGACCACGAGCTGTTCAAGTGCGTCCTTGAGACGCAGACACCGACGCTCTCGAGTGTACAGGAGGCCGACGAGGCCCTCCGTGCGGTCCGTGACGCACTCGTTGCACACGCCAGCGATCACAGCCTCCGGATCGCGGGAGCGGGGCTGCACCCGCTGGCGCGCTGGCGCGAGCTCGAACACGCGGAGAAGCCGCGCTATCGCTCACAGCTCGATCGCATCCAGTACGCCCAGCACCGGAACACCACCGCCGGGCTACACGTTCACGTCGGGGTCGACGACGCAGACAAGGCCGTCTGGGTCGCGAACGAGCTCCGGTGGTTCCTGCCCGTGATGCTCGCGCTGTCGGCCAACTCGCCGTACTGGAACGGCTTCGACACCGGCCTCGAGTCGACCCGGGCGCGCATCTTCGAGGGGCTTCCGAACACAGGGATGCCTACGAGGTTCGACTCCTACGAGGCGTTCGACCGCTTCGAGCGGACGATGCTCGAGACGGACTCGATCGCTGACCGTGGCGAGCTCTGGTACGACGTCCGCCCACACTCGGGCCACGGAACCGTCGAGGTCCGCACCCCCGACGGCCAGCACGACCCAGAGAAGGTGTCGGCGTTCGTGGAGTACACACACGCCCTCGTCGTCGACCTCTGTGAGCGCTACGAGGACGGCGAGACCGGCAGCGAGCACCGCCGCGAGCTGCTCGACGAGAACAAGTGGCGCGCGCTCAGACACGGCCACGACGCCGAGCTGCTCGACCTGTCGTTCGAGCGGACGGTTCCGCTCGAGATGCTCGTCGAGCGCGAGGCCGACCGCCTCGGCGTCTCGGCGCTGTGGAACCTCCTCGACACCGAAAGCGGCTCCGACAGACAGCGGCGCATCCGCGAGGAGTCGGGCCCCGACGCACTCTGTGAGGCGCTCGTCCTCGACGCCGCCCGCTGATCCGAGCCAGATCCGTACCGTTGATTGATCTCTGGCCCCAAGCTGGTGCATGAAACGCTCAGTGGAAGAACACGCCAGCCGCTTCGACGAGCAGGCCGCCGAGTACGACGCGGACAAGAGCGAGGAGTACAACGCGGCCGTCTCGCTCGTGATCGAACACGCACGCCCCCGGTCGGACGACGTCGTCTTGGACCTCGGGACGGGGACGGGTGCGATCGCGCTCGCGCTCGCTGAGACTGCCGGGGCGGTCGTCGGCCGGGACATCAGCGAGGGGATGCTCGCCGAAGCACGCGAGAAGGCCACAGCGCGCGGTTTCGAGAACGTCAGCTTCGGGGTTGGTCGGTTCCGTGCCCCCGACCCGCCCGAACGAGTGGACATCGTGACCTCGAACTTCGCCATGCACCACCTCGACGACGCAGGCAAGCGCGAGGCGATCGCGCTGATCGGCGAGCTCTCGCCCCGACGGTTCGTCCTCGGCGACGTGATGTTCTTCGGCGAGCCCGATCCCGACGAGCCGTTCTACGATCCGTCGGTCGACGACCCCGCCACGGTCGGCGTGCTCGCAGACGCGTTCACCGACGCCGGTTTCGCGCTGACTGCTGTCGAGGCCGTCCACGAGCAGGTCGGTGTCCTCGTCGGCGAGCGATCATGAGACACCTCCCGAAACACCTCCAGCCGCGCTGGCGCTACCTCGCCGTCGGGATCGAGATGTGGCCCGACGCCACGCTCACGCGCGAGGGGTTCCAGCGCGCGGTGTGGTACAGCGCACAGAACCTGCTCGGCGACACCGGCAGCGCGAGGCTCGACCTCTCTGTGTTGCGCTTTGTGAGCGCATGTGGGGGCGGACGGGCGGTCGTCAGAGTTCGCCGCGGCGGCGTCGATGAGGCCCGAGCCGTCCTCGCCTGCGTCGAGCGCGTCGACGGCGAGCCGGTCGGGCTGCGCGTGCGGGGAACGGGGGGCACGATCCGGGCCTGTGAGGAAAAGTATATGGGCGACGCACCGATAGACCCGGAGCAGAGACAGGTCGCGTTCGACGGCGCAGAGCGCTCGGGGTTCGTGCGTGCCGGGCGTATCGACGTCGAGACCGAACGAGCGTACACGGGCGCGGCGAACCTCGATATCCAGTAACTATGCAGGGACAAAACCAACAGCAGGCGTACGACAGGGGGATCACCATCTTCTCCCCGGACGGCCGCCTCTACCAGGTAGAGTACGCGCGAGAAGCGGTCAAGCGCGGGACAGCCAGCATCGGCGTCCGGACGACCGGCGGGGTCGTCCTCGCGGTCGACAAGCGGATCCGGTCGCCCCTGATGGAGCGCGACAGCGTCGAGAAGATCCACAAGGTCGACGATCACATCGGCATCGCGAGCGCGGGTCACGTCGCCGACGCCCGCCAGCTCATCGACTTCGCTCGCCGCCGGGCACAGATCAACGAGCTCCGCTACGGCGAGCCGATCGCCGTCGAGACGCTCACCAAAGAGGTGACCGACTTCATCCAGCAGTACACCCAGGTGGGTGGCGCCCGGCCGTTCGGCGTCGCGCTCATCATCGCCGGCATCGCCAACGGCCGGCCCCGCCTCTACGAGACCGACCCCTCGGGGACGCCCTACGAGTGGAAGGCGCTCGCGGTCGGCTCCGACCGCTCGGACATCCGGGGCTACCTCGAGGAACACTACGACGACGAGGCCGACCTCGATGGCGGCGTCGAGCTGGCGCTCGGTGCGCTCGCGTCGGTCAACGACGACGCCCTCTCGCCCGAGGGGATCGGGATGGCGACCATCGACGTCGAAACCGAGACGTACCGCCACCTCTCCGACGACGAGAAGCTCGAGTATCTCGAGCGCTTCGAGCTGCTCGAGGTCGAAGACGACGAAGCCGAAGAGTGACATCCTCCGTGCGGTAAACGGAGAGGGATCGGAGATCCCTCAAGCAGTCGGGAATGAGACGAGCGAACTGGCCGTAGCGCGGGCACACACGAGCCGGTTTCGGTACACATAACTCCGCGCCGTCGGAACAGACACGCGAGTATACAATGCGATTACACGAGTACCAGGCGAAGCGGCTCTTCGCGAAAGCCGGGATTCCAACCCCCGAGTCCGCGGTCGCTCGCACCGTCGACGAGGCGGTCGAACTGGCCGACGAGATCGGCTACCCGGTCGCGATCAAAGCACAGGTTCACGTCGGCGGGCGGGGGAAAGCCGGCGGCATCGAACTGGTTGACGACGCCGCCGAGGCCCGCGAGGCCGCCGAGTCGATCCTCGGGATGGATCTCAAGGGCTACCGCGTCGAGGAGGTGCTCGTCGAGGAGGCCGTCGAGTTCACCGACGAGCTCTACGTCGGCGTGACGATGGACCGCAACGCCGGCCGGCCGGTCGCGATGGTCTCGACCCGCGGCGGCGTCAACATCGAGGAGGTCGCCGCCGAGGAGCCGGAGGCGATCGCGAGAGAGCACGTCGACCCCGCGTTCGGAATGTTCGACTTCCAGGCGCGCAAGGCGGTTTCGGATGCGGGCATCGACCGCGAAGTCGCGAGCGACGTCGCCTCCGTGCTGACGACGCTGTACGACCTCTGGGAGGAACACGACGGCGCCGACGCTGAGATCAACCCACTGATGGTCGCAGACCAGGCGGTCGTCGCGGCCGACGCCGTCTTCAACGTCGACGGCGACGCGCTCTTTCGCCAGCCCGACCTCGCTGAGCTCGAAGACGAGACTGCCGGTGACGAGCTCGAGGCCAAAGCGAACGAGTACGGCTTCGACTACGTCCGCCTCGAGGGGAACGTCGGCATCATCGGCAACGGCGCGGGGCTGGTGATGACGACGCTCGACCTCGTCGACCACTACGGCGGCGAGCCAGCCAACTTCCTCGACGTTGGCGGCGGCGCAAAAGCCGACCGCATCGCGAACGCGCTCGATATGGTGTTCTCGGACGAGAACGTCGACGCCGTCGTCTTCAACATCTTCGGCGGCATCACCCGCGGTGACGAGGTCGCCCGGGGGATCAACCAGGCGCTCGGCCAGTTCGAGACGATCCCCAAGCCGGTGATCGTCCGCCTCGCTGGCACTAACGCCGAGGAGGGGATGGAGATCCTCGACACGTCGCTCGTCCAGGTCGAGGAGACGCTCGAGGCGGCCGTCCAGGCGGCCGTCGCCGCTGCCGAGGAGGTGACGGCATGAGCGTGCTGGTCGACGCGGACACCCGCGTGGTCGTCCAGGGCATCACGGGCGGGGAGGGACGCTTCCACACCGAGCAGATGCTCGACTACGGCACGAACGTCGTCGCCGGGGCCGTCCCCGGCAAGGGCGGCCAGGAGGTCGATGGTGTCCCCGTCTACGACACGGTCTCCCGGGCCGTCCGCGAGGAGGACGCCGACGCCTCGGTGGTGTTCGTCCCGCCCGCGTTCGCCGGCGACGCGCTGTTCGAGGCGCTGGACGCCGGGGTCGACCTCGTCGTGGCGATCACCGAGGGCATCCCGACCCAGGACATGAGCCGGGTCTACCGCCGGCTCGGCGAGACCGACACCTACCTGATCGGGCCGAACTGCCCGGGGATCATCACGCCCGGCGAGGCCAAACTCGGCATCCTCCCGGGGAACATCTTCTCGCCGGGGAACGTGGGGCTCATCTCGCGCTCGGGGACCCTGACCTACCAGATCGTCGATAACCTCACCAAGCGGGGTATCGGCCAGTCCACCGCGGTGGGGATCGGCGGCGACCCGATCATCGGCACCGACTTCATCGCCGCGCTCGAGCTGTTCGAGGCCGACCCCGCGACCGACGCGATCGTCATGTGTGGCGAGATCGGCGGCGAGGACGAGGAGGAAGCCGCCGCCTACATCGGCGAGCAGATGGAGACACCCGTGGCGGGCTTCATCGCCGGCCGAACCGCACCGCCGGGCAAGCGTATGGGTCACGCCGGTGCGATCGTCTCCGGCTCCGGCACCGGCACGGCACAGAGCAAAATCGACGCGCTCGAGGCTGCGGGCGTTCCCGTCGGGGACACCCCCGAAGAGGTCGCAGACAGCGTCGAGTCGTTGCTCTGATCGAAACAGGAAACCACTCACACCCGCGACGCTGGATTCTTACCGCCTCGGTCCCTGAACTCGGACATGAAACACAGGGGCCTCAGCAGACGGCGGTTTCTTGCGGTAGCCGGAACCGGCGCGGGCATCGCCCTCGCGGGCTGTCTGGGCGGCGAAGCCTCGGGCGACCTCGACTCGTTCGACCCGGCCGAGCGGCCGGCGCTCGGCGAGGCGGACGCACCGGTCCGCGTCGCGGTGTTCGAGGACTTCTCCTGTCCCGGCTGCCAGCAGTTCAAAGCTCAGTTCACCCCACAGATCGTCTCGGCATACGTCGAGACGGGCGAGGCGGTCTACTTCCACGCCGACTTCCCGCTCCCGGTCGACGAGACGTGGTCCTACGCTGTCGCGAGCGCGGCCAGAGCCGTCTTCGAGGAGGCCGGCAACGACGCGTTCTGGGGGTTCGCAAGCGCGATCTACGAACACCAGGGCTCGTACGCCTACGACGTGATCGAGGAGACGGCCGACGAGTACGGCGTCGGGGCTGAAGCACGGGCTGCCGCCGAAAACGAAACGCACCGCGACTGGCTCGACGACGACCGCGAACAGGGCGAGGAGTGGGGCGTCGAGGGGACGCCGACCGTCCTCGTCGACGGCGACGAGGTCGAGACAGATCTCGAGAGCATCTTCGAGGCGATCGAATCGGCGCTGTAGCGGCCCGTACGGATAACGCCCAGGAGCTCGACGGCGGTTGCTGCGAGACGATCAGCCGCCGAGCTCGGCGGCGACGGTTTCTGGATCGAACAGCTCGGGGTCGAGAATGAGGTCGGCCTGCCCGCGGGCGAAATCGGGGAGCGAGTCGTCAGCGTAGACGACGACGTGCAGCTCGGGGTTGAGGTCGACCGCGACCGGGATCGAGGTCGCCTGTGCGACCTCCGTGAGGACGTACACGGCGGCATCGACGATCCCGGCCTCCTCGAGACTCGGACGGTTGCCGATGTCGACGCTCGTGACGGCGACCCCGGCCTTCTCGATCGCGTCGGCGATGTCGTGCTCGTCGGTGCCGACGACGACGGCGCGCTGACTCATCTCGGTTCCCACTCCAGCGCCGACGCATATGTAAGCTCCGTCTTGGCAGAGATGACACGTCGAAGGCGGTCACTCGTACTCGATCGTCGCCGGCGGCTTGTGGGTGACGTCGTAGACGACGCGGGCGACGGTCTCGTTCTCGCCGGTGATGCGCGACTGGATGCGCTGGAGCGTCTCCCAGTCGATCTCCTGTGCGCGAGCGGTCATGCCGTCCCGGGAGTCGACGGATCGGACGGCGACGACCCAGCCGTGGACGCGGTTGTCGCCTTTGACGCCCGTCGCCTTGCCGATCACGGCAGCGAGCGCCTGCCAGGGTTCGTGCGCTGCGAGCTCCTCCTCGACGACGTGGTTGGCCTCGCGCGCGACCGCCAGCTTCTCCTCGGTGACCTCGCCGAGAATGCGGACCGCGAGCCCCGGGCCGGGGAACGGCATCCGCTCTGAGATCACCTCCTCGAGCGAGAGCGCCCGGGCGACCTCGCGGACTTCGTCCTTGTAGAGGTCGCGCATCGGCTCGACGATCCCGTCGAAGTCGATGCGCTCGGGCAGCCCGCCGACGTTGTGGTGGGACTTGATCGTCCCCTCGCTCTCGATCCGGTCGGGGTAGATCGTCCCCTGGACGAGATAGCGTGCGCCCGTCTCCTCGGCGACGGTCTCGAACTCGCGGATGAACTGCTCGCCGATCGCGTGGCGCTTCTCCTCTGGGTCGGTCACGCCCGCGAGCGCATCCAGAAAGCGCTCCTGGGCGTCGACGATCCGCAGCGAGTCCATGTAGGCGAACGTCTCTTCGATCTGTTGCGTTTCGCCCTTGCGCATCAGTCCAGTGTCGACGTACACCGGTGTGAGGCGGTCGCCGACAGCCTCGTACGCAAGCGCGGCCGCCGTCGAGGAGTCCACGCCCCCCGAGAGCGCGATCACCGCCCGATCGTCGCCGATTGCCTCGTCGATCTCTGTGATCTTCTCGGGGACGAAGGAGTCGACGTCGACCATCAGCGGACACCTCCCGAGACGGCGTCGACGAACCCGACGAACGGTGGGCTGGCGCGCGTCGGCCGCGAGCGGAACTCTGGGTGGAACTGCGTCCCGAGGAAGAACGGGTGGTCGGGGAGCTCGAGAATCTCCATCCGTCGGCCGGACGTCCCCGAGAAGACGAGCCCCTCGGCTTCGAGGTCGTCGATGTAGTCTGGGTTGACCTCATAGCGGTGGCGGTGGCGCTCGAGACAGCTGGTGTCGCCGTAGAGCTCCTCGGCGAGCGTGCCCCGCCGAACTTCCGTCACATGGGTGCCGAGACGCATCGTCCCGCCCATGTCATCGAGCCCCTCCTGCTCGGGAAGCAGGTCGATCACCGGGTGAGGGGTGTCCTCGTCGAGCTCGGCCGAGTGTGCACCGTCGAGGCCGAGCACGTTCCGGGCGAACTCGACGACAGCCAGCTGGAAGCCCAGACACAACCCCAGGAAGGGTACGCCGTTCTCGCGGGCGTATCTGATCGCCTCGATCTTCCCCTCGGTTCCGCGAGAGCCGAAGCCGCCGGGGACGACCACGCCGTCGACGTCGGCGAGTGCGCCGTCGTGGCCGTCGGCGAGCTCTTCTGCGTGGACCCAGCTGCGCTCGACCGCGACGTTTCGCTCCAGCCCGGCGTGTTTGAGCGCCTCGTGAATCGAGATGTAGGCGTCTTCGAGACCGTACTTTCCGACGAGCGCAACCTCGACAGAGCGGGCTGTCGCGCGCGTCACCCGGTCACGCCACTCGGTATCGCGGTCGTCTTCGGGGCGCGCCTCGCTCGCGAGCGCCAGGTGACCCATCACGTACTCGTCGAGGCCCTCCTCCTCAAGCCGGAGCGGGACGTGGTAGATGTCGGCCACGTCCGGGTTCGAGAACACCGCCTCCTGGGGGACGTCACAGAACAGGGCGATCTTCTCGCGGGTGTCCGGGTCGAGCGGCTCCGAACACCGGCCGATCAGCACGTCGGGCTGGAGGCCGATGCTCCGGAGCTCTTTGACGCTGTGCTGGGTCGGTTTCGTCTTCTGCTCGCCGTTTTTCGAGTACGGCACGAGCGTGACGTGGGCGAAGAGAATATCCTCGTCGTCCTCCTCGTGGGCGAACTGGCGCAACGCCTCCAGGTAGGGCATCCCCTCGATGTCGCCGACGGTGCCGCCGACCTCGACGATGCAGACGTCGCTGCCGGCGGCGGCCTCGCGGACCCGTCGCTTGATGTCGTCGGTGACGTGTGGGATGATCTGGACGGTCTTGCCGAGGTAGTCGCCTGCTCGCTCGCGCCGGATGACGTGCTCGTACACTTTGCCGGTGGTGACGTTGTGATCCGAGGTCATGTCGATGTCGAGAAAGCGTTCGTAGTTGCCCAGGTCGAGATCGACCTCGCCGCCGTCTTTCAGCACGTACACCTCGCCGTGCTGGAACGGGTTCATCGTGCCCGCGTCGACGTTGAGGTAGGGGTCGATCTTGACGGCCGTGACGTCGAAGCCGGCGTTGGCCAGCAGCCGGCCCGTGCTGGCAGCGGTAATTCCCTTGCCGAGCCCGGACATCACGCCTCCCGTCACGAAAATGAACTTCCGACCCAGGGTAGGGTCGTATCCTGTCTCTGTCGGCATACTGACCGTGTGCCGGCGACGGTCAAAACCGTTTCGAACCACCCGCTCTGTGGCGGTGCTCGCGACCACGACGACGGCCGGTGGAAGCCGGTCGACTGTCGGCAGTGCCACCCTCGCAGAACGTGAAACCGCCGGCGTCGACTACCGCCAGGCCGGAAGCGAGACAGCGTCCTCGAGCCGCGCTGTGATGTAAGCACCCTCTGTGCTGATGTCCGCGAGGATCAGACGGTCTACCTGACCCTCCTCGACTGACGCCATCACGTCGGAGTTCGTTGCTGCCTCGGCCGGGACGACGGTATCCGGCTCCATGCGTGATAATAGTTAACACCAGTACATAAAGTTGGCGAAAGCCGCCGGTCCCGACGCCGGAAGGTGGCGCTGTCTCTGCAAGACGGACGTCGGACACCGGCGCTCGTCCGTGCGCGCGTGAGTATCACCGACGATAATATCACTCACGTGGGACAGGGCGAGAAACCCTCGCGTGGGACGGCGCAAGAAGCTCTCAGGCGAGGTCAAGGAACCGTTCGGCGTTCTCCCAGAGGAGCTTGCGCTGGATCTCCTCCGGAAACTCGAGCGCGGCGAACTGCTCGAGCCAGGGCTCGGGTCTGAGCATCGGGTAGTCCGTCCCGAACATCACCTTCTCTTTGAGGAGCGTTTTCGCGTAGTGGAGCACCTGCTCGTCAATATACTTCGGCATCCACCCCGAGAGGTCCATGTAGACGTTTCCTTTCTGCTGGCAGATCGCGAGCTGTGCTTTCTCCCAGGGGTAGGCCGGGTGGGCGATCAGGATCTGCAGCTCCGGGTGGCGGGCGGCCACGTCGTCGATCAGCATCGGGTCGCCGTATTTGATCTGGAGGCCGCGGCCCCCGGGCGCCCACGCGCCGAGCGTCGAGTTGCCGCCGTGGAAGACGACCGGCACGCCCAGCTCCTCGATCGTCTCCCAGAGCGGCTCGTGTTCCGGATCGGAGGGGTCGAAGCCCTGGGCGATCTGCTGGAACTTGAACCCACGGAGATCGAGATCCTCGACGCACCGGCGCGCCTCCTCGACGCAGTCGTCTTTGAGCGGGTCGACCGAGCCAAAGCCCACGAAGAACTCGTCGTAGTCGTCGCGCACCGCGGCGACGTAGTCGTTCGGCACCGGCGGGTTGCCCGTGTTCGTCTCGGCGTCCCACCCGAGCAAGACCGCCCGGCCTACCCCTGCTGCGTGGTACTCCTCGATCATCTCCTCGTAGGTCCACGGCTCCATCGTCGCCCCGAAACGCGCAGCCGCGTCGCGCATCATCTGCCCGCCAGCGTCGTGGAGGAACTCGCTGGTCGGCTGGTGGGCGTGTGTGTCGATCGCCTGTGTCTCTGTCAGCACCTCGGGTCCGTCGGTGGCCATGACCGTCTCTCACGCACGCACGCCTAATAAGTCCCGACGGAGCGCTCAGACGCCATTTCCGCAGCGCACTCGAACGCCACCCCCAGTGACGGGTCGCCCGTCGGGCAGACACTCTCAGAACGATCGCCGCCAGCGTCGTCACCTTCTGTTTCGACTGACCGTGATTCGTTCGACGGAAGTTTGCGCTGGAGCGCCTCATAAGCCACTGAAGGCAGTGGTACATGCTACCACGGCTTGCAGAACGGTTATATGTTCGACTAGCGAACGGTTTCGTATGCACTGGGGTAGCCTCCCCGCAGTCTGTGCAGCACGCCGACTGTCTGCCCGCGATCGGGCAACTTCCTTCGTACGCACAGCGCCCTTTATTTTCGGAAAAACAACATTTAAACTCCGGTAATCGCTCGACGCGGCTTGCGTCGAGGGCGGGACCGATACAGTCTCGGGATGTCGCTGGCGACGACCCCCGAGCTGGTTGGTTCAAAACGGCACCGACGTCGAACACTGGAGCTACGAAGCCATGATGAACGCACAACCGGATGCACGCGAACAGGAGAGCACGGACAGGGTACAGATACTCGACGCAGCGGGGAACGTCCGCGAGGGAGCGACGGTCCCGCCGCTGTCGACGACAGAGCTGCTGGCGATGTACGAGGCGCTGGTGCTCGCCCGGCGTTTCGACGAGCGGGCGATCAGCCTCCAGCGACAGGGCCGCCTCGCGACGTACGCGCCGATGACCGGACAGGAGGGCTCGCAGGTGGCGACCAGCTACGCGCTCGACGCCGAGGACTGGCTGTTTCCGACCTACCGCGACCACGCCGCAAAGCACGTCCACGGCCGGCCGCTCGCGTCGCTGCTCGCGCCGCTTGCGGGCTACCGGCAGGGGTACGCGCTCGAGGAAGACGTGAACGTCATGCCCGAGTACATCCCGATCGCGACGCAGATTCCACAGGCGATGGGGATGGCGTGGGGGTTCAAACTGCAAGAGGAGTCGCGCGCGGTGCTGTGTCACTTCGGCGACGGGGCGACGAGCGAGGGCGACTTCCACGAGGGACTCAACTTCGCCGGCGTCTTCGACGTGCCCGCAGTGTTCGTCTGCAACAACAACCAGTGGGCGATCTCGACGCCGGTCGAGCGCCAGACCGCCACCGAGACGCTCGCGGAGAAAGCAGCCGCCTACGGCATCGACAGCGTCCGCGTCGACGGCCTCGACCCGCTGGCGGTGTATCAGGTGACCCGGGCGGCAATTCACAAGGCCAAACACCCGGGCCCAGGTCAGGGGCGGCCGACGCTCATCGAATCCCTCCAGTACCGCTTCGGGGCGCACACGACCGCCGACGATCCGAGCGTCTACCGGGCCGACGACGCCGCCGAGTACTACCGCGAGCGCGACCCCGTCGACCGCCTGCGGTCGTACCTCCTGAACGAGGGAGTGCTGACCCCAGACCGCGAACAAGCGATCGACTCGCGCGTCGACGAACAGATCCAGCAGGCGGTCGAGGAGGTCGAGTCGATGAGCGCCGATCCGGACGACATCTTCGAGCACGTCTCCGCCGAGCTGTCTCCGCGGCTCGAGTCCCAGCGCGAGGAGCTGCGAGCGCTCCGCGAGCGCTACGGCGACGAGGCGTTCGCAGAGGTACTATGAGCTCGTACGCCGAGACCGTCCGCGAGAACGTCGAGACGGCCGACGACGCCGGCCACGAGCGGGACGTGGCCGACGATGCCGACTCCCTCTCTGCGCTGACGCTGGTCGAGGCGGTCGCCGACGGGCTCTACACCGAGATGGACCGCGACGACACCGTGATCGTTCTCGGCGAGGATGTCGGCAAAAACGGCGGGGTCTTCCGGGCGACCGACGCGCTGTACGACGCCTTCGGCGGCCAGCGCGTCGTCGACACGCCGCTTGCGGAGTCGGGCATCGTCGGGGCGTCGATCGGCCTCGCGCTCTCGGGGATGCGCCCGGTCGCTGAGCTGCAGTTCATGGGTTTCTCGTACCCGGCGTTCGACCAGCTGGTCAGTCACGCCTCGCGGCTGCGCAGCCGCACCCACGGCACGCTCTCGCTGCCGATGGTCGTGCGCATGCCCTACGGCGGCGGCATCCACGCCCCCGAAC
>Ga0207421_10005577_pt1 | contig 14064 bp, 16 predicted proteins | sample SodLakKL_010_SED_4_FD_187542 | JGI IMG/M metagenome (GOLD analysis project Ga0207421, IMG submission 187542) | Alkaline sediment microbial communities from Lake Tanatar, Kulunda Steppe, Russia - 8KL_010_SED (SPAdes) (version 2) | ecosystem: Environmental > Aquatic > Non-marine Saline and...
AGAAAGACCTTCGGGCAGCGATCATACCGTGTTGCGACCCGTCGCCAGTCTTTCAGTCTACCGAACATGATCTCGATGCGGTTGCGGCTTTTGTAGCGACGCTTGTCGTATTTCACGCTTACCTTGCGCTGTTTTCGACCGGGGATGCAGGCGCGTATGCCTTTGTCTTCCAACCCTTCCCTGAACCAGTCTGCATCGTAGCCGCGATCTCCAAGCAACCAATCGACCTTTGGCAAGCCTTTGAGCAATGCCCTTGCGCCGATATAGTCGCTGACCTGACCAGCAGTGACGAACAGGTCAAGCGGGCGGCCTTTGCTGTCGCAGATGGCGTGCAGCTTGGTGTTCATGCCACCTTTGGTGCGCCCAATCAGACGTCCGCGCCCCCCTTTTTCACGCCCATACTGGTCGCTGTCCTGTGAGCCTTGAGATAGGTTGCGTCGATCATCACGGTCTTTTTCTCGCCATGCTCGGCGGCCAGACCGGTCATGATCCTAGCAAAGACGCCCTTATCACTCCATCGCTTCCACCGGTTGTAAAGTGTCTTGTGCGGCCCGTATTCCCGAGGGGCATCGCGCCACCGCAAGCCATTGCGATTTATGAAAATAATCCCGCTCAACACACGCCGGTCATCCACCCGTGGTTTGCCGTGAGATTTCGGGAAATAAGGCGCCAGACGCGCCATCTGCGCATCGGTCAGCCAGAAAAGATCAGACATATCACCGCTCCGTTTTTGGGCGGTGAATCACGGTCAGGAGCTGAATTCAATGGGTCCTGACCCTAGTCGCTTTGGTGGGGCCCTTCTGCCTTTACCTGATAACTCGGACAGGCAGCACGGCAAGGGTGGATTACGGGGTGGACTGATAACAACCAAACTGGCGTAATATATTAATAAATAGTAATTAAATTTTGCCAGGATGGTGCTGTGAGAGAGGATTGAACTCTCGACCTCACCCTTACCAAGGGTGTGCTCTGCCACTGAGCTACCACAGCATCCGTGAGGCGGGGGATTAGCGGCTATTGCGTGCTGGTGCAAGCCCTCTCTGGACGGTTTTTGTGCTGCTTGATAACACAGGACATGGATAACAAAAATGACAAGCCGCAACCCGCCAAGCCCGCCTCGCCCCGCGAAGAGCGGTTGAAAGCTGCGCTGAAGGCCAATATGGCCAAACGCAAGGCGCAGGCGCGCGCAAAGGCCGCGGCAACGGGCAGCAAACAGAAAGAATAGCAAGATGGATTCAATTTTGGTCAAAGGCGGCACAACGCTGCACGGAAAGATCCAGATTGCGGGCGCAAAGAACGCAGCCCTCGCCTTGATGCCAGCGACGCTCTTGTCCGAAGAGCCGTTGACCCTGACCAATGCGCCGCGTCTGTCGGATATCAAGACGATGACGGCACTGTTGCAGTCGCTGGGGGTCGAGGTCACATCGATGCAGGATGGCAAAGTGCAGGTGCTGTCGTCGCATGCCATGACATCCACCCGCGCGGATTACGAAATCGTGCGCAAAATGCGCGCGTCTAATCTGGTGCTTGGCCCGCTGCTGGCGCGGCATCATCAGGCGATTGTGTCGTTGCCCGGCGGCTGTGCGATTGGCGCTCGCCCGATGGATATTCATGTGACCGCATTGGAAACCATGGGGGCCACGATTGAATTGAAAGACGGCTATCTGCATGCCACTGCCAAGGGCGGGCTGAAAGGTGCGCGGGTGGCGTTGCGCTTTGCCTCTGTCGGCGCGACCGAGAACGTGCTGATGGCTGCGACATTGGCCAAAGGCACCACGATCATCGAAAACGCCGCGCGCGAGCCGGAGATTGTCGATCTTGCCCAATGTCTGCGCCGCATGGGTGCGCAGATTGACGGTGAAGGCACGAGCACGATCACCATTGACGGTGTGGACCGTCTGGGCGCTGCGACGCATCCGGTCGTTACTGACCGCATCGAACTTGGTACCTATATGCTGGCGCCCGTCTTTGCCGGGGGCGAGGTGGAGTGTCTGGGCGGCCGGATGGATCTGGTCACATCCTTTGCCGAAAAGCTGGCCGAGGCCGGGGTGGATGTGTCTGAGACCCCGAACGGCATCCTTGTGAAACGCAATGGCAGCCGCGCGCGTGCTGTCGATGTCACCACTGCCGTGTTCCCCGGTTTCCCCACCGACCTGCAGGCACAGATGATGGCAATGCTGTGCACCGCAGAAGGCACATCCGTGCTGGAAGAGAAGATTTTTGAAAACCGCTTTATGCACGCCCCTGAACTAATCCGCATGGGTGCGCGGATTGACGTTCAGGGTGGTACCGCGACGGTGCAGGGTGTGGAACGTCTGAAGGGTGCGCCAGTGATGGCAACTGATCTGCGGGCCTCGGTGTCGCTGATCCTTGCGGGGCTGGCCGCCGAGGGCGAAACCCTGGTCAGCCGCGTGTACCACCTTGATCGCGGCTATGAACATGTCGAGGAAAAGCTCCGCGCTGTGGGTGCCAATATTGAACGGGTGTCAGCATGACGCAAGACGCACGGTTCAAGGATGGCGCGGACAAGCCGCTGCGCCTGCGTGCGCTCGACAGTGATGATCTGACGGTGATTGCCGCGATCACGCAGGACGCGGTGTTTCCCGTCGCTGAAATGCGCTGGGACCGCAAGGCGCGGCGTTTTGCGTTGCTGGTCAACCGCTTTCGCTGGGAAGACGGGCAGCAAAGTGCGCAACGCGTGCAGGCCGTACTCGCATTTGAAGATGTAATAGCAGTACAGACCCAAGGCATCGACAAGACCGACGCCGATCTGGTTTTTTCCCTGCTGTCGATCAGTTTTATCCCCGGTGCCGATGGCGCTGGCCGGATAGAAATGACGCTGGCCGGCGACGGGGCGATTGCGCTCGACGTCGAGGCGCTCGAAGTACTTTTGCGCGATGTGACCCGCCCTTATGCGGCTCCGTCGGGCAAGGCCCCACGTCACCCCGACTGACACCATTGAAGCGGCGCTATGTCCCCGCTATGTCCTTGCGGGTAAAGGAGACATCCATGCCGCAATTTCTGTCCACGACCGATTCCGATTTCGAGGCCCGCTTTACAGCCCTTCTGGGGGCTAAACGCGAAGACAGCCCCGACGTCGATCATATCGTGGCTGAAATTATCGCCGATGTGCGCGCACGCGGCGACGCTGCGGTGATCGAGTTGACCTCGCGCTTTGACCGGCTTGACCTGACGCCCGAGACGCTGCGCTTTACCCCTGAAGAAATTGCCGCCGAATGTGCGTTGGTATCCGATGATGACCGCGCCGCGCTGGAACTGGCCGCCGCGCGCATCCGTGCCTATCACAGCCGGCAGATGCCCGACGATGCGCAATGGACGGATGAGACGGGTGCTATGCTTGGCTGGCGCTGGACGCCGGTGTCGGCGGCGGGCCTTTACGTTCCCGGCGGGTTGGCCAGCTATCCGTCGTCGGTGCTGATGAACGCCATTCCCGCGAAGGTCGCAGGGGTAGGGCGGTTGGCAATCGTGGTGCCGACGCCTGACGGCGTGACCAATCCACTTGTGTTGATGGCTGCGCAAATCGCCGGTGTGGACGAAGTGTACCGTATCGGTGGCGCGCAGGCGATTGCAGCACTTGCCTACGGCACGCAGACGATCCCGCCGGTGGACAAGATCACCGGTCCCGGCAACGCCTTTGTCGCTGCGGCCAAACGGCGTGTGTTTGGCAAGGTCGGCATCGACATGATCGCAGGGCCTTCGGAGATTCTGGTGATTGCGGATCGCGACAATGACCCCGACTGGATCGCGCTCGATCTTTTGTCGCAGGCAGAACACGACGAAAGCGCACAATCTTTGCTGATTACCGATGATGCCGATTTCGGGCGTGCGGTCGCGCAAGCCGTGGACAAACGCCTGCAGACGCTGGAACGCCGCGCGATTGCGGGGGCAAGCTGGCGCGATTTCGGCGCAATCATCACGGTCAAGGATATGGACGAGGCCGTTGCTCTGTCCGACCGGATTGCGCCAGAACATCTCGAACTTTGCACGGCGGATGCCGATGGTTTGGCTGCAAAAATCACCCATGCGGGTGCGATCTTCATTGGTAGTTGGACACCAGAGGCGATTGGTGACTACATTGGTGGGCCAAATCACGTTTTGCCGACGGCACGCTCGGCACGTTTTTCAAGTGGGTTATCAGTGATGGACTTTATTAAGCGGACCACCCTGTCGCGTATGACGCCTGACGCGCTGGCCGCGATCGGCCCCGCCGCCGAACGCCTGGCCCAATCGGAAAGCCTGCAAGCGCATGGACTATCCGTGCGTGCGCGGCTTGACCGGCTGAACCGGGGGGATTGAGATGCCGCGCATCGTCAACATCATTCTTGATGACAGCGGCCTGCCTGCGCCCACGCCTGAAATCGATCAGGAACGCAAGGTGGCGCTGTTTGATCTGCTGGAAAACAACAGCTTTGCGATGCCGCCGCGTGAAGACCGCGATGTGCCGCCCGGACCGTATCAACTGGGCCTGTCGATCCGCGAAAAGCGGTTGGTATTCGATATCCAGCTAGAGGATGGCAGCCCCGCCGGGGCGTTTCATCTGTCGCTTGGCCCGTTCCGACAGGTGGTGAAGGATTATTTCCAGATTTGCGAAAGCTATTTCGACGCCGTTAAAACGCTGCCGCCCAGCCAGATTGAAACCATTGATATGGCCCGTCGCGGCATCCATAATGAAGGCGCGCGGGTGTTGCAGGAACGGCTGGAAGGCAAGGCTATCGTGGACAATGACACCGCGCGACGGTTGTTCACCCTGATATGTGTGCTGCATTTTGGGGGCTGATGTGCCGACAGACAGCAAATACGCACCCCTGCCGCAATCAGTGCTTTTTTGCTGTGATCATAATTCCGTCCGTTCGCCCATGGCCGAAGGGATTATGAAGAAACTTTACGGCAAGCATTGCTATGTGCAATCAGTCGGCGTGAAGAATGACATGGAAATCGACGGCTTTGCCATCACCGTCTGCGCCGAGATCGGGGTAGAGGTTTCACGCCACCGGTCCCGGTCGTTTGACGAGATGGAACAATGGGGCGATGATCTGTCATCGTTCGATCTTGTGCTGGCGCTGTCGCCTGCCAGCCAGCGGCGCGCGCTTGATTTGACACAGTTCTTTCACATTGATGTCGAATACTGGCCGATCCTCGACCCCACCGGCATGGGTGACAGCCGCGAAGCGCGTCTGGCGCTTTACCGGCAGGCCCGTGACCAGATTTACGACCGGTTGGTGGCCCGTTTTGGCCCCGCAACCAATGATCCCGCAGGGTAAGGTGTGCGCGTTTCACCGCGGCGGCATATTTCCCCTTGAAAAACGCCGCCCAGAGGCGCATCTAGCAGCGGTCCGCAAATAGCGGAAGATATATACAGGAGATCACATGGCCAAGGAAGAACTGCTCGAATTCCCAGGTGTCGTGAAAGAACTTCTGCCAAACGCGACGTTTCGGGTCGAGCTGGAAAACGGCCATGAGATCATCGCACATACGGCAGGAAAGATGCGCAAAAACCGCATCCGCGTTCTGGCAGGCGATAAGGTGCAGGTCGAAATGACCCCCTATGATTTGACCAAAGGTCGGATCAATTACCGGTTTAAATAGTGTGAAACTGCGTTTCACACTGCACGGCTAAGCCTTGCGCCGCGCGATATGACGACATTGACGCCAGATAGCACATTGAAACTGATCCTCGGGTCTGGCTCGCCGCGGCGGCTGGAACTGTTGGCGCAGCTTGGCGTCACACCTGACGCCGTCCAACCGCCCGATATTGACGAAGACGTGCGTAAGGCAGAATTGCCCCGCGATTACGTCAAGCGCATCGCGACCGAAAAACTGGCAGCGATTCCCGCCGATGACAACACTGTCGTGCTTTGCGCCGATACGACTGTGGCTTTGGGCCGTCGGATCATGGGTAAACCAAATGATGCAGGTGAAGCAGCGGCGTTTCTTTACGCTTTGTCCGGCAGGCGGCATAAGGTTATCACCGCGATTGCCGTCAAACGTGGCGACAGGACATGGCTGCGTGACGTGCAAAGCACGGTCGCCTTCAAGCAACTTTCGGATGCCGACGTGAATGCCTATCTTGCCAGTCATGACTGGCAGGGCAAGGCGGGCGGCTATGCGATTCAGGGGCCTGCCGGCGCGTTCATTCCATGGATCAACGGATCGTATACAGGCATTGTCGGGCTACCCCTGACTGAAACCGCAGGCCTTTTGACAGCCGCCGGTTACCCGCTTTACAAGGATATCCCATGAAGGGTCGCAGCATCATCCTCGATCATATCAATGGGCTGGAAGCCGCGGCCTATCTGGTTGACGGTCAGCTCGACGACCTGTTGATCGACCAACCCGAAGCACCGCGCCCCGGTGCGATCTACCGCGCGATCTGTGACCGGCCGATCAAGGGGCAGGGCGGCATGATGTTGCGCCTGCCCGAAGGTGGCACAGCCTTTCTGCGCGCGGCCAAGGGGTTGCGGCAGGGCCAACCCCTGCTGGTGCAGGTCACTGGCTACGCCGAAGGCGCCAAGGCCGTACCGGTCACCGACCGCGTGCTGTTCAAAAGCCGCTATGCGATTGTGACACCGGGCAAGCCGGGTCTGAACATCTCTCGCCAGATCGTGGACGAGGATATCCGTGATAACCTGCTAGCAGTTGCGCATGAGGTGCACGAGGGCGACCACGGTCTGATCCTGCGGTCGTCATGCGAAGGTGCTGATCCGGCCGAGATTGCCGATGACATCACCGCGATGCTGGACCTTGCCGATGCTGTACTGGCCGACGCGACAGGCGACCAGCCAGAGGCGCTGACCGAAGGCGACAGCCCTCATGTGCTGGCTTGGCGCGACTGGACTGGCGCATCCGAGATTGTGACAGAACCCGGCAGCTTTGCTGCACGCGGTGTGCTGGATCAGATCGTTGCTTTGGGTCAAGCCTTGGTGCCGCTAGGCGAAGGCCAGATGTATGTCGAACCAACCCGCGCGCTGGTTGCTGTCGACGTGAATACTGGCAGCGACACCTCGCCTGCCGCTGCGCTAAAGGCCAATCTTGCCGCCGCGCGCGCTTTGCCGCGTGCTTTGCGATTGCGGGGCTTGGGCGGGCAGATCAGCGTGGATTTTGTGTCCATCTCCAAGGCGCATCGCAAACAGGTCGAACAATCCCTGCGCGCCTCGTTCAAGAACGACCCGGTCGAGACGTCTTTGGTCGGATGGACACCGATGGGCCTGTTCGAATTGCAGCGTAAACGCGAACGTCTGCCGCTATCGGCCGATCTGCTAAGGCGTTTGTAATGGCCTGTCCGATTTGCGACCGCCCGACGGATAAAGCCTTTCGCCCGTTCTGTTCCAAACGATGCGCCGATGTTGACCTGGGCAAATGGCTGACCGGCAGCTATGCTATTCCTGCGGGCCGCGATGACGCCGAGGAAGGCGAAACCGACCCTGCGGACGATGATGACGGGAAACTGCATTAAGCCTGATTTCCCTCTGGACACCCGCGCGCGGCACGTCTAAAACGCCGCTACCCGATGGAAATATCCATCCCGGTGCCCGGGTAGCTCAGGGGTAGAGCAGTGGATTGAAAATCCTCGTGTCGGTGGTTCGATTCCGCCCCTGGGCACCATTTAAAAAGCTGAAATAATTTAGATTTGTGGTATTGTCTGTTCCTTACTTGGATCGGGTTTGACGCCTTTCGGCAGAAGGTTTGACAATCTTCGCCCGTCTGGCGTTCTCTTTTTCCAATTGAGTAGGGACCGCTTTCGCAGAACATTTTGTCCTCGAACGCCTCGCGTCATGTAGCGGTATGACCTCGCAAAGCGCCGCTTAGGGTTGGGACCCATTGAATCACGCTCAGAGGCTGACTTAAACGGGTCCTGACCGCAGGTGTTCGCGCTCAAACGCTTTGCTTTTCGCACTTTTACGCGGGGTTGATGGGCAAGATGCACATAAAGAAACAGCAAGTCACAGTGATAGCGCTATCACTGTGACATTGGTCTAGACCGTACCCAATCTATGACGCAATGTACGCCGAGGGCAGATCTACCCGGTAACCAATGCACATAATAACCGTCGGGAAATCTGGACCTAAAACAGTGGAGGAGAAATTTATGAAAACGAAAATTACGGGATATCTGTGGACAACAGCCGCTGCATCGGTACTGGCGATCAGTGCTATTCCCCAGCAAGCTGCCGCACAAGAAAACATTCGCTGGCAGATCCCGATGAGCTTTGCATCGACGCTGACAGCACTTGGCGACACGATGCCATGGGTCGCAGACCAGCTGCGCCAAATCTCGGGCGGGGCGATTGATATGCAGATTGCAGAGCCAGGCGCCGTTGTGCCCGCGCTCGCGATTTTCGACAACGTGTCCGAAGGCAGCATTGACGCTGGCTATTCGTGGATGGGCTACGAATGGGGCACCGTGCCTGCTGCTGCGCTGTTCGGCGCGACGCCGTTCGGTCTGGAATCCAACGAATTTGTGGCGTGGATGTATTTCCACGGCGGTAAGGAACTGCTGGAAGAAACCTTCCACCCCTATGACGTCCACCCTGTCCTTTGCGGCACGATCAGCCCCGAAACTGCCGGCTGGTTCCGCAACGCGATCAACAGCCCCGATGATTTCCAGGGCATGCGTTTCCGCGCGGCTGGCGTCGGTGGTGAAATCATGGCCGAATTCGGCATGTCCGTGACAATCCTGCCCGGTGGCGAATTGTACCAGGCGCTGGAAACAGGCGTTCTTGACGGCACCGAATTTTCGCTGCCGACTGTCGATGAACAACTGGGCTTTTATCAGGTTGCCGATTACCTTTACCTGCCCGGCTGGCACCAGCCATCGACGAACCAGTATCTGTACGTGAACTTGGGTGTCTGGGAAGGTCTTGAGGATCAGACCCGCGCGATGATCGAAATGGCCTGTATGGCAGGCAATGCCTACGCCATCTCGCGCGCAGAAGCGTTGCAGGGTGCGGTCATCACCAGCTTTCAGGAACGCGGCACCAATGTCGAAACCTATAGCGATGACATGATCGCCGGTTTCTACGAGGCCACAAAAGCCGTGATGGAACGTCGTTCGGAAAGCGACGAGATGTTCGGCAAGGTCTATGCTTCGATGATGGAATACCAGGCCGAGCTGCGTCCTTGGAAAGAAATGGGTTATCTGCCGCGCGATTGGCAGTCCCGTATCGAAGCCGCCGAGTAACTTTCGTTCTAGACTGACAGACCAGCCCGCGTTGTGTATAACGCGGGCTGGAATAATTCTGTGGCTTCTCCTGGGAGGACGAAGATGGCGACCGACAAGCCTCAAATTGTGCTGGATCTTGAAAAGATCGAGGCGGCGGCATCAACGCCGGCGTTCGAATATCCGCGCACATGGTTATCCGACAAAATCGAATGGGTGATCGACCTGATCGGCGGGCTGGTGAACTGGGTCTGGTTGCTGCTTGTGCTGATCATCGTGTCGAATGTGCTGATGCGCTATGTTCTATCGACCAATTATGTCTGGATCGAAGAAATACAGTGGCACATCTACGCTGTCGGTTTCATGATCGGGATCGGCTACACCCTGCGCCATGACGGGCATGTGCGGGTTGATGTTGTCGCCGCGATGCTGAAACCCCGCACCCGCGCCATATTCGAATTTCTTGGTATCGTGCTGTTCATCCTGCCGCTTGTCGTGTTGATGATCAGCTACGCCATTCCGTTCGTTGAACGGTCATGGGTCCGCAACGAGGTGTCGTCAGCCCCCGGTGGGCTCAGCAATCGTTGGGCGATCAAATCGGTCATCATCGTGGCCTTTGTCCTGATCGGGCTGGCGGCAAGCGCACGTTTGCTGCGTGTCGGTGCGTTTCTGATGGGCAAACCTGCGGCGTCAGACATGCGCTAGGGCGTGCAGCACGACATATGAATAAAAACACTATCGCTGACTGCATCACCATCCTTGGTGGCTTTGGGCGGATCAACAGGGCGGCTCAACATGCTTGCAGTTAACGAAATTCTGGTCATCGGGATGCTTGTGTCCTTCATTACCCTGCTCTTCACGGGGTTTCCCGTGGCGTGGGTGCTGGCGGGTGTGTCGGTGGCCTTCAGTTACATCGCGATCTTCGGGTCGGACTGGTTTGGCTGGGACACATATTTCCTTCAGGACAGCCGCATCTTCGGGATCTTCGTCCAGCGCATTTACGGGCAGATGTCGAACTGGATTCTGGTCGCACTGCCGATGTTCATCTTCATGGGGCTGATGCTGGAACGATCAGGCGTGACCGAAAAGCTGATGACGAACTTCATCCAGCTATTCGGCCGTTTCCGTGGCGGTCTGGCGCTTGGCGTGGTGCTGATCGGCATTCTGTTGGCCGCATCCACAGGGATCGTCGGTGCGTCTGTCGTCTTGCTGGCGATGCTGTCGATGCCGATCATGTTGCAACAAGGCTATTCCAAAAGCTTTGCCAGCGGTGTCGTCGCGTCCGCGGGCACGCTGGGCATCTTGATCCCGCCATCCATCATGCTGATCATCATGGCTGATCAGATGTCGGTGTCAGTAGGCAACTTGTTCATGGGTGCGCTTATTCCGGGCGTGATGCTGGGTGTTTTCTATATCATCTATATTCTTGTGGCAGCGGGCATATTCCGCAATCTGGCACCTGCTCCTAAAGACTTGCCGCCAGTAACTTGGCGTCTGGTCTTTGACACGCTGTTGGCCACCCTTCCACCACTGCTGCTGATCTTTGCGGTGCTAGGGTCAATCTTTTTCGGCTTTGCCACCCCGACCGAAGCCTCTGGTTTGGGCGCATTCGGCGCGACTTTGCTGGCCTTGGCCAACGGGCGGCTGAGCTTTGCGGTGCTGCGCGAAGTCGGGATCAAGACAACGCTAACCACTGCGTTCATCTTTGGCATCTTCCTTGGCGCGACTTTGTTCGCCGTGGTGATGCGCCAATTGGGCGGCGATGTATTCATCAGCCAAGCCCTGCAAGGTCTGCCCTTCGGTCCGGGTGGCATCGTGCTGACCATCCTGTTTATCGCTTTCCTTGCCGGTTTCTTCCTCGACTGGCTAGAGATTTCGCTGATCATGCTGCCGCTTGTGGCCCCTGTTGTTGTGGCGCTGGGCTTCAATGAAATCTGGTTTATCGTGCTCTTCGCGGTCACCTTGCAGACATCGTTCCTGACGCCGCCTGTCGGGTTTTCGTTGTTCTACCTTAAAGGTGTCGCCCCGCCCGAGGTAAGCATCATCGACATTTACAAAGGGATTATTCCGTTTGTGCTGCTGCAAGTGCTGGCGGTGTTGCTGGTGTTCGTCTGGCCGCAACTGGTGCTGTGGTTGCCTTCGCGCATGTTGTGACGGTACCGGACAGGGCAATGGACGAATATGATTACATCGTCATCGGCGCTGGCAGCGCGGGCTGCGTCGTCGCAAACCGCCTGTCAGCCGATCCGCGCAACCGCGTTCTGCTGCTCGAAGCGGGCGGCAAGGATAATTATCACTGGATCCACATTCCGGTCGGATATCTTTACTGTATAGGCAATCCGCGCACCGACTGGATGTTCCATACAGAGCCTGAACCCGGCCTGAACAACCGCACCCTGATGTATCCGCGCGGCAAAGTGCTGGGCGGCTGTTCGTCGATCAACGGCATGATCTACATGCGTGGTCAGGCGCGGGATTATGACATGTGGCAACAGGCGGGCTGCACCGGCTGGGGCTGGGATGACGTGCTGCCCATCTTTCGCGAGCATGAAGACAGCTATCGCCCGGCAAGCGATCTGCACGGGCAGGGCGGCGAATGGCGTGTGGAAAAGCCGCGCCTGCGCTGGGATGTGCTTGATGCCTTTATGCAGGCTGCCGAACAGGCGGGTATCCCGCGCAGCGCCGATTTCAACACCGGCGACAACGAAGGCAGCGGCTATTTCGATGTGAACCAGCGCGCTGGATTTCGTTGGAACACGCCAAAGGCATTCCTGCGGCCTGTCGCGAAACGTGCCAACCTGCGGGTGCTGACCAAGGCGCAGGTCGTGCGCCTGACCATCGCCGAAGGCCGCGTGACCGGCGTGATCTTCGACCGCAACGGCCAACGAGAAACGGTTAAAGCCGCGCGCGAGGTGGTTCTAAGCGCGGGAGCCATCGGCTCCCCCGCGATCCTGCAACATTCCGGTATCGGCCCCGGCCATGTGCTGCAAGCCGCCGGGGTCGAAACGGTTGTTGATGTGCCCGCCGTGGGCGAAAATCTGCAGGACCACCTGCAACTGCGAATGATCTACAAGGTCACAGGCGTCAAAACGCTGAACGAACAAGCCAGCAGTCTGATCGGCAAGGCAGGCATCGCGCTGGAATATCTGACGCGCCGCAGCGGGCCGATGTCGATGGCACCCAGCCAGTTGGGCATTTTCACGCGGTCCCGCCCCGATCTGGAAACCGCCGACCTGCAATACCACGTCCAGCCCGTATCGCTGGATAAGTTCGGCGATCCGGTCCACGCCTTTCCCGCAATTACCGCCAGCGTGTGCAACCTGCGCCCCGATAGCCGTGGGTCTGTGCATATCAAAAACTCCGATCACCGCGCTGCGCCTGCGATCCAGCCCAATTACCTCGCGACTGAAACCGATCTTCAGACAGCCGTGCGGGCAATCAGGCTGACGCGGCAAATCGCGGCGCAACCCGCCTTTGCGCAATATCAGCCGATGGAATACAAACCCGGCCCTGACTGCGAAACCGAGGCTGACCTGATCCGCGCTGCAGGCGACATTGGCACAACGATCTTTCATCCCGTCGGCACATGCCGGATGGGCAGCGATCCGGCTAGCGTCGTTGACCCCAGGTTGCGGCTGCGCGTGCTGTCCGGTCTGCGTATCGTCGACGCATCAATTATGCCGACAATCACCTCTGGGAATACAAATTCCCCAACAGTGATGATCGGGGAAAAGGCAGCGGCGATGATCCTCGCGGACGCAAAAGCTGGATAAACCTAAGCTGACAGGGCGTCAGTGTTTATGAACTGTTTCTCGCACTGCCCGATAAGACAAGTTTATGGAGGATTTCCACGGAAAACAGCCTAGAAATAGGGCAAATACCATTCTTGCCCGTCAGATGTTCCATCTAAGGCTGTATGGGTTCCAATTCACGTCGGATATCACACGGAGAGTCAGCTGGCTGGGATGGTAGGATTCGAACCTACGGTACACTGTACCAAAAACAGTTGCCTTACCACTTGGCTACATCCCATCAGCGTGGGGCTGTCTACTGCGAAGGAGGGGGCTGTTCAAGCCCCGTTTTGCCAAAAAACCGACTATTCCTTCGGACTGTCCGGGTGCAGCAGATCTTCAGCGCTGTCTTGGCCGCGTTCGGCGTCGACGATCCGTTTCAGTGCCGCGTCCTGTGTGGCGTCGACGCCTTCGATTTGCCTTGTTTCACTGGGCTTGACGGTTGGGGCAGGGGCGTCTTTGACAAGCTGTACATTCTGCGTGCTGTCGGGGATCACTATGCCTGCAGCCTCTACCGCGAGCTTGACCTGGCGCAAAGCCTCGCCGCGGGCCAGTGCGATTGACGTGTCGTTCTGGTTCACCCAGCCAGTGATAACCAACTCGATCGTATCGGGATGCAATTGTTCGATCCATGCCAGCGCCTTGGGGTCGTCTAGTACAAAGGGCAGGTCTTGCACTGTCTGGTTCACGAGGTTGAGCGTTGCGCGCAGGTCAGCGTTGCGGTCGACCATAATCGCGAATCGGAAACGGCGTTCGGGGTTCTGGCTGAAATTGATGATGCGACTTTTGAATACGGTCGCGTTCGGAATGCGGATCTGATTTCCGTCAAACGACAACAGAATGGTTGCGCGGCTGGTCAGGCGGATCACCTTGCCCTGATCGCCGTTGATATCAACACTGTCGTTGGGCCGGAACGGTTGCCGGAAAGACAGCATCACAGAGGCGATGAAGTTCTCGACCGTGTCGCGCACGGCAAAGCCAAAGGCGAGCCCGATGATCCCTGCGGCCCCCAGAATGGTGCTGAGCAACGCGGTCGCATTCATAATGTCCAGCGCGATGACCATGCCGATAATGACAAAGAACACTCGTAGCAGC
>Ga0207421_10005578_pt1 | contig 14063 bp, 13 predicted proteins | sample SodLakKL_010_SED_4_FD_187542 | JGI IMG/M metagenome (GOLD analysis project Ga0207421, IMG submission 187542) | Alkaline sediment microbial communities from Lake Tanatar, Kulunda Steppe, Russia - 8KL_010_SED (SPAdes) (version 2) | ecosystem: Environmental > Aquatic > Non-marine Saline and...
GAGCGGGCGGGTCAGGCCGAGCGGGCGGGTCAGGCCGAGCGGGCGGGTCAGGCCGGGCGTTCGTCGCGGACGCGCTTGATCTTGCCGACCGACCGCACCAGACCCATCGGCTCGACGAGCTCGATCCCGACGCTGACCCCGATACGCGCCTTGACCCGGCCCCGGAGCCGGGCAGCCACCGAGGCACGCTCGTCGGCCGTCAGGCTGTCGTCCCGGAGCTCGACCCGAACGGTGAGTTCGTCCAGCCGGTCCGGTCGGCTCAGCACACACTCGAAGTGCGGTGCCAACCCCGGGAGGTCCAGGATCAGTTCCTCGACCTGGGTCGGGAACAGGTTGACCCCGCGCAGGATGATCATGTCGTCGGAGCGTCCCGTGACCTTCTCCATGCGCCGCATCGTGCGCGCGGTGCCCGGCAGCAACCTCGTCAGGTCACGGGTCCGGTAGCGCACCACCGGCATCGCCTCCTTGGTCAACGAGGTGAACACCAGCTCGCCCTCGGAGCCGTCGGGCAGCACCTCGCCGGTCATCGGATCGATGATCTCCGGGTAGAAGTGGTCCTCCCAGATGTGCAGGCCGTCCTTGGTCTCCACGCACTCGTTGGCGACCCCAGGACCGATCACCTCGGACAGCCCGTAGATGTCGACCGCATGCATGTCGAGCGCTTCCTCCATCTCGGCGCGCATCGCCTCGGTCCACGGCTCGGCCCCGAAGATCCCCACCTCCAACGAGGTTCCCCGCGGGTCCACCCCCTGCACCCGCATCTCGTCGAGCAGCGAGAGCATGTAGGAGGGGGTGACCATGATCGCGTCGGGCTCGAAATCGACGATCAGCTGGATCTGGCGTTCGGTCATGCCGCCGGACACCGGGATCACCGTGCACCCGAGCCGTTCCGCGCCGTAGTGGGCGCCCAACCCGCCGGTGAACAACCCGTAGCCGTAGGCGACGTGCACCCGCATGCCCGGCCGCACCCCCGATGCCCGGATCGAGCGCGCCACGACGCTGGCCCAGGTGTCGATGTCGCGAGCGGTGTAGCCGACGACCGTCGGCTTGCCCGTCGTGCCCGACGAGGCATGCACGCGGGCCACCTGCTCCCGCGGTACCGCGAACATCCCGAACGGGTAATTGGTCCGCAGATCCTGCTTGGTGGTGAACGGGAAGCGCGACAGGTCGGACAGCTCACGGAGGTCGCCGGGGTGGACGCCCGCCTCGTCGAACGCCGCCCGGTAGTGCGCGACGTGCTCGTAGGCGTGCCCCAGCGACCAACGCAACCGCTCCAACTGGAGCGACCGCAGCTCGTCGATCGAGGCGACCTCGATCGGATCGAGCGTCTCTCTGGCCGGTGTCAGATCCTGCATCTCATGCCTCTCCCGTGACCTTCCACGCTCCCACGTGGGCTGCGACAGTAACCGGGGCCGGTGACGACCGGGGCCGGTGACGACGGCTCCGGCCATCACGCCGGGTGCGCAACACCTCCGCTGATCGAACCGCCCGTACGGCGTGCGGGCCGTAGCCCCTACCGATGCCGTGTCGGCTCGCCGTCGAACAGCGCGATGGTGACGCATCGATGAGCGCACGGAGGTGCGAGGCAGGCGCCTCAGACGCCGAGGTGGCGACGCAGTGCCGCGGCGATCTCCGCGACGGCTTGCCGCGCCGACGGACAGACGCCGGGTACCGAGAGGAAGCCGTGCGGTACCCCGACGTAGGTGGTGTGACGCACCTCGACGCCGGCGTCGTCCAGGCGCTTCGCGTACGCGACCCCCTCGTCGATCAGCGGATCGCGTTCCGCGGTGATCACCAAGGCCGGGGCCAGGCCCGACAGATCGGACACGAACGCCGGGGAAACCCTCGGATCGTCGGCGGCCGTCTCCCGGTCCGTTCCGGTCCCGAGGTAGAGCGAGACGAACCGATCGATGTCGGCGCGCGAGAGCAGCGGTTCCCCGGTCAGCCGCGCCATGGATGGCGATGCCCGGGTCAGGTCGGTCGCCGGATAGATCAACACCTGCGCCGCCAGGATCGGGACCCGGCCGTCACGGGCGGCGATGGCCACCAACGCGGCGAGGTTCCCACCTGCGCTGTCGCCGATCACCGCGACACGTGCATCCCCGTCCGCACCCATCTCGTGTGCGTGCTCCGCCAACCAGGCCGTTGCCGTGATGCAATCGTCCACGGCCGCCGGTGCCGGGTCCTCGGGGGCCATCCGGTAGTCGACCGAGACCACCACGGCACCGAGGTCGTGGGCCAGCTCGGTGCACAGGGGGTCGTAGCCCTCGGTGGAACCGAGGACCCATCCCCCGCCGTGCAGGTGCACGAGGAGCGGACGTGGTCCGGGCCGGGAGGAGGGTGTGTGCACCCGCACGGTCAGCGGCCCGACCGCCCCGGGGATCGTGCGTTCGGTGGTCGTCACCCCAGGATGCGGGCCGCCGAACAGCCATCGGCCGGCACGTTGCAACAACGGGTTCAGCAGTGGCACGTCGGGCAGTCGGTTCGCACGTGCTGCGGGGATGTCCGCGAGTTCCAGGGTCGCGACGCTGCCCCCCACCGCGAGTCGCAGTCGGTCGAGCACCAGCACGCGGCGGTTGGGTTTCATGGAGACCTCATCGCCTCGTCGACAACAGCGACCGGCCGTCGGATGCTGGAGCGCGGGACGTTAATGGGCCCGCATCCCGGGGACCACTTCGAGCCGTTCCGTGGACCTCGCTGCCGGCTCGTCATCCCCCCCGCCGCACGCGGCGGGGCCGATGCCAGAGCGGCGACGAACGACGTCGACCCGGCGGGCGCAACGCGCAGGCGGCGCGGTCGATGCACGTTCCGTCCGCGGGATGCGGACAGGCCGATCGCGATGCCCCACCAGCTCGCTCAGTCACGGCACCAGGGCGGCCTTGACCAGGCCCGGCTCGCGCGCGGCGAAGCGTCGGTACAGCTCCGGGCCCTCCGCCAACGGTTCGGCGGGGTGGGTCAGCAACACCTCGGTGGGAACCGTCAGTCGACCCTCCACGATCCGTAGGACGAGTGCATCGAGCAGGGAGCGCACCGGGGCCCTCCCCGCACGGATCGTGAGGTTGCGGTCGTAGGCCTCCACCGCGGTCACGCCGAACCGCGCCTCGGTCTGGACCGCGATGATCGACAGGATCCCACCTGGTCGGAGCAGGTCGGCCGCCAGTGTCTGCCCGGCCAAGGTGCCCGAGGCGTCGATGGCCACGTCCACCCCCTCGCCGCCGGTCGACTCGAGCACGGCCGCCCGGGCCTCGTCGGGGTGGACCCCGACGTCCGCGCCGAGCTGGAGGGCGGAGTCGCGCCGGGTCGCCACCGGGTCGACGGCGACCAGACGCCTCGCGCCGAGCGTCCTCGCAGCGTGCAGCGAGCACAGGCCGACCGAACCCAGGCCGATGACCGCGACACGACCCCCCGGGCCGACCTCGCCCCGGGTCGCCGCCGCCCAGCCGGTGGGCAGGTTGTCGGTCAGCAGGACCGCCGCGGCGTCGTCGAGACCGTCGGGGACACCCATCAGCGTCCCGGAGGCCAGAGGCACCCGGAGGTGGGCGGCCTGGGCTCCGGGCAGCGGCGGCAGGCTCAGGTCGTCGGGGTCCCCGAACCCGAACAGCGCCCCGTGGACACATCGCGAGGACAACCCGCGACGGCAGGGAGGGCACGTGCCACACGAGGTGGTGAACGGCACCAGGACACGCTGACCGATCGCGGACGCGCCTCTGGCCTCGGACCCGAGTGCCACCACCACCCCGACCGCCTCGTGGCCGGGGACGACCCCGAAGCGCACGGCCTCGCGGCCCTCGTAGGGATGCAGGTCCGAGCCGCACAGGCCGGTTCGCGTCACCTCGATGATCGCGTCGGTCGGCTCCTCGATCGTCGGCTCCGGAAGGTCGTCGTGCACCTCCACATCCCCGACCCCGGTCAGCACCAGACCCCGCACGTGTCGCTCCACCTCGTCGCCGGCGGGCCACGCTACCGCTCGACGTTTGATCGCCGACGGGGCGAGAGCTCGTACCCTGCGGACCGATGGGTGACCTCCGGACCGACGACACACGAGCGCTCGCGGCGCTGTTCGCGACCGGTCGTGTGCTCGTCCTCACGGGTGCCGGCATCTCAACCGACTCGGGGATCCCCGACTACCGCGGACCGGACGGGCAGGCACACAACTCGGCGCCGATGACCTACGAGGTCTTCACGGCCTCGGTCGAGGAACGGCGGCGCTACTGGGCCCGGAGTCATATCGGATGGCAGCGCATCGCCGAGGCGCGCCCGAACGTCTCGCACCTCGCGGTCGCCCGGCTGGGGCACGAGGGGCTGTTGACCGGCGTGGTCACGCAGAACGTCGATGGCCTGCACGGGGCGGCCGGAAGCCCCGACGTGATCGACCTGCACGGACGGTTGGACGCGGTCGTGTGTCTCGGTTGCGGCGTGCGACGACCACGGCTCGAGGTCGGGCTGCGGTTGGATGCGATGAACCCGGGGTTCCGCCAGGCCGCGATGGCCGACCGTCGGGCGCTACGTCCCGACGGCGACATCGTGCTCGCCGAGGAGGCGATCACCGCGTTCCGCACGGTCGACTGCCGGCGCTGTGGCGGCGCACTCAAGCCGGATGTCGTCTACTTCGGCGAACACGTCCCGCGCGAGCGGTTCCAAGGGGCACTCGGGCGGCTCGATGCGTCCTCGGCGTTGGTGGTGCTCGGATCGTCGTTGACCGTCGGTTCGGGTTACCGGTTCGTCACCGCCGCGGTCCGGCGTGGCCTCCCCGTGGCGATCGTGACGCGCGGTGCGACCCGGGGCGACAAGTATGCGTCGCTCAAGATCGACGCCCCGCTGGCGGAGGTCCTACCGGCAGCCGTCGAGGTGGCGACCGCGGCGGGCGCGGGCGTGGCGGCAGCCGGCGCGGCGGGCGCGGGGGCCGGCGCGACGGGATCGGGCGTGGCGGGAGCCGGTGCGATCACGACGGGCTCCGGTCCGGCCTAGCAGCCGGGCCCTCCGACGCGGAGGGCGGGGTCACCCGCCGGGCGGCCGGGGGCGGGATTGCGCAGCGGTCGACCACCTCCGAGGCTGCGGACCCCGGGTTGCCGCTCGCGCTGCCACCGCTTGCGCTGCCCCAGACCGATTGTCCCCGTCCGAGTGAGGTCTCTCCTGGTGACCGGCTCGAGCCCGACCGGTCTGAGCTCCCAACTCGACCGGTACGTCGCCTCGACCCCACCGGACCGCGACCGGTTCGTCGACTTCCTGCGCGTGCTGGCGATCGGCGTCGTGATCGTGTGGCACTGGGCGCTGTCGATCACCCAGTGGGAGGACGGCGCGCTCGTGATGCCCAACCCCATCGATGTGGTCCCGGGCGCCAGGATCGCAACCTGGGTGCTACAGATCATGCCGTTGTTCTTCGTGGTCGGCGGGTTCGTCAATTACGCCGGATGGCGGTCGTCCCAACGTGACGGCGATGGCCTGATGGCGTTCTACGGCACCCGGATCCGTCGGTTGCTCTGGCCGACCGCGGTGTTCGTCGCCGTGTGGCTGGCCCTCGACGGGCTCCTGCTGCTCACCGTCGCCGACTATCGCAGCGTCTTCGCCTGGGGCCTGGTGATCTTCAAACCGTTGTGGTTCCTGGGGGCCTACCTCTGGGTCATCCTGCTGGTCCCGCTCACCGCCCGGCTCCACGACGCCGGGGGCGTGATCACCCTGCTGACGATGGGGCTTGTGATCGCCCTGGTCGATCTCGGCCGCTTCGGGCTGGGCATCGAGGCGTTCGGGTTCGTCAACAGCGCCCTGGTGTGGGTCTTCGTCCACCAGCTCGGGTACTTCTACCGGGACGGCGCCTTCGCGCGGATCGGCGTTCGAGGGCAGGCCACGGTGTTCCTCGGGGCCCTCGCCGGCATGATCGTGCTCACGAACCTGCCGGTGTACGCGGTCTCGATGGTCGCGACGCGCGACGTGGAGTTCAGTCACATGTTCCCGACCACGGCGATGATCGGGGTCGTCGGGCTCCTGCAGACCGGCCTGGCCATGCTGCTCCGTCCGACGTTGCAGGCCTGGTTGCAACGTCGGCGGGTCTGGAAGACGGTGATCGCCATCAACGCGGTGATCCTGACCGTGTTCGTGTGGCACATGACCGCCAAGGTGGCGGTGCTCGGCGCGTACGAGGCCCTCGGCTTCGAGCTGCTCACCGAGCCGACGGCGGCGTGGTGGGCTCAGCGGCCGCTGTGGCTCGTCGGGCCGGGGCTCGTGCTCCTGGTGCTGGTCGCGCTGTTCGCACGTTTCGAACTCCGCCTCCGCGGTGATTGAGGGCAACCCGAGGAGCCGTACCGACGCGACGCCGACCGAGGGATGATCCGCGCCTCCTCATGTGTTCTCCAGAACGACGCTCGTCCCCACCATCGCGAGGACACCGTGCCGCTCCTGCCCCGTACCGCCATCGCCGCCACCGGTCTGGCGGTCGTGCTCGCCGCCTGTGGCGCAGCGACCGATGCCGACGAAACCGGTGCCGAGACACCCGACTCCGCCGAGGTGGCCACCGACCCGGCCGACCAGGTTGAGCGCGACGAGGGGCCGGGGATCCGTGAGGGGTTCTACTGGGACCTCGACGAGGAACCATCGTCCACGATCCCGATCTCCGAGATCGTCAGCGGCGGTCCCCCGCCCGACGGCATCCCGCCGATCGACGACCCCGTCTACGAGAGCTTCGACGACGCGGCCGAGTGGCTCACCGACGACAGCCCCGTCATGGTGATGCGCGGCGAGACCGAGACGAAGGTCTTCCCGCTCGCGATCATGACCTGGCACGAGATCGTCAACGACACCATCGACGGTGAACCGGTCGTGATCACCTACTGCCCGCTGTGCAACTCGGGGCTCGCGTTCAGCGCCGAGATCGACGGGCAGGTGCTCGACTTCGGCACCAGCGGACGGCTGTGGCGCTCCAACCTCGTGATGTACGACCGTCAGTACGGCAACCTGTGGACCCAGTTCACCGGCGAATCGATCGTCGGTGAGCGCTTCCTCGGTCAGGAACTCGACCGTCTCCCGACCACCCTGCAGGGCTTCGCGGAGGTCCGCGCCACCGATCCCGACGCCGACGTGCTCTCGCGCGAGACCGGCCACAGCCGCAGCTACGGCACGAACCCCTACACCGGATACGACGGCGTGGACAACGACCCGTTCCTGTTCCGCGAGGACGCCGACGGTCGTTTCCCCGCCATGACCCGCGTCGTCGGGTTCCCCGATGGTGACGGCACCGCGGTCCTGCTCGACCGCGCCCGGGAGGATCGGGTGGTGGCGTTCGAGGACGAGGAACATCCCGTCACCCTGTGGTGGGTACCCGGTCAGGCCAGCGCGCTCGACACCGGCACGATCGACGAGGGACGTGACGTCGGACAGACGGCGGCCTTCGTCGCCGAGGTCGACGGCGAGACGCTCACGTTCGAACCGATCGAGGACGCCGAGGCCGAGGCCGACGGCGTGGCCCGGTTCCGCGACACGCAGACCGGGTCGGGCTGGTCGCTGGCGGGTCGGGCGGTCGAGGGCGACCTCGAGGGCGAGTCGCTCCGGGCCGTACCGATCGATGACACCTTCTGGTTCGTATGGGCGGTGTTCAAGCCGGATACGGAGATCATCTCCTGACCGGCCACCCGCGGGTCGGGAACGGGCGGCTCAGCGCCCCTCGGCCACGGTCGCCGCGCAGGCGTGCAACAACTCGACCGTCTCGTCCCACCCGACGCAGGCGTCGGTGATGGACACCCCGGGTTCGAGCGGCTGATCGGGCACCCAGTCCTGGCGTCCCGGCTGCAGGTTGCTCTCGATCATCAGCCCGAGCAGCCGGTGATCGGGGCGCCGCCACTGCGCGAGCACATCATCGACGACCAGGTGCTGGCGCCGGTGGTCCTTGCCCGAGTTGCCGTGGCTGGCGTCCACCATGACCGGCCGGTCGTGCCCGGTCACCCGGCCCGCGGCGCTCGCCGCCGCCTGCACGTGCTCGACCGCGTAGTTCGGTCCGTCGCTGCCGCCGCGCAGCACGACATGGACATCCGTGTTGCCGGAGGTGCGCACCACCGAGGTCTGACCATGACCGTCGACACCGAAGAACGCGTGCGGGGCGACCGCCGCCGCCATCGCATTGACCGCACCCCCGATCGTGCCGTCGGTGCCGTTCTTGAACCCCACCGGCATCGAGAGCCCGGAGGCGAGCTGCCGATGGACCTGGCTCTCGACGGTGCGCGCCCCGACGGCCGCCCACGAGACGAGGTCGGACTGGTACTGCGGGGTGATGGTGTCCAGCACCTCGACCGCGCAGGGCAGCCCCAGTTCGGTCACCTCGAGCAACACCTGGCGCGAGACGCGCAACCCGCGCGAAGCGTCCGAACTGCCATCGAGGCCCGGGTCGTAGATGAGGCCCTTCCAACCGATCGAGGTCCGTGGCTTCTCGAAGTAGGTCCGCATCACCACGATCAGTTCGTCGTCGAGGTCGTCGGCGACCTTCCGGAGCCGCTCCGCGTACTCGCGCGCCAGACGCGGATCGTGGATCGAGCACGGCCCGACGATCACGACCATGCGGTCATCGGTCCCGCGCATCGCGGCCGCGATCGCCTCACGGCCGGCCGCGACCGTGACCGCACCCGCCTCGGTGCGGGGGAACTCGGTGCGCAACTCGTGCGGGGTCGGGATGACCTCGAAGCTGGCGACGTGACGGTCGTCGAGCGGGTGCACGTCACCGGTGCCCACGGGGCTGTCCGTGGACGGACGGGAGCCGGTCATAGGTCCTCCAAGAGCTTCGTGGCGGCCACAGCAGGCGATCGCGGGCGCTGGACCGGGTGAAGGTCACGGCGCTACGTCCTGGGCCACAGGAGGCAGGCAAACTACCAGCGCGCCGCTCACGCCCGACGCGGACGGCGCTGGGCGCGGCCCGCCGCCCGGCTGCCGCCCGGCCGCGGAACGGCTGTCCCGAGGTGGCCGAGCACCGGTCAGGTGATCGTCAACCCGCCGTCCACGACCAACGTCTGACCGGTGATGTAGGAGGAGGCGTCGCTTGCGAGGAACAGCAGTGCGGACGCCAACTCCTCCGGCTCGCCCGGCCGGCCGACGCACAGCCGGGACTCCTTGGACTCGAGGTAGCCCTCCGGGTACTGCGCGGTCATCTCGGACGGGAAGAACCCCGGCAGCAGCGCATTGACCCGCACGCCCTTGCGTCCGGTCCACTGTTGTGCGAGGTCGCGCGTGAGGCCGAGCAGCCCCGCCTTGCTGGCCGCATAGGCCGCCTGCGGCAGGGCCGCGGTCACGACCGCGAGCACGCTGCTCACGTTGACGATGCTGGCCCCGGGACCCATCCCGCCGACACACGCCTGCGCCATCCAATAGCACCCGTTGAGGTTGACGTCGATGACCCGACGGAACTCGTCCGGTGTCTCCCGCGTGGCCGGGACCGCCGTGCCGATCCCGGCGTTGTTGACCAGGACGTCGATCCGACCGAACTCCTCCATGGCCGCCGCCGCCAGCGCGCGGCAACTCTCCGGATCGGCGACGTCGGTGCCCACGACCAGGGCGCGACGACCTCGCTGCTCGATCCGCTCGCGTGTCTCCTCGAGCCGATCGACCCGCCGGGCAGCCAGCACCAGGTCGGCGCCGGCGTCCGCGAGGGCTTCGGCGAAGGCGACCCCCAACCCGGACGAGGCCCCGGTCACGATCGCCACACGTCCATCCAGCCGGAACCTGTCGAGTGCGTTCAAGACCATGTCCTTGATCGTCGGTATGCACGGCTTGCAGACCCGGGGTCGCAGCCTCACGCCGGCACCCTAATGGGCGCAGATCAGGTGATGGCATCCCGCTCCCGGCCGGTTGACGCCCCCCGCTCGCCCGAGGCACGGTGGGCGTCCGGCGCGCCGAGCGGCCGGGCGCCCGGCCGTGGTGGCTGCCTCATGCCATCGTGAGGAAGAGCTTCTGCAGTTGCTCGGCGACGGCCTCCGCGTCCACCTCGTCCTCCTGGAGACACTCGCGCAGCGCGGTGGCGATCAACATGAACGCGGCCTTGTCGACGGCCTTGTTCACCGCGGCGAGTTGGGTGACCACCTCTCGGCAGGACCGTCCGTCGTCGAGCATGCCGAGCACACCACCGATCTGTCCCTGGGCTCGACGCAAGCGGTGGCGGACCGCCCGGAGCGTTTCCGCATCCGACACCGTGTGCGATGCCGGCGCGACGTGATCGGAACTCGCGACCATGGACGGTGCCTTCCTGTCGAGGCCCCGGGGCTCCCGCCCCACCGAACCCGGGCCGCTCACCATATACCCCCCGGGGTATACTTCGCGTCGTCGGCCGCCGTGCGCGGCACCTCGCACCCTCCTCGGAGACCCCATGTGCCGCCAGGTCGCCTGTCGCAGCTGCCACAAGACGACCTGGGCCGGCTGCGGCCAGCATGTTCAGCAGGTCATGGGGCCCGTGCCGACAGACGAGCGCTGTTCCTGCCCGGATCCCGACCGGGTCGAGGACCGGCCGGGATCGTTGCTGAGCCGGCTGTTCAGGCGCTGACTACCCGCGCTTCCGGCACGGGGGATGTCCGAGCGGTCACGACTGGGACTCGGCGAACTCGTTGAACGCGGCGTAGGCGCGAGCGCCGTAGATCGTCGCCGGGCCACCGTGCATCATGATGGCCACGCCGAGCACCTCGGCCGCCTGCTCCTTGGTCGCTCCGGCTCGCACCGCACCTCGGGCATGGGAGGCGATGCAGCCATCGCACCCGTCCACGACGCCGATGGCCAGCGCGATGAGCTCCTTGATCCCCCCCTCGATCACGCCGGGCGCGAGCGCCGCCGCGCTCATCTCGCCGAAGCCCTTGTAGACCTCCGGGATGGCGCGGCGCAGGTCCCGGTGCTGGGGCTTGAGCTCGTCGAGGACGGACCCGTGGTGGTCGTGGTCGGTCATGCCGCCACCCCCCACATCGTCGAGCGGGGTTCGCTGTCGTGGCGCAACGGAGCAGGGGCGTTCATCGCCGGATCCTTGATCCTCGGGGCACTGCAGCGACCGCTGCAATCACCGCAGTATGCCCCTGGGGGTATACGGCGACCAGGGGCGTTCTCCCTCACCGCCCCCGCCCGACGCCCCGGGTTCGATCCGACGCTCAGCGGATGGCGCCAAGGGTGGCCAGGGCCGCCTCGATGCCCGCGCGCGCCTCGCTGGCGACCTCGTCCAACCCCTCGGCACCCATCGCGAGCATGGCCGCCGGGTCGGCCGCGGCGATGTCGGTCCCGCCGTCGGGGTTCGCGCGCACGACCACGTTGCACGGCAGCATCGCGCCGATGTCGGGGTCGGCGTCGATCGCCCGCCTGGCCAGCGGGGGGTTGCAGGCACCCAGGATCTTGTAGACGCCCACGTCCTCGCCCAACTTCTCGAGCAGGGTGGCGCGCACGTCGATCTCGGAGAGGATGCCGAAGCCCTGGTCCTTCAGCGCCGCTCGGACGCGCCGCTCGGCCTCGACCTCGTCGGTCTCGAGCGTGACGGTCATGGTGTACTCGCTCATCGGCGATCCTCCTGTACCAGCGCGAGCCCTCGTGGGCCTCCCGACGACATCCCGAGGACATCCATCGCGAGTACGCCCCCTTATTGTACGGACATTAGGGGGCTCGAAGAGTCACGACCCTGGCCTTCGGTCCCCAGCGGATCGGACGATCAGCGGCATGGTCGGCCGGGTGCGACCGCGGCCCCCTGCACCGGCTACGCGCGGTCGCGCGCCCGCTCGTCGGACGCGAGCGCCGTCGCCAGGGAGGGGGTCAACGGCAACCGCGGCACCAAGGTCGCCTGCAGCGCGTGGTAGACGTCGGGCTTACCGGACCAGACCGACGCGGCGGGCCGATTGCGAGCATCCAGCTCATGGTGCCACGACCCGCCCTCGTGATCGACGAGGAACCTCGTGGCGTAGTCCCACCAGGTCCGGTACCACGCCCCGTACTGCTCGTCACCGGTGGCCAGGTGCAGCGTCGCGGCGGCATTGATCGCCTCGGTCACCACCCAGTGGAGCCGGCTCCGGACGACCGGGCGGCCCTCCCAATCGGTCGTGTAGACGAACCCCGGTTCGCCGTCGGCCCACCATCCGTCGGCGACCGCCCGGTCGAACAGCGCTGCCGCACCGCGCAGGAGTCCCGGTGCCGTGCGCCCGTCGGCTGCCCAGACGTGCAGGGCCAATCGAGCCCATTCGAAGGCATGCCCGACGGTCGCCCCGTAGGGCCGGAACGGGTGGGCGAGATCGTCGAGGTTGTGGTCGAGCATCGGTTCCCACCGGGTGTCGAAGTGCTCCGGAAGCCGCCAGCCATGGTCGCGAGCGACCCCGAGGAACCGCTCCACGATGCGTCGCGCCCGCTCCGACCAGGTGCGGTCACGCGTGACGTCGGCCGCCGCCAGATAGGCCTCGACCGTGTGCATGTTGGCGTTGGCGCCGCGGTAGTCCTCCAGCCAGGTGAAGTCACGGTTCCAGACATCGACGACAGCCCCCGGAACCCCATCCCAGAAGCGCTGTCGCTGCAGGTCCAGTGCGTCGGTGAGCAACGCCCGGGCCCCCGGACGTTGCGCCACCGACGCCGAGGACGCCGCGAGCACCACGAAGGCGTGTTCGTAGGCCCCCTTGTGCGTCACCGTCGGACCCTCGCGCCCGACGGCCGCGTACCACCCGCCGTACCGCTCGTCTCGCAGGCGGCCCGTGAGCGCCGCCACACCGTGATCGACCAGCGACTCGGCACCCGGGAACCCCATCAGCGCACCCAGGGCGAACGCGTGGGTCATCCGGCAGGTGATCCAGAGCTCGACATCACGATCGAGTTGCGGCCGACCCTGGTCGTCGAGCCACGCGAAACCTCCCTGCGGGTGGCGGCCGGCCGATGCGAAGCGCAGGAGCCGATGGGCCTCGTGCTCCAGCTCGGAGGGGTGGGTCGCGCCGATCGGTTGCGGCACAGATCCTCCTCGTTCGTCCCACCCGGCGGACGGGCATCGCTAGATCGCTAGCCCTTGACCGCACCCGCCAGGAGACCCCGCACGAAGTAGCGGCCGAGCAACACGTAGAGGATCAACGTCGGCAACGCCGCCTGCAAGGCCGCGGCCATCTGCAGGTCGAACTCGACGATCTGGCTGCCGGAGATGTTCTGCAGCGCGACCATGACGGGGCGCTGTCCGGCGCTGGTCAGGGTGACGGCCCAGAGGAACTCGTTCCAGATCTGGGTGAACTGCCAGATCCCCACCACCACGAACCCGGGCAGCGACAGCGGCAGGGCGATCCGACGGTAGATGCCGAGCAGTCCGGCACCGTCGATCTGGCCGGCTTCGATCACGTCGTTGGGGATCCGGGCGTAGAAGTTGCGGAAGATCAACGTCGTGATCGGGATGCCGTAGATGACGTGGGTCAGGACCAGCCCGGAGATCGTGTTGTACAGACCCACCGACTGCAGGGTCACGACCAAGGGGATGAGCACGATCTGGTAGGGGATGAACATCCCCAGCAACAGGGCGTTGAACACGATCTCCGAACCGCGGAACCGCCAACGGGCGAACACGTAACCGTTGATGGACCCGATCAGTGACGACAGCAGGGTCGCGGGGATCGCCAGGGCGAAGCTGTTGAACAGATAGGGACGCAGGATCGCCCAGGCTCCGCGCCACGCGTCCAGGCTGAGGGTGGACGGCAACTCCCACATACGGCTGATCGTCGCCTCCACCGGCGACTTGAAGCTCGTGACCAGCATGATGTAGAGCGGCACGAGCGAGAAGATCGCGACCGCGATCAGCACGAGGTACAGCGGGGTGCGGGCGAGGACCTTACTCACGGCTCGCCTCCTCGGTCTTGTTGCGCGCCCAGATCGCCGGAGCCATCAGCAACACCACCAGCACGAGCAGCACGACCGAGATCGCCGCACCTCGCGCGAACTGGTTGGCCCGGAACGTCGACTCGTACATGTAGACGGCGGGCACGTCGGTGACGTAGCCGGTCCCCGGCCCCGTCATGACGAAGATGAGGTCGAAGGTCTTCAGCGATATGTGTCCGAGGACGATGACGATCGTGATGGTCATCGGCCGGAGCATCGGCAGGATCACCCGCCGG
>Ga0207421_10005579_pt1 | contig 14061 bp, 18 predicted proteins | sample SodLakKL_010_SED_4_FD_187542 | JGI IMG/M metagenome (GOLD analysis project Ga0207421, IMG submission 187542) | Alkaline sediment microbial communities from Lake Tanatar, Kulunda Steppe, Russia - 8KL_010_SED (SPAdes) (version 2) | ecosystem: Environmental > Aquatic > Non-marine Saline and...
AAACCGGAAGAATTTACTCCAGAAGATCATACACATGCTGAATCAGATATAACTGATCTTGATAAGTACACACAATCAGAAGTAGATTCTAAATTAGATAATTTAATTCCTGTCACAAAAACAGTTTATGTTGATCAAAACAGGACAGATAATTATACCGCAAATGGTTCTTTTAGCAGACCATTTAAAACATTAAATGAAGCAATTTCTACTGTTAATCAAGGTGATATTATTGAAGTTGCACGTGGTGAATATAAAGAAGATATTGTTGTACCAAACGGTGTATCATTGATTAATCCAGCATCTAACCAGGTTAGAGTTGAAGGTAACGCGACATTTGAAGGAACTGGATCACCAATGACAGTACAGGGTATTGTTTTTAGAGGTGATAATAAAACAGTTACTTTTAAGGGAACTGTATCATTTTTAAATTCATATTCTGTATCACCTGTTGTGTTGGATTCAGGATGTCATTTTACTTCTTCTAGAACAAATATTCGTGTTAACCGTAAAGATGTAGTTGCTTTAACATGCGACTCTGGTTCAGATATTATGTTTGTTGGTGGTATGATTGAATCGGAAGGTTCTACACCTGCAATAAAACAAACCAATGGTTCATTTGTGATCAATAATGCAGAAGTTAGATCCAATGGTTCGAATAAACCAACAGTTTTATCAACCGGGGGAACATTTAATGCAGTTGGTTCCAGGATTCTTAACATGGGTGGTGGTAAATCCATCGATGTGAGTGATAATGGAGCAACTGCGTCTAATCCTAATGGATTATCAGGTGTGTTGTTAAATGGAAGTATAGAAGCTGGAAATAAACCAATTATTTGTCAATCATTTGAATTAATGTCAGGTAAAATAGTTGGCACAGCAGTTAAATTTGTTGAAAGTAATTATATCCAAAATGATTCTGAAGTTGATGGTGCAACTGTTAAGGATGCATTAAATAATTTAAAAACATCAACAGAAGAATCCACTGGATGGGATGATATTACCGATAAACCAGACTTATATACTAAGTTTGAAGTAGATTCTAAATTAGATGATAAAGCAGATACAGAACATGATCACGGTTGGGATGATATTACAAATAAACCAACTGAATTTACACCAGAAGATCATGATCATACTGAATCTGAAATCACCGATTTGGATAAATATACTAAGGAAGAAGTTGATAATAAGTTAGGTAATATAAAATATCTTGCTACTCCAAAGACTAAAACTATTTATGTTGATCAAAATAGAACAGATGAATATGAAGCTGATGGGTCATTTACCAAACCATTTCTTACTATTGGTGAAGCCACAGCTATTGCAGAATCTGGCGATATTATTGAAGTAACAAGAGGTTATTATGAAGAAAACATTTCTGTTCCAAATGGAGTATCATTAATTAATCCAGCTTCTAATCAGGTTCGGGTTATTGGCGATGCAACATTTGAAGGAACAGGAAGCCCAATGACTGTTCAGGGTATTGTGTTTACAGGTGAGAATTTTACAGTTACTTTTAAGGGAACTGTATCTTTCTTGAATTCTTATTCTTATTCACCTGTTGTGCTTGGTCCTAGTTGTCATTTTACCACTTCTAGAACTAATATTCGCGTAAATCGTCCAGATGTTCCTGCTATTACTTGTAATTCAGGTTCTGATATTATGTTTACTGGTGGAATGTTGGAGTCTGAAGGTGATACACCTGCAGTCGAACAAACCGATGGGTCATTTGTTATAAATAATGCAGAGATTCATTCAGAAAGTTCGACTCACCCAACTGTTAAATCCACTGGAGGAACATTCAGTGCTATTGGAACACGGATTATAAATGTTGGTGGTGGAAAAGCTGTTGATGTTTCTGGTAATAATGCAAATGCATCTTCACCTAATGGTTTTGCAAGTACATTATTTAATGGAAATGTTGATTGTGGTGATAGAGTAACAATATGTCAAGGTATTGAATTCATTTCAGGTCAACTTATTGGATCTGCGGTTAAATTTATTTCAACTAATTATATGACAAATGATTCTGATGTTGATGGTGATATTGTTACTACAGCTTTAGATAATTTGAAATCATTAGCTGAAGCACCTGTCGATTGGGAAAATATTGATAATAAACCAGAAGAATTTAAACCAAAAGACCATACACATAAATACTTGGATACACCAGTAACTAGTGTTTTATATGTAGATAATCAGCGTACTGACGATTATACTGCAAATGGTTTAATAACAAAACCATTTAAAACAATCAGTGAAGCACTCAATAATGCTTCATCTGGAACGTTAATTCAAGTAGCTGGCCGCGAAACATACAATGAGAATTTAACTATTCCAGCTGGTGTTTCTGTGCATGGTTTAGCGGGTGGTTCAAGATGTCGTATAAATGGTAATGTAACCATATCTAGTGGTGGACAACCTAGTAGTTTAAACCAAGTTGTATTTACCGGTGAAGAAAATACGGTTGAAATACAGAATTCTTGTTCAATTGTTAATTGTTTATTTTACGGTAAATTAGCATTAACAGGTGATTCGAATACACGTTTTTATAATTCAAATATTCGTCCTGGAAATGTTGGAACGCCTATCACAATTAATACGAATAATATGGCTGCTTTTGACATATTTTCTATTCACAATAATTCAAATACGAATTCTATGGTTGTCGAAAACGGCTTGGTTATGTTAAATACTGTTGATGTAAATGTAAATAACTCAGGATCAGCTTTAAAGTTTAACGGTGGGACATTATATGCAACTGCTAGTTCTGTTGTAAATATAGATGGTGGTGCTGTTGATGTATCAAATAGTGATGCAAATACTACTTCACCAAATATGTTTGCACAAGTTATTTGCTCTGGTGATATTATATGTGGTAATACACCAACAATCGTTGAAGGTGTATATGGCGATAATATTACAGGGAATGCTTTAATTTACAGAAGTGCAGAACGTATTAGTAACACATCTGATGTTGATGGACAGACGGTTAATGATGCTTTAAATAATTTAAAGACATTAACAGAAGCATCTATCGGATGGAATGAAATTAACGATAAACCAGAAGAATTCACTCCAGAAGATCATACTCATACAGAGTCAGAAATTACTAATTTAGATAAGTACACTCAGTCAGAAGTTGATTCTAAATTAGATAATTTACAGCACTTAGACACACCTGTCACAAAAATTCTATTTGTTGATAAAAATAGGAATGATAATTACAACGAAACTGGGTCTATGACCAATCCGTTTAAAACAATTAATGATGCTATTAATATATCAGATAATGGAACATTAATTAATGTGGCATTCGGTGAATATACTGAAGATGTTGTATTACCAAGTGGTGTGTCATTGCATGGTATGGCTGGTGGTGATAGACCACGTATTATGGGTGATTTAATTGCAGAATCTGGACGCCCAAGTTCTATATCACAAATGTATGTAAGTGGTGAAGGTAAAAAACTTGAAATTAAAAATTCATGTTCACTTTATAATATATACATTGGATCTAGATTAGAATTATCGGGTAGAGCAAATGCCAGATTTTGGAATACAAGTATTCGTCCTGATAGTGATGTTGTGCCAGTAACCATGAATACTGAGCGTAATGCATATATGTCATTATGTGATATTGAAACAGGTGGAAGTAATAAACCGACTATTAGTCTTAAGGATGGTCATTTATTTATAAGTGAAACATTTGTTGTTGGTAAAAATAGTGATGGTGTTATTACATCTACTGGTGGTAATCTTTCATTGCATAATACAGATGTATTAAATATTGCAGGAGGTAAAGCTGTTGATTTATCAGGCACTGATACTGGTACTATATTCAATAAAATTATAAATTGTGGAGCCACAGGTGATTTTGTTTGTGGTGATGCAGCAACGGTTGTTGATGGCATTTATTTTAACACAGACAATTCGCTTAGTGGTACTAATTTATTCTATAAGCAAGATAAATATATTGGTAATACATCGAATGTTGAAGGTGAAACAGTTAGAGATGCATTAGATAAATTATTAGAAATGGAATTTACACCATCTAATAACGATGATTGGAACACAACACCATCTAATGTAGCAGAGGCTTTAAATGAATTAGCTTCTCGTTTAAAAGCGTTAGAAACGTCATAGGTTTTGATTATATGGGGAGGGATTATTTCTCTCCCCATTATAAACAAGGGGAAATACATGGGCAGTATTACATTATTCGTAGAAAACACATATAAAAACGAGATGCCTCAAAATGAATTTTTGTTTGAACTAGATAGTTATATTGATAAAATTAAAGATCGTTTATCAAATACTAACATTTTCAATAGGGTTGAACAAAATATTAATAAAAAAAAGAAAGAATTTGAACGATATCAAAAACAATTAGAACGGAAATTAAAACAATATGATATTAATATTGCTCGATTGAAAGCTGTTATTAATCAGAAAAAACAATTTATACAACGTTCAAAAAATAAAAAACCTGAAGATGTTGGTAAACAACTTGCACATGAAGTACCAACAATTTTCGGAACACGAGAAGGACAAACAGCTTTTCAAAAAGCAAAAGCAGTTGGAAAAGGTGTTTTGACTTCTCTTATTTTGTTTGTTATTATATTGTTTTTGAACACAATTGCTTTCGCAACTTTTTACGTAATATTAGGTCAAGAATTATTAGCAATTGCCCTTGCTGCAATTTTTGCAGCTCCATTAACAGAGGAAACAGGTAAATATTTATCTATAAAATGGGGAGCAACTGGTCAATTCTGGTTTATATTTAATGCAGCAGAACTTCTAATGTATGTAACACGCATGATAGCAGCTGGTGTTCCTGTGCTTGTAGCAAGTTTTACACGATTATTAGTTATTGCAATGCACACTATCACAATGTATATTATGTTTAAGGTGAGAAAATATCATATTGAAACAGGAGAAAATCCTGATGCTAAAATTGGTTGGGCTGCAGGTGTTATAATACATTTTGTTTGGAATCTAAATGCAGCAATGCCAGTTTTAGCCAAACATGCTTAATAAATTTAACGGAGATTATATGATTAATAAGTTTTGTTTTGAGAACGAGGAATTATTTAAAAAACTTGGCTATCGTGTAGCTCAAGCGCGAAATAACCAAGAAACAGGTGACGAAACACAAGAAGATAAATATATTAATCAGGGATACGAAGAAGAAAGACACACATCAGATTAAAGGATACATAAAACATGTATATTCATAATTTATATAATGATTTAATGTTGTCTACAACAATATTGTTCGATAATGTTATTTTCCAAAATAAAAAAGTTATTGAAAGATATGAATTCAATCTTGGTAATAGAACATTTCAATTTCGTAAAGATCCGGAAATTAACGTCGATTTACCTGTTGCTATTATATCAATTAATGATGAAAGTTCATATTTTGGGCAACGAACAGAATCTATTAAACGATTAACAGGGTTTGATAATGTTAATAACATACCTGTTTTATACAATCAGACAAACAATAAGATTTTATATTTGCATGAAGAATATATGAATGTTCCAATATCGATTAGTATTAATACGGAATCACAGCTACATGCAAAAGAAATTTCGCACATTGTTAAGCGAACAATGCCAGTAAACAAATGGATTGAATTATTTGAATTTAGTTCATTTCTTGAAGTTGAAATGCCATTTTTAAAATCAACAGAATTCAATCCTCTATCACATGATATAATGAATTTGTTTACTAGATTTAATAAACTAACTGGGAATATGGATTATTATTTTTCTGTTCGTTATAAACCAATGATACGATTGGACAGTGTGTCAGCAACAGCTCCAGATTCAACACAACGAACATTTCAAACAACAATTGATTTGGTTTACGGGTTACAATGGCCAGTGTTTCTTTTCTCAGAAGAAAAACATTATATTGAAAATATTACTGTTCAACTTTCTGTTGATTCTTTTCAGCCAATTAGTTATCAATCACCTGTTGAATTATTTGATAAAAATAAGAGTATAAAAAATTATATAATTTATGATGATCAAGAATATAAGACACAATTTGATGATAGAGTATGTTATTATTTTGAATTTGATAAAGATTATATCGATGTTAGTAAAGAAGATCAACGATATAATTTAATATCGATGAATCGAAAACAATTTTTGTATGATATAACACCATATAGTTGTAATACTGAAGATAATACAGTAACATTTTGTTTATCACTTGACGAATATGAAATGATTAAACCAAACTTAGTAAACCCAGTTATTTTGCAAACAATAAATAATTAAGGCTGGTGTTTTGAATGATAGGGAAATTTTTACATGAGAGCATAACTATTGATTTAGATAGATTTAAAAAAGATGCTATGCGTTTGAGCAGATGTCAAAGGCCAGATAAAAAAGAAACAAGATCTGTTAGTATTAAAAAATTAATGCAACTATTAAGACAGTATAAGGAAGGCAAGTATCATGATTAAGAAAATTTTGGAATCGAATAATCAGCAGAAAAAAAATCTTGGTGGTTTCGAGGATAAACATTTACAAGATGCAAAAAAAGGTTCACAAGAACCGCAAACATTGAAAAACCCTGAAAAAACCAATATATCACAAGCTGTTAGTGAAAACGTTATTGCTGCAGTTGCTAGTGGTATTGTTGTTAGCAGCAAGCGGTCTTCTTAGTTAAGGAGAAGAAAGAATGTCATATAAACGTATTTTAGAAAATATGGAATCAACTGTAAAAGAACGCGCAAAAGATTTAAAACCAAGATTACAAGATTATCAATTTAAGGATAATGAAGTACATAAAACAGATGAGTCATTATCACCAAAATATTCAGATGTACCAAATGAACAGTATGATATAGCGAAATCCGAATATGCTGCAAATGCAGTTGGTGCTGCTCTTTCTAAAATGATTATGTTAAAACAACCGCAAGTAAAAGAAATTTTAAACCAAGAAGATTAGGAGGAAATTATGTCAGGATTTGATATTAACAAACTGGTGATGAATTCACTTATGGAAGGCGATGAAGGTACTTTTGAAGAAGAGGGTGGTGGAGGTAATTTGAAAAATATCGACACAGTAAAAAAAGGTGATAAGACTGCTACTATTCAGCATGATAAAGATAACGATGAATTCATTGTTCAGATGTGGTCTAATGGTGATTACAAAGGTGATAAAAAGTTCGATAGTGAAGATAAAGCTAGAAAGAAAGCTAAAGAATTCACTGGCGATAATAATGACGACGATGACGACGATACACAAGAAGAATCGTATATTCAGGTTAGTCAAGATAGGATTAATGAAGCTGCAGTACCATTAGCAGCTGCTATTGCAGCAAAACGTACTAATCAAATGAAGAGTTAGTTATGTTTAAAAAGATTTTAAACGAGATGGGAACAACAAAACTATGTGCTAATACTCAAGTTAATCCGCAAACAGCGGATGATAATGATACTATACAATATACGGACGATCCATCTGACGTTTTACAAAAAGCTGAAGACGCTATACAAGCAGCAAATGATGCAATTAGAATTGCTCGTGAAAAAATGAAAGCTGATGAAGATGATGAAGTTGAATTTCCACCAGGCGATGATTCGATAGGTGAAAATCAGCAGAATCAACAAACACCAACTGAACAAGAACAGCGTGGCACAACACGTACATCTGTAAGTGATCATCAACGGGATAAAACATCTACACGTACTATGCGTCAATCACCATCAACAAAAGATGAAAATAGAAGACGTCCACGCGACACACAAACAGAAAACACAGCTATTGTGAGTTCACTTGGTGCTGGTTTAGGTGGTGTTAATTTAGCAAAAAAATTACGACTTGAGAGATTAAAAGAAAATTATCGTAATATTGGTCAACCAGATCCGAAACCACGTCCTGGGGATATTAAACGTACCGTTAGTGATCGTGAAGCAGCAAATGATCGTTTAAAACAAGGACGTGATATGGAAGATCGAAGACAACAACGACGTGACGGACGACGTGCAGGTGATAGTGGATTAGGCGACCCAATGAGATAATTTATTTTAAAACAATAAAATAAAGGAGATAGACTGATGGCAACCATGGATATTAATAAAATTATAATGGAATCACTTTTGAATGAGGATGATAATCAACCAGACAATCATCAACCAGATAATACTGATTTTGTTGAAACACAGCAACCTACCGGTGGTGAAACACAAACACCATCAACAAACCAGAGAAGTACATCTGCTGCTGCAGGTGCGATCGGTGCAGGTGTTGGTGCAACAAATTTGGCAAGACGTTTACGTAAACGCAAACAACAGACTGATGGCGAATCTGCTGCATAATTATATTTGAGTATAAATATCTAAACTGAAAAGGAGAAAATCATGAGTCAATTAAAAACTTTATTAGAAAACGAGGAAACACAGAAATTCTTAGCTGAACACCAGGATATGATTTTAGAAGGTGGGGAACGAGTTGCACGTTTTAATGAAATATTAAAAGAATTTGTTATTCAGAATCCTGATATATTCGTTGAAGATTCATTAGACGCCACCTATAAAAATATCCGGGTATTTTCTGAAGTTGCTGTTGCACAGTATATATCAGAAATTGCAGATATTTATGGTGAAAATGTTCAGCATGTTGAAGAAAGTGTATCGGACCCTTTAAGTGATTATTTATAATGAGTAGCATTGTTTTATTTCTAGAAAAATCATATACTAAACAATTGATTAAACCACCAAAAATGACAGGATCGCCTGCAATAAAAGGTGCTATTAGTTATGGTAATAAAGGACAATCAGGTACAACAGATACACATCGTAAAGAAGCTAGAAAAAAACTAAGAACAATGCCTAATTCACTAACTGGTTTTTACCAGGATGATAAACAATCACGATAAATAAAAAATTAGGGAACGCATCTATATAATGCGTTCCCTGATACAACACTAATTAATAAAAATTTGTGTTACATTATGTTTATCGATATCTATTGTTGTCCCATTTTTGGGACTTAAATAAATCGACGGAATATGTTTTGTCCACGAATATGGTGCAGTATGAGTATATGTTTCTATATCACTCATACAGTCACTGAACGATATGAATAAGCTGAAATTATCTGGGTCGTCATCCCAGATATGATTTTGACACCATTCAAAAATTGGTTTGTGTGATGTGCCTCCTCGACCTTTCATACCATCTTTAATGAACTGGTAAAATGGGGTAAACTCTTCTTTCCAAAATTCTTTTGTTTGGTGAATTCGTGTGTCACCAACTAATACTATTATTTTAGCAAAATATTGGATGCTCTCCATTATAACATGAGCACCTTTTTTCAAATCGTTTGTCGACATTGATCCAGACGAGTCTACATGTAAAACAAGGACTCCAAGACCTTCTTTATCATCACTATAATAAGTTCCTGGTAGATAAAATCCCAAAGGTCTTAGGAATTTATTTGGTCGAACCCATGAACGATCATTTGGTTTTTGTATAGTATTTGTTTTAATAGCTTTGCGAAATATCGTATCCCACGGTATTTCAACTGCTAATAATTTATCTAAATGTTCAGATAAATGTCCAGCATCTAATCCTCGATCTTTAAGGGTTTGATGGGTTGCACGTGCTTCAGCAACAAAATTATCGATATCTTTATCAATAAGTTGTTGTTCCGAAACACCTTGTTGGGAGTTTGGTGGTACGATTGATTGAATAATTATATTGTCCGAATTATCCAATAATTGTGAAACACCTGCTTCACCGTTACCCTGACCAGGTTGATATTTAATTCGGTGACTACGGTTATTATATAACCAGTCGTAAGCTTCTTCTTCAGTACATTTAGGTAAAGCATAATTCAAATCATCAATTATATTATATTGATGGTATGGTTCACTAATAGACCATGATTTAAGAGTTCTGTCAATAACATGATCTGTTGCTAATGCCCAAATTTCAGGTCGTTTATTAGTACCGCGTGTGTGGTGACGATGCAGTATATGTAATATTTCATGAATGATTAAATCCACAAGATTTGTGGTTTTATAATCAGGTAATAGTAAATATTTTTTGTTAATGTGAATGCATCGATCAACAGTTTCGTCTTTCTTGTTAACATCAAAATAAACGCACCCTTCTACATTATCATGAAGTTCAGAAGCTGACCAAATTAATTTTGATGCTGATAATCCGAAAAACATTAATTTTTGATTAAATAATTTTAATCTTGCATTTTCGAATTTTTCTTGAACTGTCATATAACTTACCTCTCTTCATTAACATTATCAACAGCTTCAATAAGTTGTGATACCATCTCTTGGTGATTTTGTTCAGCATCGTTGATAATTTTAATGACAATCTGTTTCTTTGTTGTTTGTTCAATATGTAAAAGTTCTTTGAACATTAACAGTGCAAGAGCTTTCGAATTATCGTAAAATACTTTAATAACCTGGGTTAAATTAGGTATTAGTCTTTTTTGCTCAGCAGGTTCTAATCCACTAAAATAGTATAATACTGCAAAAGCTAGCGGATAATGATCAAGTTCGTTATCAGGCATTTGAAATGAATTTGAGTTTTCCAATATTTGTTTTACATCAAATTTCATATATACAGCGTAGTATTTACTGAATTCAGAAGCTGCGTCTTCTCCTACGTGCGAACTGCAATAATAATTAACTAGAGCAGCATCTAATGGTTTATTGCCATTCCAACTTTCCATTGCTCTAAGGTAATTAGAAAATCTGGTCCAACTTCTCGGACTTGACCACGGTTCGTCTACTATCTCATCTTCATGAAAGAAATGAGAATATGACGCGTTACCTAAAAAAGTAATGACAGCGGAATGTACGTTATGCGCGATTGCAAAATTCTTTTTCCAACTTTCATAATCCATATGTGTGTAACATCTCGCACATCTGTTTGAAATAGCTGAAGACAAGGATTTATGACCAGCTTTATTGCTATCATTACCGGCTAGAACAAGCGCAACATTATCCGGAAGTTTGTAACCACGAATAGACCTTTCTGAAAAGGCTTCTTGCATTAATGCAAGATGTTGTTGACCACATAAGTGCATATCATCCCATAACATAACTATCATGTGATGATCTTTTTCTGTTAATTTAAGCAATTCAATAATTACTTCCGAAATTGTCCACTCGGTTCCAGGGTACTTTGTACCATTTACCTCGATATTTTGGAAATTTGGTAAACCGCCCCATTCTTCAATGGGTTTGAGTGCAGGATGTAAAACAAATAACCCGAAGTTATTTTGTTCGCATACATCTTTCATAATTGTCGTTTTACCTGATCCAGGTTTTGACAATAAATACGGAATAGCCATACCACCTTCTTGAATTACTTGTGGTTGAATTTGTAACCAGCAATTAGGTAGAACAAATTCACGTACGACATTTGCAAGAGTTCTGCTATTCCGCGATTCAAACTGTTCCGACATAATACCTCCTAGGTTAGAATTTTAAAATTAAAAAATTAAAGCTCATTTAATTTATAATTTCTTTATAAAAAATGCAAATATTAAAATTTGTATATTAGAGGAAACTGTATGCCAACAACTGATATTCATGAGTATTTCAACACATTACCGGTGAATGTTAGACGTGTTCTGCATGAATATAAAAAACCTATACATCATAATATATTTTATATCAACAAAAGAATTTTAAGACACAATGGGTTATATATTGAATTTAACAATGAATCATGGGAACAAAAACCATATGTTTTTGCAAAAGATTATTATGGTGATCGATATCAATATGTTTATCCAGTTGTTTTAACAATAAACAATATAGGTTCTATATTTGATTTTAAAAGTGATAAATTATCAAGACGAATAATAGTAACACCTTTATTAAAAGATATATTTAATACATTATCACAACGGATACGATAAAAGGAGAATAAAATATATGGTTAATGTAAGTAGATTATTTCCGCAAAAACAATTTTCTAAAACGTCGATGGATGATGCAATTACACGTGGTGATCGTAATTTAGTTTTAATGCCAAAAACAGAAAAAAATCAACATATATATACTAATTTCAACGAGCAGTTTAATATATTTTTAAAGAAATTACCGAATAATCATGTAAGAAAGCAAACGACAGATTTATATAATCGTGATAAGATATATATCGTTATATCAACAACAGGACCTGAGAATGGTATATTTTCCAGAACTTTGATTAACAATCAAAACAGATGTCTTGGTGTTGGATTATTAAGTAATGAACTTAATATTAATATTGAAACAGGTGATGTTCGTTCGATTGATGAGTGTATATATGCTGCGTATCAGGGTCTTATACGGACGGGTTCGATTATATTTCGTGATCGAATCAAACGCGATGCTGATTTACATAAATTGTTAGCAACATATTTTTTTCTAGTTGTATTAAAGTCATTAGGTAAAATGTCAATTTACAGCGACAAACAGAAAAATTTTATATATATTGTTTGTTTATATGCATATTATCGACATTATTTAGGCGAACATCCTCGAGCAACAAAATCTATTATTGAAAAACATTTTAAAGATGAACGATTATTACAATATTATGAAGAATTTGAACCAAGATTCGATGATATTGAAAAATATTCATCAACAAATGATTTGGCAAAAATGTTAATTGATACCCGTGCATTGGTAGAAAGTCCGAATAGTATCAATTTATCATTAATGCGAAATTTAGGGTTGTCTGGATATTATTCTTTATTTGGGCCTCTTGACTTATTATTAAGTATGTGTTTATTATCAGCATATCCAACAGAAATGTATTCAAAACCTGCATTTGTTGATAGAAGAATGCAAACCAATATTGAATCTAAATTTGTTAAAGATTATATGAGTAAAATTAAGTATGAAGACACTGATTTATTAAGGCGTGGTAATTAGAAGGTGGTATTATGGTGTCGATTTATAGATTTTTAATAGAACAAGAAGACAATATAAAACGTACGTTAAAAAACAAACCGAAAGGTGTTTCACCTAGAGAATGGATGAAAATACAAAAAGACACGCAATTTAAAACTGAACCCTGGTTTAATACAGGAATATGGGGCAAATCTGAAATCGATGGAAAGTATTACGGGTGGTCACATCGAGCTATCCATGGTTTCCAAAAAGGTGATAAAGTTAAACACAATAGTTTGGGAAATTGGAAAGATAGCGATTTTGTAATACAATCAGATAGGGAAGCTGCGAAAACAGCATCGTATTTTTCAGATAATGTTTCATAAATGAAAAAAGGAGAATGTAAATATGAATGACGTAAAACCTGGCGATATACTGGAACATAAATTAAATAAAGAATGGGTTATGGTTCTAGAGGTAAAGGGTGAGAAAATCATATGTAGAACGAAAAATTTAACAACAATAGAATTTGAATCTTTTGAACTAAAACAAAAGAAACAATAATTAAAGAAGGAGATGAGAACTATGAGAAGTGTTACTATGTTTATGGAAGGACTTCAGGGTGATTTAGGAACGGATGCGCATTTATCTAGTAATAAGTTTGATGGAGTAAATCAAGCACAAACTTCAGGTAAGTTTAATCCAGACGAAGTTAAACCTAGTTATCCAGAAGCTCCGAAACCTAATCCGCAAGATCCAAGTGTTCATTGGCAGCAACCAAGAAACACAACAATGAATAGAGAACCATCCACAATTGATAAACAAACTAGAGATTCACAACAACAATATTCCAAACGTAAGAAAAATCAAGCAATTAATCAGACAGGATCGATTGTAAGTAGAATTTATACTCATAAAATGGATAAACAAGGTACTCACGAAGGCGATGATATTAAGAAACGTTTATCAAAATAAATTATGGAACCGTTAAAAAATAAAGAAGTTCCAGGTATAATACTGGCAGAATCTGAAAATGATTATACGGATCATCGTAAAAATCGTGGACGATATAGGGTTTATATTCCAACATATATGCAACATCGAGGATTAGAATCTGTAATATGGTGTAAAAATCATGTTCATAAATATCGTTATGGTATTAACGAATCATTTGAAG
>Ga0207421_10005581_pt1 | contig 14059 bp, 16 predicted proteins | sample SodLakKL_010_SED_4_FD_187542 | JGI IMG/M metagenome (GOLD analysis project Ga0207421, IMG submission 187542) | Alkaline sediment microbial communities from Lake Tanatar, Kulunda Steppe, Russia - 8KL_010_SED (SPAdes) (version 2) | ecosystem: Environmental > Aquatic > Non-marine Saline and...
TTTGAACGGGACCCCTCGCCGGCGAAGCTCGACGTGATCGGTGTGCCGGGATGGCCGACGTGGCGCAAGGAGGTTTCGACCTTTTCCTGGGTCTATGACCGCACCGAGATGTGCTACCTGGTGCGCGGGCGCGTGATCGTGACGCCCGATGGCGGGGAGCCGCAGACCTTCGAACGCGGCGATCTGATCACCTTTCCCAAGGGCCTGTCGTGCACCTGGGAGATCCTGAAGAAGGTCGAGAAACAGTACAACTTTCTGGATTGACCCGCGGCACCATCGAAGCGCAAGAAGCGTTTCCTCGCGTCGCAGCGGCACGGGTGGCACCGGGAAGAGCGATCAATCGGACTGCCTCGAGGGTCGAGCGGGAAGCAATCCCTGCCGGCTCAGGCCCTCCCGCGTTCTCCGGCCGCCGAGTTCGATCAGCCGCTCGGCGTGGTGAAATTCGTGGAACATGCAGGTGCTCTTTTCGATCGTGATCACCAGGTCCGGCCGAAAGTTCGCCAGGTGATACCGGGTCAGGGCCGATTGCATGGTCTCGAAGGCGCGAAGCAGGACCTCGGACAAGGCCATGCCCTCGACGGTCCGGGTTTCGCCCTTGATGCCCAGCGATTCCGCATAGCCGCGCATACGTTCCATCAGACCCTGACCTTCGGTGCCGTTATCGGCATCCGTGGGCTCTCGAGTCTCCAATCCGATCGGGTCGGGACCGTTCACGTCCACCACAATGGTCAGGTCGGTCAGGGTGCGCAGGCTCGGTTCCACCGGCACCGGATTCAGCAGGCCGCCGTCGACCAGCAGATGGCCGCGGTAGCGGTAGGGAGTGAAGACCGCCGGGATCGCGATCGAGGCGCGGATGGCGTCGAACAAGGAGCCATCACTGATCCAGACTTCCTTGCCGCGTTCGATGTCGACGGCCACGGCGGTGTAGCGGATCGGCAAGTCCTCGATATTGCGTTCGCCCAGCAGATCCTTGAGTTTCCGGATGAGCTTGTGGCCACGGATCATGCCCCCGCCGGAAAAGGACCAGTCGAGCAGGGTGAGCATGTCCTTTTGTTCCAGCGTGCGCACCCATTGGGCATAGGTCTCGAGCTCGCCCATCGCGTGGATCCCACCGACCAACGCGCCCATCGAGCTCCCGGAAATGGCCTGGATGGAAAAGCCCTGTGCCTCCAGTTCCTGGATCACCCCGATGTGGGCCAGACCGCGGGCGCCACCCGAGCCCAAGACCAGCGATACGGTCGGTGCGGTGGTGGTGCCGGGCTGCGGGGACGGCTGGGTCATCATGCGTTCCTTGCCGATTCAGCGCAGAGGTTGAGTCGATTGTGACGTGCTGGGGCGGGGGCGTTCAGGCGCCGTAGTCCAGCACCTCGACGATTCGCGCCGCCATCTCCGGGGAGATGCCTTCGACCTTGGCCAGCGCCTCGGCGTCGGCGGCGACGGCCGCGCGCGCGCTGCCGAAGTGCCGGATCAGCGCCTCGGCTCGATCGGAATCCACGCCGGGTAGCCCGCTAAGCAGATAGTGCTGGGCATCCAGACGGATCGTTGGCTTGCCGGGGCGCTCCGGCACGGTCTGGCCCTCGATGGCCGCAAGCCCCATCAGGTAGATCAGCATCGCGCTGTTCTCGCCGTCGGAACTCGGCAGGATCGAGACGCCGTGATTCACCACCATCATCGCCAGCGCCCGGTGAATATCGAGCGCTTGTTGATGAAAGCGCGCGGTGTAGAGATCGCCTTCGACGATATAGACCACCCGTTCATGCTGGATCCTCAGCTTGGCGACCTTGTCCCACAAGCTGCGATCCACCACGCTCAGGATCAGGTCGGTCGCGGACTTGCGTTCGATGATCAGGTCGTTGGGCAGCAGGTAATCGCCCAGGTCCATTTCCACGAACTCCAGGGTCACGCCGTCCAGACCGGCCAGGCGATCCAGGATGCGGCCCTTCTCGCGGGTGTCGACCTGGATCGGCAGTTCGGGTGTGGTCATGGTGCGCTCCAAGTGGAATCGAGGGCCCAGAAGTACCACAGAGTGGAAGCGGCTAACACCGAGCAGAACTGTGGGTTCCTCAACGGGGTTGCAAGGGCGTCGGGGCTACACGGGATTCGGACTCTGGCGGGCGCGCACGGTATACTCGCGTTCCGGTCTTGACTGGGACAGACTTGGACCCAGCCCGTTTTGTGCAGGCAGGTCGTGTTCAGACAGGCGTGGTTCGGCCCGATGCCCCGCACGCAGGCCCATACCTTCACTTGCCGGGATCCATCGAGCATTACTCCCGACAGGAGGGTTTCCCGTGCGGTTGGAAGTCAGTTGCCTGATCCGCATGGCCTGCAGCCAGCCGACGGCGCACTTGCTGGTATTGCGCCCGCGCAGCGATGTGCACCAGTGGATCGTTCGGGAGAGCTACGTGCTGAGCCCGCAGGTGCCGGCCACCGAGTACATGGATGGTTTCGGCAACCTGTGTCAGCGCCTGGTGGCACCGAGCGGCGCCTTCTCGATCGAGACCCGGGCGGAGGTCATCGTTGCGACCGGGGTGGATACTGGGTATGGCGAACCCTATGTGCCAGTGGAATCGCTGCCTGATGCGGTGCTGGTCTATCTGCTCCCCAGTCGCTTCTGTGAGTCGGATCGTTTGGGCGCGGTCGCCATGGAGGCCAGCGCGAACCAGCGTCTGGGCTATGACCAGGTGGCGGCCATCAGTCGCTGGGTGCACGCACGCCTGCGTTATCTGCCCGAGTCGGATCCGATGCCAGTCGCGGCCACCGAGGTGCTCGCGCGCGGTGAGGGCGTGTGCCGGGACTTCGCCCATCTGGGGATCGCCCTGTGCCGCAGCCTCAGCATCCCGGCCCGGATGGTCGTCGGTTACCTGCAGGACCTGGAGCCGATGGATCTGCATGCGTGGTTCGAGGCCTTCGTGGGCGGGCGTTGGTATGCGTTCGATCCGACCCGCCCGCAGGACAACAAGGCCCGAGTGATCCTGGCCCGGGGCCGGGATGCCGCCGATGTCCCGGTCTTCAACCAGTTCGGTCCGCCGGTTACGCCTTCCGAGATGCGCATCACGGTGCAGGTGCTGGCCGACTGAGCCATCCGGCGCGTTGGTCGGTACTCGGAGCGGGTCGGTACCGCATGCGGCCGTTCAGCGCCGGCGTGTGAGGTACAGGTCCAGGTCGATCCGCGCCCACGGGTCCTCGCAGTCGCGCAGCGTGTGAATCCGGGCAATGATCTCGGCGCCCTGGTTCAACAAATCGGCCGCCAGATGGTTATCGCCGCGCGGGAGGTAGCCCAATGGCTCACCAAGCCAAGTGATCTGCACGGCCTGCGGGTCCACGGGATTGCTGTGTTCGCGACTGAGGATCAGGGCCTGGCCGGTGCGCAGATAGGGCCACAGGCGCGCGGCGGCGTGATGCGCAAAGCCCGCCAGCGGAAGGTGTTGCAGATGGTGCTCGAGGGTGCGCGGACGGCGGCGGCCGTGGCGCAGGTAAGTCGAGAGCAGCGGGGTGCGCTGGGCCTGTAACGGGGGTTGGGCGAGGATGGAGGGCTGAGCCAGGATGGACGGTTGAACGCGGGGCATGGCGAAATCCTTCGATGAGCGGAATCCCGGTTATACCGCCCCTGGTGGCTCAGCAAGTGAGCCTGTGCTCGAGCCGCGCGAATTTTTTGATCCCGAATCCGTTCGCGCGATCCCTCATCCCGCCGGTTCGAAGAGGCGCAGGCCGTGGCGGCCGCCTTTTTTTACTTGGTACATCGCGAGATCGGCCTGGTGTATCAGTTCGTCGCCGGTGAGTTGGCGACCCCGAAAGAGGCTGACGCCAATACTTGGGGTGACGACGTAGTCGTAGCCGGCGAGACTATAGGGCTGGGACATCACCTCGAGGAGGTGGCTGCCGATTTCCCCGGCCATTCGGCGGGCGGTGGTGGCGTCGGCGTCCAGACCTTCCAGCATCACCACGAATTCGTCGCCGCCCATGCGGGCGGGAGTATCGGCTTCGCGTACGCAGCTGCGCAGGCGCTGAGCCACCTGCTGCAGCAATTGGTCGCCCACCGCGTGGCCGAAGGTGTCGTTCAGAATCTTGAAATGGTCCAGATCCAGGAAGACCAGTGCGCCATGGTTGCCCGTACGTTCGCTGGTGGCCAGCGCGTGCTCGAGCCGGTCCAGCAACAGCCGTCGGTTGGGCAGTTGGGTCAACGAGTCGGCATAGGCCAGCCGGATGATCTGCTCGTTCGCCTCTCGGCGTGGGGTGATGTCCTGCTGGACGCTGATCAACCGAGTCGGCCGGCCGGTTGCGTCCCGGGTGATCACCTGGCCTCGATCCTGCACCCAGATCAGGCCGCCCTGCTTGCAGCGCAGGCGGTGTTCGGAGCTGTACTGCGCGCATTCGCCGCGCAAATGCCGATCCAGTGCCGCCAGCGCGCCAGCGCGGTCGTCCGGGTGCAGTCGGTCCAACCGCGCCGCCGGCAGGGGTTCGATGTCTTCCGGTGCATGGCCAATCATCTGTGCCCATTGGGGCGAGTAATAGACCCGGCCCGTCGCCAGATCCCAATCCCACAGACCCTGGCCGCTGGCCTCGAGGGCCATGCGCCAGCGCTGCGGATCGTCCTGACCGATTGTGGCCTGATCGATTGTGGCCTGATCGGTTGGGGTCCGGGCGGGGAGTGCCTGCCAGGCCTGCATCTGCTGTTGCACCCGCGCATAGGCCGCCGCCAGGCGGGTCGGCAGCCGCCGCCAGGGGCCACGAAGGTGCGTTCGTTCCAGTTCCAGGTGCGTGCCGGGCATCCAGGCATTCCTGTGGTGACGGTGGACGAAGGCAGGCGCGGCAATGCACCCGCATTTTCGTTCAGTCTACGCAAGCCATCCGGCGGTGTAATTGGGTAGTAGTCCCATAGGCCGGTCGAGGCCGGTCAATCGATCGGGACCTCGGTGTAGCGGTTCCGCGCGTCCTGAAGACGTGCCCGAACCCGGTCGCGTAGCGACTGTGGAGCGATCACCTCGACGTCGGGCCCGTACTTCAGAATATCCATGATCAGTTCGCGGGCGTCGGAGTAGGGCACCTGCAGTTCGTAGCGATCGCCTTCCCAGCGTCCGACCTGATCCGGGTGCCAGAGTTCGTCGGCGACCCAGCGTGCACGTTCGGCGGTGAAGCGCAGTACGGCCCAGTCCCGGGCGGCGCCGGTGAAGATGCCGAAGCTCGCGCCGATATGCGGCTGCAATGTCGAATCCGGGCAGGGGCGGAACGGGCCGGCGGCGGGCCGGGCCTCGCGGATGCGATCGAGCGCGAAGGTGCGCAGGGCCCCCGCCTGCTCGCAGTGGGCGATCACGTACCAGTTGTCGCGGTAGTGCACCAGGCGGTAGGCGTGGATGGTCCGGCGGCCGGGGGTATCGCGTTCCCGCCCGTGGTAGGCGATCACCACCGGCTGCGCGTCGAACACGGCGCTGGAAAGCAGCCCGAAGATCGCGTTATTGCTGCGGCGCAGCGCCATGGGTTGCAGGCACACCCGGCTGGCGACCACGTCGGCGCGCTGACCGCCGGCCCCGAGCAGCTGACGCACCTTGGCCTTCAACGGTTCGATCGAGGTCCCGAGCAGCCCCGGCTGGACCGCATCGAGAAGTTGCTGCATCGCCAGCAGCGCGTGCAGCTCGGTCTCGTTGAACCAGATGCCGGGCAGTTCGAAGGCCGGGGCGTTGGGATCGTAGCGGTAGCCGTTCAGGCGGCGATCGTAGCGGATCGGTGCCTGCAGGTGGTCGCGCAGGTGGCGGATATCGCGCTTCAGGGTGGCGGCCGAGATCTCCAGGCGTTCGCGCAGCACGTCGAACGCGACCGGATAGCGGGCGGCTCGCAACAGGCCATGCAATCGAAACAGGCGATCGACCCGGTTCATGCGTCAGGCACCGGTGGAACCGGGGCGCGGGTGCTTCACGGAGGGAGGTCGGTTTAGCCGAAGCGGATCAGAAGGCGGCCATCTCGGCCTCGAGGTAGGCCAGGCTTACATAGCGGCCGATGTTCTCGTCGAAGCCGCGGGTTTGCGCGGCTCGGTCCGCCACGCGGGGATCGGCCATCACCCGGGCCCGGGCGGTGGCCATGTCCTCCATGTCCTCGACTGCCGCCAGGCAATTCTCGTATATGCCGGCGAACATCTCCCGGTTCCAGTGCATGATGTCCGGCGTCGGCAGCCCGTGACCCGGAACCCAGATGTCGGATCCGGCCGCGGTTTTCAGCGCGTCGATGTAATCGATCGACCCTTGGAACGAGCCGTCGTCCATGTTGGCGATCCGGCGCTCCATGATCACGTCGCCGGCATAGGTCAGGCGATCGCCGACCACCTCGACGCTGATGTCGCTGGGGGTGTGGGCGACGCCGTAGTGATGCATGCGCAGGGTCACGTCGCCGAAGCGGAACTCCTCGCCATGCGCCGTTTCCCGGTTCGGTGCGATCACCCGGGTTCCCATCGTGGCGCCCTCGGTCCAACGCTCCATCAGGCTGCGCCAGAGGTCGCCCTGGATCCCCTCGATCGCCGCCTTGGTGTGCGCATGGGCATAGATCGGAAGGTCGGGTCCGTATTCGTTCACGAAGGCGTGATTGCCCAGCCAGTGATCGCCGTGATAGTGCGAGACGAAGATCGCCACCACCGGCTGGTCGGTGACGCGGCGGATCATCCGGAGGGCCATTTCTCCGATCTGCAACGAACCGCCGCTGTCCAGCACCACGACCCCCGCGTCCGTCACCACAAAGGTGATGTTGCACATCATTCCCTGGTTCTGGGGGGTGGGGAAGACCTCTTCGGCATGGATCATCCACACATGCTCGGTGAGCTGCATCGGCTCGATGTCGGGAACCCGGGGGCCCTTCAGGAAGTCGTTCAGGTCGCTGGCAAAGGCGGTAATCTGCGGCGCGGTGATGATTACACCGGCCGTGGCGAGGGATCCGGCGCCCAGTTGCAGGAAACGGCGGCGGGACATCGTGGGCAAGGGCATGGGGCGGGCTCCAGTGCAGGTGGATGTGAGGTCGGTATCGGAGGCGTCTGGCGGCGGGTGCCTTCGAGTGGGGCCGGAGGCAAGGACGCAGCAGTGGCGGAAACTGTTCCCTTCGTCGACGTGCGGCGTCGATGCGCCGTTCGCGCCGAGCTGTCACACGCCCCGCCATCCGGGCGGGTGACAAGGGTATCGCATCGAGCGCCGCACGGCTGTTGGTATACTGCAGCATGATCCAGTGCCCTGCGTGGGGTCCTGTGGAATTGGGCGGGTGCCCGGGGGTGACATGCATTTTCGTGGAATGATCTGGACCGTGCTGGCCCTGGTGCTCGGGTTGGCGCTGATTGCGGTGTTCTTCATGCCCGATCGGACTCAGCGCTTCGCCGATCTGCCCTGGCAGATCGAGGTGCTCGGCGAGGATCGGACCCGGGTTCTCGGCATCGAACTCGGGCAGACCACGCTGCGCGAGCTGACCGGCCGCCTGCCGGTGCCGGATATCCGCCTGTTCGTCGAGCCGGACGGCAGTCGCAGCGTCGAGGCGTACTACTCCAATGCCCGCATCCCGCCCTTCGAGGCCAATCTGGTGCTGCTGCCGGAACTCGATTCGGCTGCGATCGAGGCCCTCTGGGCGGAACGGACCTCGGAACGGCCGATGCCCAGCGGCGCACGCCGCTATGGGCTCAGCGACGATGCCCTGCGATCCCTGGGTCCGGTGCCTGTCGCCGAGGTCAGCTACATCCCGCGTGCGCGCTGGGATGCCGACTTGGTGCGCAGGCATTTCGGCGATCCCGTCGGGCACCTGCGCATCGACGAGGACGAGGAGTACTGGCTCTATCCGGACTGGGGCCTGGCCATCATGGTGCCGCCCGGGCGTGGGCGCGTGCTGATGCACTACGTGACCCTGGACCGGTGGGATGATGTGCTGGTGCGTCTGGAGCAGGCCGGGCAGCGGCGCCTGGACAACCTCCGGGGAGGCCCGTCCTGATGCCGATCCCTTTCTGGGAGCGGCCGCTGGAGACCCTGAACGAGGCGGAATGGGAGGCGCTGTGCGATGGCTGCGGGCGCTGCTGCCTGCACAAGTTGGAGGACGAGGATACCGGGGAACTCGCGTACACCTGGGTCGCCTGCCGCCTGCTGGACTGCGAGACCGGCCGCTGCTCGAACTACGCCGAGCGCACCCGGCACGTCCCGGACTGTCTGCGCGTGGACCTGCAGACGGTGGCGGAATACGACTGGCTGCCGCCGACCTGCGCCTACCGGCTGCGCCATCGGGGCGAGCCCCTGCCGGCGTGGCACCCGCTGCTCTCGGGCGATGCCGCGAGCGTGCGCGAGGCACGCGTTTCGGTGGCCGGCCGGGTGGTCAGCGAGGACGCGGCACCCGACCTGCCGTGGGTCGACTTCGTCGTCGACTGGCCCGGTCAGTGGCCGCGCGCCGCGAAGGCGGCCGCCAAACGCGGCCCGGCGAAACCGTCCTGACCCTGCAGGAATCCGAGCAGGCGTTCGTGAAAGATCTCGGGGATCGAATCCCGGACCTCGGGCCGTTCGGACAGGTGTGCCCACCAGCGCGCGAGCAGCGGATAGGTCTCCGGTTGCCAGGGGCTGTCCGCATCCTCGAGCAGGGTGTAGCGCATCAGCAGTGGTGCGACGGTGGCATCCAGCAGCGAGAAACCCGCGCCCCGAAAGAACGGCGCAGCCTGGCACTGCCCTTCCAGTTGTCGCAGCCCCTTAGCCGCCTCTTCGCGCGCCTGCTGGAAGGCGTCCTCGGTCGGCGCGGTCATCCAGCGGTGGCAGTTCATGATCTGGTCGGAGGCAAAGGCGATCCAGGCCCGGTCCTGGGCGCGTTCCAGCGGATCCTGCGGCAGCAGCGGCGGCGGGGTGATCTCGTCGATGTATTCGCTGATCACCGCGGATTCGAAGAGCGCGGTCTTTTCGTCGACCAGCAGCAGGGGCACCTTGCCAGTCGGGGATTGCTCCAGGAACCACGCCGGGGGCTCCTTAATGTTGATGAAGGTCAACTCGAAGGGAACGTTCTTGTGTTTCAGTGTGATCACGCTACGCTGCACGAAGGGACACAGCGGAAAGCTGATCAGATGCAGATGGGGCAGGGCCATGGGACCTCCGGAAGGCGGGTGGATTCGATCCTCGGTGGATACGCCGGGCACCGGTCATGACGGTCACTGAATCCGAAGCGGCGTTGCGCATCGACAAGTGGCTTTGGGCGGCGCGCTTCTTCAAGACCCGCTCCCTGGCCACCGAGGCGGTTGCAGGAGGCAAAGTGCACGTAAACGGCGAGCGCTGCAAGCCGGCCCGGAAGGTGCACCCCGGGGACCGGCTGACGGTGCAGCGCGGCCAGGAGGTTTTCGAGGTCGAGGTGCTCGGCATTCATGAGCGCCGCCGTCCGGCTGCCGAGGCACAGCAACTCTATGCCGAGACCCCGGCGAGTCTGGCTCGACGCGAGGCCGAACGCGAGCAGCGGCGGCAGCAACGCGGCGACGCCGGTCCCGACCGGCGCCCGGACAAGCGCGAACGCCGCACCATTCGACGTTTCATACGCAAGGAGGGGGACACATGAACGCGCAGCGCCCACAAACACCATTGCTGGCCGTCGACCTGATCATCCGCCATCCGGCCAATCCTGGCCGGATCCTGATCATCCAGCGCCGCAACGCCCCGGAGGGCTGGGCCTTGCCCGGCGGTTTTGTGGACGTCGGGGAGACGGTCGAGCAGGCCGCCCTGCGCGAAGGCCTCGAGGAGACCAGTCTCGAACTGAAGCTCGAGGTGCTGCTCGGGGTGTACTCGAGTCCGGATCGGGACCCGCGCGGGCATACGGTCAGTGTGGTCTACGTGGCCCGGGGCGACGGCGAGGCCCGCGCGCAGGACGATGCCCTGGCCCTGGACTGGCTCGATCCGGAGGATCGGGCCTTTTCCCTGGTCTTCGATCATCAGCGCATCCTGGGCGATTATCTGCGCTATCGTGCGACCGGGGAGATTGCACCCATTCGCCAAAATTCTCGTTGATCCGGTCGCGCTGACCATCGTGACCGGGGCAAGCTGGTATCATGGATGCTTTTCCGGCAACGACATCCTATGGTGAGCCGACAAGCCCCCCTCACAAGCCAGCCGCGGGTCACACCGCCACGGGTGTACACCCGTGATCAGCACCCCATCTCCCGGGCCGCGATCAGCGATAATGCGCTGAAGGTGCTGTATCGCCTGCGCGATGCCGGTTTTCGCAGCTGCCTGGTCGGCGGTGGCGTGCGCGATCTGCTCCTCGGGCGCGAGCCGAAGGACTTCGACATTGCGACCGATGCCCACCCTGAGGACGTGCGCCAACTCTTTCGCAATTGCCGACTGATCGGGCGGCGCTTTCGCCTGGCCCACGTGACCTACGGGCGCGAGATCATCGAGGTCGCGACCTTCCGGGCCTCCTTCGACGCCGAGAACGAGGCCGGCAACATCGAGTTGAGCGACGAGGGACGCATCCTGCGCGACAACTGCTACGGTACCATCGAGCAGGACGCGGCGCGCCGGGATTTCACCGTCAACGCCCTCTATTACGACATCGCCAACTTCACGGTGCTCGACTTCACCAACGGCGTGCAGGACCTGCACCACGGGGTGCTGCGCCTGATCGGCGACGATCCCGAGCAGCGCCTGCGGGAAGACCCGGTGCGCATGCTGCGGGCGGTGCGCTTCGGTGCGAAGCTCGGTCTGCGCCTCGCCCCCGAGGTGGACGCGGCGTTGCATCAGCACGCCGGCCTGCTGGCCTCGGTGGCGCCGGCCCGCCTGTTCGACGAGGTGATCAAGCTGTTCCACAGCGGCGCCGCGGTGGCCTGTCTGGATGAACTCGAGCGTTTCGGGCTGTTCGAGACCCTGTTTCCACAGGCGGCGGCGTGTTTTGCGGATCCGGAATTCGGGGTCGACCAACGCCTGTTCCTAGCCGAGGCCTTGAAGAACACCGATGTCCGGATCCACGACGAGATGGGAGTGCACCCGGCCTTCCTGTATGCCGCGCTTCTCTGGGCACCGGTGCAGCTCGAGGCGCAGGCCCGCCTCGAGGCCGACGAGGAGCCGGCGATGGCCTGGGCGCAGGCGATGTCCGTGGTGCTGGAACGCCAGGCGCAGCGGGTATCGATTCCGCGTCGTTATGCACTCGTGGTGCGCGAGATCTGGGATCTGCAGCAACGCCTGCCGCGCAACCAGGGCGGCCGTGCCCTGAAGCTACTGACCCACCCGCGGTTCCGGGCCGGATACGACTTCCTGTGCCTGCGGGCGCGGGTCGGGCAGATGGATCCGGCGCTGTGCACCTGGTGGACCGAATTCCAGCAGACCGACGAGGCGCGCCAGCAACAGATGGTCCGTCCCGCCAGCGGCGCTGCGGCGCGTTCCCGGCCGCGCCGCCGGCGCAAGGCGCGCTCGGTGTGATGGCCGCGCCGGTACCGGTCTTCATCGGCATCGGTGCCAATCTCGGTGATCCTGTGGCCCAGGTCCTCGAGGCCTGTGCCCGGCTCGCCGGCGCGGTGCCGCAGACGCACTGGATCGGGCGCTCGCACCTGTATCGCAATCCGCCGATGGGCCCGCCCGACCAGCCCGACTACGTGAACGCGGTGGCGCAGTTGCAGACCCACCTCGAGCCCCAAGCCCTGCTGGAGGCCTTGCAGCGGATCGAACAGGCCTGTGGGCGCCAGCGCGACGGCGCCAAGTGGGGTCCGCGCCTGCTGGATCTGGATATCCTGCTCTTCGGCGATCGCCGCATTGACCGGCCGGGACTGCAGGTGCCGCATCCCGGTATCGCGCAGCGCGATTTCGTGTTGCTGCCATTGCAGGAGCTCGCCCCCGATCTGGAGATTCCCGGCCATGGCGCATTGGCCGATCTCTGCCAGCGCCTGAACGGCGGTGGTTTGTTGATGGTTCCCGAGGGGGTCCTCGCGTGAGCCTGGGTGCCTTTCGCTTCATCGCCGTGGAGGGTCCGATCGGCGTGGGCAAATCCAGCCTGGCCCAGCGCCTGACGCGGCATCTGGGGGCCGAGGGCCTGTTCGAGGCCCCGGACGAGAACCCCTTTCTCGAGCGCTTCTACCAGGATCGGTCCCGGCACGCGCTCGCCACCCAGCTGTGTTTTCTGGTGCAGCGCGTGCGTCAGTTGAGCCCGCTGATCCAGTTGCAGTTGTTCGAGCAGCTGCATGTGGCCGATTATTTGATGGACAAGGATCCGCTGTTTGCCGAATTGAACCTGTCGGTGGACGAGATGGATGTCTACCAGGAGATGTTTCGTCACCTGCGCCCGCCCTTGCCGAGCCCGGACCTGGTCATCTACCTTCAGGCGCCGGTCGAGGTCCTGCTCGAGCGGATCCGCCGGCGTGGCCGGAGCTACGAGCGGCGCATCGATACCGCCTATCTGGAACGGCTGAACGCGGCCTATACGGCCTTCTTTCACCACTTCGACGCGGCCACGTTGGTGATCGTCAACGCCGCCGAGATCGACTGGGTCCACAGCGAGCCCGATTTCCAGCAATTGGTCCAATTTCTGGACCAGATCCATGGGGGGCGGCATTATTTCAATCCCCTTCCCCTGCACCTGTGAAGGACACGGAGCCTCGATGCGCAACACCATCCGGACGCTGGACCAGCACAAGCAGGATCGTCGGCCGATCACCTGCCTGACCGCCTACGATGCGAGCTTCGCGCGCCTGCTCGATGCCGCGGACATCGACCTGATCCTGGTCGGGGATTCGCTCGGCATGGTCGTGCAGGGCCACGACACCACCCTGCCGGTGACCATCGAACACATGGTCTATCACACCGCCGCGGTCGCCCGCAGCACGCACCGCGTGATGCTGATGGCCGATTTGCCCTTTCTCGGCGACCGTGACATCGGCACCGGGCTGGATCAGGGCGGGGCCCTGATGCGTGCCGGTGCCCAGATGGTCAAGGTCGAATGCCACGGTGAACACATCGAACTGGTCCGGCGGATGGTCGGCGCCGGCATCCCGGTCTGCGCGCACCTGGGGCTGACCCCGCAGGCGGTGCACCGGTTCGGCGGTTTTCGGGTGCAGGGCCGCGAGGCGGCGGCCGCCGAACGCATGCAGGCCGATGCCCGGGCGCTGGAGGCGGCCGGGGCGCAGTGCCTGCTGCTCGAGAGCATTCCCGAGGCGTTGGCGATCCAAATCACCGGAGCCGCCGGGGTGCCGGTGATCGGGATCGGGGCCAGTCCCGAGTGCGATGGCCAGGTGCTGGTGCTGCAGGACATCCTCGGCCTGACCCCGAAGCCCCCGCGCTTCGCGCAGGACTTCATGACGGGCTCGGACAGCCTCGCGGGCGCGATCGGGGCCTATGCCGAGGCTGTGCGCAACCGGCGCTTTCCGGTGTCGACCGTGCACACCTTCGGCTGATCGCGATGCGAATCGTGCGCGATCGAGCCCAGGTGGCCGCGCTGTCCCGCGAATGGCGGCGGCGGGATGGCCAGCGGCTGGCCTTCGTGCCGACCATGGGCAACCTGCACGCCGGTCACATGGCCCTGGTGCGCCATGCGCAGGAGCGTGGCGATCGCGTGTTGGTCAGCATCTTCGTCAATCCGCTACAGTTCGATCGCGCCGATGACTTGGCCCGGTATCCGCGCAGCCTGGAGGCCGATACCCAGCAATTGGCCGAGGCGGGGGTCGATGCTCTGTTCTGCCCGGAAATCGCCGAGATGTATCCACCGGTGCCAACGCCGCAGGCCCGGGTGATCGTCCCGGAACTCGCGGAAATCCTCGAGGGGGAGTCTCGGCCCGGTCACTTCGACGGGGTGGCCACCGTGGTGGCCAAGCTGTTCAATCTGATTCAGCCGGATCTCGCGGTCTTCGGCGCGAAGGATTATCAGCAGGTGCGGGTGATCGAGGCGATGGTGGCTGCGCTGAACTTTCCGGTGCGCATCGACGCGCTGGCCACCGTGCGCGAGCCCGACGGCCTGGCGTTGAGTTCGCGCAATGCCCAGCTGTCGGCAGACGCGCGCGCGCGCGCGCCGGAACTCTACCGAAGCCTGCGCGAGGTCGCGGCGGCTGCGCGGCTGGAGCCGGATGCCTGGCCGGAGCTCTTTCCCGAGCTGCTGGCGGGCGCCC
>Ga0207421_10005582_pt1 | contig 14057 bp, 13 predicted proteins | sample SodLakKL_010_SED_4_FD_187542 | JGI IMG/M metagenome (GOLD analysis project Ga0207421, IMG submission 187542) | Alkaline sediment microbial communities from Lake Tanatar, Kulunda Steppe, Russia - 8KL_010_SED (SPAdes) (version 2) | ecosystem: Environmental > Aquatic > Non-marine Saline and...
ATCAAACCCGCCTCCATCAAAGCGATCGGCATCACCAACCAAAGGGAGACGACCATCGTCTGGGACAGGTTGACGGGCCGGCCCATCCAAAACGCCATCGTCTGGCAATCGCGACAGAGCCAAGAGATCTGTGACGATTTGAAGAAGGCGGGCAAGGAGCCCCTCTTCAAGCAGAAGACGGGCCTCTTGCTCGATCCCTATTTCTCGGGGACCAAGATCAAGTGGATCCTCGACAATGTCGAAGGGGCCAAAAAAAGGGCCGAAGACGGCGAACTCCTCTTCGGCACCGTCGATTCCTGGCTCATCTACAAACTCACGGGCGGCAAGGTCCACGTCACGGACTACACCAACGCCTCCCGCACCCTCCTCTACAACATCCACGAACTCGACTGGGATGAAGAACTCCTAAAGATCCTGGGTGTGCCGAAGACGATGTTGCCGAAGGTGAGACCGTCCTCGGAAGTCTACGGCCGCACCGTGGCCCACCATTTCTTCGGCAAGCGCATCCCCATCGCCGGAATCGCCGGCGACCAGCAGGCGGCCCTTTTCGGTCAAACCTGTTTTGATGCCGGCATGGTGAAAAACACCTACGGCACCGGGAACTTCATGCTCATGAACACCGGCGAAAAGCCCGTGGAAAGCGCTCACGGCCTGCTCACGACCATCGCCTGGGGTCTTGGCGAAAAGGTCACCTACGCTTTGGAAGGCAGCGTCTTCGTGAGCGGTTCCGCCGTGCAATGGCTACGAGACGGTCTCAAAATCATAGACGGGGCGGAGGACACCGAAGGCCTCGCCGCGAGCCTCAAAGACAACGAGGGGGTCTATTTCGTGCCGGCTTTCGTGGGGCTCGGCACACCGCATTGGGATTCCGACATGCGAGGGTCTTTCTTCGGTCTGACCCGGGGCGCGGGGAAAGCCCACTTCGCCCGCGCCGCGTTGGAAGCGATCTGTTATCAGTCATATGACGTCCTGCGGGCGATGGAAGAAGACACCGGCATGCCGATACGGTCCTTCAAGGTCGACGGCGGTGCCACGGTCAACGAATTCTTGATGCAATTCCAAGCCGACATCCTCGACCTCGAGGTGGTCCGCGCCGAGATTCAGGAGACGACGGCTCTCGGGGCGGCCTATCTCGCCGGGCTCGCGGTGGGATATTGGGAATCGCCCGAAGAGATCCGCAAGATCTGGAAGACCGACAAGACCTTCACGCCCAAGATGGAAAAGACAGACCGCGAACGCCACCTTATCGGCTGGCAAAGAGCGATTGCGGCCACGAAAGCATTCAAACAATAGCCACCACAAAATCCCGAAACAACAAAAAGGGGGGACAACATGAAAAAATGGCGGAAACTCGTCATCATCGCACTCATGGCCATAATTTCGCTCGTTCTCGCCGCTTGCGACAGAGAATATGAACATGACGGTTACATCTATGTCGTCAGAGGCGGCAGACAGACCATCATCGGCTATGAAGGAGCTGTGGAACGGCTCGATATCCCAAAACGCTTCACCCACGCCCCCATCGCGGGCCTCGGCCCCGAAGCCTTCAAAGGGGATGACACAATCATAGAACTCACCATGGAGCACATTCCGGGGGTCGGCGATTATGCGCTTTCGGGAATGAAGCGTCTGGAAACGCTTCATATGCCGTCTCTGGGCGCTATCGGGAAACATCCGCTGGCGGGAACCGAGAACCTCACCTCACTTACCATTCCCGGCTTCGCGCGACTATATGCCTATTTCGGCTCCACCGCGAGCGCGATTCCCGAAGCGCTCATCCATGTTGCCATCGGCGAAAAGACCACTTCCGTCACCGACGCGATGTTCAAAGATGCAAAAAACATCGCGACCGTGGCACTTTCGGCCGATGTCGAATCCATCGGCCGAAAAGCCTTCAAGAACACGAGCGCACTGGAGACTCTCATCGTGGAAAGGACGGCAGAAGAGGGAATCACCGCCCTTTCCGAATGGGAAAGCGAGATGTTCATGCCGTTTTACGGCACGAAATCATCGCTCAGGGTCCACGTGCCGGCATGCAGCCTAAAAGAATACCGGAACGATGCTCGCTGGAATGAGGCTCTGGACACGGATCAAATCGTCGCCCTCGAAGAATAGGGAAGAGAGAGAGCGAGCCCGGGCAAGGACTTCTTGGCAACCCGATTGCCTTTTTCGTTGACATTGACACATTCCTTGCATATAATACATGTGGACATCTTCAGGGCAGGGTGGAATTCCCGACCGGCGGTACAGTCCGCGAGCGCAAGCTGAATGGGTGCGATTCCCATACCGACAGTCACAGTCTGGATGGAAGAAGATGCGTGTCCTTTTTCTGATTATCATGCCCTGGATTTGTTTATCCGGGGCATTTTCATTTTTGTTTTTCCAAGGGTGGTGGACATGGAAGGGAACTATATGGAAAAAGCGCTCGAACTGGCGAAAAAAGGACTCGGGAAAACGAATCCGAATCCCATGGTCGGCGCCGTCATCGTGAAAGACAAAGAGATTGTCGCCGAAGGTTTCCATGAAGCCGCGGGGAAACCGCACGCCGAGGTGAATGCGCTCAACAAAGCCAAAAACAGGGCCAAAGGTGCCACCATGTATGTGACGCTCGAGCCCTGTGTGCACCACGGCAAGACGCCGCCTTGCGCCGACGCCATCATCGAAAGCGGCATCGAGCGCGTCGTCATCGGCTCGACGGATCCGAGCCCGCTTGTTGCCGAAAAAGGCGTGGAAAAGCTGAAAAAAGCCGGTATCAAGGTCGAGACGGGCGTTCTGGACGAAAAAAACCAAAAACTCAACGAGATATTCTTTCATTTTATGAAGGAAAGAAGGCCTTTTATCGTGATGAAATCGGCGATGAGCGCCGACGGCAAGACCGCAACAAAAACACTCGATGCCAAATGGATCACGAACGAATCCTCAAGAAGATTCGTACACGAATTAAGGACGCGCCTCGCGGCCGTGATGGTCGGGGCGAACACTGTCATCGCCGACGATCCCCTGCTCACGGCAAGACATGAGGAAGGCTGCCGTCAGCCCGTGCGTATCATCGTCGACGCCCACGGCGAGATTCCTTTGGAAGCGAAAGTCTTGGATACGTCCGCTTCCCATGCAACCTGGATCGTCACCACCCTGAAAGCGCCAAAGGCCAATCTTGCCGCCTTCGAAAGCAAGGGCGCGCGCCTCCTTTTCGCCGACGAAACGGAAGGCGGCATCGATTTTTCCGCGCTCATGAAGAGACTCGCCGCAGAGAACATCGACAGCATCCTCGTCGAGGGCGGGTCACTCCTGAACGCCTCGCTCATCGAAGCCGGGGTCGTCGACAGGCTCCATTTGTTCATCGCCCCGAAAATCATCGGGGGGAACGAGGCACTCACCCCCGTGGGCGGCGAAGGTGTCGCGAAGGTCGCGGATGCCGAGAAACTCACATTCGTTGCCATCGATACGTTCGATGGTGATGTCATGGTCACATACGACTTCAAGGGAGGGGACAAATGATGTTCACGGGAATCATCGAAGAGGTGGGCACGATCAAAAAGATGATGAAGAAGCCGCGTTCGCTCCGTTTGGAGATCGAAGCGCGAAAAGCGCTCGAAGAGACTGCCATCGGCGACAGCATCGCCGTGGACGGCGTCTGTCTCACGGTCACGGACATGACCAAAAACACCTTCACCGCCGATGTCATGGAGGAGACCGTGCGAAAAAGCACGCTTTTTGACCAAAAGAAGGGCGGAGAAGTCAATCTCGAACGTGCGCTCCGCGCGGATTCGCGTCTGGGCGGACACTTCGTGAGCGGCCATGTCGACGGCATCGGCACGATCGTAGAGAAGAAAAGGGCGGACATCGCCCATCGGGTGACAATCCGTCTCGAAAAGAACCTCATGCGCTATGTCGCTGCCAAAGGCTCCATCGCCGTGGACGGCATCAGCCTCACCGTCGTCGAGGTGGAAGGGGATGCCTTCACGGTCTCTATCATCCCCCATACCGAAAAAGAGACGACTCTCATCGCCAAAAGCGCCAAAGACAAAGTGAACATCGAATGCGACGTCATCGCCAAATATGTGGAAAGCCTCACAAAAGCCGACAACAACGACAAGGGAATCGACCGCGCGTTCTTGGAACGACACGGATTCCATCAATAAAACCCGAAGCAAGAAAAGTGTAGTAGGAGTGAGACGCATGCCATTCAATACCATAGAGGAAGCTGTCAAGGCCATCAAGGATGGCGAGATGGTCATTGTCGTCGACGACGAGGACCGCGAAAACGAGGGCGACCTCGTCATGGCGGCCGAAAAAGTCACCCCGAAAGCCGTGAATTTCATGGCCACCCACGGCCGGGGCCTCATCTGCATGCCCTTGACGAGAAACCGTCTGAACCAGCTCGGCATCGACAAGATGGTCGACAACGAGACCGACCAGTTGCACACCGCCTTCACCGAATCGATTGACGACATCGAGACGAGAACCGGCATCAGCGCCTACGAAAGGGCGCAGACTATCAAGAAGGTCCTCGACCCCAAAGCGCGGCCCACCGACTTCAAAAAACCCGGGCACGTGTTCCCGCTCATCGCCAAGGAGGGCGGCGTGCTGAAACGCGCCGGACACACCGAGGCCGCTGTCGATCTCGCCCGTCTCGCCGGGCTCAAGCCCGCGGGCGTCATCTGCGAGATCATGAACGACGACGGCTCGATGGCACGCGTTCCCGACCTCGAGAAATACGCCGAAAAACACGGCTTGAAGATGGTCACCATCGCCAATCTCATCGCTTACCGGCGCCAAAAAGACATCTATGTGCGGCGGGCGGCGGAAAGCACGCTTCCCACCGAACACGGGGAATTCCGCCTCGTCGGCTACGAGAACACCTTGAGCGGCGAGCACCATGTGGCGCTCGTCAAAGGCGAAATTTACGAGGGGGCGGACATTCTCGTCCGGGTGCATTCCGAGTGCCTGACGGGGGATGCCTTCGGCTCGAAACGTTGTGATTGCGGCGAGCAACTCGACAACGCGATGAGAAGGATACAGCAAGAAGACACGGGTGTGCTCCTCTACATGCGCCAAGAAGGCCGGGGCATCGGCCTCATCAACAAGATCAAAGCCTACCACCTCCAAGACGGGGGGCTCGACACGGTCGAGGCGAACGAGGCTTTGGGCTTTCCCGCCGACATGCGCGACTACGGCATCGGAGCACAGATATTGCGGGATCTGGGTGTGCGGCGCATCCGTCTTCTGACGAACAACCCCAAGAAGATCCGCGGTCTCGCGGGGTATGGCCTCGAGATTGTCGAACGCTTGCCGCTGCAAACGGACGGCAACATCAAGAACAAACGCTATCTCAAAACCAAAAGGGATCGGTTGGGACACCTGATCGATATCAAGGAGGAGAAGGAATAATGAAAAAGTTTGAAGGCAAACTGGATGCGAAGGGGCTGAAGATGAACATCATCGTCGGTCGCTTCAACGAATTCTTGGGAAGCAAGCTCCTGAGTGGAGCCGTGGACGCTCTGACCCGCCACGGCATGGAAGAAGACGACATCGCCGTGACCTGGGTTCCGGGCGCTTTCGAGATTCCCCTCGTGGCGAAAAAAATCGCCAAGAGCGGAAACTTCGACGCCGTCATCACCCTGGGCGCCGTCATCCGCGGGGACACCCCCCATTTCGAGTATGTGGCGAGCGAGGTCACCAAAGGCATCGCGAGCGTCTCGCTGGAAACGGGCGTCCCCGTGATCTATGGCGTCCTCACCACCGACACCATTGAACAGGCGATCGAGAGAAGCGGGACGAAAGCCGGAAACAAGGGTTTCGATGCGGCACTTTCCGCCATCGAGATGGCCAACCTCATGAAGACGGTGTAGCATGGACAAAAAAGACATCAAAACGATCTTTCTCGATTATGACGGCACGCTGCACGACAGCCTCCATGTCTATGCCCCCGCTTTCCGCAAAGCCTATCGCCATCTGGTGGAAAACCACGGTCTGGAAGAGAAGAGATGGGCCGATGCGGAACTCGGCCAATTCCTCGGCATGACGCCCAAGGAGATGTGGGACATCTTCGGCGCCGACCTTCCCGAGGAAGTCAAGGCCGAAGCCTCGACCATTTTGGGTCAAGAAATGCAAAGACTCGTCGAAGACGGCCACGCGCGTCTTTTCGACAACGCGTTGGCGACCCTTTCCGACCTCAAGAAGAAAGGCTACAAACTCATCTTCATCAGCAACTGCAAGAACTACTACATGCACGCCCATGCAAAAGTGTTCGGCCTGGATGACTATTTCGACCGAATGGTCTGTTCGGACACGTTCGCCGACATCGAGGCGAAACATCTCGTCTTGGCACGCGTGAAAAAGGACTTCCCCGAAAGAATGGCCATCGTCGGCGATCGTCATCATGACATGGAAGCGGGGCGCAAGAACAATCTTTTGACCATAGCGGCCCGTTACGGTTTCGGAGACTCCGATGAGCTGGAAGAAGCCGATCACACCATCGAGGACATCACCGAACTGCAAAAGGTGTTTTGAAGCGCGGACGTTTTCCAAAGATTTCCTCGGGAAAACGTCTTTTCGTGGTAGAATGTGAACGTGTGCAAACTACTAGCGAGGTGCGAACATGACAGAGACAACCAAGAAAAGACAAGTGCTCGAATACTTCATCAAGACATTGAACGGAATGGCGAAAGGCCTTTTCGCGACCTTCATCATCGGGGTCATCGTCGAACAGGTCGCCATCGCCTTCGATTCGCATCACCTCTTCGAACTCGCCGACATCCTGAAAAGCTTTTTGGGTGTGGGCATCGGCGTGGGCGTGGCCCACAGCCTCGGACTGAAGGATCTGAAACTGGTCGGCGGCGCCGTGGCCGGCGGCATCGCCACGGCGATCATGTTCGATCCGGTGGTGGCCTATCTCACCGCGATCGCCGCCATCGAGGCCATGCGTTGGATTCTCCGGAAAAAGACCCCCATCGACATCATCCTCATCCCCCTTTTCGCGGGGGCGACCGCCTACGCAACCGCGATGCTCATCGGTGAACCCGTCGCCTTCGGGATGACACAGATCGGCAACTTCATCGAACAGGCGACGACCTATCAGCCTTTCCTCATGGGCATCGTCATCGCCGTCGTCATGGGTATGATCCTCACATCCCCCGTCTCGAGTGCCGCCATCGGCTTCTCCATCGGCCTTTCCGGCATCGCCGCCGGCGCGGCCGTCGCGGGCGGGGCGGCCCAGATGGTCGGTTTCGCCGTCATGGCCCGCAAAGACAACAACATCGGCACGGTGCTCTCGACCGCTTTCGGCACGTCGATGTTGCAGTTCAAGAACGTCTTGAAAAAGCCCGTCATCTGGCTTCCCCCGATCATCGCCTCGGCGATTCTCGGTCCACTCGCCACCGTCGCCCTCAGGATGGAAAGCACCCCCGTCGCTAGCGGCATGGGCACAAGCGGCCTCGTCGGGCCAATCGGCGTGCTCGATGCCATGGGGCATGAAGCGAACGTCTTTGTCATCATCGGCATCCTCTGTTTCGCGGGCCCGGTCCTTCTCGTCTTCGCGATTGAACTCATCATGCGGATGAAAGGCTTCATCGGCGCGGGCGATTTCAAACTCGATTGACCCCGGAGGGATTTTCATGGAAGGTTTCCGCTTTGTCTATGGCCCGATCGGCAGCCGGAGACTCGGCGTCTCATTAGGCATAAGCCCCGTCGGCGGCAACACCTGCAATTTCGGCTGTGTCTATTGTCAACTCGGGAAAACGGACTATGTCCCGCACATAAGACGCTCCTTCGTCGATATCGACGAAGTGCTCGCCGAATTCGACGAAGTGAAAGCCAAAGACGTCGCCTTCGACGTCGTGAGCATCGTCGGTGACGGCGAGCCCTTGTTGGAAGAGAACTTGGGCGAGCTCATCAAGGGGCTCAAGGCAAGGACGGAAAAACCGGTCGTCCTCATCACGAACGGCGCCCTTCTTTTCGATGAAAAAGCGCGGGCGGACGCCGCGTTGGCCGACATCGTCTGCCCTTCGCTCGATTGTTTTGATGAGACTTCCTTCCGGCGCATCAACCGGCCGCATGGCGGTCTCTCTTTCGAAGAGTACTACCGGGGAATCGTCCTTTTTTCCAAGGGATACAGCGGTCATCTCTGGCTCGAGATCATGTTCGTGAAAGGCATGAACGACCACCCCGAAGCCGTCGCCAAGCTGAAAGCGCTACTTGCGGAAATCGATTGCGAGCGGCTCTATCTGAACACCCCCGTGCGGCCACCGACCGAAAGTTGTGCCGAAAGTGTCACCGCCGAGACCATGAAAAGGATCCAACAAGAAATAGGCGGCATCCCCTTGGACTTTTTGAGCAAAGCGAGCTATGTCAGTCTCGAAAAAGACGATGCGGACGCGATCAAGAGCCTCATAAGAAGACACCCCCTGCACCAGTTCGAGATCGAGGCCTTTTTAGAGAAAAGGGGGCGGAATGAAGAAGAAAAAGAAAAGGTCCTCGCCGCCCTCGAAAAAGACAGTAGCGTCGAGACCCTTACCTACAAGGGCTTCAGGATCCATAGACTGAAACACTGAAGCGAAGACAAAGCGAAGATTCCCTCACGTCCGCCAGACGAAGGTCGCCTCCCTGTCCCCGTAGGGAACATGGCCGAAACGCTCGTAAAGCCTTCGCGCGCGGACGTTTTCCTTTTCCACCCAGAGCATGGAATCCTTCGCCCCCCGCTTTTTCGCCCAGACGAAGACGCCTTGCATGAGAGCTCTCCCGATACCGAGTCCTTGATAGGGGCCGTCCACGCCGAGACCGCGGATGAAGAGGGATTCACCGTCGTTGTAGAGCCGGCCGAGGACGAACCCCTTGACATCTTTCTCCCGCCAGACGAGACAGACGTTCCCTTCGGCCGAAAGAAAGCGGCGGAACCCTTCGAGACTCATCGCGAACTTGGCCCGATCGAGCAAATACAAGGCGAGGGCATAGACCTTCTCCGTTTCCCCTTCGGCGATCTCCCCGATTGCCGATGAAGGTTCACTCGGGAAAGAAGGGAGCCGCTTCGCGCGGTAGCCGATGTGCTCCTCCCTTTCTTCCATCCCCGCCGCCAGCAAGGAACCGCGCACGGCGGCGATCGCCCCCTTCGTCGTCTCATCTTCGGCCAAAGAGATGACAAAGCGCTTTCCTTCGCCTACGAACTTTTTTAGGCGGGCGAAGGCTTCAAACAATCGTTCTATGCTGTCTGTGGCGAAGCGGATCTCCGTCGGGGCGGTCTCGGAAGGCTCCAGAAAAAAGATCGTGTCGCCGAGATCGAGGATGCGGGCGTCTTTTACCGCCAAGAAATCTCTTTTTTCTTCCTCGGAAGGAAAAAGGAAACGATGACGCAGCTTATGGGCTTTCCTGAGTGCATCTTCACACATGATGACTCCCCTTTGTCCGTGGTCGCGGTACAATGAATACAAACCTGAGCCTTCTGGGAGGGAAAGACGATGATCAGACATCTGCCGAAAAAGGACTATGCGGAATACGCCTTGCGTTTCGAATACATGCGGGAGGAACACTACGCCGTCGACAAGTATGAAGACGAGAACGTGGTGAGCTTCAAGCTGAAACGGCGTCCCTTGGAAAAGGCGCAAAAGAAGACCTTCACCGACAAACTTTACGAGTCCTGGCTGGAAGAGCCTTCCGCCTACGGCTATTTCGAGAACGAAAAGTGGCTCGGTGTGATCGAAATAGACAGGCAGCGCTTCGCGAACCGGCTGAGAATCACGGAGCTCCTTGTTTTCGCGAAATATCGCGGGAAGGGCATCGGCTCCGCCCTCATGGAACATGTGAAAAGGATCGCGAGCGAAGAGGGTTTTAGGGAGATCGTCCTCGAGACGCAAAGCTGCAACATCCGCGCCATCGACTTCTACAAAAACCAAGGTTTCTCCTTCATCGGCCTCGATATCACCGCCTATTCCGACGACGACATCGAGAAAGGCGAGGTCCGGCTCGAAATGGGACTGTCTTTGGAAAAAGACTAGTCCCTTTTCTTTTGCAAGACCTTGTCGATCGCCTCCAGCCTCTCGGCGAGGGCGCGTTCGAACTTGCTCGTCGGGGCGGCCCTGTAATAGCAACGATCCGTGAGCCCCTCGGGGAGGTATTGCTGGTTCACGATATGCGAATCATAGTCGTGGGGGTAGAGATAGCTGTCTTTCTCTTCGAAGTTCTCAACGTTGATGAGATGGTTCGGAATCTTTCTCATCGCCCCTTCGTCGAGGTCCTTCAAAGCCTTGTCCACGGCAAGGTAGGCGCTGTTCGACTTGGGTGAGAGCGCCATCTCGACGACAAGCGCGGCGAGCGGGATGCGCGCTTCGGGGAAGCCCACACGCTCACACGCCCGCGCACAAGCGTCCATCCGGGCGAAGATCGCCGGATTCGCCAAACCGACATCCTCATAGGCGATGACACTCATCCGCCGGAGGATGCTAGCCAAATCCTCCATCTTGATGAGTCGCGCGAGGTAGTGGAGGCTCGCGTCGACATCGCTCCCGCGGATCGATTTCTGGAAGGCGGAGAGGATGTTGTAGTAGTTGTCCTCGTCTTTGTCGAGCTCGAAAGCGGGTGTCAGCACGACCTTTTCGGCCATCTCCAGGGTGACATCCTCACCCGGATGGACGATCTCGATGATCTCGAGCATGTTGATCGCGGTGCGGATTTCCCGGTTGCTCGCTTGGATGACATAGCGATAGACCTCGTCGGAAAAGTTGGCAGTCAAATCGTCTGGAAACCGTTTTTTCAGTTTTTTCAAGAAGGGGAAAAGTCCATCTTCGGAAACCGGCAAAAGTTTCAAAATATGTGTTCGGGAACGAACGGCCGGGTTCACGCTGTGGTATGGATTGTTTGTCGTCAAACCGACAAGGATGACGTTTCCGGCCTCGACTTCCGGCAGCAAAAAATCCTGGATGTCTTTTTTCATCCGGTGGATCTCGTCGACGATGAGGAGGGACCCGTAACGTTTCGCCTGCGAAATGATATCCTTCAGTTGCGCCTTGTTGTCGGTCGAGGCGTTGAAGGTGTGGGTGTTGAGCCCGAATTCGTCCGCCATGACGCGGGCGATCGTCGTCTTGCCGATACCCGGGGGACCATAGAGGATCAAGCTGAAGAAGCGTTTCCTCTCGACCATCTTGCGGATGATGCCTTCTTCACCCACCAGATGGTCCTGGCCGACGATGTCGTCGAGATTCCTCGGGCGCGCCTTGTGGGCGAGCGGTCGTTCATTCATGGATAGATTCCCCTTTCTTCCACCCCGATTATACCATTTTTCCCACCCCTCACGCCCTTTTTTCATGGATTACCGACACAAAGACTGTTATAATGGGCTTGGCATTCCGACACCCCCGCAAATTCGCCCTCTCCCGCAAGAAGGGATGTCGGGAGGTTTTCCCACCCGCCAAAGATCGAAAAGGCGACGAGAGAAGGAAAAAGGACGTATCGACAAAGGATGAGAACATGCTTGTCAGGACGAACTACCACACCCACCACAGACTCTGCCGGCATGCGCAAGGCACCGCCGGGGACTATGTCGAAAAAGCGCTCGCACTCGGCTTCAAAGAGATCGGCATCTCCGATCACGCCCCGCATGCGCATTTCGACGACGACACCCGCATGCGATTGGAAGAGCTCCCCCTCTATCTCGCCGACATCGAGAGGACCAGAGGCCTCTATGGTGAGAGGATCCGCATCCTCTCCGGCCTCGAGATCGAATACGACCCCGCCACGGACGCCTATTACGAGTCGCTTTTGGAAAAAGTCGACTACCTGGTCCTCGGTCAGCACTACTTGGAAGGAGACCCCGTCAAAAACGGCGTCTCATACACTTTTGACCTGGAGAGTGGTGAAGACCTCATCGCCTACGCAAAAATCGTCAGAGAGGCGATTTCGACGGGATACTTCGCGTTCGTGGCCCACCCGGACATATTCCTCGCGACCTATCCCCGTTTCGACGAACACGCCGAAAAGGCGTCGAGAATCATCGCCGAAAGCGCCAAAGAGCACGGTGTGCCGCTCGAGTTCAACGCCAACGGCATCCGCCGAGGGCTCATCGAGAGCGAAGACGGAAAGCATTACCACTACCCCAGAAAGCCTTTTTTCGACATCGCAGAAGATGCCGGCTGCAAGATCCTTCTCAGTTCCGACGCCCACAATCCCAAAGAACTCTATGACGATGCCATGCGGAAAGCCGAACGGATCATCGAACGCTGGGAGCTCACCGTCTGCGAGACTTTGTCCTTAGATGACAGATAACCGGCGAAATTTGCGTTCTCAGCGATTTTTGTCCGGTGGCTTGTCAGAATGTCGTCTAAGCACGAAAAACGCATCAGGCGAAAGGGTCTCTCGCGGAATCCGAGAGTAATAGAAGAGGAAAATAAACGGGGTCACCGATTTCATTTGACCCCGTTCCGGGAAATCCACCACCATGGTTCTCCGGCAAAAACATAACCAACATATGCAAATACACCCCTTACGCTTTGAAAGAAGCGATTAATTTAACAGCCGCATTACTTCCTATAATATATATTATGTTAACTTGTCTATTCACCTTGATGTTGCTGTGCGTGTTTCGCCCTCGGTATGTACAAAATGTAAATGTTGTGCTTTTCCAAGGACAGGACACCCAAATGGCCGCATCCTGAAAAACTGATTTGGCAGCCACAACTCCATACGATTTTGGATGGTTCAGAGACGAACATGTTTTCATCCGTCAAAACTTCCGAGGTGATCCCATGAAGAAAGTCGCACTCATTTTCACCGGCGGCACGATCGCCATGAAAGTCAACTCCAAACTTCAAGGTGCCATACCCTCCGTCTCTCCCGGCGAAATTCTCGAGACATTGAAAAGGGAGACCGCACACGAGAATCTCGAAGCCTTCGAGTTCTCCCGTCTTCCGAGTCCTGCCATCACGCCGGAGAAAATGCGGGGCTTGCGGACCGAGGTCGAAAAATTCCTCCAAGATGGCGAGTGTGCCGGCGTAGTCGTCATCCACGGCACGGACACCCTCGAGGAGACGGCCTTCTATCTCGACACGACGATGAAGAGCGAAAAACCCGTCGTCGTCACGGGCTCGATGAAGAATGCGAGCGAACTGGGCTATGACGGCCTCACGAATCTCGATTCCTCGATCCGCGTCGTGCTTGATGAAGAATCCCGCGGCAAAGGCGTGCTCGTCGTCATGAACTACCAGATCCATTCCGCCTTCGAAGTGACAAAGACGCACACGCTGAATCTCGACACGTTCAAAAGCGTCGATTTCGGTCCCTTGGGCATCATCGACGGCGAGGACGTTCTCTATTACCGCACCCTGACATCACGCGGGGCATATGGTCTCGAAAACGAGATCGACGACCGGGTCGCGCTCGTCAAGGCTGGCGCGGGAATGAAGGGCGATGTTTTCGACCACTACATCGACAAGGGCTACCGGGGCGTCGTCATCGAGGCCCTCGGCCGCGGGAATGTCCCCATCGACATGATGGAAGGCATAAAAAAAGCCCGCGAGGCGGAGCTGGAAATCATCATCACCTCCCGCGCCGTGGCCGGGCGGGTGCTCGACACCTATGGGTATCCCGGCGGCGGAAAGGACCTCGTCCGTCACGGTTGCATCCTCGGCGGCACCCTTTCGGGACCGAAAGCCCGTATTCTGCTCATGGTCGCCCTCGGAAACGGCATGGACCATGGGGAAATCGGGGCCGTCTTCAAAAACTGAAATCGCGTGTTTCTGGCTTTGTTAAAACGTTAAACGTCATTTTTCACGGATATTCTTGCCCGTTCCCATAAGAAAAACGCACGTCGAGGGTCTCCCTGCGTGCGTTTTTTCAATTCACAGCCCCAAAATAATCGGCGATTCTCACCCCGGCCGGATCAGCGGGAATTCTTGCTTTTTTGACGTCCGGTTCCTCCCGTGGACAATCCCGGGACGCCTGCCCCAGTGCATAGAACATGATGAGGAGGGAGTCGACGCTCCGGAACGTATCGAGCGTCCAGATTTTGTCATCAAGCACGGGCAGCAACTTCTCGTGACGAATCCGGTAACGTTCTTCCGGAATTCCCCGCC
>Ga0207421_10005583_pt1 | contig 14052 bp, 14 predicted proteins | sample SodLakKL_010_SED_4_FD_187542 | JGI IMG/M metagenome (GOLD analysis project Ga0207421, IMG submission 187542) | Alkaline sediment microbial communities from Lake Tanatar, Kulunda Steppe, Russia - 8KL_010_SED (SPAdes) (version 2) | ecosystem: Environmental > Aquatic > Non-marine Saline and...
CCCCAGGATCAGCAACCATAGAGGGTGAGTTGCGGGAAGAGGGCTGTGCGTTTTTTCGAAATCATCGATCGACTGCTGGAGTACTATCCCGAGGCGGATGTGGGCTTTTTGGAAAAAGCCTATGTTTTTGCCTCCGCTGCATACCGTGGCAAGGCCAGGCTCAAGGGGGAGCCCTACATGTCTCATCCTCTGGCTGTCGCGGGCATCATGACACAAATGCGGCTGGGTGTGGAAAGCATCGGGGCGGCCCTGCTGCACGATCTTCTGGTGGATGAAGTGTGTGCCCCGGAGCAAATACAGGACAATTTCGGAGCCGATGTGGCCCACATCGTCCAGGGAGTGACCAAGCTCACGAGGCTCGATTTCAGCAACAGGAAAGAAGAGCAGGCAGAATACATGCGAAAGATGGTGCTCGCTCTTTCCCATGACATGAGAATCCTTCTTGTGAAGCTGGGTGAGCGCCTACACGACATGCGGACCTACGAAAACCTGTGTTCCGCTTCCCAGCGTGTGCTGGCTCACGAAGCCCTGGACATCTACGCCCCCCTGGCCGATCGCCTGGGCATCGAGTGGATGAAGGTGGAGCTGGAAGATCTGGCCTTCAAATGTCTCGAACCCGAAGAACACGACAGAATGCTGCAGGGGCTGGCCAGGACCGAAAAGGAGAGGCGGCGCTACATTGAGGAAGTGAAGGGGACTTTGCACCATCACCTGGAAAACAGCGGTCTCAGGGCAAAGGTCAGCGGCAGGTCCAAGCACCTGTACAGCATCTATTCCAAAATGCTCCGCCAAAAGCTCGACCTGGAAAGCATTTACGATCTCATTGCCTTTCGCATCATCGTGGAATCGGTGCGTGAGTGCTATGAAGCCCTCGGCATCGTGCACAACCTCTGGGAGCCCGTAACGGGGCGGTTCAAGGACTACATTGTCAAGCCCAAGTCCAACATGTATCAGTCTCTGCACACGACCGTGATGGGTCCCTACGGGGAAAAAATGGAAGTGCAGATTCGAACCCGGGAAATGGATCTCATTGCCAATGAAGGGGTGGCGGCACACTGGCTTTACAAGCAGAGAGGGGATTCCCGGGAACGCCTGGCAGAAAAGGAGTCTCAGCGGTTTTCGTGGCTCAAGGAACTGCTGGACTGGAACAAGGAGTGGCGGGATCCCAAGACCTTCTTCCAGGTGGTCAAGGATGGCTTTCACACGGATGAAATCTATGTGTTCACGCCTCGCGGGGATGTGAAAGTCTTTCCCGCGGGGTCCACGCCCATCGATTTCGCCTATGAAGTGCATTCGGAAGTGGGGCATCGTTGCGTGGGGGCTCGGGTCAACGGAAAAATCGTTCCCTTGCGCTACCAGCTGCAAAGTGGGGACACGGTGGAAATTCTCACGGCGGCCAACCACCAGCCCAGCAAGGACTGGCTCAACTTTGTCAAAACCTCCAAGGCCACACAACGCATCCGCCACTGGATCAAGGCGGCGGAGCGCCAGCGGTCGGTGACCACGGGGAGAGATTTGTGCGAGAAGGAATTTCGCAAAAAAGGGTTGAATTTCAACAATTACATCAACTCTTCAGAGCTGCTCGATGTGGCCCGCTCTTTTTCCCTGCGAAGTGTGGACGACCTGCTCGCCAGCATCGGATACCGGAAAATCTCTCCCGTCCAGGTGATGGGAAGGCTCACTCCACCGGATCAGGGGGAGCCCGATGAAAAGGAGGATGTTCTCACCCTCGAAAAGAAAAAGCCGCGTTCCCAGGACGAAGGCATCATCGTCCACGGGGCGGACAACGTCATGATCCGCATGGCCAGGTGCTGCAATCCCGTTCCGGGGGAAGCCATTGTGGGCTACATCACTCGGGGAAGGGGCATCACCGTCCACCGCGCCACCTGCCGCAACGTGGGCAGGGGGGACGAGGAGCGAAGGATCGATGTGAAGTGGGACACGGGTGAAGGCAAGGTCTATCCCGTGGAGATTCACGTCACCCTGGCTCAGGAAAAAGGCATGCTGGCAAATCTCAGCGGGGTCCTGGGGCAGCTCGACGTGAATGTGGTGGATGTGAAGTTCGACAGCAGCCCGAAGGACTCAGCCCTCTGCCGCCTGAAGATAGAAGTGAAAGACACCAAGCACCTTCAGCGGGTCCTTTCCGTGCTGCGGTCCGAAAGGGGCATTTTGAAAGTTCACAGGAGCATGGACTGATGCGCCCCTCGCCGGCCTGAAAGAGAGGGCGGCCCGGCGAGGGGGGTCAAAGAATTCTCGGAAAATTTTCCCTGGACTTCAGAGGTTGGAATAGGCCGTCACGGTTTCAGGGGATCTCAGAACATTGTTCAGGGCCTTTTGAATTTCGGTCCTTTCGGGGTCACTTTGCCAGGCCTTCCAGTCCTTCAGGTCGTTCCACGTGCTGATCACGAGGAATTTGTTGGGAATGTCCAAACACCTCAATGTTTCTCCCGAAATGTAGCCATTGCCCTTTTGAAGGGCCAGGGAGCGCAGCTTCGTCAAGAGCTCGTGAAGCTTGACTTCCTGACCCTCCTCCACGATCCGTTCAATCAAGACTCGAACAGCCATGTGTCACCTCCATCTTTTGTTGGGAAAAGGGGAATGTTCTGAAAATGTAGAGATAACATGCTTATACCTGATAAAAGCGTACCATGAGCCTGCCCGATGGTCAATGAAAAGGTCGTCCCTGCGAACCTTTGCCGGCAGCTTCAAAGAGCACGAAGCCCTTTCCCGTGGAATTTCTCCTGCGGAATTTCTCCTTGCATTTTTGACCCGCATAACTTAGTTTTTTCGCGTGTTGCTAAGAAGTTATTGCAATCGCTGATTAAATCAGCTTTCTTCTCGTTTCTGACATGTGGTCGAAAGGGTGAACAGTGATCGTCAAGCATTGGATGACCACCAAGGTCATGACCATTCGCCAGGAAGCGTCCATTCAGGAAGCGCTGTCCCTCATGAAACTGGCGTCCATCCGGCATCTTCCCGTGGTGGATCACGAACAGAAGCTCATCGGATGGGTGACCGATGCGGACCTTCGAGGGGTGCTCATCGCCTCCATGCTCGAAGAACTGACACTGGGGGATGTGATGATTCGAAAGCCCATCGTGGCCACTCCCGACCTTTCCATGGATGAGGCGGCTCAGATCATACTGGAAAAGCGCATTGGCGGTTTGCCCGTGGTGGAAGGAGGAAAGCTGGTGGGAGTGATCACCGTGGTGGATGTGCTCTCGGGTTTCATAACGACCATGGGCATGCTGCCTTATTCGTCCCGGCTGGACGTGCAGGTTCCTTCTTCAGGAGGTTTTTTGAGCAAAATTCTGGAGATTGTGGAAAAAAACAATGGAAAAGTGGTGAGTCTGTATCATTTGCCCCCAACGGGTGGTGCGGGTGAAGCTTACTCCATTCGTATGAAAAAATGCGATTTGTCTCCCATCGTGAGTGCTTTGAAACGCGAGGGAATCAGGGTTCTGGCCGGCGGCTTTTAAATCACGGCGCGCCGGCAAACTTTTTATGGAGTATGGCTTCCAAAGGGTGCCCTGCAGAGGCGTCAGAATCCGTGTTCTCATTGCGGGCCGTTTTTTTTTATCGCCGGCTGAATCCCGCCCCTCACCGCCTCCCTTATTCCTGCATATATAGAGTGCTTGCAAATTCAGGAAGAATTCATCGTCTTTTGTGGCAAAGGGCCCACAGGGAGGCTTTTTGCCTTTTGTTTTTGATGTCGTCATGTTCTGGTTCTTTTAAGAAGCCGTTCACCGAGACCGGCTGCTCAACAGGAGAGTCAAAAGATGGGAAAAATACCGGACAGTTACCTGCCACCCAAAGACATGTGGCCGGAATACATCGTCCCCGAAGAATTTGCCGATACACCTGTGGAATTGAATCTGGCGGACTCTCTTCTGGATCGTCACGTGCGGGAAGGGCGGGGGGAAAATGTCGCCATAAAGTTCATGGACCGGACCATTTCCTATGCCCAGCTGCAACGATCGGTCAACCGTTTTGGAAATGCTTTGAAATCCCTCGGTGTGGAACCACAGGACAGGGTGGGCATTCGCCTGGTGAACTCTCCCGAGGCCATCATCACCATTTTCGCCATCGAAAAAATCGGTGCCATACCCGTGCCCACATCACCCCTCTGGTCCACGGGAGAGATCACTTTCGTGGCCAACAATGCGGAAATGAAACACTTCGTGGTCAATGCGCCCCTCATGGGGCCTGTGGAAGCGGCAAAACCCGCTTTCCGGTTCGCAACCCGGATCATCGTCATCGGCGGGTCACCCGATGAAGTCCGTGCCCAGGGCAACCTGGTGTTTGAAGAACTCATGGAAAAGGGTTCCCCGGAACTGGAAGCCGCCATGCTCCATGCCCATGACATCGGCATCATTCTCTACACCTCGGGCACCACGGGAATGCCCAAGGGGTGTGTGCATTTTGTGAGGCCGTCTCTCATCAAGGCCCGGATGGTGAACAAGTATGTCTACAAGCTTCAGCCGGGGGACATTCTGGGCGGCGCGGCTCCCGTTTCCTTCGCGGCGGGCTTCGGAACTTTCTCTCTCCTTCCTTTCGAAGGGGGGGCGGGCGTCTCCCTCATACCTCGTTTTTCCCCTCCCGACATGATGGAACTGGTTAAAAAGCACGGCATCACCGTACTCACCGGTCTGCCCACGGGCTACAGGGCCCTCATGAAGCACCCCCCTTTCAAGGAATATGACTTGAGCTCCGTTCGGTTGTACACGTCGGGAGGGGACGCTCTGGGCGCCGAGACACTGAACGCCTGGAAAGAGCTCACGGGAAAGCCCATCTGGGAAGGGCTGGGAGGCACGGAAATGCTCCACCTGGTGACCTCCAACACCATGAATGAAGCACCGGTGGCCAATTCCATCGGAAAGCCCCTTCCGGGAGTGCAGGTGAGGGTCATGGACGGCGAGGGGAAAGACTGCGGGCCCAACGATGTGGGCAGCATGCTTCTCAAGGGCCCCTCGGGAACCCTTTACTGGAAGCCCTATGAAGATGGGGAGCGCCTTCTCAGGTCCCAGGCCCGGGGAGTGCAAAAGGGCTGGAACCAGATGGGGGATGCGGTTTACGAGGATGAGACGGGCAATCTCTTTTTCGTGTCCAGGGAAGATGAGATGATTAAAAGTTCCGGCTACCGCATTGGCCCCGCAGAGGTGGAGTGGGCCATTTCCAGGCACCCCAGGGTGGCCGACGTGGGTGTGGTGGGCGTGCCCGATCCCGAGAAGGGACAGGTCACCAAGGCGGTTATCGTTCTCAAGCCTGGCGAGAAGGGAAGTGAGGCCTTGACGGAAGAGCTGAAGGAGTTCCTCAAAGATCACATCGCCATTTACAAGTTGCCCAGGATTGTGGAGTACGTGGGCTCCCTTCCGCGCACTCCAACGGGAAAGCTGCTACGAAGGAAGCTCAAAGGCTGATTTCAGGAGATGATGGGAAGAAGCAACTTCTGAATGGCTTCCATGGGGGGAGAGACTTCCGGGGAAGGAGGGGAAAGGTTCAGGTTGTTCTCATCGTCCCAGCTGGTCCGGACGATGTGGACATTCTCTCCCCGGGGTGCCCACACTCTCGGATCGGTGGGGCCGAAAAGGACAATGCACGTGGTGCCCGCCAGGGCGGCCAGGTGGCTCAGTCCCGAGTCGTTTCCCACGTAGGCGCACGCTCTGTTCATGAGAGCCAGGGCATGGGAAAGAGAAATGTTTTTCAGGGAGGGTATTCCGTACTTTTCCAGTTCCCCGGCAAAAGGAGCGAGGTGCGAGTCCGCGGGGCCCAGGAGCGTGACCGCTTGCCGGGAGCTTTTTTTTTCAAGCCATGCGGCCAGGGAAAGCCATTGGTTCAAGGGCCAGATCTTCCTTTTGCCCCCGCTGCCGGCGTGGATCACCACCGGGTTGGAGCCCTCTTGAATTCCCGCATTTCTCAGGCGGCTTTCCAGTTCCGGGAAAACATGATCGGGGGCTTTGAGCCGCAGGGGAATGTTTTCGAGGGGAATTTGAAGGGATCGAAACTGGTCCGCCATGAACTGGGAGACGCTTTGCACCGTGTTTTCCCGGGGAAAGGACTGTATCCACAGGACAGGGCGAAGGAAGCGCTGCGACAGGCGATGACAGACGGCACGCGCGGAATTCTGACCGAAGAAGATGACGGCGTCCGCCCTTTGAAAAAAATGGGGAAGGGGCGCCTTTTCCCACAATTCATCATGGTAGAAGGGGGTGAGATCCGTTTCCATTCCCCTGCAAACCTCCTCAACGAAGGGCAGGCCCTTCAGGAGTTCCCCGTGTTGGGGCTTGGTCCATAGGTGCAGACGGACCCGGCAGTGGTGGTGAAGGCCGTTCAGGACCGGAAGGGTCAGAAGAAGATCACCCAGGGCTCCCTGGTGAATGGCCAGGACTCTGCCTCCGTTCCGGGGTAAAGGGCAGGGGCTTGAAGTCTGGTGCAGGCGGCGGGAAGCTTGCGAGGGCGGACATGTGAGGACTGATCCCGTTGTGCCGGTGCTGACTGTTTCCGTCGCCCAGTGGATTCTCTTGTCTTTCATGGCCCCACGGTGACCTTGCGGCTTCAGGAGGAGTCCGGCTCCTTGTGGCTCCGTTTGCGGCGGGACCAGCGTTTGAAAAAGCCGGCGATCCTGGAGGTGGGGGAGTTTGGGTCCCTTCCGCGCACGAGACCCTGAGCCTCCACGGCTTTTCTCAGACAGGCTTTCAAGTGGGCGCAGGAGACGCACTCGGGCTGAGGCTCGATGATGCCTTCCTCGTTCCGGGGGCAAACAAGGTCTGGAATTCCAAAACATGGGGAATGCTCTCCCTCATGCTGGCAAGGGGTCCTGTGAACGGAATTTTCTTTCTCGTCGCTCAAAGACGCAACCCTCCTCCATTCCTTGTTCCCCGTGCCCAGGGACCGGGCCTTCCGGGGTGGGGGAACGGTCCCTGCCACGTGTTTTCAGCTCTTCCTGTGAAGGAGAGAGGCTGCTGTGCACACGGGAAAATTCACTCGAGAATTTCGAGCACCGCCCGCTTATGAAGTTTGGTCGCCGCTGCGTTGAGCAGGGTTCGCAGAGCGTGAGCGTTTCGCCCTTCCTTGCCGATGATTTTTCCCAGATCGTCCTTTGCCGCTCTCAGTTCGATCACAGAAATCTGCTGGCCGCTGATTTCTCTCACTGAAACCTTGTCGGGATACTCCGCCAGAGCTTTGGCGATCACTTCCACCAATTCCTTGATTTGAATGTCTTCCATGTTTTTCCCCGTCCTTAGTCCTTAATAGAGCATCTCGCCATGCAAATAGATCGTTGTGTCAGATGAAGTCAGCTGATCCGTTTCATTTTCCGCCGGTCGCACCAAAAACATGAGAAAGGATAAAGAAATCGACGTTCGGCAGCCTGTGAGTTGAAGAATCAGGATGGGGCCCGCAGCTTTTTCTGCGACTTGATGAGGATTGCCTTCTCCTTTTGGGAATCGCTCCCTTGGATGTAAGTGAGCGAAACAGAGCTTGTGGAAGCCTTGTGTTCGGCCTGCGCGAATCCCTGCGAGACTACGAAAATAACAAAAAGGTGTCAAGTGAAAATGTCAGAGAAAATAATACGTTGCACTCACCGGGGGAAGAAGGGTCCGGGGAAAAAGGCCTTTTCTTTTTCCAGTCGATTGGATAGCTTATAGCGCATGAGTGAGAAGTCATTCAAGGTGACCCGTTGTCCATGCGCACAGAAACCTTACAATTCGAAGTGCGGATGGCCCCTCAATGGCGGCTCTTCGCATCTCTTCAGAGTTCGTCACCGGGGCCATTCGTCAACCATGTGAGGAGGCCCATGATTCCATCCGCGGAAAACCGGCTTCAGCCGTTGCCTCTCATTGAAACCACAGCTCTTGAACTCCCTCGGCCGACCCTCAGGGACAACACCGCTGAACTCGACCGGGTGATGCGTCGTCTGAAAATGGAAGGTTTTGACCCTTTGCGGGTGCACTTTTTGAATATGGCGGGTCTGGTGAGCAAGATTCGCCTGCATGGGCAAAAAATGACCGCCCTTCTCAGTTACTGGGATGGTCACTGGGAGCTGATGGATGTTGTGGGGCCCGGCCATGAGGGACCCATTCTGGGCATGGCCGTCGATCTGGGGACCACCAGCCTTTCCTTTCACCTGGTGGACCTTGGAAACCGGAAGGTTTTGGGGCAGCTGTCTGTGCCCAACCCTCAGATCATTCACGGGGAAGACATTCTCACACGCATTCTTTTCTCCCGCCAGGAGAAGAACCTCAGAACCCTGCAGGAAATGATCCTGAAGACTTTCAATGATGCCTTTTTGCAGATCACCCGGCGCCACGGTACGCTGCCCGGCGAGGTGTGCGCTCTCAGTGTGGCGGGAAACACCACCATGAGTCATTTTTTTCTGGGCCTGGATGCCACGGGCATCTGCAAGGAACCCTATATTCCCGCTGTCAACCACTTCCCCATGATTCACGGGGGGGATCTGGGGTTGTCCCTGCATCCATTTGCACCCGTTTATGTCTTTCCCAATGTGGGTTCTTACTTTGGCGGTGACCTTCTGGCCGGGATTGTGGCCACGTCCATGCATCGATCCCGGGAAATACAGCTGATGGTGGATGTGGGCACCAATGCGGAAGTGGTTCTGGGCAACCAGGACTGGCTTGTTGCCTGCGCCGGCGCTGCGGGTCCCGCCCTGGAGGGGGGAGTGATGGAATGCGGCATGGTGGCCCTGCCCGGAGCCATCGACCGCGTGCGCATCGACCCCCTCACCCTGGAGCCCCGATGGCATGTTCTGGGGAATGAAAAACCCAGGGGAATTTGTGGGTCGGGTGTCATCGACCTGGTGGCGGAGCTGTTCGGCGCCGGCATTTTGACGGTCCAGGGAACCATGAACACGGGCCTGAGGACTTCACGGGTGGTGAAAAGGGAGGATGGTCCCGCATATGTGCTGGCATGGGGAGACGAGACGGAGAGCGGACAGGACCTGCTCGTGACCGAGGCAGACGTGGGCATCTTTCTCAAATCCAAGGCAGCCATGTACACCATCCTCCAGGTCATCTGCAAAAAGGTGGGTGTGGACCTGGAGGAAGTGGAAAAAATTTTTGTGGCAGGTGCCTTTGGTAATCACATGGACCCTGCCATGGCCATCCGCATCGGCATGGTTCCCGACCTTCCCCCCCGGTTGTATGAGGGTGTGGGAAACACTGCGGGGGACGGCGCCGTCATGGTCCTTCTGGATCGCACGCTTTTGAGCGAGGTGCGGGATGTGGCGGGGCGCATCACTTACGTGGAGCTGAACGTGAATGTGGAGTTCATGAACGAGTTCCGCGGAGCGCTCTTTTTGCCCCACACGGATCCCCGGTTGTTCCCGTCGGTGAACATTCCGGCAGATCAAGGGGGAAGAGGGGGGTTCTGATGGGAAAAGAAAAACCTTCATCCAGGGGTGCGGTGCCGGCCATGGCCTCTGCCGGTTTCTCCCGGAAGGGAGTGGGGCTGATCAGGTTTTTCTGCGTGATTTTGCTGCTGCTGAACCTTCTGGTCCTTCTCGGAATCTTTTTCTCTTCTCACGGCATTCCGGGCCACCGTCTGAAAAGCGGGCAGGTGACGGAGCTGGAGGCGAAGGTTCTGGCCCTGCAAAAGGAAAATCAGCAGCTTTACAGAAAAATCATGAACTTCAAAAACGACCCAAGGGCCCAGGAGCGACTGGTGCGCGAACATCTGGGGTGGGCGCGGGAAGACGAGGTGATGATCGAATTCCACCTGCCCGGAAGGAGCCTCGCACCCGCGGAGCCGGGATGGGGGCCTCCTTAAATAGGCCTTGACGGAATTTGACCGATTGTGTTAGCTAACGCACTTTGCATTTAAATCGCTCCTTGCTCCTTCCCGGCCGGAAGGGGCTACAAACTCACAAGGAGGAACATCGGAATGAGGAAGTACGAGACTTTTTTCATCATGGATCCGGACTTGCCCGAAGAGATGAACAATGCCGCCGATGAAAAAATCAAGGGCGTTGTGGCTTCTCAGGGCGGCACGGTTCTGACCTACGAACCCTGGGGTAAGAACAAGCTGGCTTATCCCATCAAGAAGCGCACGCGAGGCCTCTACGTTTTGATGGCCTACTCGGGTGAGTCTGCCCTTGTTGCCGAACTTGAACGCATCATGCGCCTGGATGAGCGGATTCTCAAATTCATCACCGTCAAGCTGGAGGATCGTTTCGATCCCGCCAAGGAAGAGAAAGCTCCCCCGGAAGAAAAACCGGCATCTGGTGAGGAGGAGTCGGGAGAAGAGGCAGGGGCCGAATCCTCTGAAGAAGAGGAAAAACCTGCCGGGTTCGCCGAGGAGGCTGACCAGGAAGAGAAAATCGGCTGAAGTCCTTTGTGCCTGGCAAGCGCTGGTTTTTCGTGTTTAGAGTTCGATCATCAGAAAGGAAATCCCCATGGCTTTTAAACGTAGACGCCGCACCTTCCATCGCCGGAAAGTATGCCGCTTTTGTGTGGATGGCGAGCTGAAAATAGATTACAAAGATTCCAAAACTCTCAGGTATTTTGTCACGGACCGCGGAAAGATCGTTCCCCGGCGAATATCGGGCAATTGTGCCAAACATCAAAGAAAGCTGACCCTGGCCATCAAGCGGGCACGTCAGATTGCTCTTCTTCCCTACACCGCCATACAGAGTGTGTGACGGGAGCGACGTTTCCCCAAAAACCGTATTGATGAAGACCTATGGCCCTCAGCGATAGCTTCCGTCAGCTCTGGCACAACCCCATCGCGCGAAAAGAGTACATCGCCGGCACAGCGATTACTCTTTTCCTTTTTGTTTCAACACTCATTATTCCCGTGGTGGGCCTGTTCTTTGGAATCCTCACGCCTCTGCCTTCCCTTCTTTTCCTTTACCGGTGGGGGTTGGGCATGGGGTTGTGGTTGCCGGCCACAGTGGCCCTGCTGAGTGCTCTGCTGTTTCCCCCCATGGGCCTTGCGGGAAGCCTGCCCTTTCTTCTGGCTTTTGTTTTTCTGGGTGTTTTGATCAGTATGGGAATGGGTTCGGGCTGGTCCATTGAAAAAACCATTGCCGTGCCCGTGCTGGCGATTTTTCTGCTGGGAAGCTTGCTGGCTCACGTAGCCCTCAGGGATGGGGACATGGGAGTGGCCACCCGCCTCGAAAGGAGCATTCAGGCGGCCATCTCCACCATGGTGCAGGAACTGGGACCCGATGCACCCGAAAGCCGTGCCCTGGAGGAATCTCTGACCACCGCCGTTCCCCTCATGGTGCGGGTCATTCCGGGGTTGGTTTTTTCTTCGCTTCTCGTGATTTCCTGGCTCAACATTCTGGCGGCGAGAAGATACTGCCTCATGCACAACGTGGAGTGGCCCCAATGGCCCGCCTGGAGCATGTGGAGGGCGCCCGAGCCCCTCGTGTGGGCTGTGATCGGCTCAGGGATTGCCCTTCTCCTGCCCGTGGGGGCGCTGAAAGTGGTGGCCCTGAACCTTCTGCTGGTCCTGGGAACTGTTTATCTTTTTCAGGGGCTGTCCCTGACGGTTTTCTACCTGGAGAAGTGGAATCTTCCCGTATTCTTGCGGGCTGTCATTTTTGTGATCATCCTCCTGCAGCAGTTTGTGACGCTGGGGGTTATGCTGTTAGGTTTTTTCGACACCTGGTTCGACTTTAGAAAGAGCACGGCGGAGGGTGAAGGCACCTGAGCCCCCGGTAATGTTCTGCTCGAAAGAGCTGCCATGTGCGGTGCAGGGGATTCAACACGCAATTTCAGGCTTGCTGGGGCCTGCCTAGACCCATTGGGAGCATGGCGGTTCCAGGAGGTGACACAGAGAGATTACAATGAGGAGACAGGCATGAAAGTGATATTGATGGAAAACATTTTTTCTCTGGGGCAGATAGGGGATGTGGTCAATGTGGCCCCGGGTTACGCGCGCAACTATCTTTTTCCCCAGAAGCTGGCTGCCGAAGCCACGGGAAAGAAGGTTCGCGAACTGGAGCATCGCAAGAGAATGCTGGCGCAGAAGAGAGAAAAAGTCCGCCAGGAAATGCTTTCCATTGCCGAGAAGATCAACAGGGTGGAAATGGTCCTGAACCGCAAGGTGGTGGAAGACGACAAGCTTTATGGTTCCGTGAGCGCCGCCGACATTCTCAGTGAGTTGGAAGCACAGGGGTTTTCTCTGGAACGCAAGCAGGTTCAGTTGGATCAGCCCATCAAGCAGCTGGGTGAATTCACCGTGCCCATCCGCATCGACGCGGACGTGCAGGCGGAAGTGAAAGTCAAGGTGGAAAAGGAAGAATAAGGACGTGGACCCTATCGCGGACGAACTCAAGAAGGTTCCCCCCCAGCAGCTGGAAGCGGAGCAGTCTCTGCTGGGAGGCATCCTCCTTGACAACGCCGGGCTTCCCTCTGCCATGGAAACCCTGGCGGGAGATGAATTTTACCGGGAAGCCCACCGCCTCATTTTTCGCGTCATTCAGGACCTCTTTGAGAGAAACGAGCCGGTGGACCTGGTGACCGTCGTTTCTCTCCTCAGTGAAAAAAATAAGCTGGAAGCTGTAGGGGGAGCCACCTATCTGGCTTCCCTGGTGGAATCGGTCCCTTCAGCCACCAACGTTCCCGCCTACGCCCGGATCGTCAATGAAAAGGCGTTGCTGCGCCGCCTGATCCAGGCCGCCAACGAAATCAATTCCTGGTGTTATGGGGGCGGCAAGAATGTGGAAGAAATTCTGGACCATGCGGAATCGGTCATTTTTGCCATCACGGAAAACCGCCTACGCAGCAGTTATTCCTCCATCAAGGACATTGTCAAAAAGAGCATCGAATCCATCGAGCGCTTTCAGGAACACCGTGAGGTGGTCACGGGAGTGCCCACCCATTTCACCGACCTGGACAAGCTCACGGCGGGATTTCAGCCTTCTGACCTCATCATTGTGGCTGCCCGTCCCAGCATGGGAAAAACCGCCTTCGCCCTCAACATCGCCCGCAATGCAGCCCTCACAAGCGGTGTTCCCGTGGGTTTTTTTTCCCTGGAAATGAGTCGGGAGCAGCTGGCCATGCGCCTCCTCTGTTCCGAGGGGCGGGTGGATTCCCAGAAGATTCGAACGGGGTTTCTCAGCCAGCAGGAGTGCGGAAAGCTCCTTTCCGCTGCGGGGGTTTTCATGGAAGCTCCCATTTTCATCGATGACACTCCCTCCATTTCCACCTTGGAATTGAGGGCCAAGGCGCGCCGCATGAAAGCGGACCGGGGCCTGGGGCTTGTGGTGGTGGATTACCTTCAGCTCATGCGCGGCAAGGAAGGTTCTGAAAGGCGCGAACAGGAGATCTCCGACATCTCCAGGTCCCTGAAGGGCCTGGCCAAGGAACTCCATGTTCCCGTCATCGCCCTGTCCCAGCTCAACCGAAAAGTGGAAGATCGCCACAACAAACGGCCTCTCATGAGTGACCTGCGCGAATCGGGAGCCATCGAGCAGGATGCGGACGTCATCGCTTTCATCTACAGGGACGAAGTCTACAATCCCACCACGCCCGACAAGGGAATCGCCGAGATCATCATCGGAAAGCAGCGGAACGGGCCCACGGGGGAGGTGAAACTGGCCTACATGGATGCCTACACCCGTTTTGAAAACCTGGCACTGAACGCCTGAGTGCCCCATGAAATCCAATGCAAAAGCCTCTGCCATGACCGACAACCGTCAATTCTGGGAAGAATCCCTCGAAGCCTTGACCCGCACTCAACTGGAAGAGCTGCAGTGGACGCGTCTGCAGAAAACCCTGGAAAGGGTCGCCCACTCCCCTTTCTATGGAGGCAGGTTCAGGGAGTGGGGCCTGAACTCATCCGGTTTTCAGGGACTTGACGACCTTCCGCGCCTGCCCTTCACCACCAAAAAGGACCTGCGCGGCGCCTATCCTTACGGCTTTCTCTGCACCCCCAAAGACAAGCTGGTCCGCCTGCACGTCTCTTCGGGGACCACCGGCCAGGCCACCGCCATTTTTTACACCCAGAAAGACGTGGAAAACTGGGCGAACCTCCTGGCCCGTTCCATGTACATGACGGGCGCGAGGCCCGGGGACACCTTTCAAAATC
>Ga0207421_10005585_pt1 | contig 14050 bp, 10 predicted proteins | sample SodLakKL_010_SED_4_FD_187542 | JGI IMG/M metagenome (GOLD analysis project Ga0207421, IMG submission 187542) | Alkaline sediment microbial communities from Lake Tanatar, Kulunda Steppe, Russia - 8KL_010_SED (SPAdes) (version 2) | ecosystem: Environmental > Aquatic > Non-marine Saline and...
CCCTCGGGGCTTGACCCCGAGTATGAATCCGACAACGCGGGTACAAACCATTAAATAGACACATTCCGTAATCAACAGACAGCGATGGAACACAGCCACCGTTACCGCGCTTACCCAAGCGACGAGGTAGCGATGGTTGCTGAACATCATATCAACGTTCATCGCCAACTTTACAATCACGTCCGTTGGGACTACACGAACAATCCCAACGACGACAAGCCGAGCGAGTTCGGCCAGAACAACAAGCTTCCCGAGTGGAAGCGCAAATGGCCTGTGTTCGCAGAGCTTCACTCGAAAGCCGCTCAAGCCACCGTCGCACGCTTCCACGTCAACCTCTCGAACCTTCGCAAGAAGAAGGAGAAGGGATACAATGTCGGGTGGCTCAAGCGACAATCACCCGCCGAGTACCGAAGCGTTACGTACAACCAGTCCGGCTTCGACCTCGATAACAAGAGGGGCCGACACGGATACGCCTACGTGCGTTTCAGCAAAATCGGGTGGATGAAAATCCGATACCATCGACCACTTCCCAAACACGCCACCATCAAAGAAGTCACGGTGAAAAAAGAAGTGACGGGAGACTGGTTCGTCTCGTTCAGTCTCGAAACTGACGACGAACACGTTCCCGAGAAACCTGCCTTAGATACGCTTGACGCAAGCAACAGCGTAGGCATTGATCTCGGCATCCTGAACTACATCCACACCAGCGACGGCACAACAGTGGATTGGGTCGACCTCCAAGAGGAGTACGAACGACTCTGCCGAGAACAACGCAAACTCTCTCGGAAAGTACACGGCAGCCAGAACTACGAGAAACAACGTATTAAAGTCGCTAAGGTGAAGCGAAAGATTCGTCGCAAAGTGCTGGACTTCCAGCACAAGTTGACGACGTGGCTCGTCAAGACGTATGACGCGGTGTTTGTCGAAGATCTGAACGTAGCGGGGATGCTTCAGAGCGATGGGAACGCTCAGAACAAACACGACGCGGCGTGGCGACAATTCATCACACTGCTTGAATACAAAGGCGATTTGCACGGCACTCACGTTGTTCAGGTGCCTGCTCGTGGTACGACAAAGGAGTGTGCGTGTTGCAGGGTGGAGACGGCGAAGCCTATCTGGGTTCGTGAACACTCGTGCCCAGCGTGTGGGTTTGAGACAGACCGGGATGCGAATGCGTCGATGAATGTTCTGAAGAGAGGCTTTTCTGAATTAGGGCTGGGATGGCCCGAATCCACGCCTGTGGAGACTGTGACCGCTGTGGATAGTGCTAATTTTCAGCGAGTATCTGCAAGTCACGTCGTGGAAGCAGGAAGCCCCGAGGCTTGACCTCGGGGTGATTCACCGGCCAGCGTTCCCTGCTGTACGAGGGTGGGGTGTCTCATGTGCTGTCCAGATCAGCGCTCGAGTGCCGTCCTCAACGAGTCGAATAGGGAGAAACACCTTTAGGACATCCTCGCAATTTTTGCCGTATGGAGTTGGGCACCGGGTTGTTCACCTGTCAGCGACGGCCGGACGACGATCGCTCGATGACTGCACTCTACGACGAGGTCCTCGAGTTGGGACGCGCTATCGACGACGCCGGTCTCGACAGTGCCTGGGTTTCCGAACACCATTTCGCCGAAGACGGCTACCTCTCAGCGACCATGCCCACCCTGGGTGCCCTCGCCGCGGCCACGACGGACATCGAAATCGGGACCTGCATCGCCCTCGCACCCCTGTACGATGGGATCCGACTGGCCGAGGACGCGGCGACCGTCGACCTGCTGTCGGACGGGCGACTCACCCTCGGGCTCGCCATCGGTTCGAACCCACGAGAGTTCGACGCCTTCGGTGTCCCCCGCGAGGAACGCGTCGAGCGCCTCGAGGAGCAAGTCAATCTTTGTCGAGCTGCCTGGTCAGACGGGGCACTCGAGTACGAGCCAACGTTTCACGACGTGTCCCCGTCGGTGTCGGTGACGCCAACACCCGACCGTGACATTCCGATCATGCTCGGTGGAAAGGCCAAGCCGGCCGTTCGTCGGGCAGCTCGTCTCGCCGACGGCTGGTGTGCCCCCTCGTCGCTGTCGCTCGGGGGACTCGAGAAACGCGTCGAGGATATTCGGCAGGTCAGGGAGGCGGCGGGCCTCGACGACGAGTTCACGATCTACGTGATCGTCCACGGCTTCGTCGGCGATTCACGCGAAGATGCCTGGGAAACCATGCGTGAGGGGTACTTCTACATCCAGCGGCGATACGCCGAGATATTTTCGGGGAACGCCGTCGCCGAACTGGACGACGAGCGGAAACAGGAACTCAAAGACCAGGCGATCTTCGGCACGCCCGAACAGGTCACGGCCGAACTCGAGACCTACGGTGACGTCCTGGGCGATGACATCCACGTCATCTTCCGGACCTACCATCCCGGGACGGAGACGGACGCCATGCTCGAGTGTATCGATCGACTCGGTGCCGAGGTGGCCCCGAATCTCTAACGGAACCGCCGACCCACCTACTCGTTCACTTTCACCCTCGTCACCGAACTCCTTTAATCGATGCCGCGCAAGAACGGGTAGATGACGCGGGTGATACACACGGGCGACACCCATATCGGGTACCAGCAGTACAACCGCCCCGAGCGACGAGCGGACTTTCTCGAGGCATTTCGGACCGTCGCCGACGACGCGATCGAGGACGACGTGGCCGCACTGATTCACGCCGGCGACCTCTTTCACGACCGGCGGCCGGGCCTCGTCGATCTGCAGGGAACCGTCGAGATTCTTCGCACACTCCAGGACGCCGACGTCCCGTTTCTCGCGGTCGTCGGCAATCACGAAGGCAAACGCGACGCCCAGTGGCTCGACCTCTTCGAAGACCTCGGCCTCGCCACCCGTCTCGGGGTCGAGCCGGTCGTCCTCGAGGACGTCGCGTTCTACGGTCTCGACTTCGTCCCTCGCTCGAGGCGGGCGGACCTGGCGTACGACTTCGATGCGGTTCCCGAGTCGGCCAATCACGCGGCACTGGTCAGCCACGGCCTGTTCGAGCCGTTCGCCCACGCCGACTGGGACACCGAAACCGTCCTCGAGGAATCCGCCGTCGAGTTCGACGCGATGTTACTCGGGGACAACCACAAACCGGACACCGCGGACGTCCTCGATACCTGGGTAACGTACTGTGGCTCCACCGAACGAGCGAGCGCGAGTGAACGTGAGGACCGCGGCTACAACCTCGTGACCTTCGAAAACGAGGTGACCATCAGCCGACGCGCGGTCTCGAGCGCTCGCGAGTTCGTCTTCGTCGACGTCGAACTCTCCGCCGACGAGGGCATCGACCGCGTCCAGGAACGAGTCAGAGAACACGACCTCGAGGATGCCGTCGTGATCGTCACGGTGACGGGTGAGGGTCGGCCGATCACGCCCGCAACCGTCGAGGAACTCGCCCGGGAACGCGGCGCGCTCGTCGCTCGAGTCAACGACCGCCGAGAGATCGCCGACCCGGACGAGGACGTCTCCGTGAGTTTCGCCGACCCCGACGACGCCGTCCGCGAACGAGTGCGCGAGATGGGACTCAGCACGGCCGCCCTCGAGATCGACCGGACCGTTCGAGACGGTGAACTCGCGGATGCCAACGTCCGAGGGGCCGTCGAACGCCGCGTGAGGGAGTTGCTCGAGGGCGAAGACGACGCAGCGTTCGAACAGGCACCCACTCGAGACCCCGAGACGGTGACGACGGTGGCCGATGCGCTCTCGGAAGACGATGGAGGTGAAACCGCAGCGGACGCCCCAAACACTGCGGCGGAATCGTCTGTGACGAGCGAGGCTGCCGACGGTGCAGTACCTCGAGACGCCAACGCCGAAGACGAAGACGAACCCGAGGATGTACGGCCAGATGAGCCCGCGAACACGACGTCACTGGGTGATTTCTCGTGAGAGTTACTAGCCTCTCGCTTCGCAACTTCAAATGCTACGGCGAGGCCGAACTCGGCCTCGAGAACGGCGTGACCGTCGTCCACGGCGTCAACGGCAGCGGTAAATCGACGTTGCTCGAGGGCGTCTTTTTCGCCCTCTACGGCTCGAAAGCCCTCGACGATCGAACCCTCGGTGACGTCATCACGACCGGGGAGGACGAAACCGAGGTCGAACTCTCGTTCACCCACGCAGGGGTCGACTACCACATCCATCGCGTCGTCAAACGCCGGGGCGACCGTGCGACGACGACGACGTGCATCCTCGAGACGCCCGACGGAGACATCGAGGGGGCACGCGACGTTCGTGGCGAGGTCACTCGCCTGCTCCGGATGGACACCGACGCCTTCGTCAACTGTGCATACGTCCGCCAGGGCGAGGTCAACAAACTGATCCACGCCTCCCCGCGGGAACGCCAGGACATGATCGACGACCTCCTGCAACTCGGGGCCCTCGAGGAGTATCGCGAACGGGCGAGTGAGGCCCGATTGGGTGTCAAAGATGTCCTCGACCGCCAGGAAGGCCGACTCGAGCAACTGCGCGAGCAGATTGACACGAAAGAGGCGAAGAACCTCCACGAGCGACTGAACGGACTCGAGAGTCGCCGAAACGAGCTTATTGAAGAAATCGAAGAGTACGACACACACCGGCAGGCGGCCGAAGAAACCCTCGAGTCTGCGCGTGACACCCTCGAGCGTCACGAAGAGACCCAGGAAGAGATACAGGAACTGACCGAAGAAATCGACTCGTTGCGATCGAAAATCACCGACTCCGAGTCGACTCGTGAGTCACTCCTCGAGACGCTTTCCGACCTCGAGAGCCAGAGCGAGGCACTCGAGGACGAACGGCAAACGTTGCTCGAGGATTTGGATCTAGCGGTGGTCCCTAAGGAGGGAGACGATGAGGAAACGAGAAGAGATGCCGAGACAGTTCAGGAGGCTATCGACCGCCTCGAGGAGGAAGAAGACGACTTGCGTGATCGCCTCGAGGAGGTAAAAGTCGAAATCGAGCGCGTAACGGGTGAGATCGAGCGACTCCGCAAACGGGCCGAGGAGCTCGAGGCGGACGCCGAAGCGGCGACTGACGAGGCCGCCGACATCGAGGAATCGATCACAGCGGACGAAGCGGCACTCACGGATCGAGAAGCCGATCTCGAGGAACTGGAGACTACCATCGAGGACAAACGGGGCCAGTTCGCGGGGGCACCGATCGACTTCGGTGCGGCCGCCGACCGCCGTGCGGAACTCGAGTCACAGCGCGAGGAGGTGAACCAGCACCTCGCGGACGTCTCAGCGAAAATCGATGCGACCGAGGCCTCGATCGAAGAAGGTGAAGCGCTGCTCGAGGAAGGGAAGTGTCCCGAATGTGGCCAGCCGGTGGCCGACTCTCCGCACGTCGACGTGCTCGAGGAACGCCGGGAGACGCTGTCGACGCTCGAGAGCCAGCGTGAGGACCACCGGGAACGGCTCGAGACGGTCGACGAACGGCTCGAACGGGCGACGGAACTGGCCGACCTCGAAACGGATATCGAGCGACTCGAGGAACGACGTGAGACTGCCGAACAGCTCATCAGCCAGCGCCGGGAGGCCATAGAGGAGCGACGGAACCGACACGAGGCCGCCCTCGAGCGAGCCAGGGAGTGCAGTGAGGAAGCCACGGCGAAACGGGAACAGGCCGACGAACACGAGACGGAGCTGGCAGAAGCCCGCAAACGGCTTGGTTCGATCAACAGCGAGCGAGCGACGTTGCGTGAACGCCTCGAAACCCTCGAGCGAATCGCCGAGATCACGAGGCGTGTACAGGACCTCGAGCGTGAGGCCGACGGGGTCCGTGAAAAACGAGCAGATACGGCCGAACTCATCGAAGAACGACGGACTCGGCTCACTGAGAAACGGGACCAGAAACGCGACCTCGAAGCCGAGTTCGACGCCGGGCGACTCGAGGCCGCGAAAGAAGAACTGCGTAACGCCGAGGCCTACCTCGAGCAGGTCGAGCCGAAACTGGCGGCACTCGAGGAGAGTCGTGAGGGCGTCCAGAACGCCATCGGCGCTGTCGAAAACGAACTCGAGGAACTCGAGAATTTGCGGACAGATCTCGAGGGAGTCACAGCGCGGTGTGACCGCCTGCAATCGCTGTACGACGAGGCCGAAACCCTCCAGACGACCTACGGCGAACTTCGAGCCGAGCTCCGCCAGCGCAACGTCGAAACCCTCGAGCGGTTGCTCAACGAGACGTTCGACCTGGTCTATCAGAACGACTCCTACGCGGCGATCGAACTGGATGGCGAGTACCGCCTCACCGTCTATCAAAAAGACGGGGAAGCCCTCGAGCCCGAACAGCTGTCGGGTGGGGAGCGGGCGTTGTTCAACCTGAGCCTTCGGTGTGCGATCTATCGGTTACTCGCCGAAGGGGTCGAGGGTGCGGCCCCGATGCCACCCCTGATCCTCGACGAGCCGACGGTGTTCCTGGATTCAGGCCACGTCACCCAACTCGTCTCACTCATCGAGTCGATGCGACAGTTGGGTGTCGAACAGATCGTGGTCGTTAGCCACGACGAGGAACTGGTCGGGGCGGCAGACGACCTCGTGCGCGTGGAAAAGGACGCGACCTCGAATCGGTCACGCCTCGAGCGCGGTGAGCCACCCGAGGCGGCGTTGCTCGCGGGCGACTAACGGTAATTCGCGCCTTGTTGCCCCTCTGGCACTCACAAACGGCTTTCGGATCACTCCTCGGGTTTGGTGTCTTCACACAGAACACTCACGGCATACTCGCCAGCGGTTGTCGCGGCGTAGCCTCGTTCACCAGCAACGGTTGTCTGCTCGAGGATCCCCGTCGCCGTCAGCAGCGTCAGTTGGCCGTTGAGATCGCTCTCACAGCGGTCACTGACGGCGAGGAGTTCTCGAGTGGCGACGGGACCGTTTTCGGCGATATCGATCACGAGCCCAAGCGTCGCGTCGTCGGGGACGACTCGGACGAGCGTTCTGACCGCCTCGTGAACGGAGAGGGCCTGGCGCTCGTGAGTCGAGAGTTCCTCGAGCAACTCGAGTCGGTCGTTCGGCAGGTAGCGTGTGTCTCCTGTGGTTGGATCACGGACGAGGCTCGAGGTTTCGGCACGTTTGAGCAATTGATACTCGGTCCCTTCGTTGTCGCGGACACGGCCGCTGGTCATGGGTCCGCGGCGGCTTCATCACCGGCGACGTTCGACGCGGGGCTTCCGTCGGTTGCTGTCGTGTCGCCGTGATCGACGTGATCGACGTCTTCGTCCCGGTTGGTGGCATCACTCACGGGGTCAGCCGAATCACCGTCACCGTCATCGTGGACGCTCGAGGGATCGAACGTGACGTAGCGATACAACGCCGAGGCGGCGAGGAAGCCACCGATAATGACCAGTGGGAGGCCCCAGTCGAAATTCGACTCGAACACGATCAGCATGATGCCAAGCGGGGCCGTCAACACAGCGAATTTGATCAAAACGACGATGGCCCAGAAGTTCTTTCTGACCGCCGGGTGGGCCTCCGATGGGTCTGTTTCGACCTGTGGGATGGTCAACGAGTCCGTGTTCGGGTCGTACAGGTCGTCCTCGGGGTTCACTTCCTCGGGCTCGTGTTCACTGGGCTCGAAATCGAAGCCATCAGCCTCGTCCTCATCCGGGAAGATGTTCACAAGTCTCTTTCACGCTGGTTCGGCAAAAAGGGTTCGCGTTTTTGACTCGAGCGCCCCGTCCGCGACACGTGAGAGTGTGGAATGGTCGTTTCCCCTCAGAGGACTTCCTCGAGGACGAGTGTTTGCGTCGTCTCCATCCAGGCAAGGGGGTTCTCGGCGTCGTAAAAGACAGTCACCTCGTCGGTTTCGTACGCCTCAATCGTGGCCGTTCCTGCGGGTTCACCACTCGGTTCGCCACCATCCGTCGTATCGTCGGTCATATGGATAGACACGGCAAGTACCTCCTGTTGTGCTATGTGTTACCACGTTAAATGTCTTTTTGCCCGAGCACAACACGTTTCACTGCTCGCCTCTCGTAGCCATTGCCACTCATTGCACTCCTGATCGCCAGACATCTCCGCCATCAGTGTGTGACTCGTTTCACTCGTTACTGTACCCTCGCCACCGACGAGACGGATGGGTTTTTATCCGGGGCCCCTAAATTCCGCCAACATGACTGAGGCGGGCCAGACAGGGTTGGACGCGTTCTCGCCGGAGACCGAGACGCGCCCCGACGAGGAGGCCGCACACGTCGCCGGAAACGGTGGGGCGACGCTAGACGAAGTGATAGACGTACAGCGAGAGACCCTGCCAGATGCCGACGGCGACCTCGAGCTAGCGGTGATGCAGGTCGACTATACCGTTTCGGGGTACGGCGACGACGAGTATCCCGTCGTCCACGTTTTCGGCCGGACGCCGGGGCCGGATCACACCCTCGAGCACGTCAAAGTGCTCGGCTTTCGGCCGTACTTTTACGTGCCGACGGACACCCTCGACGAAGACGCACTCGAGCGCCACGACCGGATCACTGGCTGGGAAGAAACCGACGAAGACGGTGCGCCCTACGAGAGTATCCGTGGCGAACGCCTGACCAAAATCTTCGGCCAGACTCCGCGCGACGTCGGGCAGATGCGAGACGAGTTCGACCACTACGAAGCGGACATTCTCTTCCCAAATCGGCTCCTGATCGACAAGGACATTCGAAGCGGTATCCGCGTGCCAGAACGGCGTGCCGACGACGGGAGTATTCACGTCCCTCACGACGAACTCGAGGCCTGTGACGTCGAGGCCACCCCGCGCGTCCAGACGTTCGACATCGAAGTGGAGGACCGCCACGGCTTTCCCGAAGATGGCGAGGAACCAATCATCTGTCTGGCCAGCCACGACTCCTACCGCGATGAGTACATCCTCTGGGTGTTCGAAGCCGACGACGGTGAGGGGATCGTTCCGGACCACCTCGAGGCGTACGACCCGATCGAAGGGGACATCGACCACGAGGTGCGCGCCTTCGACACCGAGGAAGCGATGCTCGAGGCGTTCGTTGACTACATCGTCGAGACCGACCCGGACGTCTTGACCGGGTGGAACTTCGACGACTTCGACGCCCCATACTTCCTCGACCGTCTCGAAGAACTCGAAGGTGCACACCACGAGTACGACCTGGACACTGACCGCCTCTCGAGGGTCGGCGAGGTCTGGCGAAGTAACTGGGGTGGCCCCGATATCAAGGGCCGGGTCGTCTTCGACCTGCTCTATGGCTACCAGCGGATGGTGTTCTCGGAACTCGACTCGTACCGGTTGGATGCCGTCGGCGAGGCTGAGTTGGGCGTGGGCAAAGAACGATATGCGGGCTCTATCGGGGACCTCTGGGAAGACAACCCCACGCGTTTGCTCGAGTACAACCTGCGGGACGTCGAACTCTGTGTCGAGCTCGACCGCCAACAGGAGATCGTCGCCTTCTGGGACGAGGTGCGAACGTTCGTCGGGTGTAAACTCGAGGATGCACCCACACCCGGAGATACGGTCGACATGTACGTCCTGCACGAAGCCTACGGTCGCTTTGCGTTACCCTCGAAAGGCCAGCAGGAAGCAGGCGAGGAGTACGAGGGCGGGGCCGTCTTCGACCCCATTACGGGTGTCAAAGAGAACGTGACGGTGCTCGACCTGAAGAGTCTGTACCCGATGTGTATGGTGACGATCAACGCCTCACCGGAGACGAAAGTCGATCCTGAAACCTACGACGGTGATACCCACATCGCCCCCTCAGGGACCCACTTCCGGCAGGAACCTGACGGCGTGATGCGCGAGATGATTACCGAACTGTTGGCTGAACGGGAAGAGAAAAAATCCCTTCGCAACGAGCACGAACCCGGGAGCCAGGCGTACGAACAGTACGACCGCCAACAGGGAGCGGTGAAGGTTATCATGAACTCGTTGTACGGCGTGTCGGGCTGGGAGCGGTTCCGCCTCTACGACAAGGAAGCAGCGTCTGCGATCACGGCTACCGGTCGGGAAGTCATCGAGTTCACCGAGGAAGCCTCGAGCGAAATCGGCTACGAGGTGGCCTACGGGGACACCGATTCGGTCATGCTCGAGCTTGGCCCCGAGGTCAGTACCGACGAAGCGATCGAACAGTCCTTCGAGATCGAGGAGTACGTCAACGGACGATACGACGACTTCGCCCTCGAAGAACTGAACGCAGATGAGCATCGATTCCAGATCGAGTTCGAGAAACTCTACCGGCGGTTCTTCCAGGCAGGGACAAAAAAGCGCTATGCGGGGCATATCGTCTGGAAAGAGGGCAAGGAGGTCGACGATATCGACATCACTGGCTTCGAGTACAAGCGTTCGGACATCGCCCCGATCACGAAGGAAGTCCAACACCGTGTGATCGAAATGATCGTGCGCGAGGGTGACGTCGACGCCGTGACCGAGTACGTCGCCGGAATCATCGAGGACTTCCAGGCAGGTGCGGTGAGCCTCGAGGAAATCGCGATTCCGGGTGGCATTGGGAAACGTCTCGATAACTACGACACGGACACGGCGCACGTTCGTGGAGCGAAATACGCAAACGAGATGCTCGGGACCAATTTCGATCGTGGGAGCAAGCCCAAACGGCTCTACCTCGACCGGGTCGATCCGGCGTTCTTCCGTCGACTCGAGGACGAGGAGGGGTTCGATCCACACAAGGACCTGATCTACGGTGCGTTCAAACGCGACCCCGACGTCATCTGTTTCGAGTACGACGACCAGATTCCCGAGGCGTTCGACATCGACTACGACACGATGCTCGAGAAGACGCTCAAGGGCCCGATCGAGCGGATTCTCGAGGCACTGGATATGTCCTGGGACGAAGTGAAATCCGGCCAGCAACAGACGGGTCTCGATAGTTTCATGTAACCGCCATCACGATCGGATCTGGAAAAGCAGTCTCGGACAGATGCGGTGTTTCGTTCCTCTTTCGAAAAGTAGTTTTTCATAATTGGAAACGTAACCAATTGAATACGAAACCATTATGGGGTTGACGACCCACCGTTCGAGTGACAGAGGTATCCAACCTTATGGCACGCCTTGAACTGAAAAACCTGCACGCGAAAGTGGCTGAGGGCGACGAACAGATTCTCCGCGGCGTCGACCTCGAGGTCGAATCGGGCGAAATTCACGCGATGATGGGACCGAACGGGTCCGGGAAATCGACGACAGCGAAAGTTATCGCCGGTCACCCCGCCTACGAGGTTACCGATGGCGAGGTCCTGATCCATCTCGACGAAGACGAGTTTGGTGAGGACTTCGAGATCCCCGAGGACAAACGAACGTGGAGTATCCTCGAGCTCGAGCCAAACGAGCGCGCGGCACTCGGCGTTTTCCTCGGCTTCCAGTATCCAGCCGAGATCGAAGGCGTCACCATGACGAACTTCCTTCGGACGGCGCTCAACGCGAAACTCGAAGAGCGCGAGGAGTTGTTCGAAGACGACGAAGCAGACGCTGACACCGAGGAAGACGACGCAGACGAGAGCGTCCCATCGCCGATGGAAGGCCCAGCAGACGACGGCGAGGTCGGCGTCGCCGAGTTCCAGGAGATCCTCAGCGAAAAGATGGAACAACTGGACATGGACGAGAAGTTCGCCATGCGCTATCTCAACGCTGGCTTCTCCGGCGGGGAGAAAAAGCAAAACGAAGTGCTCCAGGCGGCGATCCTCGAGCCCTCCGTTGCCGTGCTCGACGAGATCGACTCCGGCCTCGACATCGACCGGTTGCAAGACGTCTCACACGGCATCAACGCCCTGCGTGACGAGCAGGGAACCGGCATCCTCCAGATCACTCACTACCAGCGGATCCTCGACTACGTCGAACCGGACCGCGTCCACATCATGCTCGACGGCAAGGTCGTCAAAAGCGGCGACGCCAGCCTGGCCGAAGAGCTCGAGGACAAAGGCTACGACTGGGTCCGCGAGGAAGTCTACGAGACGGCGTAACCAAAACCACCTAGCCAAACCGTAATATCGCTGCGGCCGTAACCACAAACAGATTCAAATCATGAGCTCAGAACAAGACCACCTCAAAGAGACCGACACCGAAGCCCGCTTCGACTTCAAACAGGAGCAGCGCTCGGCAATGCAATCCGAAAAGGGGCTGAACGAGGAGACGATCCGCCTCATTTCGGAGGACAAAGACGAACCCGAGTGGATGCTCGAGCGGCGTCTTCGTGCACTGAAACAGTACCAGGCGATGCCGATGCCGACGAACTGGCCCGGCCAGCCAGACCTCTCGGAACTGGACGTCGAAGAGATCGTTCCGTACATCCGCCCCGACGTCGACAAGCGTGAAGGCGTCGACGACTGGGACGAACTCCCTGACGACATCAAAGACACGTTCGAAAAACTCGGCATTCCGGAAGCCGAGCGGAAGGCGCTCTCGGGCGTCGGTGCACAGTACGAGTCCGAGATCGTCTACCAGAACATGCAAGAACAGTGGGAGGAGAAAGGCGTCGTCTTCATGAACATGGACCAGGCGGTCAAAGAGCACCCCGAGATCGTCAAAGAACACTTCATGACGACGTGTGTGCCGCCAAGTGACAACAAGTTCGCCGCCCTGCACGGCGCGGTCTGGTCCGGTGGGTCGTTCGTCTACGTCCCCGAAGACGTCACCGTCGAGATGCCTGTCCAGGCGTACTTCCGCATGAACAGTGAGGGAATGGGCCAGTTCGAACACACGCTCATCGTTGCTGAACCCGGCTCGGAGGTTCACTACATCGAGGGCTGTTCCGCCCCGAAATACGGCAAACACAACCTCCACAGCGGTGGTGTCGAGGTATTCGTCAAAGAAGGTGCTCACGTCCAGTACTCGACGGTTCAGAACTGGTCGAAGAACACCTACAACCTCAACACCAAACGTGCACTCGTCGAGGAAGATGGCACGATGGAGTGGATCTCCGGGAGCATGGGCTCGAAAGCCACCATGCTCTACCCGTGTTCGATCCTCAAGGGTCGTAACGCGACGGACACCCACATTACCATCGCCTTCGCTGGCGAGGGTCAGGACATCGACACCGGGGCGAAAGTGTACCACAACGCGCCGGACACGAAATCCACGATCGAGTCGAAATCCATCTCGAAAGACGGTGGCCGTACCAACTACCGCGGCCTCGTCCACATCGCCGACGGCGCTGAAGGCTCCTCGACTGCCGTGGAGTGTGACGCCCTGATGTTCGACAACGAATCGACGTCGGACACCATGCCGTACATGGAGATCGAAGAGTCCAAAGTCGACGTTGCCCACGAGGCAACGGTCGGAAAAATCGGCGACGAGGACATCTTCTACCTCCAGAGCCGCGGCCTGGACGACGACGACGCCAAGAAGATGATCGTCGCTGGCTTCATCGAGCCGATCACGGAGGAACTGCCGATCGAATACGCCGTCGAACTCAACCGTCTCATCGAACTCGAGATGGAGGGGAGCCTCGGATAATATGAGCACGACACAGGTACACGCCAATCTGACGGAGGCACAGGTTCGTGAGATCTCCCAGTCACTCGAGGAACCCGACTGGATGCTCGAGACCCGTCTCGAGGCGCTGGACGCGCTCGAGGAGCTCGACATGCCGAAGGTCATCCGAACGCCCGGTCGTGACTGGACGAATCTGCACGGCCTGGACTTCGAAACCCTGGTCGATCCGCTCAACGCCGCCGAAGAGAAAGACCAGGTCGGCCCGGATTCGGTCGACGTCCTCTCCTGGGGTGAGGCACTCGACGCTCACGAAGACCTCGTGCGCGATCATTTCGGCTCGATCGTCGACCCACAGGAGAACTACCTGACGGCGCTGTCGACGGCACTGTTCAGCACGGGGACGGTCGTCTACGTCCCTGAAGGTGTCGACGCCGAAGACGTCACCATCCGGACCGAACAGCACTCTCGCTCGCTGTTCAACTACACGCTCGTCATCACCGAGGAATCGTCTTCGGTCACGATCCTCGAGCGTCAGTCCACCGGGACGGAACTCGAGGACGAACAGTACTACAGCGGGATCGTCGAGATCGCCGCCGGTGAGAACAGCTACGTCCAGTACGGCAGCCTCCAGAACCTCTCGGAGGATGCCTACTGTTTCACCGCCAAACGCGGTGAGACCG
>Ga0207421_10005586_pt1 | contig 14048 bp, 13 predicted proteins | sample SodLakKL_010_SED_4_FD_187542 | JGI IMG/M metagenome (GOLD analysis project Ga0207421, IMG submission 187542) | Alkaline sediment microbial communities from Lake Tanatar, Kulunda Steppe, Russia - 8KL_010_SED (SPAdes) (version 2) | ecosystem: Environmental > Aquatic > Non-marine Saline and...
TGAACGTGATTGGGTCACCGCGCTCGACGAGTTCTGCGGCTTCCTCTCCACTTTCGACACCGATATCGACGTGTTGTTCTGCAATATCAGCAACTCCGTCGTCGTCCCCATCCCGCAGATGTATTGCTGTCTGTCCAATGACGCCTGAGACCGGCCCGTCGTCCGTGTGAATGGTAACATGTTGGCCGCGCGAGACTGTGCGGTCGGAGCCCCCAATGCGGCCGAGGTTGATGAAGCCAGTATCGTCGATATCTCGGACAATAAAGCCAATTTCGTCGCTGTGGCCGGTGATTGCTACCGTTGTTTCGCCGCCTTCTACCGTCGCAATAGCGTTACCATACGCATCCGTTTCGACAGTATCGGCAAACGCCGACACGTACTCAATCCAGACGCGCTGGGCTGGATGCTCAAAACCCGATGGACTCGCCGTATCGAGGAGATTGTCAAGAAACTCGCGCTGATTGGTTTCCATACGATAGCTGTTGATTCAAGCAATGTTAGTATTGTCACTTTCATCGCCAGCCCGAGAAGAATTTGCCACCAGACCGTAGATATAAGAAAGTACCAGTCAAAGACACAATATGGCAAATATCACTGTCCTTGACCTTGACTTTGAGAGTATCACGGTCAACCTGCCGTTCAGCCAGGGCCGAAAAACAATCACATCTGCGGATACAGACACAGAGAGCGATACCGATGCGGATACAGAGGAGACTGACGGAGAAGAACCCATCATAACCGACGATACAGGAGCCCCGAAAGGCGCTATCGTTGGTGTTCTTGCCGTTTTGGTTGTGGTTCTGGCACTCGTTGCACTTATCAAACGTCGTCGGGGCGGCGACGAGTAGCCGATACCCAGACACGAACGGCAGTTCTTTCTGTTCGACGGAGGGCTTTTATCCGGCAGTCCCGTCGATTTACTATGAGTCTCTTTCGCAGTGTTCGGGCAGTCACCGGTGCATCCGGTGAGGGTGCCGTCGACTGGTCTGCCGTCACAGATGCCGCCAAGGCCTCGACTTCGCCGGGTTCAGTCCAGATGGATGCGGACGAACAACAGGGTTATGCAACCGATGTTACCGACGCGCGCGACCGCGTTCGCCAGGTGACGACACTCCAGTTTGACCTCCCCGACCGAGTTGAAATCCAGAACAGACACCACTGGATAGATGCGAACGTCGAAACCTTCCAGCGGGTGATGGCACCGCTTGAACAGCAGGCAAAAGTCGTGCCCAGTATCGCACGGATTGCAAACACCGGGTCGATGGCTATCTCGCTGTCGTTCCTTGGCGAGCACGTCCTCGGACAGTATGACCCGTTGTTGCTCGCGGATAATCCCGACCACGCTCTGTACTTTGTCCGGCCGAACATCCAGAAGGTCGCAACAACACTTGATGTGCCGTACGACAGGTTCCGACGGTGGATTGCGTTCCACGAGGTAACGCATGCTGCGGAGTTTGGCGCTGCGCCGTGGCTTTCTTCGCATCTGGAGTCATCTGTGGAGGAGGCTGTTCAGAAGCTCTCTCATGGAACGGTCGACCGTGAATCGCTCGGTGAACTTGATACGACGATGACCGCTGTCGAGGGGTATGCGGAACTGGTAATGGACCGGGCGTTCGATGATAAATATGCCGACCTGCGACATAAACTCGAACAACGCCGACAGGGTCGCGGTCCGCTCGAACAGTTGATGCGACGACTGCTTGGATTGAGTGTCAAACGCCGACAGTACGAGCGAGGAAAGTCGTTTTTCGACCAAGTTGTCACTGACCGAGATATCACTTTTGCAGGACAGGTCTGGGATAGCCCCGAAACGTTGCCAACCGATGCGGAACTTGATGAACCAGCAGCGTGGATTGCCAGAATGGAATCGAGAGCCTAGACCAGTTATCTGTTTCTGTGGTCATGGATGTTCGAGCTACGGTCAATCGGAAGCAACCTGTTTGAAGCAATTGTCGCTGTCGACCCGAACGTACCCTCGACCAACGGCCTGCGTCAACTGCTCGTCCTGCTGTAGCTGTCGACAATAGCGCTGTATCGTCAGTGGGTGCTCTTCAAGCTCCGCAGCAATTTCTGGGCTAGTCAGTGGTCCCTTCGATGTCACAACTGCAAGGATTGCCTCTTGTAGCGATGAGTCGTGTGGCATGCCGTCTCTGGGCGGACATAGTACTCTGTGGGTATGTCCCACACGCCGTGATGCTGTGGTGTTCTAAGTTCACCCAGAGAGGGAGGGCAAGAATTAGCCTATTCCACTGGACTGTGGTCTGTTGTGACGCCGTTTTATACTGAGACGTCAGCCTCGTCGAGATACTGTGCCTCCCAGTCGGTGCGGGATTCAATCTCGCGGCGGCCGCGCTGGGTCACTGTATAGGAGTTTGTCCGCTTGTCAATTTCTCCTTTCTTGATAAGTCCTTTGTTGACAAGTGTATCTAAATTCGGATACAAGCGGCCGTGTTGAATCTCCTTTTCGTAGTAATTCTCAAGTTCTTCCTTGATAGCGAGGCCATGCGGTTCATCCAGGCCGGCCGTGACATACAGAATATCACGTTGGAAGCCAGTCAAATCGTACATTATGTTTACCCGTTTGTGCTGTTATATAATAATTCTATCGTGAGACTAGTCAGGTAATTTACAACGTGACCTTCCAACGGGCAAATGCTGGTGCGACACCTCTTTGCCGCCGCTGTGTGAACAGTGGGTATGGACCCAAAGCGAGAGTTGACGAGCGTCGACCTCGCTGCCCTCGAACGCGAACTTACGACCTACGAGGGCGCGCGAGTTGAGAAGGTATATCTCTACGATGATGGACTTGTTCGATTCAAAATGCGGGAATACGACCTTGGGCGTATCGAACTCCTTGTCGATACTGGCGAGTTTAAACACGTCCGCGTGGCGACGCCAGAGCGCGTTCCACAGGCGCCCGAGCGCCCGCCAAACTTTGCGATGATGCTGCGAAACCGGCTTGAGGGTGCCCATCTCGAATCTGTCGAGCAGTTTGAGTTTGACCGCATTCTCAGTCTGGAGTTCAAACGAAGCGGTGAATCGACGACCATCGTCGCAGAACTGTTCGGTGATGGAAACCTCGCCGTGCTGGATAACGTCGGGGAGGTCGTCGACTGTCTCAGTACTGTCCGACTGAAATCCAGAACCGTCGTTCCGGGCTCTCCGTACGAGTATCCCGAAGCACGATTTAACCCACTGGCCGTCGATAAGGAACGATTCAAAGCGCGGATTGACGATTCGGATACAGACCTCGTGCGGACGCTCGCCACCCGACTCAATTTTGGTGGTATCTGGGCGGAAGAGCTCTGTACCCGTGCCGGGGTCGAGAAGGTCATCGATATCGAGGAGGTGACCGACGAGATGGTAGATGCGGTCTATAATGAAGTCGAAACGCTCCGCGAACAGGTTGCTGCCGGGGATTTCGACCCGCGGCTTTATACCGACGATGGCCGTCCTATCGATGTCACGCCGTTGCCGATGCAAGAACATGCCGACCTTGATGAGGAGCATTTCGACCAGTTCACCGAGGCGCTAGATATCTACGCGACGAATTTGGATAGCGACGATGATGAGCCATCCGCTCCGCAACGGCCGGATTTTGAGGCGGAAATCGAGAAAAAGCAGCGTATCATCGACCAACAGCAGGGTGCTATCTCTAACTTTGATGAGCAATCCGAGGCCGAACGTGAAAAGGCCGAATCGCTCTATGCCAACTACGACCTCGTGGATGACATCTTACGGACGGTGAGAACGGCCCGTAACGAGGGAACGCCGTGGGAGGAAATACAAGAGCGCTTTGAGCAAGGGAAAGAGCAGGGTATCGAGGCTGCACAGGCTGTTGAGGGTGTCGACGGGAGCGAAGGAACTGTGACGGTTACCGTCGACGACAAAGCAGCGACGTTGTTTGTCGAGGATGGCGTCGAAAAGAACGCCGACAGGCTCTATCAGGAAGCAAAGCGGATTCAAGAGAAGAAAGCCGGTGCGCAGGCGGCAATCGAAAACACTCGCGAGGAGCTTGCTGAGATTAAAGCTCGTCGTGACGAGTGGGAAGCAGATGATGGCGAAGACGACTCCCAGGAGGACACGGAGCAACGCGACATTGATTGGCTCTCACGGTCATCTGTCCCAGTCCGGCAATCAGATAACTGGTATGACCGCTTTCGCTGGTTCCACACCAGCGATGGCTTTCTCGTCATCGGTGGCCGCAACGCCGACCAGAACGAGGAGATTGTGAAAAAGTATCTGGACCGTGGCGACCTGTTTTTCCACGCGCAGGCTCACGGCGGTCCAGTGACGGTCCTGAAAGCTACTGACCCGAGCGAGTCCTACGACGAGGAGCTCACCATCCCAGACAGTTCGAAAGAGGAGGCGGCACAGTTTGCTGTCTCGTATTCGTCGGTCTGGAAGGATGCAAAGTTCTCCGGCGATGCCTATATGGTTGACCATACGCAGGTTTCGAAAACGCCTGAGAGCGGTGAGTTTCTGGAAAAGGGAGGGTTTGCTATCCGTGGTGACCGAACCTACTTTAGAGATGTTCCGGTGGGTGTGGCCGTCGGCGTCACCTGTGAACCCGAGACGCGCGTCGTTGGCGGGCCGCCAGAGGCCATTGCCGACCAAGCCGAGTCTGTTATCGAGGTTGAACCCGGCAAATACGCACAGAACGATATCGCAAAGCGGGTGTATCGTGAGTTTCGGAGTCGGTTTGCAGATGAGTCGTTCGTCCGCAAGATTGCTAGTCCCGATTTAATTCAGAAGTTCCTCCCACCCGGACAGAGTTCGATGAAGGGTGTGGAGTGAGTAATAGCAGTTTCCTGTGTAGCTTACAATTGGACGTACTGTCTAACAGTGTATTATCAGATTTTGACCCTGTCAGCAGTTAAGGCGGAAAGATAACGGTGTTTTCTATTCGTTGTCGGTTGTGTTCATATCCGCACTGAACGTGTGTGTGTTGAGAGTTGAGCTGGTGCCATCGGATTCCCAGATGAGGTCAGCGGTATCTCCAGATTTGACGACCTCCTCGCCGTCACCCGCGTCTTCATCTATTGTTAAAAAGATTCTTTCGCCAGCACTGATTGTATCATCAGACCTGTTGAGGTTTGCATCAGCGTCGAAATCAAAATCTGTCGAACTGTCTACCGAGATTCTGAGATTGTCAGCGTCTATCGAACTACCACCAGTGTGACGGAACTCGACAATAGTTTCGTTTTCACTGGCATTTACTGTGTCACCAGCATCGCTGCTACTCCAGCTCGCCGTTGGCGACGTGTCGCTTACCTGTTCACCGAGTCCGAGGACGAATGTCGCAATCACGGCTGCGAGGATGACGGTAATAGCGACCATGAGAATCACGCCAATAACCGGCGAGACACCACGGCTGGTGTTCTGTTCTTCTTGTTGTAAGTTATCTAATCCTTTCATGAGTAATGCTCACCGGCTATTGCCGGTCTGTTGCTGTGGCGTTATATCGGTGGCGCAGTTAAAATAGTATCGAGAGTTGTCGCCAAACGGTATCCAGTTGTCGTTTGAAGAGTGCCGAAACTTCCCCACGAACTGTTGTGAACACACCCGTGCGAAGAGCTGATAATATGTTACTTTTTCTTACGCGATGAACTTTAACTCGCTAATTTTCAGGATGTACGTTATGACTGTTCGGTAGTTTCTGCGACGGAAAAGACTGGCCAGGGCACCACGCTTATCTCAGGTGGAGATGAACAAACGTGGCTTTTTATCAGATGTGGTCCAGAATATTTTCCTGTATGTTAGATAAGCTAACATTGTCTGGTGCAGATAGACAAGGGGAGCGCGCAGTGAGTCCAGTTATTGGGGTCATCCTGATGGTTGCAATTACGGTCATTCTTGCGGCTGTCATCGCATCCTTTGTGCTTGGCCTCGGCGACACGGACGACCCGGCTCCAACGATTACTTTCGAGACTGATGAGGACACCACTGAAGACCAATTCGAAATCTCGATTACGAGCGGGGACTCGGATGCCGATGCCGAACTTCTCGAGATAGACATTGAGGGTGAAGATAGCGCCGAAGATAACTCTACAGATTGGCATGATGCGTCGGGCGATGATGGATTAGGTGCTGGCTCAAGCGTTACACTTGGAGATGATGACGACTTTGACAACCTGAACGTGACTGACGTCAGCGAGGTTCGTCTCATCTGGGATGACGACGACGAGTTGCAGAGCTACGACCTCGAAGACAGCTTCGAGTAACTCCGAAACGAGTTCTCTTTTCTGAGTGTGAGACTGTAGTTTTTGTATGCCGCATATTCGGTCGATAGAAGTGTGTTCGCAGAGACATTGAACGCAGGCATCCGCGCCGCGAGCGCGGTTCACTCGACACGAGCAAGGCGAGTGTCGAGCAGTTTTGCCCAGGTTTTTACGAGGAGGGTTCACCGCAGCGAACCAGAGGCTCGCGAGGAAACCCGACAAAGTAAAAAGTGGTAGTGCGCTGGCCGAGATATTGAACTACGCGAAGACGTTCCGGGTTGCTCGCTTCGCTGCGCTACCGGGCATGCGACTTCTCTCATTCAAATCTCGCCGTTTCGCACACACCAACACAAATCGTAACGCGGAGATGAAACTCCGCGTTTGGTTTGTGTGTTGTAGAAGTGCGCTGGCCGAGATTTGAACTCGGGTTAGGACCGTGGCAGGGTCCTGTGATACCACTACACCACCAGCGCAAGGTGCATCCTATTCTACCGCGATGGAAGATAAAAACGTTCCGAAAACAGTGGGCGGGTGAGAGGAGATACCACTATAAACTGGTTTGTGGATACAGCCCAAACAGCGACCATGGAACCAGACCTGGACCAGTTTTCATCACGCCGGTCAACGGCCTACGCACCGTCCGGAATCGTCGCAACGAGTCAACCCCTCGCCGCAGAAGCGGGCCGAGATATCCTCCGCGACGGTGGTAACGCCTTCGACGCAGCCGTCGCCACTGCCGCAGCGCTGAACGTCGTCGAACCGACCAGCACCGGACTGGGTGGTGATGTCTTTGCCTGTTACCGAACTGCAGATGGCGAGGTTGGCGCGATGCGGGCCTCAGGTGGCGCACCCCAGGGCGCAACGCGAGAGAAAGTTAGAGACGCGGTTGGCGAGGACGCCACCACGAACTACGGTAGCGACAAAGACCGAGAGGGAGTGACAATGCCTGACCACGGTCCACATACGGTGACCGTCCCCGGAACGGCCCGTGGGTGGGAGGCAACCATCGAAGAGCTAGGCCGGCTCACACTCGGTGATGTCCTCCAACCCGCAATTCGGTACGCAACCGAAGGCTATCCAGTGACAGAGGTCGTTGCCGCGCAGTGGCAACATGGTGAGGAGCTATTCACCGACGAAAACGCACGCGAGGCCTACCTGTTCGATGGCGAGGCACCCTCCGTCGGCCAGCACGTTACCCTTCCGCAGCTTGGCCACTCTCTGGAACGCATCGCTGAAGATGGTGCGGATGTCGTTTACGAGGGTGAAATTGCCGAGGCCATCGCCGAGGAAATCCAGTCACAGGGCGGATTCATGACCGTCGACGATTTGGCAGCGTTCGAAGTCGAGTGGCCGGACCCCATTTCGACGACGTATAACGGGACTGAGGTGTTTGAACTGGGGCCAAACAATCAAGGCCAGATTGCCCTTGAAGCGCTCAATATTGCCGAGGAAATTGGGGCAGGTGAGAATCCGTACGACTCACCGGAGCGGATTCACGCCTTCGCCGAAGCGATGAAAATTGCCTTCGAAGATGGTCATTATCATATCACAGACCCAGAGTACGAGAATGTCCCGCCGCTCCATTCCAAGGAGTATGCACGAACGCGAGCGAGCGAAATCGGCGAGGAACCGCTGAGCGATGTCGAGGTTGGTACGCCCGAAGCGAGTGGCGAGGATGCCGACACCGTGTTGCTCTGTGTGGCTGACGACGAGGGGAACGTCGTGTCGTATATCAACTCACGCTTTGCCGGATTCGGAAGCGGTGTTGTGGCTGGCAAGACGGGAATTGCACTCCAGAACCGAGGCGCATCCTTCTCACTTGCAGATGACCGACCGAATCGGTTGGAACCCGGCAAGCGTCCGTTCCACACCCTCGTCCCGGCCGTGGCGAAACTCGATGACAATGACTGGCTCGCATTTGGCGTCATGGGTGGGTATATGCAACCACAGGGCCACGTCCAACTCCTTTCTAATCTCCTTGATTACGAGCTGCCACTGCAGCAAGCGCTTGATGCGCCACGATGGCGCTACCGTGCAGATGGCAGCCTTGCAGTCGAGGAACGCCTCCCAACTGGCGTCGCCTCGAAACTTGCCCGCCGTGGTCACGACGTACGAATCCTCCCATCGAGTCTATTTGGCGGTGCACAGGCAGTCCGAAACAACGACGGAACGCTCTCAGGGGCAACCGAACCTCGAAAAGATGGTCACGTAAGCTGCCTTTGAAGGTAATAAATATAATACCATTGTAGGTATTAATGGTATAAATTTCCCATATAGGAAATAAATATCTTGCCTTTGAAAGAATAAAATATTGAGAATATCAACTCTTTTGACGGCACAATTGGCCTAACTGTAAGGATTAACGAAGGGTAGACAGCCGTCGTGTGTTCATCAGCACTGACTTTCAGTCTCCACTTGCTGATCGCAATCTTTGGCGACAAACGGGCAGCATTTAACGGTCCCACGTCTATCAAGTCTAATGACACAGATTGATGTAATCGACAACCACGGGCAGTTTACGCATCTCGAACAGCGTGCGCTTCGTGATATCGGAGTCGATGTCGAAATGGTCGACAACGAAACACCTCCCGAAGAGATAGAAGCCGACGGCCTTGTTCTGTCCGGCGGGCCCGACATCGACCGGATTGGTAACTGTTCGGAGTATCTGTCGCTTGACATCCCCATTCTTGGTATCTGCCTCGGTATGCAAATCATCGCCACCGAACTTGGCGGCGAAGTCGGCCCCGGTGACTACGGCGGCTATGCGGATGTCACGGTTGAAATCACCGACGAAGAGGACCCGCTTGTCGGGTCGCTCGCACCGGAAACACGCGTCTGGGCGAGTCACGCTGATGAGGTAAAGACCGTTCCTGACGGATTCGTTCGTACGGGAAAAAGCGATGTGTGTGGGGTAGAATCGATGAGCGATACCGACCGCGACCTCTATGGTGTTCAGTGGCATCCGGAAGTGGCCCACACTGAAGAGGGCGAAGCTGTCTTCGAGAACTTTCTGACCCTGTGTGAGCAATGAGCTTTTTTGGCCGACTTGCTGACCGAATATCGAGCACAAACAGCATCGTCTCTGTTGGGCTTGACCCCGACCCGGAGCGATTGCCCGAGTCCGTACAGGATGCTGATCTTCCTCGCTGGGCGTTCAACCGCCGAATTATCGACGCAACGCACGAACACGCTGCCTGTTACAAACCCAACGCGGCCTTTTATGAGGATAGCGACGGCTGGCGTGCACTCAGAGAAACCGTCGTCTATGCCCACGGTAAAGATGTCCCAGTACTTCTCGATGCCAAACGCGGCGATATTGGCAATACTGCTCGACAGTACGCAACCATCCTTGACGAGGTTGATGCAATCACTGTGAACCCGTACATGGGTCGGGATTCGCTTGACCCGTTCCTCTCGCGTACCTCGAAAGGCATTTTCTTGCTCTGTCGTACCTCGAACCGCGGCGGTGCGGATATTCAGGACCTCGAACTTGCCTCCGGTGAACCACTCTACGAGCGGGTCGCAGCACTCGCCGATGACTGGAACGACCAGGGAAATATTGGCCTTGTCGTCGGGGCGACTGCACCGGCTGAACTCGAAACACTCCGAGAACTCGTCCCGGATATCCCGTTTCTTGTTCCGGGAGTCGGTGCACAGGGCGGCGACGAAGCGGCTGCCGTCGAGCATGGACTTGCTGATGGCGTCGGATTAGTCAACTCCTCCCGTGGCATCATTTTCGCTGGCGAGCAGGCACGTGGTGAGTACTTCGGTGCGGCTGGCGAAGCGGCGAAACAACTCAAGCAATCGCTTAACCGGCATCGATAGTCACACTGAAAGACACAAGAATCTTATCTGTGGCAGTTCTGTCTCCGTATGAATGCGACGGTGGCTCCGCTCAAAGGTTGAAGCTGTCTACGAACACGTTCTCCGTTCGGAGATTACGGAGACACCCACACATGTCGCTGTCATTCAGGATGGCAACCGACGGTACGCACGCGAGCACGGGAAAGACCCAAGCGACGGCCACCGCGCCGGTGCCGATACGACCGAACAACTTCTTGAGTGGTGTGATGAACTCGGTATCGAGGAGGTAACGCTCTATACCTTCTCAACCGAGAACTTCAAGCGACCGGAGGATGAGCAACAAGAACTGTTCGACCTGATAGCCAGGAAACTTCGTGAGTTCGCTGATTCCGACCGCGTACACGAGGCTGAAGTACAAATCCGTGCGCTCGGTGAGACGGAGAAACTCCCAGAACGTGTACAGGAGGCAATCGCGTACGCGACCGCACAGACCGAATCGTATGACAACTTGCAACTCAACATCGCCCTAGCTTATGGCGGTCGGGCAGAACTGCTCTCGGCAACTCAAAACATCGCAAGCCGTGTTGCGCGCGAGGAACTCAACCCCGAAGCTATCGATGTCGATACGGTGGAAAAAGCACTGGGCCCAAGTGCACAGCGCGAGGTTGACCTTATTATCCGAAGCGGCGGCGATGAACGAACGTCGAACTTTCTCCCGTGGCAGGCAAACGGGAACGAAGCAGCCGTGTACTTCTCTACGCCGTACTGGCCAGCCTTTCGGAAGATAGATTTCTTGCGGTGTCTCCGGACCTACGGTCACCGTGAGCGGAACTGGCGACAAACCAGAGCGCGGCGTGCCCGTTCAATTATCACTGCTATCGGCTCACGAACGTCATCTGAGACCACGACCACATTTGAGCGGTTCCGGGATTCGCTTCCGAACACTGACCAGGAACGAGAGGGCTCAGAGGCAACCGAGATAGAAACCGCGGACTAGCGGTGCTCGGGTTGGCCCTGTCAGAACTTCGGTGACTGAATCTGCCGGTGAGAGGTCTGTGCCCCCTCAGCTGCTGTTTCCGGTGACTGATTTGATTGTGAGCCTTGCATCCGTGGCGTGAAATCCCACGTATAGAGCCGCTCGGGCTGGATTGTAATGACGACTTCTTCTCGCTCTGGGGAAAGCAGTCGGCGTGCAAGCGGCGTGTCTTTCCCAGCGAGATATCGCTCTATCAACGCTTTGAGCAGCGTCTTATCGGCATCGGGGTTTAGTGTTGCCTCACCATTTCCTCTGACTCCCATATACGGCGGATGGTTTGTCGATATTTCAAACGAGACCGCTGGATTCTTTCGCAAAAAAGACGTAATTGCGGCAGATTCGCTGGTTGCACACCGAATCGTTCCGTCCCTAAACTGATACCACAGCGAGAGCATCCAGAGCCCTCCATCGGGATGATGACAGCCAATCCTTACGGGGACAACTGCCTCAGCAAGGAATCGTTCGAGTTGTGCCTGATTCCACTCGCCACCGACGTCAACCATAAGTAGTGTTTGTCGTCCAGTATCATACTCCTTTGGGGCACGGTCTTCACTACTGGTGTCACTCTTGGCCAGTGTACTCGGTAAGTGACTGTTGTCCGTCTCGGACAGTTTCCGGTTGGGTATCTGTCTCTGATTGAGTCTCAGACTCGGAATTAGAGTGCTGCTCACTGGATTCAACCGGCGTGTCCCAGTCAGCGAGTGTCGGTTGCTCCGCTGATTCGAACGAGAGATTGGATAAGCGAACGCCGACTTTTCGAACTGCTGTCCCCTCAAACTCCTGAAATAGTGAGAGCGCCACACGGGTTACAAGCGCCGAATCCGAAACCGGGCCCGGTAAAGACTGCGCGCGTGTGTTCACGTCAAACGGTGGCTCGACGACTTTGATGCCGATAGTCTGATACAGCACATCTCGCTGGGATGCCCGCGTTGCAACCGCGGTTGCGAGCGTCTCAATTCGCTCTGTGACTGCCTCAACATCGGTCGTTGCATCGGTAAATGCAGACTCCCGGGAGAAACTCTTTGGCTTCCCTCGTGGTTCGACTGACCGTGTATCCGCACCTCGTGCAAACTGACAGACGCGGCGACCTCGCTCCCCGAACCTATCCATCAGTTTGTGTTCGTCCGCGGCGGCGAGGTCGCCCGCTGTCTCGATACCCATCTCTCTGAGTGCACTGGCGGTGACGGGACCGACACCATGTACTGCCTCCACGTCGAGCGGTTCAAAAAAGTCGGCAACTTCACCGGGATATACGACGACGAGGCCGTCAGGTTTGTCGTGGTCGCTTGCGACCTTCGCCGCACTCATCGTCGGAGCCACGCCCACGCTGGCGGGCACGCCCACCTCCTGCATAATCTCATCTTTGAGTTCCGAGACGAACTGTTTGACTTCCTCCCAGGTCGTTCGGTCGGTAATGTCGAGATAGGCCTCGTCGATGCTCACTTCCCGGACCGTCTCGGCATACTCCCGGAGCACTACTTTCACATCTTTTGCGACCGACTCGTACCAGTCGAGGTCGACTGGCCGATAAAAGCCTGCTTCCGAGACTGGTCTATCACCACTTTGTGCCACCTCGATTTTTCTGGGGAGCAACGAAAGCGCTTCGGAGATTGCCATTGCGCTTTCGACGCCAAACTCACGAGCCTCATAACTTGCGGTGGCGACGGCCCCATGGCTCTCCCCGGCTTCGTAGCCCATCCCGACAACGAGCGGTTCGCCGCGAAGCGGCGGTTCGCGCAACCGCTCGCAGGCGGCATAAAAGCAGTCCATATCGACATGACACACTATCTGGTCTGTCTCGGACGTGCCCGGCAATGTGGCCTTCCGGGCCATATCTGGGGTATGCCCCGGAAAAGGTTAAGCCTCACCGTCGACGAAGCAGTAACTCTCGACAAATCTTGTCTTCAAAAATGCCGGACGGATGCCGGCCGGTCACCCCTCCGGCGCGCTGCCTGACGGTCGGTGCCAATCACGTAGCGGTCAACGGTGGTTCCCGTCGGAAGCCCCACGCACTGGAGCTTCGTGTGAATGTTACACGTTATCATACTTAATCATTTTCCTTAGCTTTCTATCACATCTCTTCCCGGACAATCAGCCTTTTTCACGGGAGTTTTTACCGGTGGGAGCAAACACCGACTATCATGGGTCAGTCTTCACTTGGGGATTATTCTGCGGATGATGAGGATGCCCGTCCTGCATCCGAGGAAGCGAAAGCCGTTGCCGGGAATACCTCGACCAATACGCATCTTGACAAAGCCGACGTTCTTTACGAAGAAACCGAGGAAACGGTTGACATTGCGGTCATGCAGGTGGATTATACGATAGAAGGGAGCGGGGACGATGAGTATCCCGTCATTCACGTCTTTGGGCGCACGACAGATGGCGAACTTGTTCATGCGCGTGTTCGCGAGTTCAAACCCTACTTTTACACACCCGTCGAGTCCGTCACCGAGGGTCGATTAGAGGAGTATGACCGGATTACAGCGTGGGAGGAGACAGATGAAAACGGGCAGCCGTTTCAATCCATCCGTGGCACCGAACTGCTGAAAGTGTACGGACAGACACCACGAGATGTCGGACAGATTCGAGACGAGTTCGACCACTACGAAGCCGACATCCTCTTTCCGAACCGGTTTCTCATCGATAAAGATATTACAAGCGGTATCAGGATACCACGGCGGGAAATCGAGGGTGCAAACGACGCTGACCGAACCACGGTTCGGGTCCACCATGAGGAAGTGAGCCCCGTCGAAGTCGATGTCACCCCGCGTGTCAACACGTTCGATATCGAAGTCGAGGACCGTCACGGCTTCCCAGAGGATGGCGAAGAGCCAATCATCTGTATTGCCAGTCACGATTCCTACGACGACGAGTATATTCTCTGGCTTGTTGATGCACAGAAAGGCGTCACCCCACCAGCAGAACTCCCTGAGTACGAACCCATTCAAACCGACTCACGCAGGGCGTCGGATGAAGTGGTTGAGTTA
>Ga0207421_10005587_pt1 | contig 14047 bp, 10 predicted proteins | sample SodLakKL_010_SED_4_FD_187542 | JGI IMG/M metagenome (GOLD analysis project Ga0207421, IMG submission 187542) | Alkaline sediment microbial communities from Lake Tanatar, Kulunda Steppe, Russia - 8KL_010_SED (SPAdes) (version 2) | ecosystem: Environmental > Aquatic > Non-marine Saline and...
ATGATTGTCTTTACAGGACCTCCGTAACCTTCCTTGCTTCCTTCTAACGCTATTACTTCCGGACCCTCGTAAACGGTCAGGCCTGCTTCTTCGTATTGCTCGTAGTCTTCCCCAACGTATTCTGCAAGGAATTGTTCACGCATTTCTTCGGGGGTTAAATCTTCGGGGATTTCTACATCTTCACCGAGTATATTTAAGCGGACTAAAGCTACCGCTCCTTCAACAGCTCTTATAACGGCAACACATGATACTGTTGCTCCACTGATGGTATCGACATCATCCCTGAAGCTATCCTGGAAATCAAGTCCCCGGAACCTGCTGACAAACCTTTCTTCTTCAATTACTGTCCCCAGTCCAGGGGTTTCAGTATGGTCAACTACATTGATTTCCAATACTTCCTGAGTATCAACGTTGACTCCCGTCATTACCCGGACAGGTCCACCATAACCCCCGGCGCTTGTAACAAGGGCGACAACCTTTTCACCATTTTTTCTGCCAATAAAATATTCCTTTTCATCAATAATTTCCTGTTCCAGATCAGTTACCTCTCCCAGAACCTTTTCTAGGGCGCGGGCGAGAGCGGCTTCCTCCTGTTCAGCAATTATTGGGGCGGTGTATTCGTAGGTGGCCGTCAGAATAAGTCCGGAAAGAAGAGTAATACAGGTTAGAACCAGGACCATTTTCAGATTCTCTTTCATTTTGTCTTCACCTCCCCAAAAATCCTGTCGGGTAGGAAGCGATCAAGCAACGGAACGGCCATGTTCATGATCAAAATGGAATAAAGGACTCCACCAGGAGCTTCTCCCCAAACCCTGATCATAAATACAATAATTCCAGCAACAACCGCATAGACCCACCGACCTTTCCGGCTCAGAGGGCTTGTTACCGGGTCAGTAAGCATATAAAAAGCTCCCAACATCAATCCCCCTGCCAGAAGGTGGAAAATGGGATCTTCACCAACAACCAAAGCCAAAACAACAACAGCTCCTAAGTATCCGAGGGGCAAACGCCAGTCAATTAATCTTTTGTATAACAGATACGCCCCACCCAAAAGAAGGGCTAAAGCAGAAGTTTCCCCAAGGGAGCCGCCAATATTTCCTAAGAATAATTCCAGGTTGGTTACAGCAGCCCCACCAAGGGGGGTTGCAGTTGAAGTTCCATCCAGAACCCAATCTGTCATGGCCACCGGGAAAGAGGCAGTCAAAAACGCTCTCCCTACAAGGGCAGGATTGAAAATGTTAAAGCCTAACCCTCCAAAAATCTGCTTTCCGATTGTAATAGCCACAATACTACCCAAGATTGCCATCCAGATAGGGGTTGTTGGAGGCAGTGTAAAAGCCAGTAGAACACCAGTTAAGGCTGCACTATAATCCTGGACAATAATTTTTGCCTCTTTTTGCCGCAAGGCCATCCAAACCCATTCTGTAACAACCGATGCCGCCGCACAAACTGCCACAAGAACAAGGCTGTAATAGCCAAACACAATGGTTGCAGCAATTAGTGCAGGAATAAGTGCAATCAGGACCCCGCCCATTATTCCAGGCACGGAATCCCTATCCCTTATATGAGGGGCATGGGTTACAACTAGTTTATCAGTTGCCATGATTAATCACTCCCTCCATTCCTGCTCTGGGCCTCTCTAACAATTCCTTTGCCAAGGATAATGTTTTGCACCAGCGGTTTTTTAGCCGGGCAAACAAAAGAACAGGCCCCACATTCTATGCAGTCATTTATTTTTAACCTCTCCATACCCTCAATAACTTCTTTCTCCGAATAATTAGCAAGGGTTATGGGGTTCAAAAAGACAGGGCAATGATCAAGACAGCGGGCACAGCGGATACAGGCCCTTTCCAGGGGAAGATGCGCTTCTTTCTCAGTCATTACCAATACTGCGGTATCCGCTCTTCCCATTGGGCTCTCCAGCTGGTGCAAAGCCTGGCCCATCATCGGCCCACCTGCAATTACTTTAGCTGCATTATCTTTCATGCCTCCGGCTTCTTTAATCAATTCTTCAACAGTTATCCCGATATATACCCTGTAATCGCCGGGTTCTTCAATTCCTGAACCGGTTACAGTTACGACTCTCCTTAAGAGGGGGACTCCATCCAGAACTGCTTCTTTTACAGCAACCGCTGTTTGAATATTATTTACCGCAACTCCCACATGGAAGGGTAAACCTCCCTGGGGAACTCGCCTCCCCGTGAGAGCATCAATCAGCATTTTCTCTGCACCCATCGGGTACTTATCGACAAGTCCATTTACTTCAATTTCCGGGAAATCCTTCGCCGCTTCACTGATTAATTTTATGGATTTCTTTTTATGGGCCTTAATTCCCACAATTCCTTTTTTTGCACCCAGAGCCCTCATCAATATCCGCAAACCAGCGATAATTTCTTCAGGCCGGGTTTCCATCACCTTTTCATCACAGGTTAGATAAGGTTCACATTCAGCACCGTTAATAATTACGGTATCAATTTTGACATCGGGAGGAGGCATTAGTTTTACATGGGTAGGGAAACCCGCTCCACCCATTCCCAGTATTCCTGCTTCCTGAACTCTTTTTGCTATCGCTTCGGGATCAAGACTCGAAATATCATTACCCAGTGATCCCATTTTTTCAAGATCCATGCTTCCATCACCGGCAATGGCAATTCCCTTACCTAACTGGCCGGAGGCGGTTCGAATTTCAACTATTCCTTCTACCTTCCCTCCAATAGAGGCTCTAACTGGAAGGCCCCAGCCACCTTGAGCTTCAGCAACAACCTGTCCAACCCGAACCTCGTCATTTTTCTTGACAATGGGTTTGGCCGGATCTCCAGGACCTTCTTTTAAAGGTAATATTACTCTGCGGGGGACTGCAATATCTATTATTTCTTTTCCCCGGGTTTGTGCTTTAAATTCCGGGGTCATAACCCCGCTTTTGAAGGTTTTACTAGCCACGTTTATTCACTCCTTCCTTTTTGTCCCCATTCTATTTTCGTGAATAAAAGAATCAATCCTGCAAAAACATGTTTTCTTTTTCACAATCAAACTTAAAATTCAATTAAAACCCCATATATTATATAATAATTTCCCAAAAAAACAATCCCAAACCCATAAAAAAGCCCACAATTAGTGGGCGATAAAAACTTCAAAGCCCTTTCTTTCTGCCTCATCTCTAATTTCTTCCGCGTCCCGGCGATTTGAAAAAACTCCCAGATGAACCCTATAGGGTTGAGAATCGGTAACCCAAACCTGAAAACCCTCTTCCTCGAGGAGGCTTTTCAGCCTTTGAGCATTATCCCTGGAGTTGAAAACTCCAGCCTGCACCATATAGGTGTCTTCTGGGCTTACAATTTCCTCTTCATCCTCGCGTAACTCCTCGACAGGGGGAACTGGTTCCTCGGGTTCCTGTGGGATAACTTCTTCTTCCCACTGCTGCTCCTGTTGGACTACTTCAGCCTCTTCCGCACCTGGACCGGCTACGGTTCTGATCATCCAATTGCCCAGAGCTACACCGGTTACCATAGTAAAAATGGACATAACAATTAAAATTCCTGCCAGGGAAAGCCCTTCCCTTGCAAACAACTTTCTGATTAAATTCATCCCCTTTATCACTTCCCTCCTGCCTTGGCATAATCCGATTCCACACCAGAACTTTTAATCGTGTTATATTTAAGTTTTTATCAAATATTCCCTGGCTCCAAGATTTTCTCGCCCTTCTCCAACTGCATACAGGGACCCGGTAAGACAAACTATTCCTCCTGAACCGGCAATTTCCCTTGCTCTATCCAGTGCATCACCGATTTTGGGAATTACTTCCATTGGAATTTCCTCATTTTGGGCCATCTCCCGGAGGGCCCAGGGGCTGGCAGCTCTAAAGTTATCAACCCGGGTAAAAATAACTGTTTGAGTTTTGTCTTCAATTTTCTCCAGAAAAGGATTTACATCTTTATCTTTTAAAAAGCTGAGGACAAAAACTATTTTCTTTCCGGGAAATTCATCTTCCAGAAAAGAAGTCAGGGTCTCAAAACCACTGGGATTATGGGCTCCATCGAGGAGAATTAAGGGCTGAAAACCTGCCACTTCCAACCTTCCCGGCCAGTATGCATTTTCTAAACCTTTTCTAATTCTTTCCTCTGAAAGCTCCAGCTTTTCAGCCAAACTCACAGCCAGAACCGCATTATCCATTTGATGTTTTCCCGCAAGAGGTATGAACAGGTTTTTATATTCTCTGAAAGGGGTACTCAGGTTAAATTTCTGCCCTTCAAGCCTTTGTTCCTGCCTTTCCCAGGAATAATCTTGCTGTAAGGAAATAAAAGGAGAGTTTTTCTCTTCAGCTCTTGCTTTTATGACCTCCAGCGCGGGGGAAGCTGCCCCAGTAATAATGGGAACCCCTTTTTTTACGATCCCGGCTTTCTCTTTAGCAATTTTTTCAATGGTATCGCCAAGAAACTGGGTATGTTCCAGCCCCACATTGGTTATTGCAGTTAATACTGGTTTTAGAATATTTGTTGCATCAAGACGACCACCCAGACCGACTTCTATTACCCCTAGATCGATTTTTTGCCTGGCAAAATAATAAAAAGCCAGAAAAGTCGTTACTTCAAAAAAACTGGGAGGGCCTTCCCCGGTATTTTCCTCCACCTTCTCAATGATGGGTTTTACTTCAAGGACCAATTCCCTGAGAGTTGTATCATCCATCGGCCGGCTATTTATCATCATCCTCTCCCCATAATGATGGAGATGCGGAGAGGTAAATCTTCCTGTTTTTAAGCCGTTGGACTGCAAAATCGAATCCAGGAAAGCAGCGGTCGAACCTTTTCCATTAGTCCCCCCGATATGAACCGTCTTAAATTTTTTCTGAGGGTTTCCTGCTTCTTGGAGCATAAAGGAAATCCGGTCCAATCCGGGTTTGTATCCGCCTTTTCGACCGAATAGTGAGAAACTATAGATGTATTCCGTGGGGTCAAAACCCAAAGTCGCCGCCTCCTTTTTCTATTTCTGCCTTTTACTTTATATTCCCCGTAAGCGCTTGTCAAGAGAAGTCGGGGGATGAAATAAATCCCCCGACAACACCTGTTTTATTGGGATTCAAGGGCTGATTTAACTTGACTGTAACGCTTGCATAATAGTTCATAGTCAGCTTTATATTCTTCTCTTTTTTCCTTTTCCTTGCGAACCAGTTGTTCAGGGGCATTGTTAACAAAACCCTCGTTAGAAAGCTGTTTCTCAACCCTTTCCAGTTCCTGCTCCAGTTTCTCCTTCTTTTTTTCCAGGCGGGTCAGTTCTTCTTTCAGGTCCATAAGCCCGGAAAGGGGAAGAACTATTTCAATTCCTCTCGTGACGGCCGAAATTGCATGTTCGGGTTTCTCATCACTTCCGGAGCGGATGGAAAATTCCTCTATTCCGGCCAGCCGGTTCAAGTAATCACTCCCATTTTCCAGAATTTCTTGCTGGTTTTCTTCGAGGAAAAATTGGGCAGTAATTTTTCTTCCCGGAGGAATATTCATCTCCTGTCTTATATTCCGAATACTTTTTATTACCGATTGCAGGGTTTCCATTTCTTCTTCTGCTTCCCCATCAATCATTTCTTTATTAGGACGGGGCCAGGGTGCATACATTATTGTTTCTTCATCATTGGGCATTGCCTGCCAGATTTCCTCGCTAACAAAGGGCATAATCGGGTGCAGCATTTTTAACAACCCTCCCAGGACATGCCAGAGAACGGTAAGGGTTTTCTCTTTTTCAGGACTACCATCATCTGCCTGGAGTGCGGGCTTGGCCATTTCAATATACCAGTCGCAGAACTCGTTCCAAATATATTCATATATTTCTCGAGCATAATCGCTAAACCTGTAGCTTTTCAGGTGTTCGTCAATCACTTCGCTCCAGGTTTGCATTCTACTCAGAATCCAGCGTGAAGGTAAATCCCGGGGAACTATTTCCCGTCCCCTTGGATCAAAATCACCCAGGTTCATCAGGAAAAAGCGGGCAGCATTCCAGAGTTTGTTGGTAAAATTTCGCCCGGCTTCAACTTTTTCATCCCGGAACCGGTTGTCATTGCCCAGGGTAAACCCATTAACCAGGGCAAAACGGAGTGCATCTGCACCGTGTTCTTCTATCACTTCCAGGGGGTCAATTCCAGTTCCCATTGATTTACTCATCTTTTTCCCGTCTGCATCGAGGATTAACCCGTGGATAAGGACATCGTCAAATGGAGCCTGATCCATGAATTCAATACTGGAAAAAATCATCCGGGCAACCCAGAAAAAGATAATATCTCGAGCTGTTACCAGCACATCTGCCGGGAAGAATATCTGGAGATCTGCAGTATTTTCCGGCCAGCCCAGGGTTGAAAAAGGCCAAAGGGCAGAACTGAACCAGGTATCCAGAACATCAGGATCCTGTTTTAAATCAGTGCCTGCACAGTCCGGACAGTTCGGGGGTTTCTCTTTCCCCACAATCTCCTTTTCACAACTCTGGCAGTACCAAACAGGAATACGATGTCCCCACCAGAGCTGGCGGGATATACACCAATCCCTTATTTCCTCCATCCACTGCAGATAAATCCGGTCAAAGCGGGATGGAACGAAACAAACATCACCCTTTTTAACGGCTTCGATAGCAGGTTCCGCAAGAGGTTTCATCCTGACAAACCACTGTTTTGAAACCAGGGGTTCAATCTCCCGATCGCAGCGGTAACAGTGACCAACTGCATGCTCATAATCCTCAACCCTGGCGAGAAGGCCCTTTTCTTTTAAGTCCGCAAGGACTTTTTTCCGCGCCTGATAACGATCCAGTCCGGCGTAAGGACCTGCGGCCTCGGTCATCGCACCTTTTTCATCCATCGCGTTTATCCGGGGCAACTGATGGCGCTGTCCAACCTCGAAGTCATTGGGGTCATGACCTGGAGTTATTTTTAGGGCTCCCGTTCCGAATTCAGGGTCAACATAACTGTCTGCGATTACGGGGATCCTTCTTTCCAGCAGGGGTAGGATAATTTCCTTGCCTACAAATTCCCTGTACCTCTCATCTTCGGGATTCACGGCTACAGCGGTATCCCCGAGCATTGTTTCTGGACGCGTTGTTGCAATTATCAGTTCACCGCTTCCATCAGCAAGAGGATATTTAATATGGTAAAGGTGACCTGCTTTCTCCTCGTGTTCAACTTCAATATCTGAAAGAGTTGTCTGGCAATGAGGGCACCAGTTGACAATATAATCCCCTCTGTAAATAAGTTTTTTTTCGTATAACCTTATAAAAGCTTCAACAACTGCTTTGCTCAGGCCCTCATCCATGGTAAACCTTTCTCTTGTCCAATCGCAGGAGGAGCCCAACCGGCGCAATTGCTCGGTAATCATTCCCCCATATTTTTCTTTCCACTGCCAGACCCTCTTTAAAAATTCTTCTCGATTAAGATCTTTTTTTTCAATTCCTTCTTGTTTTAAATCGGCGACAACCCGGGCTTCTGTTGCAATGGAGGCGTGATCTGTTCCCGGTAACCACAGGACCCTGTCACCCGCCATCCGCCGCCAGCGGGTAAGGATATCCTGCAGGGTATTGTTTAAAGCATGCCCCATGTGGAGTTCTCCTGTTATATTGGGCGGAGGCATGGGAATAGTAAAGGACTGTCCATCACCCTGCGGAGCGAAATAATTTTTTTCTTCCCATTCCCGGTACCATTTTTTTTCAATTTTATGCGGGTCATATCTTTTTGGTAGACTTTCCATGTTTTTCCCCCCCCTTGTAAATAAAATAACCTCCCTCGTGCAAAGGACGAAAGGGAGGTTCCGCGGTACCACCTTAATTCTGCTTGCGCAGCACTCGGGAGAATAACGGTCTCGACCCGCTCCGGACTACTTTTTTCACCCGGAGAGCTCAGGAGCGACTTCACTTTTCCTACCCCGGATCCCTTGCAGCAGGGAGGATCCTCTCTTTTGAAGCGGTAAAAGCTACTACTCTCCTTCATTGCATTTCAGTATTTTATTAATATGTTATTTTACCCTTTTTCCTGAACCTTGTCAAGATTAATTTCCCCAGACCCCTCTGAAAACCGGGTGCACTGTTAAACTAAACCGGTTTATTAAAATTTACAAGTTCCATAGTATTGTTCTCCCGGTAAAGCTCGGTTATTGTCGCATTTTCGGGAGAGTACTCCCGCCAAAAACGGGGAGATTTCCCCTGGACCCAGGCAACAAGGGTTCCAATAACCAGGCCGTGAGCCACTATTAAAATGGGAGAATGATTTGTTACCGGGTCTGTGATTGAATAAACCTTTTCCCGGAACCTTTCTGCAGCCTGGCTGATGTTTTCCCCTCCACCCGGGCCACTCTTTAAGGGGTTTTCAATCCAGGCTTTTTGTTCCCCGGGGAAACGTTCTCCCACCTTTTCCCAGGAAAGGCCCTCCCAGTTGCCCATGTCAATTTCCCGAAGCCCCGGTATATTTTCAGGTTCAATCCCCAGGGAACTGGTAATAATTTCAGCAGTTTCCCGGGCCCGAGATAAATCACTGGTGTAGGCTTTTTTTAAATCCTTATCCCCGAAAAAAGAAGCAGCCTCCCTAGCCTGATTTCTACCTTCAGGAGCAAGCGGGACATCCATTTTCCCCTGGATCTTCTTTTTTTGATTCCATTCTGTTATTCCGTGTCTGACCAGAAAAATCTGCATTACCTTATTCCTCCTCAAAAAAAATCCCCGCCAAAAGCTGGGCTAGGGGCGCTCATCTGCCTTATGTATCGGCGAAAAACCCCCTCATTAAGGTATCATCTTTTTAATTTCCTTTCAAGTCTTTTCCGGCGGTAATCTAATTCTGCAGCTGCTCTTTCCCGCCCCTCATGCCAGGCAAAAACCAGCGCCTGCATGGTCATTTGGAGAGCTTTAGAAAGGTCAGGAAGCCGATGTTCATAAATCTTGGCAAGTTCAACCCGGGCCAGTATGGAATTCTCCTGAATTTCCAGCAAAGAAATCCAGGTTTCCCTTGCTTTTTCCCAGTTCTGCTGTTTTTTAAAATATAAAGCAAGATTTTTCAAAGCTTCTACCCTGACCTGTTTATTCCCTTTTTTGATGGCCTGCAGGTAATAATCTTCCGGAGAATTTCCCCGGCCATTTTTTTCATGAAGTCTGCCCAGAGCAATAGCCTCCCGGGGACATTCAACCCGTTTGGCTTGGCTGTATTTTTCCCCAAACAGGTGCAGCAAAATTCCCACCATTGATAGGATGTCCCAAACGTTGTGTTCGCAAATGTCACGCAACAATTCTCCCCGGCCACTGCGGACAAATTCAAAGTACCTCTGGGGAATTTCCCAGCCGGGAATATCTCCCTCCCGGAAAAAGTTAAGGATATTTCTTTCCAGGGAAGTCAGGCTGCAACTGGAGAGCTTCTTTCGCCATAGTCTTCTGGCCCAGAAAAGAAGATCCCAGTGTTCTTCCCAGGCCGGAATTTCTTTATGCATTCGGGCCAGAGTAAATCGGGTCTGCAGTAGTGGCCAGTCAAAACTTCTGCCATTGAAAGTTATAAGAATTTTTTTGGGTCCAAGAACTTCAGAAATTTCCTGAAGCATTGCCGGTTCTTCGGGAAAATCCCGCATCAGATATTGTTCCAGGCGAAACCTTTCTCCTTCCCAGAATCCCATACCCACCAGGAAGGCAGCAGTGCCGGTTCCCCCGGCCAGCCCTGTAGTTTCGGTATCTAAAAAAACTAAATCCGCTGGATTGAATTCACCTTTACTGGTTCTTTCCCAGAGGCTAATCCGGGAAAAATCCAGCTTTCCTATTTCTCCAAGACGATAAGGTCCATGGCGAAGATCCCCGGGCAATTGCTTTTTAATCCGCCAAAAACTCCCCTCCGAACCCGCTATTTCTTCCCCTCCCAAAGAAGGAGCAAGGTCCGGCAAGCTTTTTTGCGGTTGGGATGCCGGGGATGTTTTTTTGTGCATTCGTCGGAGTTTATCCTGCAGATCCATTTTCCTACCTCCCGGAGAACTAATTACAATGGAAACGTATGTACTATTCTATCCGGTCCCGGAATTTTCCTCTTTCTCCTGAAGATAAAAAGAAAAAAGCCCGGCAGGGCTTTTAAAGCAAGTATCCTTCGAGCAACCAGCGGGAATTGTCTTTCCCTTTTTCCCCGACTTCTTCTACCGGCCCCACACAGGAAGGACAACCACTCTGGCACGGGCAGTTATCCAGAATATTTTTTACCCTCTGCAAAAGCTCAAAGTGCTGGGAAAACATTTTTTCGCTAAACCCAACCCCGCCGGGGTACCTTTCGTAGATATAAATGGTAGGTTGATTGGTAAAAGGGGCTTTCACCTGGGCCAGGACTCTTAAATCCTGGGGATCACACATCATCTCCAGGGGAGCTACATTGCCCAGAAGATTTGCAACTCCCATCAGGGCACTCTGCATTTTTTCTCTATCTTTTGCACTTTCGGGAATACTGAACCAGTAAGCCGAGGTATGCATTTCTTCCTCGGGAAGATTGATGTTGCCCCAGCCAACATTCTCATGGGTATAAAACTTTATTTTCTTGTACTTGGTAGCCTTGGCCAGGACAGAAACATCTCCCTGAGCACGCTTGACAACTCCGCTTTGTTCCTCTGCAAACACATCCAGGACTTTCAGGTCAACCGCCAGGTCAGCATCGGTGTAGTAATCAACATCGACAGGCCGGGCATAGGCCTTTTCCTGGTCATAGTCAAGCCGGTCAATATGATACTGGCTGCTCCCGTGGATGTATATAGCACCCTCGTGAATCAGCATCGGGGCGCTGAACCGGTCCACTTCACCAATTACCTTTGCCCCTGCCTGGGAATCAATGACTACAAAATTATCACTGGCTGCGCTGCGGAGGGAAATATCTTCCGCGGGGTAGCCTTCAGCCATCCAGTAGTAGCGCCCATTTGTTTTTCTCAGGACCTGATTTTCTTCCAGAAAATCCAGAACTTCCTGCAAATCAAGCCGCCCAAAACTTTCTCCTTCAGAAAAAGGCAACTCAAAGGCGGCACACTTAATATGATTTACTGCTATAACCAGGTTGTCAGGGTTGATCAGGGCTTCTTCAGTTGATCCCTCCAGGAAATAAGAAGGATTGTTGATAATAAACTGGTTCAGAGGCCCTGAAGTTCCGACGATAAAAGCCAGAGAATAATCCCGGGATCGGCCGGCCCTTCCAATCTGCTGCCAGGTGCTGGCAATTGTTCCGGGGTAGCCCGTTAAAACTGCAGCCTGCAGGGTCCCAATATCAATACCCAGTTCCAGGGCATTGGTGCTAACCACACCGTTCAATTCGCCTTCGCGCAGTTCTCTTTCCACAAGCCTTCTTTCCCGGGGCAGGTAACCTCCCCGGTAACTTCGGATTTTAATGTCCCCAATCCGGTTGAACCTGCGGCCCAGGTAGGTAGCTAAAAGCTCGGTATGGATGCGACTCCGGGCAAAAATAATCGTCTGCAGGCCGGCTTCAATTAATTCTGCAGCCAGACCTTCTGCTTCGAGAAGAGAGCTTCGCCGGATACCGAGGGCTGCATTGACTACCGGCGGGTTATAAAAAACCACTTCTTTAGGTCCCCGGGGCGAACCATCTTCATCGATAACGCTGACCTCCCTTTCCAAAAGCCGAGATGCGTGGTCACCGGGATTTCCTATAGTTGCGGAAGTGCAAATGAACTGGGGGCGTGAACCATAAAATTCACAGATCCTGGCCAAACGGCGCAGAACATTGCCAAAATGGCTCCCAAAAACACCACGATAGGTATGTAGTTCATCAATTACGATAAACTCCAGGTTTTCAAAAAGCTTTATCCACTTAGTATGGTGAGGTAAAATTCCAGTATGCAGCATATCCGGGTTGGTAATAATTATGTTCCCTGCAGTGCGCAGTTTTTTTCGAACCTCTCCTGGAGTATCCCCATCGTAAGTGTAGGTCCTGATTCTTTCTCCCAGTTTTTCTCCCCAGCTGACCAAACCCGCAACCTGGTCCTGGGCCAGAGCTTTTGTAGGAAAAAGAAAAAGAGCCCGGGCCTCGGGATTATCCAAAAGCCGGTTTAAAACGGGCAAATTGTAACAAAGGGTTTTTCCGGAAGCTGTCGGAGTTACAACCACCATATCTTTTCCCTCGCGGGCGGTTTTAATTGCCCGGACCTGGTGGCTGTAAAGGGAGCCGATTTTCTTTTTTTCCATCAATTCCTTGAGATCATCCCGGATAAAATCGGGAATCTCTTCCAGGATCGCTTCCCGGCCCGGGATCACCTCTCTTTGAGTAACATTTCTGCCCCAGCGGGGATTATTCAGGATCTCATTTAAGATCAGTTTTGCTTTCATCTTTTTCCCTCAAATCGTTAATCTATCTAAAAAGGGCGCTAATTGATTCACCGTGATGAACCCTTTTTATGGTCTCCGCCAAAAGTGACCCCAGACTGAGAACAGTTAAATTGGAAAGCCGTTTTTTCTGGGGAATGGGAATACTGTTGGTCACAACGAGTTCTTCTATGGGAAGCTTTTTAATCCGATCAATAGCCGGTCCGCATAGAACCGGGTGAGTACAGGAGGCGTAAATTTTCCCGGCATCTTCTTCTTTCAAGAGGCGCACCACATCCTGCAATGATCCAGCCGTGCTGATTTCGTCATCAAAAAAAATTATATCTTTCCCGGAAACTTCACCAATTATTCCACGGGCGACTGCTCTTTCTTCATTTCCGGTTCGCCGTTTATCAACAACAGCGTAAGGTAAATCTAACAAATCAGCAAGTTTCTCCACAAAGTGAGCACTCCCCACATCGGGTGCCAGAACAACTTTATTTTCGGTGCCTTTCTTTTTAAAGTATTTGGCAACAATATGCTTTGCGGTCAGGTGATCCAGTGGGATAGAAAAAAAGCCCTGAATCTGGGGGGCATGAAGATCAATTGTAATAACACGATCCGCTCCGGCCACAGTCAAGAGTTCACTAACCAGCCTGGCGGTAATCGGGACCCTTGGTTGATCCTTCTTATCAGAGCGGGCGTAAGGATAATAAGGGATGACCGCCGTAATCCTCCCTGCAGAAGCCCTCCGACAGGCATCGATGAAAATCAAAAGTTCCATAAGCCCATCATTTACGGGAGGACAGGAGGTCTGCACAATAAATACGTCGGCATCCCTTACATTCTCATTAATCGTTATGAAGATGTTGTCATTACTGAACTTAAAAGCGCTGGCCTTCCCCAGGGGTCTTTTTAAATAGCTACAGATTTCTGCTGCTAGCTCTGGGTGGGTGGTCCCGGAGAAGACCTTTAACTCGTCTCTGGGCATTTTAATTCCCCCTTTAATTTTTCATCCTAATAAAATCTTCGGAAAATAAAATAAAGTTCCTGCATTCCTCCCTTCAATTAAAAAATATCACACAAAAGTTTTATTGTTCACCATCTTCTATTGTTAGTACAATGGGATTTTCTCCATTCTTGTCATAAATTATGATGGCTCCATTGCCCTGGTAAGTCTCTCCCAGAGAAACCAGTTCCAACCCTTCTCTGTTAAAAAGCCCAAAACGGGCTCCTCCAGCAGGATTAACCCTCAGAACCGCAATTTCGTCGTTGTTTTCATTAACCAGGGCGATCCTCCTGGCTCGGATTTCCTCTTTAATTTCAGGATCCGCCTGCAAAGAGGGTAAACCTGCGATAAGTGCAAACAAAAAAACCATTAAAAGCGGATAAATAATCAATCTTTCCCATCTCGCCAAAATTATTCCCCCTTATCCATTAAAAACTTCTATTAAATCATTATATTCGGTATTTATTTCCTCGTTCCTTCTCCCAGAAGCATTCTCTAAATAAATCAGCCTTTATCCTTTTTTCTGAGATATTTGCAGAAAATACCCTCTTTTTTTATTTTTTACCAAGGGTTATTTTTTCTAAGATTTATACCAAAACAAACCAGCCCCGCAAAGATATAATAAAAAAGTGGTTCTCCTCCGTTTTAGTGGGTAAATAAAAATTGAAAAGAGAAGGACATTCACGATCCTCCGAGAAAATTTAAGCTAACGCAAGCTAATTCCAAGGAGGTATCGCGAATGTCCAACTTAAGTATATCATC
>Ga0207421_10005588_pt1 | contig 14046 bp, 10 predicted proteins | sample SodLakKL_010_SED_4_FD_187542 | JGI IMG/M metagenome (GOLD analysis project Ga0207421, IMG submission 187542) | Alkaline sediment microbial communities from Lake Tanatar, Kulunda Steppe, Russia - 8KL_010_SED (SPAdes) (version 2) | ecosystem: Environmental > Aquatic > Non-marine Saline and...
CATTTTTAATTCTGCCTGAACCTGCTGCTCCGGGTAACGCACAAAGCAGAGGTAACTGCACAGACCGGCTGCGGCAACTACAAGTATGCTTAACTGAACACCCAGGGGTTGGGCAATGTCTTTGCCAAACGCAGATAGCAGGAAAGTAAATACTACTCCGGCCATGGCAATAGTCAGTTTTAACGGTATTGCCCGGGCCCCAAAAAACATCGCTTCCCGATGCTGTCCGGTTTTATAATATTCTGCCCTGGCTAAATCAGCTATAGTCGGGTTGATCAATATAGTCAAAACAGCTAGAGGGAAGCCCGCCAGGGTAAACATGGCCAGGCTGATATATAGATTAATACCACTGGTATCAAAAGAAAGCAGAAATATTACCAGGCAGCTAAAAAATAAACTTAATACGCCTGTCGTAATTATCTTTTTCTTGCCTGTTTTTTTAGCTAAAAGGTTAACGAAGGGAAAACAGATTAGTGCTCCACCAATCGCCAGGGCTGCCAAAATAGTAATGAAGCCTTCTTCCCTCTGAAAAATTACCACCGCATAATAGATCAAGCCCAGGGTGATCAGGTTCATAGCAAACTGCAAGAACATCTCCCCTAACAGGAATATCCGAAATGGTCTAATCTTATAGGTTTTTCGCAAAGACTGCCAGGTCCCTATCTGTTGAGAAGCAACGGGCAGGCAGTGAAACTTTTCGTTAAACCCTAAAGCAGCTGTATAGAGAATCAATGCTGAGAAAGCAGCAAAAATTAATACAGCACTGCTGTAGGCTGATCGCATATCTTGTCCCACCTCCTGCAGACCTGCTGTAACCGGCGGAAATATCACTGTAACAACGACCAGTCCTGTAATGCCAAAAAAGGCAATCATCGTCGATAAGTTGATGCGCAGGGGGTCGGTATGCCCAAGCTCAGGCAAAAGTGCCAAATACGGGTTAACATATGATGTAAAGGAAAGATAGAACAGGACCATGGCCATAGTTAACCATAAGCCGTTTGCAAAAGCTTCGCCACCTATATCAGGAGGATGAAATACCATCACCGTAGATAAAGCCAGCGGTAATCCTCCAATGATCATGAAAAGCTTTCGGCGCCCCAGGCGGGAACGGTTGTTGTCGCTTAAAGAAGCAATCAGGGGATCAGTGAAGCCGTCGAATATTCGGCCTACCAGTAAGGCTAAGCCCAGTATTGTAAATAAGCCTAAATAAGTGCGGTCCGGGATTAAATTCGGCAGGTTATACTCCGCAGGAGGCAGGTAATAAAATGGCATATAAAGTAGGATCAGGCGCTCAAGCATGGTAAAAGCCAGGCTTCCTGATGCATATATCAGCTGCCTTATCGGCGGCAGGGGTAAGACATTTCTATGAGTCATCCTCTCCTCCTTAACGATAATACTTTGCCGGGACTTAACTTTAACTCACTGAATTAAAAGTGTTTTGGTATCTACTCAGCCATATTTAGTTGCGGTTGCCTGCAAATAAAATGCACTCGCTGATCGCTTGAGCAATCAGTAGGCTGTGTTGTTAAATGTTTTGTTTATTATAAACCACCCTATAAAAAATAGTAATAGCGTGTGTCACGGACCGTCGACACATTTTTTATGAAACTATTACTATTAGATGATTGTCTTAGATATAGAAAGCAAAAGAAAGAATTAAAATGGGGGAATCCAGAAATGTTCAACAACAAATCATTAACCTTATTAACAGTGGTAATGGCTGTGATCATAGTCCTTCTATTCAGCGGATGTGGTCAGGGCGGAGAAACAATCGTTTCAAATGAAAAACCGCAGTTAATACAAACTTACGGGGAGGCAGAGGTTTCGGCAGAACCTGATCTGGCTAAAATTAGTCTTGAAATAGAAACCCGCAGCTCTTCTGCTGAAGGCGCAGTAGAAGAAAATGCGGCACTCGCTAATGCAGTGCGAGAAACTTTGCTAGATCTTGGCCTGTCAGAGGATGAAGTGACCACCGGCTCTTACCGCCTGAGAACTATCAGGGAAGAAAGACCGCGAGAAAGACCACAACCGGACTTAAGAGAACCTGAAGTTGAAGAAATGGACCCTGAAAATGAAGAATTGATTTTCTACCAGGCGAATAATGAAATCGTGGCAACTGTAACTGAAGTTGATACAGTTGGTGAAGTAATCGATGCTGCCGTTGCAGCAGGAGCAAACAGGGTTAACCATGTCACCTTTGACCTGGAAGATGCCCAGGAATTAAAAATGCAAGCCCTGGCTGCGGCAACTGAACAGGCTGCCCAGAAAGCGGAAGCTATAGCCGGCGGTGCCGGCGAGTCAGTAACCGGCCTCTACAGTATCAGGGAAGAGAGAACCGACTATAGGCCCTTCCAGGTTCGGGAAGAAATGATCCAGGAAGAAATGGACGCCGCAGACGCAGCTCCTACACCGATCACCCCGGACGATGTCATCGTCAGGGCATCTGTTGTAGCGGAATATACATTCTAATCCACTAAAAATTAGATATCTATCCTTGGACAATGGCGGCCTGCTAAAGGGCCGCCATTTTACTATTGATAATAACTTTGCAGGGAACATACTTCAACTGGTATTTTATGCAGGGCCCGGATTCCTTCCAGGGCTGCCATTGCTCCCTGCATGGTTGTAATTATTGAAACCCCATGTTTAACTGCCAGACGGCGCATATGCGCTCCATCCGACTGCGCGCCCGAACCGGCCGGTGTATTAATGATCAGGTTAATCGTGCCTGCGTTTATATGATCAAGCAGGTTTGGCCTTCCGGAGCTGATTTTATTAACTTCTTCAACAACCAGCCCGGCCTTATTAAGCACAGCAGCAGTTCCGGTCGTAGCCATCAGTTTAAATCCCACCTTTGATAGGGCCCTGGCTAACTCAACTGCCTGCGGCTTGTCACGTTCTGCAACAGTAATTAATATCCTGCCTTGCATGGGAAGTGGGGTTCCGGCAGCTAGCTGAGCCTTGGCCATGGCCAAACCAAGATGCTGATCAATACCCATAACTTCGCCGGTTGAGCGCATCTCCGGGCCGAGGACAATATCCATCATGTCAAAACGGTTAAAAGAAAAAACTGCTTCCTTAACTGAATAATACAGTGGAATCTTTTCTGCAGTGAAATCTAGACCAGCCAGTGATTCGCCGGCAACTACTCGCGCAGCCAACCCGGCCAGGGGCAACCCGGTTGCCTTTCCGACAAAAGGCACAGTTCTTGAGCCACGCGGGTTTGCTTCCAGGATATAAACCTCCCGTCCCCGCACGGCAAACTGGATGTTAAGCAGTCCCATAATATTCAATTCATCAGCCAGTGCTTCTGACTGGCGGCGTATTTCTTTTATCTGCTGCGGACCGATACTGTATGTAGGAAGTACACAGCAGCTATCACCTGAATGAATCCCAGCCTGCTCAACGTGTTCCATAATCCCTGCAATAACAGTTCTTTCACCGTCACTGAGAGCATCGACATCAACTTCAACTGCTCCTTCCAGGAATTTATCTAACAGCAAAGGGCTGGATTGGTTTATTTCTACCCCTGAAAATAGATATTCTTTTAATTCTTCAACAGTGTAAACAATTCTCATCGCCAAGCCGCCTAAAACGTAAGAAGGTCGAACCAAAAGCGGAAACCCTATATTCTCTGAAACAGCTATTGCTTCTTCAGGGCCAATCGCAGAGCCGCTGGCTGGAACCCAGAGGTCAAGTTTATCCGCTATAGCAGCAAACTCACGGCGGTTTTCAGCCCGGTTTATATCAAGAGGTGATGTGCCCCATATCGGCAAACCTTCCTCATAAAGCAATCTGGCCAGTTTTAAAGGAGTCTGCCCACCAAACTGCAGAATAATTCCATCCGGTTCTTCTACCCGGCAAATACTTATAACATCTTCCAGGGTCAGGGGCTCAAAGTAGAGCCTGTCGGAAACATCATAATCAGTGCTCACAGTTTCCGGGTTACAATTTACCATGATTACCTCATACCCCTGCTCACGCAGGGCCATTGCAGCCTGAACACAGCAGTAATCGAATTCAAGTCCCTGGCCGATACGGTTGGGGCCACTTCCCAGGATCATTACTTTCTCTTTACTCCTGCTGCCTCCAGAAACAAGTTCCTCTTCAGTTAGCTCGAAAGCGCCGTGCTCGTAGGTTGAGTAAAAGTAGGGTGTATAAGCCTTAAATTCCCCGGCACAGGTATCGACTCTTCTGTATACCGGCTCCACCATGCAATCAATGCGCAGCCGGCATATCTCTTTTTCTGGACAGCTTCTCAACCGAGCAATAAAAGCATCAGAAAACCCTAAAGTTTTAGCCCGCCAGAGCAAGTCTTGATCCAGATCACCGGCAGCAGCTATCTCCTTTTCCATATTAACCAGTTCTTCCAGCTGGTCTATAAACCAGCCGTCTATACCGGTCAGGCGGCTAATCTGGTCGGGACTAAATCCTGCACGCAAAGCGGCGGCAATGTGAAATATTCTTTCCGGAACCGGTTTCGGCAGTAACTCTTCCAGGTAAGCAGACCGATCAGAAAGTCCGGCAGGAAATATATCATGAAGCAGCCCGTCATAATTTTGTTCCAGGGAACGCAGCGCTTTTTGCAGGGTTTCCTTAAAAGTGCGGCCGATACTCATTACTTCGCCCACCGATTTCATGTGAGTAGTTAAAGCCTGGTCAACACCCGGAAACTTGGCAAAGTCCCAACGTGGAATTTTAACAACACAGTAGTCGAGGGCCGGTTCAAATGAAGCCGGTGTTTCCCTGGTAATGTCATTGGTCAACTCATCTAAAGTGTAGCCCACTGCCAGCTTTGCTGCTATTTTGGCAATGGGAAAGCCGGTAGCCTTTGAAGCCAGGGCCGATGAACGTGAAACCCGGGGGTTCATCTCCACCACGACCATCCTGCCGCTATCTGGATCAACAGCATACTGGATGTTACATCCACCGGTCTCCACTCCGATTTCCCGGAGAGCTTGAATCGAAGCATTGCGCATCAGTTGGTATTCCTTATCACTTAAAGTCTGAACCGGCGCAACCGTTATACTTTCACCAGTATGGACCCCCATCGGATCGAGATTCTCAATTGAACAGACAATAACCACGTTATCATTACAGTCCCGCATTACTTCCAGCTCGAATTCTTTCCAGCCGATCAGGGCTTCCTCCACCAGGACCTGACCGATTGGACTGCGCTCCAGCCCGGCTGATACCATCGTTTCCAGCTGAGACTTGTTATAAGCAATTCCGCCGCCGGCCCCTCCCAGCGTAAAAGAAGGCCGGATTACCAGGGGGTAACCCTTAAGATCGGCAAATATCAGCGCTTCAGCCATGCTCCCCAAATGGCTGCTTTCAGCTGAATCAAGACCGATACGGGTCATGATTTCTTTAAATAGTTCCCTGTTTTCAGCCCTTTTTATCACGTCAGCTTTAGCACCAATCAGTTCTACATTATTGCGATCGAGGAAACCGCTGTCAGCCAGTTCCACGGCAATATTCAGGGCAGTCTGTCCGCCCAGGGTTGGCAGAAGGGCCTGCGGGCGCTCTTTTTCAATTACTTTCTCAACTGTTCCCACTGTAAGCGGTTCAATATAAGTTTGATCGGCCATGGCCGGGTCGGTCATAATGGTGGCAGGATTGCTGTTGATCAGCACTACCTGGTATCCTTCCTCCTTCAGGGCCCGGCAGGCCTGGGTTCCGGAATAATCAAATTCGCAGGCCTGTCCGATTACAATCGGCCCCGAACCGATCAGCATAATCTTCTTTAAATCTTTTCTTTTAGGCATCCTGTTCAGCCCCCTTTTGCCATGTTTCTTCAATCATCTTCATAAACTTATCAAAAAGGTAGACTGAATCGTGCGGACCGGGGGCCGCCTCGGGGTGATACTGCAATGAAAAGCATCTCAGGTTATGGTTTTCCAGACCTTCCAGAGTACCGTCATTTAAATTTATATGGGTAGGCATTGTCTCAACCGTTTTTTCATCAAGCCGAACACAATAGCCATGGTTTTGCGAGGTAATCTGTACTTTCCCGGTTACCAGGTCTTTAACCGGATGGTTACCTCCGCGATGACCGAAGGTGAGTTTAAAGGTGGAAAAACCGAGGGCCAGCGCCAGGAGTTGATGACCAAGACATATACCAAAAATGGGTACCCGGCCCAGGAGGGCTTTTATTTCGGGCACAACAGCAAGTTGATCAACCGGGTCGCCGGGTCCGTTGGAAAGCAGTACTCCGGCCGGTTGCATTGCCAGTACTTCTGCAGCGGTAGTCCGGTGAGGCACAACTGTTACCCTGCAGCCCCGCTGAGCAAGGCGGCGCAGAATACTGTATTTAACTCCGAAATCATAGACCACAACATGATAACCTTTGTGACTGCTATCCCAATGATATAAGTTGTCACAGGAAACTTCCGCCACCAGGTCACGGTCGTATTTTTCTTTTGCAGCAATTACTTTATTTAAGAGAGTCTGCGGATCACTTTCCAGGGTAGATATAGCTCCGAACATTGTCCCTGCACTGCGCAGGTGAAGGGTCAGGGAACGGGTATCTATGCCTTCAGCGCCGATAATATTATGACGGTTAAGATAACTATCCAGTGCTTCTGTTGCTCTCCGGTTTCGTGGTCGCCGGCAGTTTTCCCTAATTAAAAAGCCGTCCACTGTGGGCCCGGCTGATTCCGCATCTTCTTGATTAACTCCGTAGTTACCAACAAGGGGGCAGGTCAATGTCAAGATCTGACCCCGGTAGGAAGGGTCGGTAACCATCTCCTGGTAACCTGTCATTGAAGTATTAAAAACCACTTCACCGAATACTTCTCCCTTTCCCGAAAATACTTCGCCCCATAGGCTGAAACCGTCTTCCAAAACCAGTAGCGCTTGCAAAGTATTCCTCCTTTATTTGCATCAGAACCGAATTACTGCTGAGGGCTCCAAGGCATTTTTACAATTATAATGACATCACATACAAAATGCAAGCAATTTTGATAACTTTAGTTAAAGTTTTTCAGGTACGAGGTTACCCGCTTAAGTATCTCATCCCTGCCGCCTCCTTCTTCGACCAGCCTGACTATGGCGCTGCCAATAATAACGGCATCAGCCTCATCACCAAGGGAGCTGACCTGTTCCGGACGCGAAATCCCGAAGCCGAGGGCCAGGGGCAGATCAGTTTCAGAGCGAACCCGGGTAAGCAGTTCATATCCCGAGGCGGGCAAATCAGTTCTGGCTCCGGTCACCCCGGATACTGATACGCAGTAAATAAAACCGCCGGCATTTTTAACAGCTGCTTTAATACGACCCGGCGAACTGGTCGGAGCAAGCATTTGAATTAAGTGCAGGCCCGCCTGCTGCAGCATTTTACTTAGATTTTCACTTTCCTCCAGGGGCAGATCGGGAACAATTACACCATCAAGACCGCTTTTTGAGGCAGTATGAACAAATGATTCAAGGCCAAATGAGTAAACAGGGTTATAGTAGGTCATGACCAGCAGGGGAATATCCAGCCTGGAACGCAGCCGGGAAGTCAGCTCTAAAACATCTTTCAGGGTAACCCCGTTTTGCAAAGCCCGGCCGGCAGCAGCCTGGATAACCGGGCCATCGGCAACGGGATCGGAAAAAGGCACTCCCAGCTCGACCATAGCTGCTCCGCTCTCAGCCAGTCGGCAGACCAGTTCTTCGGTAGTTTCCAGGTCAGGGTCACCGGCAGTCAAGTAGGCGATTATGCCTTTTTTCCCCTCCGCCCGCAGTTTGTTAAATTTCGCATCGATCCTGTTCATAATCCTGCCTCCTCCAAAGCTTTTGAAGCTGATGCAACATCTTTATCCCCCCGGCCTGACAGGCAAACTATTACGGCTTTATCCTTGGATATTAAAGGAATCAACTGCTCCAGGTAGGACAGGGCGTGAGCGCTTTCCAGGGCAGGGATAATCCCTTCACACTCGGCAAGAAGGGTAAAGGCTCTAAGGGCATCACGATCGGTTACAGCAGCATAGCTGGCCCGGCAGCTATCCTTCAGGCAAGCATGCTCGGGGCCGACCCCGGGATAATCGAGACCGGCGGAAATAGAATGAGCTACTGTAACCTGTCCGGCCTGATCCTGAAGCAGGTAGCTTAAATTTCCATGCAGCACACCGGGCCGCCCCCCGCTCAAGCTTGCTGCATGGAAACCTGTATCCAAACCTTTGCCGGCAGCTTCAACTCCAATTAGCTTTACTGTTTCGTCTTCAATAAAGGGATGGAAAAACCCGGCCGCATTGCTGCCCCCACCAACACAGGCAACCAGGTAATCGGGCAAACCGCCTTCAACCTGTCTGAATTGATCCCTGGTTTCTTCTCCGATCACCCTTTGAAAGTCTCGCACCATGACCGGGTAAGGATGCGGCCCGACCGCGGAACCGATAATATAATGAGTGTCATCAACATTCGTAACCCAGTCCCGCAAAGCTTCATTGGTGGCATCCTTCAGGGTTTTACTTCCCGAAGTAACCGGGATCACCCTGGCACCAAGCAGCTTCATCCGGAATACGTTTAGTTCCTGGCGCTGCATATCTTCTTCTCCCATATAAATATCGCATTCCAGGCCAAACATGGTCGCTACAGATGCCGTCGCCACCCCATGCTGCCCGGCCCCGGTTTCTGCAATTATTCTTTTTTTGCCCATTCGCCGGGCCAGCAGCACCTGGCCCAGTGTGTTATTTATTTTATGGGCCCCGGTGTGGTTCAAGTCTTCCCTTTTTAAATATATTTTTGCCCCGCCCAGTATTTCGGTCAGCCTTTCAGCATAATAGAGCGGGGTTGGCCGGCCACAGTAGTGCTGCAGGTAGTAATGCAATTCGCGGGCGAAATCTGGATCTCCCCTGCATTCAATGTAATCCTGCTCCAGTTCGAGCAGGGCTGTCATCAGGGTTTCCGGAACATAACGTCCACCGTAGCTGCCAAAATATCCTTTCTGATCAGGCAGGCTGCTCATTTTCGCACCTCCTTACGGTTTTTATAAATTCATGGATTAAACCACAGTCTTTTTGCCCTCCACTTTCCACACCTGAGCTTATATCCACCCCGTAAGGGGTGATATGCTGCAGGGCAACTTTTACGTTTTGCACTGTCAGTCCCCCGGCCACGACCAGGTTAAAACCGGCCAGTTCCTGATTAATCATCTTTGAAAGCATAGCCCAATCCCAGGCCTTTCCCGTTCCTCCGGCTTGCCCGGCTTCAAAGGTGTCAAGCAAACAGGCTTTCACACTGCCCCGGTACTTTTTGATATCCTCGAAATCGGCAGGATTTGCAATCCGGAACGATTTAACAACCTGTCCTGGGAATCTGCTGCAGTAATGCGGACTTTCATGCCCATGAAACTGAAGCAGGTCAAGACCCAGGGCGGCATCTATAGCAGCAACATCCGAGTAAGACATGTTAACAAAAACCCCGACTTTGGCTACCTGCGGCGGGATGAACCTGATAATTTCAGCAGCCTGGTCAACTGAAACTTTCCTCCGGCTCTCCGCAAAAACAAATCCGATAGCATCGGCTCCCGCTTCAGCGCAGCAAAGTGCTGCTTCGACCGTTTGTATCCCGCATATCTTTATCCACATTGCGCTTCGGCTCCTTTCCCGGCTGGAAGCCCCTTTAGTTCCTTCAGCCTGGCAGATGGATCCTTAGAGCGGACCAGGTTTTCCCCAACCAGGGCCGCATCTACTCCGGCCTGCTCAAGCAGTAAGATATCCTCACGACTGGTTATTCCGCTCTCGCTGACCACCAAGGTATCTTTTGGAATATCGCCAGCCAGCTCTAGAGTTGTGGAAAGGGTTACGCTGAAAGTTTTTAGATTCCGGTTATTAATGCCAACAACTTCAGCCCCGGCATCTATGGCCTGCTTCAACTCCTCTTTATTATGCACTTCTACCAGGGCTGCCATTCCCAGGTCGGCGGCCAGGTTGACCAGCCTGCGAAGCATGTACTGATCAAGGATAGAAACAATCAAAAGGACCGCATCTGCGTTTAGCACTCTCGACTCAAAAACCTGGTATTCATTTAAAATAAAATCCTTGCGCAGAATAGGCAGTTCGGTGCATTTTTTGACCTGACTAATATAATTAGGATCACCTTTAAAGTATTTGTTTTCAGTAATTACAGAAATTGCCCCGGCACCCCCGCGCTGGTAAGCCCTGGCTAATCTTACCGGGTCAAAATCTGAACAAAGTAAACCTTTAACCGGCGAAGCGCGTTTTACTTCAGCTATTATTTTCAAGGCACCGCTACCTTGCAGGTTTTGCTTAAAACTGCGAGGCTTTTCTATCTTTCCAAGGGCACTGGTGATAATACCCAGTGGCCGGGAGGCTTCCAGGCTGGCAACTTCTCTTTTTTTATTGCTGACTATCTGTTCCAGTAACATTTTTATCAGGCGGAAGATGAAAGACTTACCGCCCCTGCCTCCCTTCTACTGTTATCATTAGTGCAGCGCTTCAACAGCTCCAACCTGTGTAGGGCTTCCCCGGAATCAATAGCTTCACAGGCCGGCTTTAGTCCTGCTTCAATACTTTCAGCTTTACCCGCCGTGTAAAGCGCTGCGGCAGAGTTTAAGACAACTATATCCCGCGCAGCACCCCGCTCACCCTTTAGCACACTTTGTATGATGGCAGCATTTTTCTCTGTTCCCCCGCCCTGAAGTTCTTCCGGCCTGGGAACAGGGAGTCCAAACATATCAGGAGTGATTTCATAAGTATTGACCAGGCCTTGCCTGACTTCCGTCACCCTGGTAGCACCAAGGGTGGATATTTCGTCCAGTCTGCCGGCTCCATGCACGACCAGTGCTCTTTTTACACCCAGTCTTGACAGCACCGTGCCCAGTGCTACCGTCAGCTCAGGGCTGTAAACACCCATTAACTGGTATTCAGCCCTGGCCGGGCTGACCAACGGACCCAGCAGGTTAAATATTGTCCTGATCCCGATTTCTTTCCTTGCCTTTACAGCATGCTTCATTGCAGCATGGTAAACGGGGGCAAATAGAAATGCTATACCGGCTTCCTCCATAGCACCTGCAGCAGCGCCGGGATCTGAATCAAGATTAACTCCAAGAGCTTCCAGCACATCGGCACTGCCGCACTTGCTCGAAACGGAGCGGTTGCCATGTTTGGCAACAGGCACTCCGCAGGCTGCAACGACAAAAGCGGTTGCCGTGGATATATTAAACGTATAGGACTGGTCACCGCCAGTTCCACAGGTATCGATTATACCGCTGCTGTTCAGATTCACCTTTGCCGCCCCAGATCTGATAGCCCGGGCAAAACCTGTAATCTCTTCTTCAGTTTCTCCTTTAACCCGCATTGCGGTAATTAAGCCGGCAATCTGGGCATCTGTTGCCTGCCCGTTCATGATTCCTTCCATTACATCGCAGGCATCACCTTCACTGAGATGGGACTGTGCTGCGGCTGCAGCAATAGCTTCCGTAATCTTCATTGCTAAAACCCTCTCCTTCTAAAAAGTTTTTTATGATTTGTTTACCATCTTCGGTTAATATTGATTCGGGGTGAAACTGGATACCCCATACGGGTGCCCGGGTGTGCTTCAAACCCATAATTTCTCCATCTTCAGAAGTTGCCGTCACAAGTAACTCTGGCGGCAGGCTTTCGGCATTTACAACCAGGGAATGATAGCGGGCCGCTTTAAAATTTGGCCTGGCTCCCTCAAATATTTCCCTGCCGTTGTGAGCGATCAATGAAACTTTGCCGTGCATCAGCTTTCGGGCGGGCATTATTTCTCCTCCATATGCCTGACCGATCACCTGGTGGCCCAGGCAGACTCCCAGCAGGGGAAAAAAACCGTTTAGCTCCCTGACAATATCCAGGCAATTACCGGCCCCATCAGGATTACCCGGTCCCGGTGAAAGAACTATTCTCTCAGGCGCCATGGTAAGGATCTCGGCAGGCGTTATTTGATCATTGCGATATATTTTTATTTCCTTTTTACCGGCCATTTCACCGATATATTGAACCAGGTTGTAGGTAAATGAATCATAATTATCAATGACTAAAATCACATTAATCCCTCCTCGGCAAGTTGTAAAGCCCTGATTAAAACTTTAGCCTTATTGACAGTCTCCTCATACTCACTGTCTGGATCTGAGTCGGCAACTATACCAGCCCCGGCCTGGGCGTAGGCCTTGCCGCCGGAAAATATAATGGTGCGTATCGTGATACAGGTATCCATGCCGCCGGAATAAGAAAAGTAACCGACAGCTCCGGCGTAGGGGCCGCGTTTAACAGGCTCCATTTGATCGATAATTTCCATCGCCCTGATCTTGGGGGCACCTGAAACTGTTCCGGCAGGAAAACCTGCTACCAGGGCATCAAAAGCATCTTTCCCATCTGCAATTATGCCTTTAACTTCAGAAACAAGGTGCATGACATGAGAATAGCGGTCACAGTTCATGAATACGGGAACTTCGACGCTGCCATATTTTGCGACCCGCCCCAGGTCATTGCGCCCCAGGTCAACCAGCATTACATGCTCTGCCCGTTCTTTAGGATCACTTAATAACTCTTCTTCCAGCGCTTTATCACTTTCCGGACTCACACCCCGGGGCCTGGTTCCGGCGATGGGCCTGTTTTCGACAATACCGTTATCAAGGCGGACCAGCATTTCCGGTGAAGCTCCGGCCACTTTCAAATCATTAAAGTTAAGGTAATACATGTATGGAGAAGGATTAATTGAACGCAGCGCGCGGTAAACTTCAAAGGGTGATGCCTCTGTTTGCACTGCAAATCTTTGCGAAAGGACCGCCTGAAGAATGTCACCGGACCGTATATGTTCTTTAATTTTTTCAACCTTGCGGCAAAATTCCGGCCGGCTGATACCGCTTTCAACTTCAAGTTCCTGGTTATGCTGCCGGGGCAGGTCAGAATTTAAGATGTTTTTCGGCTGGTTATTCCGGATCGCTGCTGTCAACTGCTCAATCTTATTTACAGCCTGTATGTATGCTTTTTCCGGATCGGAAGTAATCCTGGCATTCACTATCACTTTAAGCTTGGAAGTTAAATGATCAAAGGCAATTACACTTTCCGGAAAGATCAGGCAGGCATCAGGCAGGTCGAGGTCATCAAAGGGCTGATCGGGCAGATGCTCAAACTGACGGACAGAGTCATAACCGATATAGCCGACAGCGCCTCCAAAAAAACGGGGCAAATCCGGGCTTTCCACTGCCCTGAAAGATTTTAGCATATCGCGCAGCACTGCATCCAGGCTGCCCTGCTTCCTGGTAATCTTTTTACCATTATTAATTTCAATTTCATTACGATGAGCCTTTACGGTTAAAAAGGGGTCACCGGCAATAAATGAATAACGAGATAGCCTGGCGCTGCCTTCCACACTTTCCAGCAGGCAGGAACTGCCTTCACTAAAAACTTTGGAATAGACCGAAACCGGAGTTTCCAAATCTGCGACGATCTCCCGCCAGACTGGGATCAGGTTATAATCTTGCCGGGCAAGCTTGATGAATTCTTCTTTCGTCGGGCAGTATGATGCTTTTACTAACATTTTTATAAGCTCCTTTCAAAAATAAAAAACCTTTCACCCTGGATAAGGGCGAAAGGTCACTTCCGCGGTACCACCTTAGTTAGATTCCTTGAATCAAACATCCCCACCTATATTTCGATTCAAAGTGTCTCAGCCGTCATTGCATCTCAAACCACCTGAAAATAAAAAACCTCTCGTCCACTGGGACGAAAGGCTATCTTCCGTGGTGCCACCCGGCTTGAGACTCCGGTCCTGCTAAAGGCAGAACTTGAGGATAAGGAATCTCTCTCGTTTCAGGTACAGGCCATTTACTAATAATCCTGGCCGATACCTGCCCCGTTTTCACGGTCAGGGTTTCCGTCAGAGCCTACTCGCATAATTATTATGCTTTTGGTCTGCTGCTCACAGGCCCATTCAGTTTGCCGGTATGTGCCTGCTTTCCACTGCCGCAGGTTCGCTGTAACACCCTGTACAAACTTACTATTCCTGATCAAAGCATTTGGCAATCTTTAGTTCTGTATTTTATAACACAATCCCGACGGCATGTCAAACTTTTTT
>Ga0207421_10005590_pt1 | contig 14044 bp, 10 predicted proteins | sample SodLakKL_010_SED_4_FD_187542 | JGI IMG/M metagenome (GOLD analysis project Ga0207421, IMG submission 187542) | Alkaline sediment microbial communities from Lake Tanatar, Kulunda Steppe, Russia - 8KL_010_SED (SPAdes) (version 2) | ecosystem: Environmental > Aquatic > Non-marine Saline and...
CCCCCGGCCCCCCGCCGATGCGGTCGAGGTCGTTCATCACGTAGCGACCGCCGGGCTTGGTGTCGGCGATGTGCGGCACCCGCCGACCGATGGCGTCGAAGTCGTCGATGGTGAGCTCCACCTCGGCCTCACGGGCGATGGCGAGCAGGTGCAGCACGGCGTTGGTCGAACCGCCGACGGCCATGACCACGGCGATGGCGTTCTCCAGAGCCGGTCGCGTGACGATCTTCCGGGCGCTCAGACCGAGGTCCAACAGCTTGATGACCGCTTCGCCCGAGCGCATCGCGAACTCGTCGCGGCGCGGGTCGGGGGCCGACGGGGAGGCCGACCCGGGCAGCGACAGCCCGAGCGCCTCGATGGCGGAGGCCATCGTGTTGGCGGTGAACATCCCGCCGCAGGAGCCCTCGGAGGGGCAGGCCGCGCTCTCGATCGCGAGCAGCTCGTCGTCGTCGATCGTGCCGCGACCACGGGCGCCGACCGCTTCGAACACGTCCTGGATGGTGATGTCGCGTCCCGCGTGCCGGCCGGGGAGGATCGAGCCGCCGTAGAGGAACACCGACGGCACGTCCAGACGCACCGCCGCCATCACCATGCCGGGCAGGGACTTGTCGCAGCCGGCGAAGGTGACCATCCCGTCGAGGCGTTCGGCGTGCATGACCGTCTCGACCGAGTCGGCGATGACCTCACGGCTGACCAGCGAGGCGCGCATGCCCTCGTGACCCATGGAGATGCCGTCCGAGACCGCGATGGTGTTGAACTCGATGGGGAACCCACCGGCGTCCCGGACACCCAACTTGGCCTGCTTCGCGAGCCGGTCGAGCGGGAGGTTGCAGGGGGTGACCTCGTTCCACGACGAGGCGATCCCGACCTGGGGCTTGTCCCAGTCGTTGTCGGTCATGCCGATGGCGCGCAGCATGGCGCGGGCGGGCGCCCGCTCGTAGCCGTCGGTGACGTCCCGGCTCCGGTGTTTGGGATCCGGCTTCGGGCCGGACACGGGGTTCGGGGTGGTCGGGTCCGCCATCGTGGATTCGCTCCTGCTCGGCCTGGCTCGCCGGTTCGGTCCGGCGCTGATCGCCATCACACCATACGCCTCCCCCGGACGTCGAACGGACGTCGAACCAACGTCGGACGGGTCGTTCTCGCACCGTGTCGACGGCCGCGGGGACGGTCGCCGACGATGAGGGTGTCCGGCGGAAACCTCCGGGACCGGGTCGCCGACTACGGTTCCCGCCCCGCGTCCATGCGCGGGATCCACGTCACCGAGGAGGACCGCTGTGGTGGACACCACGACCCCGACCGAGGACGCGATGACCGCCGTGTTGCGCCGCCTCGATGCCGGTGAGGTGCTGAGCATCGACGAGGTCGGACCGGTGTTCCCGGTCGAGCGCGACGGGTTCGGCACCGGCACGCTCGGGTTGCGGTGGGACACCCTCGCCCGCGACCGGGTGACCGCTCACCTCGACGTCGACGAGCGGCACCACCAGCCCTACGGGATCGTGCACGGCGGGGTCTGGTGCTCGGTCATCGAGTCGATGGCGTCGATCGGCGCGGCGCTGCGGGTCGCGTCGGTCGGCAAGATCGTGGTCGGGGTGAGCAACAGCACCGACTTCATCCGTGCCCACCGTGAGGGGCGGGTGGCCGCGGTGGGGACACCGGTCCACGCCGGTCGGACCCAACAGCTGTGGCTGGTGGAGCTGACCAGCGCCGCGACCGGCAAGGTCATCGCGCGTGGCCAGGTCCGCTTGCAGAACATCGATGCCGCCCAGATCGGGGGTGGCGCATGAAGCTCGACGCGGTCACCTACGGGCATCGGTTGGCCGATCTCCCCGCCGAGATCGCCCGTGTGCGCGACCGCGGCTACGACGGATGGTTCGTGAGCGAGACCGTCCACGATCCGTTGTTGGCCTGCGCGGTGGCCGGGACCGCCTCGGGTGAGCTGCAGCTCGGGACCGCCATCGCGGTGGCCTTCCCGCGCAGTCCGATGCACACCGCGTACGCCGCCCACGACCTGCAGGCCCAGACCGGGGGGCGGTTCGTGCTCGGGCTCGGCTCGCAGATCAAGCCGCACATCGAGAAGCGGTTCTCCACGGAATGGTCCAAGCCCGCCGCCCGGATGCGCGAGTACGTCCTGGCGTTGCGCGCGATCTGGGATGCCTGGGAGACCGGCGAGCGACTCGCGTTCCGCGGCGAGTTCTACCGCCACACCCTGATGACCCCGTTCTTCACCCCCGAGGACCACGGGCATGGGCATCCGGATGTCTGGCTCGCGGCGGTCGGGCCGTTGATGACCGAGGTCACCGGCGAGGTCGCCGATGGGCTGCTCTGCCACGGGTTCACCACCAGGCGCTACCTCGACGAGGTCACCCTGCCGAAGCTGTCCGCGGGAGCCGAGCGGGCCGGCCGCCGTGTCGACGACATCGAGGTGGTGTTGCCGGTGTTCGTGGTCACCGGAGCCGATGACGCCCAGCGCGCCGAGGCCCGGGCCGCGGTCAAGGCCCAGGTCGCCTTCTACGGTTCGACCCCCGCCTACCGGGCGGTGCTCGACCTGCATGGCTGGGGCGAGCTGCACGAGCAGCTGCACCGCCTGTCGGTCTCCGACGGATGGGCGGAGATGCCCGCGCTGATCGACGACGAGGTGCTGGACGCCTTCGCGGTGACCGCGGAACCGGCCGAGGTCGGCGCGGCCATCGTGGAACGGTTCGGCAGCGAGGTGGACCGGGTCAGTCTGTCCACCGCCTACGCCTTCGACGACGAGGCATGGTCGCGCGTCCGGCGCGACCTGCAGGCGCGTTGAGGGTGGCCTCGCTCGACGGATCCGCCGGGCCCGACCTCCCGGTCATCGATCGGCGCGGTCCGGCGGTGCTCGCGGTGCTCGGCGCCGCGGTGCTGTGGGGCACGGTCGGGGCGGCGCAGGAGCTGGGCGCCCCCTCGGCGGCGCCGGCATCGGTGGCCGCGGTGCGGACGCTCGCCGGGGGTCTGCTGCTGGCGTTGACGATGGTGGCGCTCAGGCAGGGACCGCGACTGCTGCACGTCGTGCGCGTCGCCCCCGTGCCGGTCCTGGGGGCGGCGGCCGCGATCACGGTGTTCCAGGTGGGCTATCTCACCGGGATCCGGGAGGTCGGGGTCGCGCTCGGCACGCTGGTGGCCATCGGCAGTGCGCCGGCTGCTGCCGGCGCCCTGGCGGCGCTCGGCGGGCGGCGGCCCTCGCGTCGCTGGATGATCGCGACCACGGCGACGGTGGCAGGCACGGCCGTGCTGCTGCTGGCCGGTGAGGACGTCGGCACCGGGGCGGGCTCGGCCGTGCTCGGGGTGCTCGCCGCACTGGCGGCGGGCGCGGCGTACGGCACCTACACCACCGTCTCCAAGCGAATTCTCGAACGGGGCGCCGACGGGCCGGCCGCCATGGCCGTGATCTTCGTCGTCGCCGGGTTGCTGCTCGTCCCGGCCCTGGTGGTCACCGACACCGGCTGGTTGGCGGAGCCCGCCGGGTTCGCGGCGGCGGCGTGGATCACGGTCGCGGCGACGGTGGTCGCCTACACCCTGTTCGCACGGGGGTTGCGGGCCCTGGATGCACCATCGGTGACCACCCTCACCCTGGCCGAACCCCTGACCGCGACCGTGCTGGCGGTCGCGGTCGTGGGGGAGCGTCCGACCCCGTTGGGAGCGGTCGGGGCCGGCCTGCTGCTCGCGGGCCTGGTGGCGATCGGCGGCCGTCCGGCCGCGCCGCGGGTGGGCTCCGCGGTCACCGACCGCCACTAGCCTCTCGCCACCAGGTAGCGAGGACCGGCTCGAGGAGCATGTGACGTGCGAACCGTGGGTATCGATCTCGGAGGCACGAACGCGTACGCGGTCGTGCTCGATGACGACCGCACCGTCGGGTACGCCAAGCGCCGGACCCCGACCGATGGCGGGCGCAACGAGGTCATCAAGACGTTGGTCAAGGTCGCGGACGACGCGCTCGCCGACGCCGACCTCGAGCGGACCGCGGTCGTGGGGGTCGGGGTGGGTACGCCCGGGGTCGTCATCGGCGGCACCGTGGGCAACGCCTCGAACGTGCCGGGGTTCGACGAACGGTTCGACCTCGCCGCCGCGTTGCACGATCGGCTGGGACTGCCCGTAAGGGTGGCCAACGACGTCACGGCCGCCGCGGTCGGCGAACACGCGCTCGGTGGCGGGCGGGGCGCCGACGACATCCTCGTGGTGTTCGCCGGTACGGGGGTGGGCGGCGGGCTCGTGCTCGGCGGCGTGCCGTTCGAGGGCAGCCATGGCGGGGCCGGAGAGTTCGGCCACCTGGTGATCCGCCAGGGCGGAGCCGTGTGTCCCTGTGGTCGGCGAGGCTGCGTCGAGGCGTATGCGGGGCGCAGGGCGATGGAGCTCGCGGCGGAGCGGGCGCGGTCTGCGGGCACCCCGACCGTGCTGTTCGAGGTGATGGAGGACAGGGGCAAGTCGCGCGCCACCTCCGGGGTGTTCAAGGCGGCGTTGGAGCGCGGGGACGAGCTGGTCGCGGATCTCCTCGACGACGGCATCGCGGCCCTGGGCGCCGGTATCGCGAGCACGGTCAACCTGTTGGACCTCGAGGTCGTGGTGCTGGGGGGTGGGCTCGCGGACAAGCTGGGGGAGAACTTCCGGGCGCGCGTGGAGGCCGCGATGCGGCCGCATCTGTTCCTCGAGCCCCCCCGCGTGCGGCTGGTCGCGGCCATGCTCGGTGACGAAGGCGGTGCCGTGGGTGCCGCGTTGTTGGCTCGTAACGTCGCCTGAGCCCCGTTCGGGCCCGAGATCGGGCTCCGCGACGCCGGCTTCGGCTGAACGCGACGCGGTCCCGGCTTGGCTCCGGGTCCCTCGGGGTGGCACATTGACCCAGCTGCCCAGGAGGCCACCATGTCACTGACCCACCTCGAGTCCACCGAGGACGCGGAACATCTCCGCGCGCTCGTGACCGCCATGGAGGACGTGGTCGCCCGGGCGAGCACCCATCTGGCGGTGCGGTGCGAGAAGGACGGCAGGATCAGCGCCCAGCTGATCGACCAGCAGCAGACGGTCGCCTACGACCTCGCGAGCCTGGCCTCGGCGATCGCGGCGGCGGGTCATCTCGCCGACTGGGGTGCGCACGGGCAGGTGGAGACGATGCTCGGTCTGGCCTACGCGGCGGAGGTCGCCACCGATGTGCGGGCGCGGGTCGCGGGTCGTGAGGACGCGTTCGGGCTCGACGTCGGGGTGCTCGACGATCAGGCCCCGGCGATCGCGGCCGGTCGCGACCCGGCGTTCCTGTCGGCGTTGGCCGAGCACGTGTTGGTCTCGGGCGAGGCGGGCGGGCGTCACCTGCCCGAGGATCTGGAGATGGTGCGCCAGACCTTCCGTCGGTTCGCCGAGGACAAGGTGGTGCCGATCGCCGAGCACGTGCACCGCAACGACGAGGACATCCCCGACGAGGTCATCGACGGACTCGCCGAACTGGGCTGTTTCGCGCTGTCGATCCCGGAGGAGCACGGCGGTTTCGCCTCGGGTGACGACGACGAACTGCTGAACATGGTGCTGGTGACCGAGGAGCTCTCCCGCGGTTCGCTCGGGGTGGCCGGGTCGTTGATCACCCGTCCGGAGATCATCGGCACGGCGATCCTCAAGGGTGGGACCGACGAGCAGAAGGCGCGGTGGCTGCCGGCGATCGCCTCCGGGGAGAAGATGTGCGGGGTGGCGGTGACCGAACCCGACGTCGGCTCGGACGTCGCGGGCGTGTCGTGTGTGGCCAGGCGTGATGGCGATCACTGGGTGATCGACGGGGTCAAGACCTGGTGCACGTTCGCCGGCAAGGCCGAGTACCTGCTGGTGTTGGCGCGCACCGATCCGGACAAGAGCCTCGGGCACAAGGGCCTGAGTCTGTTCGTGGTCGAGAAGCCGCCGTTCCCCGGCCATGCCTGGAAGGCCGAGAACCCGCTCGGTGGGACCATGGACGCGCGCGCGATCCCCACGCTCGGGTATCGGGGGATGCACTCGTTCGAGGTGTCGTTCGACGGTTGGCGGGTGCCCCACAGCGCGCTGATCGGTGAGGACGCCGGGATGGGTCGTGGGTTCTACCTGCAGATGCAGGCCTTCGCCAACGCGCGGTTGCAGACCGCGGCCCGGGCGCAGGGGGTCATGCAGTCGGCCCTGGAGCACGCGGTCGGCTACGCGAAGGAACGCCACGTGTTCGGCACCCCGCTGGCCGGCTACGAGCTCAACCGCACCAAGATCGCCCGGATGGCGGCGTCGCTGGCGGCCTGTCGGGCCACCTCGTTCGAGGTGGCCCGCATGCTCGCGCGTGGGGAGCAGGCCGGACAGCTGGCGGCCTCCCAGGTCAAGCAGCTCTCGTGCCGGGTCGCGGAGTGGGTGACCCGTGAGGCGCAGCAGTTGCACGGCGGGTACGGCTACGCCGAGGAGTACACCGTGAGTCGGTTGTTCGTCGACGCGCGGGTGCTGTCGATCTTCGAGGGCACCGACGAGGTCCTGGCGCTGCGGGTCATCGCCCGCACCCTGCTCGCCGACGCGTTGGAGGTCGCGGCCGAGACCGGTGTCGGCAGCACCCGGGTCTGAGTCCACCCGCTCCGCCGACCCGCGTCCGGGCATGGGGTGTCCTCCATCCGGCACGGTGAGCCACGCAGCGTGACTTAGGCTCCCCCTGGACGGGACGGACATCGGCCCGCGGTGAGGGACGGGGACCCAGGTGTTGGAGCTCGAGGGGTTGGTCCGGCGTTTCGGTGAGGTCGTCGCGCTGGACGGGTTGTCGTTCGCGGTCGGCGCCGGTGAACTGTGCGGCTTCCTGGGACCCAACGGTGCGGGCAAGACCACGGCGATGCGTTGCGCCGTCGGGGTGAGTGCGCCCGACGCCGGAACGGTGCGTTGGGAGGGGCGACCGGTCGACCTCGAGGTGCGGCGGCGGACGGGCTACATGCCCGAGGAACGTGGGCTCTATCCGCGGATGCGTGTCCACGAGCAGCTCGTCTACCTGGCGCGCCTGCATGGCATCTCGGCTCGTGACGCGAGCGCCAGCGCCACCCGGTGGATCGATCGGTTGGGCCTCGGGGAACGGCGCGACGCCGCGGTCGAGGAGCTCTCGCTCGGCAACCAGCAGCGGGTCCAGTTGGCCGCGGCGCTGGTCCACGATCCGCACCTGCTGGTGTTGGACGAACCGTTCTCCGGCCTGGATCCCATCGCCGTCGAGGTGATGAGCGACGTACTGCGGGAACGCGCCGACGCCGGGGTGGCCGTGGTGTTCTCCAGTCACCAGCTCGATCTGGTCGAGGATCTGTGCCGCACGGTGGCCGTGGTCAGCGCGGGACGGGTGGTCCTTCGTGGCGGTGTCGCGGAGCTGAAACGTCAGGGCGATCGCCGTCTGCGTCTGGAGGTGGACGGGGGAACCACCTGGGCCGAGCGGCTGCCCGATGGGGTCGAGATCGGGTCACGGCGCCGGGATGCGATCACCCTGGCCCTGCGCGCGGACATCGATCCCGGGCAGATCATCGACCTCGCACGGACCTCGGGGCGGCTGCTCGGCGTCCGGTTGGAGGAACCGAGGCTGTCGGAGTTGTTCCGGGACGCGGTCGACGGGGCGGGTGTCGCCGTCGGCTCCCGTCCGGACGAGGTGGAGTCGTGAGTCCGGCACGCACCGTGCTGCTGATCGCCGAGCGCGAGGTGCGCCAGCGCCTCCGTGGGCGGCTGTTCGTGATCACCACGCTGGCGATCTCCGTGCTGCTGGCGATCGCCTCGGCGCTCCCGATGCTGCTGGGGGTCTTCGACCTCGGTGGCGACGAGGCGGACGACGGACCGCCCGATCCGGTCGCCATCGTCGTGGTCGGGGAGCTGTCGTCCGAGGCGACCGAGGTGTTGGAGCAGACGCTCGGTCCCATCGTCACGCAGCGCGCCGCCGACCCCGACGAGGCAGCGTCGTCGATCACGGCCGGGGAGGCCGACTTCGCGATCGTGGACGGTGAGCGCATCGTGGTGCCGGCGCGCAGCGGGGTGTTCGCCTTCGACCCCCCCGCCGCCTCGCGCGCCGCCGAGGCCCTGGCCCTGATGGCGTTGCTCTCGGAGGACGAGGGTGGCGATTCGGTCGGCGCCGTGCTGGATCTCGCACCACTGCCGGTGCAGCAGCTCGGTGACGAGGATCCCGCAGATGCGGCAGCACGGCTGGTCGTGGCCAACCTCGGCGTGGTGTTCCTGTTCGGGGTGCTGATCATGTATGCGTCGATGATCATCAACGGGGTCATCGAGGAGAAGGGGAGCCGGGTCGTCGAACTGCTCGTCGAGGCCGTACCCGTGCGGCGGTTGATGGCCGGCAAGGTGCTGGGCCTCGGGCTCGTCGGACTGGGTCAGACGGTGGTGTTGTTCGCACCGGCGATGGTCGTGTTGGTGGTCACGGCGGGGGACCTGGTGCCCCCCGGGATCGCGCCCCTGGCCGGGTGGCTGGTGTTGTGGTTCGTGCTCGGTTACGGCCTGTACGCGGTCATCGCCGCCGGATTGGGTTCGCTCGTCTCGCGGCCGGAAGAGGCACAGGCGGTGCTCACCCCGGCCAACATGCTGATGATCCTCGGCTACTTCGTCGGGTTCGCGTCCATCAACGCCCCCGACGCGACCTTCGCCCGGGTGGCGGCGCTGGTGCCCTTCAGCGCCCCCTACGTGATGCTGGTCCGCCAGACCCTCGGCACGCCCGCGCTGTGGGAGGTGGCCCTGTCGATCGCGCTCACGCTGCTGACCATCGGCGCGATGACGCTGCTCGCGGCCCGGCTCTACGAAGGGGGCATCCTGCGCGTCGGGGCCCGTGTGCGACTGCGTGATGCCTGGGGTGCTGCGCGGCGGTGAGCGACAGCGGTCGCGGGCGCCCGCGTCGGACCTACCGGCCGGAGAACCGCGGTGTGCGGCGTTCCCGGCTGGCTGCGAGCCCTTCGGCGAGGTCATCGGTGCCGTAGCTGATGGCTTGGGCGGCGGCTTCGCGGTCGAGCGCGGTCGCGAGGTCGATCCCCTCGACGGCGGCCAGGGTGATCTTGAGCTGGCGGACCACCACCGGCGACGACCGGGCGATGTCCTCGGCGAGGGCCAGTGCCCGGTCGAGTACCTGCTCGCCGGGCACGCTCTCGAGCGCAAGGCCTTGGCCGGCCGCCACCCCGCCCGAGACGAGCGCCCCGGTGTAGAGCCACGCGGCTGCTTGCTGGCCGCCGAGCAGGCGGGGGAGCAGCCAGGTGCCGCCCATGCCCGGATGCAGGCCCAGCTTGGCGAAGTTGAGACCGACCTTGGCTTCGTCGGCAACGATCCGCAGGTCACATGCGAGCGCCACGCAGAGTCCGGCGCCGATCGCGTGACCGTTGATCGCGGCGATCACCGGCACCGGCAGGTCACGCACGGACAGGAAGCGCAGGTAGAACTCGCGCATGAAGTCCGTGGCATCGAGGCCGTCCTCGCGGGTCCGGCGCCCCAGGTCCTCGAGCATGCCGAGGTCGCCGCCGGCCGAGAACGCGGTCGGGGTTCCCGTCAGCACCACCGCCCGTAGATCCGGATCGGCTGCCAGCTCCGTGCACCGCTCGGCGAGGGCATCGCCCATCGCCTCGGTCATGGCATTGCGACGATCCGGGTCGTCGAGGGTGAGCACGGCGACACCGTCGTCGCGGCGTTCGAGCAGCACGGCCATCGGGGCTCCGATGCGTCGGTGGGTATCGGGGTCTGGGGCGTCGGAGCGTAGGCGGGGTGAGGGGATCAGACGAGACCGGCCCGCGACATCGCGACCACCGACGCGGTCGCGAGCAGGAGTCCGACCTGCTGGGTCGCACCGAGCACGTCACCGGTCAAGCCCCCGAGCTTGCGCCGGGCAGCCCGGCGCAGGGCTCCCACGCCCAGCAGTGCCGCGGCCAACGGGACGGCGGCGAACGCCCCCAGGCTCGCTGCACAGACCGCGGCGGTGGTGACCGCCGCGACCCCGAGACCGACGCCACCGATCGGTTCTGCGACCTGGGCGCCGGTGCCCCGATCGGTCACGGGCGGCAGCCAACGGATCTGGAGCAGGATCCCGGCGCGGGACACCACGTGGCCGACGAGGATGGCCTGCGCGGCCCCACCGAGCTCCAGCTGAGCGAGCAGGGTGACCCGGAGGCCGAGACCGAGGATGAGTGCGGCGCCCCCGTAGGTGCCGATGCGGGAGTCGCGCATGATCTCGAGGCGTCGCGCGGGCTCCCAGCCGCCCCACAGCCCGTCGAAGGTGTCGGCGAGACCGTCCTCGTGGAACGCGCCGGTGACCGCCACGGTGGTGAGCACCGCGACCACGGCAGCGACGGTCGGACCGAGCAGTGGCGAGGTGGCCGCGAACGCGGCGAAGCCGACCGCGCCGACGATCAGACCCACGAGCGGGAACGCGGCCGTGGCCCTGCGCAGGTCACCGTCCACCACCGGGATCCGGGGGACGGGCAGGCGGGTCAGGAACTGCACCGCCACCGCCAGTATCCGCAGGGGCTCACCCAACGTGGACCAGGGCGGGGGACGGCTCCACGACGAGCCTGCGGCGTCGGACGACGACGTGCTCACCTCCGCCGGGTCGCTGACCGGCGGACGTGAGCGGGGCTGCGGTGGGGGATCAGCAGCGTTCGATGATCCCGGCGTCGAAGAGCTCCTCCAGTTCGTCCAGGGCATCCGGGCCCTCGAACTCCTCGATCAGGTCGAGCTCCTGCTGTGTGATGCAGTCCGGTGCGCCGTCGCTGTCGACGAGATCGTCGTCCAACTCGGCGAACGGCTCGTCCCCGTCGAAGTCCTCGAACAGCTCGTCGTCGAACTCCTCGAAGTCCCCGAAGTCGTCGCCTCCGAAGAGGTCGCCGCCCATCCCGGCGGAGAACGCGCCGGCCAGGCCGAGGAGGTCGAGGGGCTCGACGTCGTCGGGCTCGGCGATGCTCCCGGTGAACTCCTCCATGGCGACCACGATCAGCAGTTCGCCCGAGCTCTCGTCGTCGAGGCCGGCGACGTCCAGCGCGATCTGGCGCAGCTCGCCGCCGTCGATCCACGCGTCGATCGAGACGATGAGGTCGTCCTCGATGTCGAGCTCGTCGAGCTCATCGGTGGCGAGCCCGTCGACGAGGCCGGCGCGGTCGAACTCGGTGGTCAGCTCCTCGAGGAACGCCTCCAACGACGCGCCATCGGTGGTCACGCGGACCCGGTCACCCACGTCATCGGAACCGACGTGGCTGACCGCGACATCGTCATCGACGAACCGCTCGATGCTGGCGGCCAGCCGGGTGGCGAGTGCGTCGAGGTCCTGTTCGTCGACCTCGGGTTCGTCCACCTCCCCGGCGCCGGCGAGTTCCCGGACGTCATCGATGCCGATCAGCTCGACCCATCGCCCGTCGAAGGCGGCCTGGGCCACGTCCCCGAGTCCGAACATCCGCGCGGCAACGACCAGATCGTCGATGTCGCCCCGGTCGGTGTCGGCGGAGAGCGTGGAGAGCGTCTCGGCGTCGAAGCGCACGAAGATGCGCTCCTCACCGGTGACCCGCAGGTCGAACACCGGCGTGCCGTCCACGATGATCGAGGTCTCGAACGCCCCTTCCTCGGGGTCGTCGAGTCCGGTCGCCCGCATCACGGCGGATGAGCCGAACAACAGCTCCGCTTCCCGCTGGTCGAGATCGCCATCCACCAGGGACCCGGCGCGGAACGCGTCATCGGGCTCGAACCGGAACGCGGCTTCGATGCCTTGCCAGTCGGCGAGCGACGCCACGGCCTCCCGGAGCGCCTCGTGAGGTTCGTCCTCGACACTCGGCCCCGAGCTGGCGGCGTCCTGGATGGCATCGCTGGTGGAGTCACATCCGGCCGCCAACATCGCCACGGCGAACGCCAGGCTCGTCGCGAGCAGGCGTCGTCGGTTCGTGCGGCCACGATGACGGCCACGGTGATGGATGGACATCCAAGCCCCTGAGAGCGATGTTGATGGTGCCGGCGGGTCGACGGTCGACGTGGCCGTCGGTACCGGCCCACGCGGTCGTGGTGGTCGACGTCGCGGCGACCGTCCGATGGACGGACCTTAGCGCTTGTCGTTGCGGCGGCGAGTGATCGGCTCTGCCATCTGGTTGCCTATGGCTCGGCCACGAGCGGTTCCCAACCGCCTCGCCCGGCGCCTCGTCCGCCCGGCGGGTATCGTCTGCGGCGAGCAACGGCGCTCCCGACCTCTCGCAGGATCCGTGGGTGCCGTTGGTGCCTCGCGGGCTGCGACCGACCGTGCCCGGCATCGCCCCAAGGGCCCTCGCGCCCGCGGCGATGCCACGGAGGTTCCTCTGTGACGCAGCAGCCCCGCATCCCCGCGCAACGCCCCGACGCAGCGATCGTGCCCGGCGCGCAGCGAGCCGAGGTGGTCCCCGGGCACGGGGTCACGCCGGGGGACCGGGTCCGCGGTTTCGATCCACGCGGGGAGCGCGACGCCTGTGGCATCGGGTTCGTGGCCAACGTCGACGGGCAGGCGCGCCGCCGCACGGTCACCATGGCGCTGGACGGCCTCTGCGGGGTCAAGCACCGCGGCGCCGTCGCGGCGGACGCGATGTCGGGGGACGGGGCGGGGGTCTTGACCCAGGTCCCGTGGGCGCTCGTGCGCGCCTGGGCGAGTGACGCCGGGGTGGACGACGTGGAAGAAGCTCAGCTCGGCCTCGCGTTCCTGTTCCTCGAGCCGGGCGATCACCAGCAGGCGCGGGACTCCCGCGCGCGTGCCCGTGCGGCCATGCAGGACGCCTGCGACACCGAGGGGGTGCGCCTGGTGGCCTGGCGGGAGGTCCCGCACGAGCCTTCCGCCATCGGAGAGATCGCCCGCGAGGCCCTGCCGGCACTGGAGCAGGCCATCCTGGCCCGTCCCGACGACATCGACGACGACGAAGCCGAGCGGGTCGCCTACCGCGTACGCCGTCGTGCCCGCAAGGCCTGCGAGGCGGCTGATGCCCGCTTCTACGCGACCAGCTGCTCGTTCCGCACCGTGACCTACAAGGCCATGGCCGACGCGGATCAGCTCGATGCCTTCTACCCCGACCTGCGCGACGAACGGTTCGTCTCCGCGATCGCGGTCTTCCACTCCCGGTTCTCGACCAACACCGCCCCGACCTGGGAGCGTGCCCAGCCCTTCCGGATGATGTGCCACAACGGGGAGATCAACACCATCGCGGGCAACCTCAACCTGATGCGTGCCCGCGAGGGTCAGCTCGTGTCCGGCTCCCTGTCGGTCGACGGTGTGGACTGGGCGACCCCGGAGCTGCTCCAGCCGGTCATCGACGCCGATCAGTCCGATTCCGCCAAGCTCGACGCGGCGCTGGAACTGCTCGTGCGCGGTGGCCGTGACGTGCGCCACTCGCAGGCGATGCTCGTGCCCCAGGTGTGGGAGGGCGCCCGCGACCTGGAACCCGAGATCCGTGACTTCTACCGCTACCACTCCTGCCTGGTCGAGCCGTGGGACGGGCCTGCGGGCCTGATCTTCACCGACGGGGTGCGGGTCGGGGCGACCCTCGATCGCAACGGTCTGCGTCCGTTGCGTTACCACGTGTGCGACGACGGGACCATCGTGGCCTCGTCCGAGGTCGGCGCGGTCACGACCTCCCTGCCGACCGAGCACCCCGACTACCACGGCAAGGTCCGACGCGAACGTCTCGGGCCCGGTCAGATGTTGTGTGTGGACCCGCGTGAGGGCGGTCTGCAGGAGGATCGGGAGATCAAGCTGCGCCTGGCCAAGGGTGCGCCCTACGGCACCTGGCTCGCGGAGCACCTCACGCCGGTGAAGGCCGGCCGGCCGATCGAGGGGGCCCCGGACGATCTCCGCCAGCGGCAGCTCGCGTACGGGTTCACCAAGGAGGAGGTCATCTCCATCCTGCGCCCGATGGCGACGCAGGGCAAGGAGACCACCTCCTCGATGGGCGACGACACCCCGATCGAGGCGCTGTCACAGGTCCGGCGACCGGTGGCCCATTTCCTGAAGCAGAAGTTTGCGCAGGTCACCAACCCGCCGATCGACCACTACCGCGAGTCCGAGGTGATGAGCCTTCGGACGTTGCTCGGCCCGCGCCAACCG